>ERZ1032915.12-NODE-12-length-66887-cov-8.269871_pt1 | contig 66887 bp, 55 predicted proteins | sample MGYA00517090_ERZ1032915 | MGnify/ENA primary metagenome ERZ1032915 (study PRJEB33719, sample SAMN04261607) | wastewater metagenome | biome: rural village; feature: latrine urine exit; material: soil | place: El Salvador | collected 2013-01-14 ...
TACTCTCTTAGACGTTAAAACTTGCAGCCTATCTTCCGCAAAGTCTTCAACAATATTTTTCATTAATTGTCTATTAGAAGTTTCTTTCGCTGTAACTTGGTGGAACATAACACCTAGATCATTAAGGTAGCTGTTAACTTCTTTTAATTGCTCAGGATCTTTATCGGTACAAAAGATTAGCGTTCTTTTTATTAAACTTCTATCTGCTGGGAAGATTGTTTTAAATACACTTATTTTTCCACTTGCTACTTCTATTATCCTTCTTCTTCTTATGCACAAATTGCTCCACTGCTCTTTAGCTTCAACATTTTTTGGATCCTGAGCTAAAAAAGATAATTTTTTAATTTTATTTGTAAGCTCTATAAACTCATATTCTTCATTTTCATCAAGAGTGACGAAGTGAGCAAAATAATTATAGTTTACAAGACACTTCCCTATTGCCTCTTTTAAACCAAATTCATATACAACTTTACCAAAAGTTTCTAGCAAAAACCTGGTGCCTTCTTCATCGAATTGTCGCTCATAAGTTGCCGACAAACCCAGTCTATATTTAAATTCTTTAGGGAAATTAACCTGCGATCTTTCACTACCAAGGTTATGAAGCTCATCTACAATCAGCAAGCTCTCTACTTGGCTAACATCTTGTCGACCACTGCTAAAATATTTACCACTACTCAAGGCTTCTATTGTTACCAGGACAACTTCAACCTTTGATCTTTTTCTACGTACAAGACGAATAGAATCTGTAATTCTTTTTGATATGTCTTGTGCAGGCATACCCATAGTATTTATAGGTGCAACACCAAACTCCTTTATTTCTTCTTCCCATTGTGCCATCAAAGTTTTTGTGGGAACCGCAATGACAATTAGCAAACCCTCAACTTCTTCCATTAATTTTGTAGCAGCAATAAGTGATGTAATTGTTTTACCACCACCAGTCGCTATAGAGAGTATTCCCTGCTTATCATTTTCAAACCATGCATCTACAGCATGGCCTTGGTGCTCATATTCTTTAGAACGATAATCTAGATAACTAGGAATTGACAGTTTAACTTCGTACTCAGCTATATCTGCATCACCAATATTTTTTATATCATCATCAAAAAAATGCTTTAAGTATGATATGGATTCATCCACACTCTTAACTTGTGAAAGCAACTTAATGGATTTCAGTGTTTCAGTGTTAATTTCTAAAGTCTTTATTCCTTTTCTATTATCACTCCAAATTTCTTTAAATTCATTTTCAAAAGCCGAACAGGTTTCTTTTGACTCAACACCCAACCATGATCTATTAAATGTTAATTGTTCATAGTTTCTAGACAATCCACCTATAGTTGCATTACTAGAACCATGAATAGCGCATAGCCCTTTTTCAGTTTCAAATAACCAAATCTTGGAATGAAAAAGTCCACCTTCTTTAATCGCAACTCTAATTTCAATCTTGTTCTGCGCAACTAAATATGACAGAGCTGCTACCGAATGATTTCTTAAAGCATCAGCTTCAATTTTTTGCCCTGGAAATAGAAAGTGAATAAAATCCTCCCCCCTACTGTAAGCAACTTCTAAAGCACGCCTATCTTTTTCATCCAAATGAGGGCTAATAACAAATTTCATTGGCTCATTGCTTGACTGATTTAAATAAAGAGAAATAGCATGAGCCAACTCTGCAAGTACACCACTAGAAAAATAGCCTGTCATACAGCGGACACTTGCGCTTTTTGAGAGCACAGGAAGGAAAAGTTGTTTTTCTATGTTCCCGCACGAGGGAAAATGTATTGAAGAAATCTCTTCTAAAGGTAGCATAATACCGGCTCAATCCATATTTCGTTCTTAACTTATCACTAACCTTAATTCACTGCCCCTCAAAATTCTACAATATTTTCCATTGTAATTCGTAACAACAGATTTTTTGGTCGAACCCTTCACATTGCTGCATGAAAATTTTCCTGTTATAGAAATAGAAGCTAGTGTAGGGCTAAGCTCGAAAAGGAGTCGGGGTCCATAGAAAATGCAAGTTCTCACCCAAACTAACACTAAGCCCCCGGCATGCATGATCTTACCTTTTACAGTCCTAGCCTTTCTAGCCTCTGCAAACTTACCAAACTCAACCCAGTTGTCACTGGACAGTACCAAACGGTAAGAAACGCAGTCATTAAGTGCCACTTCACTAAAGCTCCACAACCTTGCCCCAATTGTGCCGCTTGTGGCTCTTCGCGCGGCACCATAGCTTGCCAGCTTGTTCATATTCTGAATTGCTCCGGGCTTCCCAGACACTCCAGAGTCTTACACTGATGACAGCTAAGAGAGTCTATGAGGCAGATACTATACAGAAAACTCAAGATTAAAACCGTCAAACAGGTCACTGAACAGGGACACCCTGTAGCTGAAGTGGCTGCTCACCTTGAGGTTTCCGGTCACAGCATTTATCAATGGATCAAGCGCTATTCCAAGCTCGCTGAAGACCGATAGCGAGATGATGACCTTCGGCCTTCTTCGGGCAGGGCTCGAGCGGGTCTCCCGAGAAACGCGATATCTTAAAAAAGCTACCGCGTTCTTCGCCGGGGATTCCGGCTGAGGTACGCATTCATCGAAAGCCACAAAAGGCAGTATCCGCCACATAGACTGTTCCGCATGATGTCCGTACATCCGAGTGGGTACTACGCATAACAAAAAGACAAGTTTTCCCAACGAACCCGCAAGAACCAACGTTTGCTAAGCCACAGCCGGTATTTCTGACTACAAAGTGACGAGGTATACGGATACTGGAAGAATTATCACGATCTGCGTGACGCTGGAATTGCTTGCGGCAAGCACCGATTAGCAAAACTTAAGCCTGCCAAGGGGCTGCGCTCACAAACAGATTACAGACGCCGCGCTGCCTGATACAACACCAAACCTTTCTTTGTATTGCCAAACCAGCTGCAACAGCAACTTGACGTAACGGAGCCAAAAAGCCTAGGCTACGAACATTACCTATATCCGCACTAACGAAGGCTTGCTGTACTTAGCTGCAGTACTTGATCTGTTCTCACGTCAGCTGATCGGATGTTCGATAAAGCCCAGGAGGTCCTAAGATCTGGTTCTGGGGCACTGCTTACCATGGTTTGGCGCAGAACGTCTTCTTCTCTTTTTGTAATGCATTCGGATCAGGGCAGTCAATACAGTGGAGGAAGCCGACAGGCTTTCCTCAAAGCACACCGGCTGATTGGCATGAGCAGGCATGGCAACTGCTACGAAAACGCTGTGGCGGAAAGCTCTTTCCAGCTTCTGAAGCATGAGCGCATCCGCCGTCAAATTTATCCAACATGCGAAGCCGCAAAGAGCTATGTGTTCAATTATATAGAAGTATTTTGCAGCCCTAGGCGCAGGTTTGCGGACTTTCAGTAGGCAAGGCTAAAGTAAAAAAGCCTTGTATTTGAAGAAGATGGCGCGCCCAGGTGGATTCGAACCACCGGCCTCACCCTTAGGAGGGGTGCGCTCTATCCAGCTGAGCTATGGGCGCGGAACGTGGAAACCCGTTACCGGAATGTAACGGGCGATCATGATACCGGTCTGTGCAGAAATTTCCAGTCACCGGAAAACATTTATTCGACCCAGTTTTGCAGGGCCAGCTCGGCCACGCTGTTCATGGGCCTGACCTGCAGGCCGGTCGGCAGCCATTCCAGGCCGTAGCGGGCTTCGTTTTCAAGCGGAATGTAGCTGACCCTGGCCATTTCGGCGCTGACAAAAGGTAAGCTGCCGCCGATGTTCTGCAGCCAGCGCCACAGGTCGATGCCCAGCCAGCTGGGTGACAGCTGTGCTTCCGGATACAGCGCGGCATTCTGCTGCTCGATGGCCAGGTAGCGGCCACTCATGACATCCATGCGGTAGCCGGTCTGCAAGCCGATCAGGCTGGCCACGCCCTTCCATTTGAGCACCCGCACGTCCATGCCCCAGAGCTCGCCATCGAGCAGGAAGTTCTGCCGGTTCTGGCCATCATCCAGGCGAATCTGGTGCAGGCCGTTTTCCGTGGTGTGCACGCTGAGTACGGCAATGTTTTTATCGGACAGCTGCTCGCGGTAAGTGCTAAGATCGTACGCCAGCGCACCTGCAAACAGGGCCAGCACGATCAGGCCCAAGCCGACGGTGCCGCGCAGCCAGGCAAGAAACCAGTTGCCATGTCCAAGGGTGCGCGCACCAAGCCACAGGATGATCAGTGCCAAAACACCCAGAACCACGGCAAGTCCCATAAATTGCATGCAGCTAACTCCCTATCGCAAATCGCGGACATTATGCTTGGCAGACTAGTATACGTCCAAAAAGTTTTGTGACGCTCTTCAGAATTAAGGGATTTCATGACGCTTTTCCCAGAACTTTCCATCGGCATTTCCCTGCTGCTGGTGCTGATGCTGGTCGCCTTTACCGCCGGGTTCGTGGACGCCATTGCCGGTGGTGGCGGGCTGCTGACCATTCCGGCGCTGATGCTGTCCGGAATCCCTCCGCACCTGGTGCTGGGCACCAACAAGCTGTGCGCAACCTTCGGCTCGGCCACGGCCAGCTATACCTTTTACCGGCGTGGCTATTTCCAGCCCGGGCCTTGGCGTTTCGCGCTACTTGCCACGGCCATCGGTGCGGCACTTGGCGCCCTGCTGGCCCAGCAGTTGCCTGCCCAGTGGCTGAATCAGTTCTTGCCGGTGGTGGTGTTTCTTTGCGGTCTGTACATGCTGTTTGCCAGGATTCCGGAGCGCGGCGAGGAAAGCCCCCGCAGAATTCCGCGCCGAAGGCAGTGGCCCCAGGGCCTGCTGCTGGGTTTTTACGATGGGGTGGCCGGGCCCGGCACCGGAGCATTCTGGACGGTCAGCACGCTGCTGCTCTACCCGCTGGACCTGCTGCGCAGCACCGGGGTGGCACGCACCATGAATTTTGTCAGCAACGGCATGGCGCTGGCCATGTTCGTGATTGGCGGTCAGGTGATGTGGTCACTGGGCATTGCCATGGGGGTGGCATTGATGCTGGGAGCTGCGGCCGGCGCACGACTGGCCATCGGCGGTGGCAGCCGGCTGATCCGGCCGCTATTCATCCTGATGGTGATGGCGCTGACGATAAAGCTAGCCTGGCAGCACTGGTTCGCTGCCGCCTAGCCGCTGATATAGGTAGAGGTCGATCAGGTAGCGGGCAATGGAGCCCTGCATGGGCAACGGTGGCAGGTCATGGATGCTGAACCAGCCGGCATCCTCGATTTCATCTTCCTGGATGACGATGTCGCCGGACAGGTATTCGGCGTGGTAGCCGAACATCATGGAGTGCGGGAACGGCCAGTTCTGGCTGCCGATGTAGCGCAGGTTGTGAATGCGTACGCGGGTTTCCTCGTGCACCTCGCGGTGCACGCAGTCCTCCATGGTCTCGCCCGGTTCGGTGTAGCCGGCAAGGCAGCTGTACATACCGCTGACAAAGCGGTGTGCACGGGCCAGCAGCAGTTCTTCATCACGAGTCACCAGCACGATCATGCTGGGCGACAGGCGCGGATACTGGTCGAGGCCGCAAGGCTCGCAATACCGCATGCGGTGCCGCTCCGAGGACTGCATGGGCTGCCCGCAGCTGCCGCAGAACCGGTGCTCCCGTGACCAGGTGCCCACCTGGCTGGCGTAGGCCAGCATGCGGTAGAACCGTGCATCCTGATGCATGAGCTGGGCACGCAGGCCGGCCCACTGCCAGTCGGGCTGCTGTGGATCCTGTGCGAGTTCGTAGAGGAATACCGGCTGGCCATCCCAGTAGCCGATTCCCTGCACGTCCAGCAGCCAGGGGGCGACTGCTGCCTGCAGTGCTTCCGCAGGCCAGAGCAGATTGCCGTCCTGCCGCTGCAGGAATGCCTGGCGGTGGTGGGCAACCGCGAGCCCGTTCACGCCTCCGGGAACGGGCATGCCGACCTGCCAGCGGTCAGAAGTCATCCGCCACCCATACGCCGAGCCGGCGCAGGCTGTCTTCCACTCCGTCCAGGATGTCCTTCTCGCCACTGTTGCTCAGTGCCGCACCATCGTCCAGGTAGTATTCAAGGCCGGACAGGGCTTCGGCAAGGTGGTCCAGAGTGGCTTCCGGCGGCATCTGTGCCGCGCGGGCCAGCTTCTCGTCGATGTAGCCGGCTGTCAGCTTCACCAGGGAGGCGGTACGGAACTTGTCGATGAACCAGAGTCCGCCACGTACATTGTCGAGAATGACGGGAATGTCTTCCAGATAGCCGACATCGCCATCCGATTCGAAGTAGCCGGTGATGGCGCGCTTGGCCTGCAGCAGACCGGCACGGGCCTCGTCCCTGACAATGACGCGGGCCTCCATCAGCTGTTGTTTGGCAAATACTTCGCTCTCGGACAGTTCCTCGGCCTGGTTCACATGTCGCTGCCCCTTTTCCAGGCTGCTGACCAGACCCTCGATGTAGATGACGGCGTTGGCCAGTTCGAGCAGTTCATCAGCGCCCACCGCATCGGACTGCTGCCACTGATTGATCTGCTTCAGCTGTTGCCTGAGCGAGGCGCTGGCACCGGTCATGCCGATCATGACCAGGGTCTTTTCCAGTTTGCCGATGACGTGCGGCAGGTTTTCAAAGGCTTCTTGCGATACGGTCTTGCGGCCGATCAGGTCGATGGTGTCCTTGACCGTGTTGAGCTCTTCGCGAATGGCTACCGACAACGAGCGCATCACGTTGGAGTCGGGGCCGGACAGGCGCTGGTATTCATCCGCCAGCAGACGGTCGGTAAAGGGCAGTCCCGGCAGGTTGGCTGCGGCCTGCATTTCGCTGGCCAGCGGGCCGGAGCTGTGGGCCAGTGCAACCAGGTAGAGCATGTCCTTGATCAGGCCACGCGGCAGGCTGTGATTCTCGTTGGTCAGGTGCTGCCGCACCTCCCGGTCCAGACGCGACAGCAACAGCTTGCGCTCGACATTCATCAGCAGCTTGCCGTCCACGAAGGACTCCAGCATGGCTGCGGCGATCCAGTACAGTGAAGTTCCGGCGGCTTGCGGATCGATCCGCTCCATGCGCTGCATGATGCGCTGCATGGCGATCAGTGCCGGCTGCACGTTGGCATCGCGGATGATGGACAGCAGCGCCAGCTGATACATGTGACGCAGGCGCGCCAACGCGGCGACTGTGTCCTCCACGGCCAGGCTTGCCACCGGCTGGGAGCGCTGTACATTGAGGCGTACGGAAAAGAAGTAGCTTTCCGGCAGGCGTGACTGGTTGCCGGCCTGACGCAGCTGATTGATGGCCGGCAGCAACAGCTCGGGCATCTCTACCCAGTCTGATTCCAGTTTTTCCAGGTAGCTGCGCAGCACATGCAGGCCATTGTTGATGGCCGCCAGCTGCTCGTTGTGCTCTTCATCGGCGCCGGCCGGAATGTCCACGGCCAGGCTTTCCATCTCCTGTGCCAGCAGCACCGCGCCGGTCAGTTCGATCAGCGAGAGGATTCCCTTGATCTGCTGCAGGTTGCTGACGGCCAGCTGCAACAGGGGGCAACTGTCGCGCTCCTCCAGAAAGCGCTCAAGATTCTGCTGTGTCTCCGTCATGGTCGCAAAGAGTTCTTCGCGTACCACACCCAGTGAGGATGCACCTGTTGCCATGCCCTGTTCCTGTTCCTGACTACGTAAAAGCACGATTTATAAAAAACGCTTTTCTTCGCAAATCGCGCAACCCTGCCCTTTCTTCATCTTCCTTGTTCACTTCTGCAGATCAGAACCAAAGAAAACAGACACTTGTAGCTGACTCTGCAAGTCAGCGGGCATATTCCGGGTCGCGACGCTCCTTGTTGGTTGTCCTGCTCCGGTCACACCGGAAACGGGACGAACCTGGATATATTAGCAAGTTCAACGATTTTTGCTTGCAAAATGTTTCCAAGCTTTGCAGCGTACCACGTCCCACGTCTCTTAATCGTCAAATTCCGGCGTGACTTTAGTCATTTGTGCGGCGATGGCCTTGCGCAGGTCTTCGGACTGCAGCATGGCGGCATTCCAGATGGCCACGTATTCCAGGCCATCCTCGACACTGTGGCTGCGCATGTAGCGGATCATCTGCTTGGTACCACGCACCGCCAGCGGCGACTTGCCGGCAATCTCCTGCGCCATCTCCAGCACGGCGCCGAGCATCTCCTCCCGGCTGACATAGGTCCGGTTGACCAGGCCGATACGCTCCGCCTCGCTGGCGCCGACAAAGCGGCCGGTATAGGCCAGCTCGCGCAGGATGCCGTCGCCGATCAAGTGCGGCAGGCGCTGCAAGGTACCCACGTCCGCCGCCATACCCAGGTCGATCTCCTTGATGGAAAACTGTGCATCGTCGCTGCAGTAACGCATGTCGCAGGCGCTGATCAGGTCCACCGCGCCGCCGATGCAATAGCCATGAATGGCCGCCAGTACCGGTTTGCTGCACTGGTCCACTGCATGCAGTGCCGCCTGCAACCGCTTGATCTGCTCGCGCAACACACGGGCGTTGCGCCCGGGATCCTTGCCCAGCAGGCCGGCCACGCTGCCCAGATAGGCCAGGTCGATGCCGGAACAGAAGTGCTTGCCGGCACCGCTCATCACCACGGCGCGCACCGCATCCTCCTGCTCGATCCAGGCAAAGATCTCGCTGATCTCCTCCCAGAAGTCCGCGCCCATTGCATTGAGCTTGTCCGGGCGATTCAGCTCCACATGGACAACCTTGCCATGCATCTCCAGGTTGAAAACCTTGCACTGCGGCATGTCGCCTCCGTTTACCCTGCTTTTATTCATGCGTTTTCCTTACCAGTCCACTGTGTTGCCGCCAGCCTTGGCCAAACGCTGCAGAAACGCATGGTGGGCCTCCAGCTCGGCGACACTGGGCTGCAGCACCGGTGCCTTGAGCCGGTCTTCCGGCAGGCGACGGATGCGTGTGGCGCCTGCACCGGTACCGTCACCGTCTGCCGACAGCGACAGGTTGGTCTGCCCGCCGGTCATGGTCAGGAAGACATCGGCCAGGATCTCGGCGTCCAGCAAGGCGCCGTGCAGCTCGCGCTGCGAGTTGTCCACATGGTAGCGGTTGCACAGGGCATCCAGCGTGTTGCGCTGACCGGGATGGCGCTCACGGGCCATCACCAGGGTGTCCAGCACCGTGCAATAGTCGGTGACCGTAGCGCGCTCGGTCTGCCCCAGCAGGGCGAATTCGTTTTCGATGAAACCGACGTCAAAGGGCGCGTTGTGGATGACCAGCTCGGCACCGGCAATGAACTCGTGGAACTCGTCGGCAATGTCCTTGAAGCGCGGCTTGCCCTTGAGGAAGTCATCGGTGATGCCGTGCACCGCGATGGCTCCTTCGTCCACTTCGCGGTCCGGCTGGATGTACACATGGTAGTGGCGGCCGGTCAGGCGGCGCTCGATGACTTCCACACAGCCGATCTCGATGATGCGGTGTCCTTCGGTTACCGGCATGCCGGTGGTTTCGGTGTCCAGTACAACGTATCTCACTTGCGCACCTCTTCTGCTCCCCTGTTGGCCAGATCATCGGCCCGTTCATTGCCCGGATGGCCGGTATGCCCCGCCACCCACTGCCACTCCACATCGTGCTGCTGCACCAGTTCATCCAGCTGCTGCCAGAGGTCCTGGTTCTTGACCGGCTGTTTGCTGGCGGTTTTCCAGCCGCGCCGTTTCCAGCCGGCCAGCCACTCCTGCATGCCCTGCATGACGTACTTCGAGTCGGTAACCAGCAATACCTTGCTGCGCCGCTTGAGGGCCGACAGCCCGCGGATCACCGCCATCAGTTCCATGCGATTGTTGGTGGTATCGGCTTCGCCGCCAAACAGCTCCAGCTCCCTGCCCCGGTATTGCAGCAGGGCACCCCAGCCCCCGGGCCCGGGATTGCCCTTGCAGGCACCGTCGGTATAGATGTGTATCTGATCATTCATGTGTGCGTTGTTCTTTTGCAATCTCCGGATTGCCTTCCTGCCGTGCTACCGGTAAAGGCAGTATTCCCTTCACGCGCGTGTTGCGCTGACGCTGCAAGGGTGCTGCATGCACCATCTTGCGGGCTGACATCATATAGCATGCGCCCAGCGGCCACTGTCTTTTTGCCAGAAATGTTTCCAGTGCCGAGCTTTTCGATTGTATGTACGCCCACTGGTAATGGGCGAAAAAAGGATCATCCACCGCAAAGCCCAGCACCGCCAGCCATTCGGCCACCCTGCCCGCGGAAAGCCGGTGGCTGCGGCGCCAGAGTCCGCGCCCGAGAAACCCCGGCCACCAGGGGTTGCGGCCGATGATCAGCAGATGACCACCTGGCCGGACGGCACGGGCCGCCTCACGCAACAGGTTGTAGGGCGAGCTGGCGAACTCCAGGCTGTGTTGCAGGAGCACCACATCCGCCCCCTCGGGCGTGACCGGCCACTGGCATTCGGAGCAATGGATATCCTGTAGCTGCTCACTGCTGCCCAGCCGGACCTGATGACGGACCCGGCTGGCATGCCCGGCATCGGACACTGCGTTATAAAGCAGCAGGTAACTGCCGAAGCTTTGTTCCAGCCACGTCTGCAGCCAGCGGTTCTCCGCCTGCAACAGCGAGACTGCCTGCGGCGAGGCGAACCAGTGGCGCACCCTTGCCGGGGACACGGGATGCCTTTGTTTCAGGCGGACCATTTCAAGCATGCAACTCTCCGCTGGATTCCGGACATCGACAGCCGTTTTGGCGGTCTGCTATGGTTTGTGGCCAAGTCATGATCACGGGGTGCCTTTTCCATGCTGACAATCACTGCCTTGCCCGCTTTCAGCGACAACTATATCTGGCTTTTGCAAAACCCTTCCACCTCAACCTGCGCCGCCGTCGACCCCGGCGATGCCGCTCCGGTCCTGCAATGGCTGCAACAGAACCCCGACTGGCAGCTCACCGACATCCTCATCACCCACCACCACCGCGATCACACCGGCGGCATCCTGCCACTGAAGGAAGCGACCGGTGCCAGGGTGCATGGCCCGCAGCTGGAGAAGGTGGATGGCGTGGACCAGCCGCTGGCCGACAACCAGCTGCTGCAGGTGCTGGGGCAGGAGTTCAGGATATTGCATGTGCCCGGACATACCCTTGGGCACATTGCCTACTATCTGGCTGGTGAGAAACCGCTCCTGTTCTGTGGCGACACCCTGTTTGCCGCGGGCTGCGGCCGGCTGTTCGAGGGTACGCCGGAACAGATGCATCATTCGCTGCAGCGTCTTGCCGCACTGCCGGCCAGCACCCTGGTGTATTGCACCCACGAATACAGCCTGTCCAACCTGAAGTTTGCCGCTGCCGTCGAGCCCGGCAACCGGAACACCCTGGAGCGCCTGCAACAGGTGACCCGTTTGCGCGAGCAGGATTTGATCAGTCTGCCCAGCGATCTGGCAACCGAACTGGAAACCAATCCGTTTTTGCGCTGTCAGGATGCTGCGGTCATCGCTTCGGTTGCCCAAGAAGGCGGCCCGGCCGACGGGGCGGACACAGTAGCGGTATTTGCAGCGCTGCGCGCCTGGAAGGACCGCTTCTAGGCACAGCGGCCGACACTGCAACAAAGCGGAGATTGTGCCGGATTTCCCTGTCCGCATGCGGAAGAGTTCACATACGGCAGGACCATATCTGCCGGCCGCCGCCTGTTTCTTGACCTGCCATGGGCAGGCCCATACACTTTCGGGAATTTTTGCCAGATGCCAGTTTCCATGTCGAGCATGAACTCCCGCACCAGTCAGCGGGTGCGCCAGTCATCCGCATACGGGCTGTTACTGCTATGCAGCCTGCTGCTTGCCGCCTGCCAGCAATCGCAGGTGCGCACTCCAGCGACCTACGAACAGGAACTCAAGAGCAAGCTTGCTCCGCTGGACATCCCTGAAGACAACTGGTCGCGAAGGGCCTTGCAGGAACCGGTCAGGATCGAGCTGCAGGAAGGAAAGTCGGCAACAGACGGCAGGACTTCCGCCAAGAAAAAGTCGGCCGCCGCATCATCCGATGACATCTGGGAGCGGCTACGCAACGGTTTCCGCATTCTGGAACAGACCGCCGATCACCCCCGCATCGACCAGCATCGCCTGTGGTACACCAGCCGCAAGAACCATATCGAAATCACCGCCAAACGCAGTGCGCCCTATCTGCATTACATCGTGGATGCACTGGACCAGCGTAACATGCCCCTGGAGCTGGCCTTGCTGCCGGCCATCGAAAGCAGCTACAACCCGTTGGCCCAGTCGCCCTCCCAGGCCGCCGGCCTCTGGCAGTTCATCCCGTCCACCGGGCGCAACTTCAAGCTCAAGCAGACCCAGTGGTACGATGGGCGCCGTGACGTCACCGCCTCCACCCATGCCGCCCTTGATTACCTGCAGTACCTGAACAAGATGTTCAACGGCGACTGGCTGCTGACCCTGGCCGCCTACAATGCCGGCGAGGGCACCGTCAGCCGGGCCATCAAGCGCAACCAGCAGCTGGGGCTGCCCACCGACTACTGGAACCTGCAGCTGTCCAAACAGGCACAGGCGTATGTGCCAAAGCTGCTGGCCCTGGCCCAGCTGATTGCCAGTCCCAATGCCTATGCACTCAAGCTGCCGGACATCCCTGATCGGCCCTACTTTGCCCGGGTACCTCTGAAACACCAGCTGGGCCTGCAGCAGATCGCCGACATGGCCAAGGTTTCCAGCGAGCATATCCATGCCTTGAACCCGGCCTACAAGCAGGGCGTGACCCTGGACGGCCCCGCACACATCCTGGTTCCGGCCGAGCATGCCCCGCGCCTGCAACGCAAGCTGGCCGAGCTCAAGCCCGGCCAGCTGCCCATGGCCCACAGCTATGTGGTCCGCTCCGGTGACACCCTGTCCCATATTGCCCGGCGCAATGGCACCACAGTGGCCACAATACGCCAGCTCAACCAGCTGAAAAGCACCCGCCTGCGGGTTGGCCAGCGTCTCAGCCTGCCCGGCGGGCAGCCGCCAGCCACGCTGCCGGCCAGCATTGCCAGTGCCGGCACCAGCGAACACTATCTGGTACGCTCCGGCGACAGCCTGTCGGTGATCGCCAAGCGCCACGGGGTATCCATGCAGCAGATCAAGCAGTGGAACAACCTGTCCGGCAACCAGCTGCGTGTCGGCCAGAAGCTGCGTGTCAAACCCGGCTCGACCCAGTATGTGGTACGCGCCGGCGATTCATTGTCCAGCATCGCACGACGCCACAAGGTGAGCGTCAAGCAGTTGCAGAGCTGGAATCCGGCTCAGGGCACCCTGATCAAACCCGGCCAGAAACTCACCCTGCATCTGTAGCGCGAAGCGCTCTGTACCGGCTGGCACATGACGCCAGGGAAACCAACACAAAACGGAATTCAAATGGGCCTTCTGCGCATTCTGCTGATTGCTATCCTGTTGCCTGCCGCCACCGCATTGCAGGCGCAGGTGATCCTGAGCCACGGCTTCGCCCGCTTTGGCGAGCTCAAGTACCCGCCCAGCTTCAGCCACTTCGACTGGGTCAATCCGGAGGCTCCCAAGGGCGGCCGCCTGCAACTGATGGCGCTGGGCACCTACGACAGTCTCAATCCCTACATTCTCAAGGGCACCAGTCCGATCGGTACCGGCGACTTCTATCAGTACGGTGTCAGCGAGCTCAACGCGCCGCTGATGGCCGGCCATGGCGTCTTCGACCCTTCCGGTGACGAGCCGGCCAGCGCCTATGGCCTGGTGGCGGAAAGCATCCAGTATGCCGATGACCTGCACTGGGTGGTCTTCAACCTGCGCAAGGAGGCCCGCTTTCATGATGGCAAGTCGATCACCGCGCAAGACGTGGAGTTCTCCTGGCGCACCCTGCTGGAGCAGGGTCATCCGCAATACCGCAGCTATCTGAAGGAAGTGCAGCGGGTGGATGTGCTGGGTCCGCTGAAAGTGCGCTTCGTGTTTTCCGGTCCGGCCAACCCGCAGTTGCTGCTCAACCTGGGCGACCTGCCGGTACTGCCCAAACACTACTGGGAGCGGCGCGATTTCAGCCAGACCAGCTTCCGGCCGCCGCTGGGCAGCGGCCCCTATCGCATCACCGAGGTCAAGCCCGGCCGCAGCCTTCGCTTTGAGCGGGTCAAGAACTGGTGGGGCAAGGACCTGCCGGTCAACCGCGGCAAATACAACATCGACCGCATCGACGTGGATTTCTACCGGGACCGTCATGTGGCGTTCGAGGCCTTCAAGGCGGGCAGCTTCGATCTCTACATCGAGCACCAGGCCAAGAACTGGGCCACCAACTACCGCTTCCCCGCCCTGTTGCGTGGTGAGGTGGTGCGCGCGGAAATTCCGCACCAGATCCCCACTCCCACCCAGGCACTGTTCATCAACAGCCGTCGTGCACCTTTCAACAACCCGCAGGTGCGTGAGGCACTGGGCTTGCTGTTCGACTTCGAATGGACCAACCGCACCCTGTTCAACAGTGCCTACCGACGCACCACCAGCTATTTCCCGAACAGTCCGTTTGCCGCCGAAGACATCCCCAAGGGCGCCGAGTGGCTGCTGCTCAATGACTGGCGCGAACAGCTGCCGGAGCCGCTGTTCAGCGAGCCGTTCCGGGTTCCGGTCACTGCCGGCCGTGGCATTCCCCGCGAGCACCTGGCCCGTGCATTGGAACTGCTGCAGCAGGCCGGCTGGCGAACCAGCCGCAACGGCCTGAAGAACAGTCGGGGCAGGCCTTTCAACCTGGAGATCCTGCTGGTCAACCCGAGCCTGGAGCGTGTACTGCAGCCCTATGTACAGACCCTGCGCAACATCGGTGTAGAAGCCCGCCTGCGTACGGTCGACCGGGCCCAGTTCAAGCATCGCCTGGACGCCTTCGACTACGACATGACCCTGCTGGTCCTGCCGCAGAGCCTGACTCCCGGTCCCGATCAATGGAACTATTTCCACTCTTCCCAGGCCCATATACGCGGCAGCAAGAACTACGCGGGGGTGCAGGACCCGGCAGTGGATGCCATGCTGGAGGCCATCCTGCAGGCACATACGCAAAACGAATTGGAGGCCGCCATGCAGGCGCTGGACCGGGTTCTGCTGTGGCAACACTATGTGGTACCGAACTGGTATATTAGCCACCACCGCGTGGCCTGGCGCACGCGACTCAAGCATGCGCAGATACCACCCTATACCCTGGGTCTGCGTTCCTGGTGGCTGGACTCGGCGGAGACACCCTGATGAACCAACTGACAACAAGGCTGTGCGCCCTGCTGCTTGGCTGTTGCGCCCTGCTGGCACAGGCAGAGCATGCCCTGACCCTGTATGGTGATCCGCCCAGATATCCGGCAGATTTCAGCCACTTCGAGCATGTCAATCCGGATGCACCCAAGGGCGGCACCTTGCGGCTGGCCGGCCTGAACGGTTTTGACAGCCTCAACCCCTTCATACCCAAGGGAAATGCGGTCGACGAGATCGGCCTGATCTATGACAAGCTGACCTACCACTCGGCCGACGAACCCTTTACCGAATACGGTTTGCTTGCCGAACGCATCGAGCGCGACCCGGACAACCATTTTGTTCGCTTCCACCTGCGTCCCGAAGCCCGCTTCCATGACGGCCAGCCGGTCACCGCCGACGACGTGGCCTACACCTTCGAGCTGCTCACCACCCAGGGGCATCCGTTGTACCGTCATTACTATGCCGATGTCAGCGAGGTGGTGGTGGAGGACGAGCTGCGTGTGCGTTTTGATTTCAAACACAATCACAACCGCGAATTGCCGCTGATTCTCGGCCAGCTGCAGGTTCTGCCCAAGCACTGGTGGCAGGCGCACGACTTCAGCAAGACCTCGCTGCAGCCGCCGCTGGGCAGCGGCCCGTACCGGGTCGGCAAGGTGTCCGCCGGGCGCAGCATCAGCTATGAGCGGGTCGAGGACTGGTGGGGCAAGGACCTGCCGGTCCACCGCGGCCAGTACAACTTCGACCGGGTGCGCATCGATTACTACCAGGACATGTCGGTGGCCCTGGAAGCATTCAAGGCCGGCCAGTTCGACTTCAACCTGGAATATTCCGCCAAGGACTGGGCCACCGGCTACAACTCTCCTGCCCTGAAACGCGGCGACATCCTGCGCGAGGAGCTGCGCAACCACAATCCGGTCGGCATGCAGGCCTATGTGTTCAACCTGCGCCGGCCGATGTTCCAGGACCGGCGCGTGCGCGAGGCCATCGGCCTGCTGTTTGACTATGAGTGGACCAACAAGCAGCTGTTCTACGGCGCCTACCTGCGCACCGACAGCTTTTTCGCCAATTCCGAGCTGGCTTCCAGCGGCCTGCCTTCGGCGGCCGAACTGGAGCTGCTGGAACCGCTGCGCGGGCAGATTCCCGACGAGGTCTTCACCACGCCCTTCACGCTGCCGGTCAGCGATGCCAGCGGCATCATCCGCGAACGTCGCTTGCAGGCCTGGCGGCTACTGCAGGAGGCGGGTTACCGCATCGAGAAAGACCGCATGGTCAACGCCGAAGGCCAGCCACTGGCCTTCGAGTTCATCATTGCCCAGGCCAACCTGGAACGGGTCCTGCTGCCTTTCAAGCGCAATCTTGAAGAGCTGGGTATCGAGATGACCATCCGCCGTGCCGATGTGTCCCAGTACATCAACCGCATGCGCTCGCGGGACTTCGACATGACCTCGGCCATCTGGCCACAGTCCAACTCGCCCGGCAACGAACAGCGCGATTTCTGGCACTCCGACAGCTTCGACAACCCCGGCAGCCGCAACTTCATCGGCCTGCAGGATCCGGCCATCGACCGCTTGGTGGAAGGCCTGATCAATGCCGACAGCCGCGACAGCCTGATCGCCCACACCCGTGCGCTCGATCGCGTATTGCTGTGGGGCCACTACGTAATTCCCAACTACTACACCGACAGCTGGCGCATCGCCCACTGGAAACACCTGAAGCGGCCGGCCACGCCGCCGCTGTATGACTACGGACTCTTCTCCTGGTGGATCGACGGATCACGGCCGCAGGTGCAGGAGGCCAGCGAGTAAATGGCTGCCTACATCGTCCGTCGCCTGCTGCTGATCATCCCTACCCTGCTCGGCATCCTGCTACTCAACTTCGTCATCATCCAGGCCGCACCCGGCGGCCCTGTGGAACAGATGATCGCCAAGCTGGAAGGCTTTGACAGCGCCACCGGCGGCGCCACCGGGCGCATCTCCGGCGGCGGCAGCGAGGTCGGTAGCGGCGGCCAGTATCGCGGCGCCCAAGGACTGGACCCGGACCTGATCGCCGAGATCGAGCGCATGTACGGCTTTGACAAGCCGCCGGCGGAACGCTTCTGGATCATGCTGAAAAACTACGCCCGCTTCGATTTCGGCAACAGCTTTTTCCGCGATGCCAGTGTGACCGAGCTGATCGTGGAGAAGATGCCGGTCTCGGTGTCGCTGGGGCTGTGGAGTACCCTGCTGATGTATCTGGTGTCGATACCGCTCGGCATCAGCAAGGCGGTCCGGCATGGCAGCGCCTTCGACATGTGGACCAGTACCGCCATCGTACTGGGCTATGCGATTCCCGCCTTCCTGTTTGCCATTTTGCTGGTGGTGGTGTTTGCCGGTGGCAGCTACCTGAGCTGGTTTCCGCTGCGTGGCCTGACCTCGGCCAACTTCGACGATCTGAGCATGCTCGGCAAAATCGGCGACTATTTCTGGCACTTGGCGCTGCCGGTCACCGCCCTGGTGATCGGCAACTTCGCCACCCTGACGCTGCTGACCAAGAACAGCTTTCTGGATGAAATCAACAAGCAATACGTCACCACCGCCCGCGCCAAGGGGCTGAGCGAGCGTCGCGTGCTCTACGGTCATGTATTCCGCAACGCCATGCTGATCATCATTGCCGGCTTTCCGGCCGCCTTCATCGGCATGTTCTTCACCGGCTCGCTGCTGATCGAGGTGATCTTCTCGCTGGACGGCCTGGGCCTGCTCAGTTTCGAGGCGGCCATCAACCGGGATTATCCGGTGGTGTTCGGTACACTGTTCCTGTTCACCCTGCTGGGTCTGCTGGTCAAACTGATCGGCGACATCACCTATACTCTGGTGGACCCGCGCATCGACTTCTCGGGCAGGGGGTAACGGCATGGCACTGTCTCCGGTCAACCAGCGGCGTTTCGCCCAGTTCAAGGCCCACCGTCGCGGCTGGTATTCGCTGTGGCTGTTCCTTGCGCTGTTCGTGCTCAGCCTGGGCGCCGAGCTGATCGCCAACGACAAGCCACTGGTGGTGCGCTACGACAGCGGCTGGTACTTCCCCGTGTTCAAGCGGTACGCGGAAACCGAGTTCGGCGGCGAGTTTCCGCTGCAGGCCAACTACAAGAGCCCCTACATCCGCGAGCTGATCGCCGAAAAGGGCGGCTGGATGCTCTGGCCACCGATCCCCTTCAGCTACGACAGCATCAACTACGAGCTGGATGTGCCGGCTCCCGCGCCGCCTTCCGGCACCAACTGGCTGGGCACCGACGACCAGGGCCGTGACGTGATGGCGCGGGTCATTTACGGCTTCCGCATCTCGGTGCTGTTTGCCCTGACGCTGACCCTGTGCAGCTCGGTGCTGGGCGTGATCGCCGGTGCGCTGCAGGGTTTCTACGGCGGCTGGGTGGACCTGGCCGGTCAGCGCTTCCTGGAAATCTGGTCCGGCCTGCCGGTGCTTTATCTGTTGATCATCATGGCCAGCTTCATCCAGCCCAACTTCTGGTGGCTGCTGGGCATCATGCTGCTGTTTTCCTGGATGAGCCTGGTGGACCTGGTGCGCGCCGAGTTTCTGCGCGGCCGCAACCTGGAGTATGTGCGTGCGGCACGCGCGCTGGGCATGCGCGATGCGCCCATCATGTTCCGCCACATCCTGCCCAATGCCATGGTCTCCACCATGACCTACATGCCTTTCATCATCACCGGCGCCATCGGTACCCTCACCGCGCTGGATTTTCTCGGCTTCGGCCTGCCGCCCGGCTCCCCTTCCCTGGGTGAGCTGGTAGCCCAGGGCAAGGCCAACCTGCAGGCACCCTGGCTGGGCATCACCGCCTTTGCCGTGCTGGCGCTGATGCTCAGCCTGCTGGTATTCATCGGGGAGGCGGCACGCGATGCATTCGACCCCAGAAAATGATCCGCTGCTGGAAGTCAGCGAACTGGCCGTGGATTTCGTCACCGCGGCCGGTCATACCCAGGCGGTGCGCTCGGTCAGCTTCCAGCTGGAGCCGGGCAAGACTCTTGCGCTGGTGGGTGAAAGCGGTTCCGGCAAATCGGTGACCGCCCACTCCATCCTGCGCCTGTTGTCGGCTACCGCGCGACACCCGGCGGGCAGCATCCGCTACAAGGGGCAGGAGCTGCTGCAAGCCAGCGAAGCGCAGATGCGCAAGATCCGTGGCAACCGCATCGCCATGATCTTCCAGGAGCCGATGAGTGCTCTCAACCCACTGCACACCGTCAGCCGGCAGATCAGCGAAGTGCTGATGCAGCACAAGGGCATGAGCCGGCAACAGGCTACCGAGCGGGCGCTGGAATTGCTGCGGCTGGTCGAAATACGTGACCCCGAGAAACGTCTGCACTCCTACCCGCACGAGCTGTCCGGCGGGCAGCGTCAGCGGGTGATGATTGCCATGGCACTGGCCAACGAGCCGGAAATCCTGATTGCCGACGAACCGACCACGGCGCTGGACGTGACTGTCCAGCAGAAGATTCTCGCGCTGCTGAAAAAACTGCAACAACAGCTGGGTATGGCCATCCTGCTGATCAGCCATGACCTGAACATGGTGCGCCGCTTTGCCGACCAGGTCTGCGTGATGCAAAACGGCATCGCGGTGGAGAACAGCGCCTGCGCCCGGCTGTTTGCCAGCCCGCAGCATCCCTATACCCAGGCATTGCTGGCTGCCGAACCCGGCGGCGCTCCGGCCAGCACCGCGATCGGCGAAACCCTGCTGCAGGTGGACGATCTGCGAGTCTGGTTCCCGGTCAAGGCCGGCATCCTGCAGCGTACCGTAGACCATATCAAGGCGGTGGACGGCATCAGCCTGGAACTCAGGCGCGGTCAGACGCTGGGCATTGTCGGCGAGAGCGGCTCGGGCAAGTCCACCCTGGGGCTGGCCATCCTGCGCCTGATCGCCAGTCGCGGCCATATCCGCTTTGCCGGCCACAATCTGGACGGCCTAAACCAGAAGCAGCTGCGGCCGCTGCGCAGACAGATCCAGGTGGTGTTTCAGGATCCCTTTGGCAGCCTGAGCCCGAGAATGAGCATCGCGGATATCATCGGCGAGGGTTTGCGCATCCACGGGCTGGGCACCGCCGCCGAGCAGGAGCAAACCATTGTCCAGGCCCTGCAGGATGTGGGACTGGACCCCGACACCCGGCACCGTTATCCACACGAGTTTTCCGGCGGCCAGCGCCAGCGCATCGCCATTGCCCGCGCGCTGGTGCTCAAGCCGGAACTGATTTTGCTGGACGAACCTACATCGGCACTGGACCGTAGCGTACAATGCCAGGTAGTCGAGCTGCTGCGCGAGCTGCAACTCAAGTACAATCTGACCTATCTGTTCATCAGCCACGACCTGGCCGTGGTCAGGGCCGTCAGCCACCGGCTGATGGTCATGCGCAAGGGCCAGGTGGTAGAACAGGGTGACGCCGCACAGGTGTTCGGCGCACCACAACACCCATATACGCAAGCGTTGCTGGAGGCTGCCTTTGCAGACCTTCCGACCGGCGTGAACTGACTAGAAGAAAAGGGGAACACCATGGGTTTCATGAAAGGCAAGAAGGTTCTGATCGTTGGCGTGGCCAGCAAGCTGTCCATCGCCTCGGGCATTGCCGAAGCCATGTACCGCGAAGGAGCGGAGCTGGCTTTCACCTACCAGAATGAAAAGCTCAAGGGCCGTGTGGAAGGCTTTGCCGAACAGTGGGGCTCCAGCGCCGAACTCTGCTTTCCGTGCGATGTGACCAGCGATGAGGATATCGCCAAGGTATTCGAGGAGCTGTCAAAGAAGTGGGACGGTCTGGACTGCATCGTGCACTCCGTGGGCTTTGCTCCCGGTGACCAGCTGGATGGTGACTTCACCTCGGTCACCACCCGTGAAGGCTTCCAGATTGCCCACGACATCAGCGCCTACAGCTTCATCGCCCTGGCCAAGGCCGGTCGCGAGATGATGAAGGGCCGCAACGGCAGCCTGCTGACCCTGACCTACCTGGGCTCGGTACGTACCATGCCCAACTACAACGTCATGGGCGTTGCCAAGGCCGCACTGGAAGCCAGCGTACGCTACCTGGCCGCCAGCATGGGCCCGGAAGGCATCCGTGTGAATGCCGTATCTGCCGGTCCGATCCGCACGCTGGCCGCTTCCGGCATCAAGAACTTCCGCAAGATGCTGAGTGCCAACGAGGCCCAGACCCCCATGCGCCGCAATGTGACCATCGAGGAAGTGGGCAACGCCGGTGCGTTCCTGTGTTCCGACCTGGCCTCCGGCATCAGTGGCGAAATCCTCTATGTGGACGGCGGTTTCAACACCACCGCCATGGGTGCCATCGAGGAAGAGTAAGCCAGAAGTTTCTGCCCTGCTCTGCAAAACCGCGGTCATGTGCCGCGGTTTTTTGTTGGCTGTCTGTCTATGGGTTGCAGCCCGGGCTCTGTTGTACGAATGAATTCGTACCTACAGAATGAATTCCGTACCTATAGAATAAATTCCGTACCTATAGAATAAATTCCGTGCCTGCGGTGCTTTGCGGGAGCGGCTTCGTGCCTGCAAAAGGCAGCAGGTCCGGAAACGCATGCACAAAAAACCGCAGCCTAGGCTGCGGTTTTTTTGTTGGCTGCCGGATCAGAATTTCTCGATCTTGGCATCCTTTTCCAGCTGACGGGTCAGTGCGGCAAAATCGCCCTGGCCATACCTTGAAGCCAGCAGGTCACGCAGCACCTTCAGCTCTTCCGGGCTGACTGCATCATCCGGCGTGCTGATGCCGCTCAGGCGCAAGACCACATAGCGGCCATCCGGCAGGCTCAGGCCATCGAAGGTGAAACCGCCCTCATCCGGCTTGGGCATGCGGAACACCTGCTGCAGCACACGTGGCTCCACGTTTTCCTGCATGCGTGTAGCCGCCTCGATGCGTGTCCAGTCGGACTCGTCGGCCTTGCCATCACGCAGTTCCGCCAACATGGCTTCACCCTGCTTGCTGGTCTCGTTTCGGGCCTTGTCCAGACGCAGTCGCTCGACAATGCGGTCGCTGACCTCCTCGAAGGCGATCTGCTCCGGCCTGTTGTGCTCCTTGACGCGCAGCACCACCACGGTATCCGCATCCAGCTCCAGCGCGTGGCTGTTGGAGCCTTCCGACAGCACTTCCTCGCTGAAGGCCGCGTCGATGACCTGGCGGTTGGCGAAGATGCCTTCCCCACCCTCACGGCCAAACGCGGGGCTCTGCTTCACCTCAAGACCCAGCTCGTGTGCCGGCTGCTGCAGGTCCGCAGACTCGTAGGCGGAGCTTTCCAGCTCACCCACCAGCTCGACGAACATCTGTTCGACCTTGCCGGCACGAACATCCTGTAGCAGGCTGGCCTTGAGGTCCTCAAAGGCCGGTACATCCGCAGCCTGCACATCCAGCAGCTTGATCAGGTGCCAGCCAAAATCGGTCTGCACCGGTTTGGAAACCTCGCCTTTTTCCAGGGCATACAGCGCATCCTCAAAGGCAGGGTCGTAGACATCCGGACCGGCAAAGCCCAGGTCACCACCTTCCGCGGCGGAGCCGGCATCATCGGACAGGCTTTTCGCCAGTTCGGCAAAGTCTTCGCCGGCGGCCAGTCGCGCGGATGCATCCAGGGCCTTCTGCAGGGCCTCGGTCTCTTCCGCTTCACCGCTGGCCTCGAACAGAATGTGGGCGGCACGACGCTGCTCGGCCAGATTGGCAATGGATGCCTCGTAGGCCTCTTGCAGATCCTCGTCATCCACCTCGATGCTGGAAGCCAGCGAGGCCTTGCTCAGCTCCACATATTCGACCACCACCTGCTCGGGTGTCATGTAGCGCTGGGTATTGTCCTGGTAGTGGGCTTGCGCCTCCTCATCGGTCACTTCGATGCGGTTCAGGTCGGGCTTGAGCTCATGCATGGAAAAATCGCGGATCTGACGATCCAGACGTGCGAAGGCTTCCGCTTCCTGATCGGTGACGAAGGCACTGTTGACGATGCTGCTCTGCAGCTGCGACAGCAGGATGTCCTGCTCCAGCATGCGACGGAACTGCATGCGGCCGTAACCCATCTGCCTCAGCACCTGGTCGAAGCGCTGGGCATCGAACTGGCCATCTTCATCCTGGAACTCCGGAAACTGGAGGATGAAACTGTCCACCACCGCACTGGAGCTGGAAAAACCGGCATCGCCGGCAGCCTGAAGCAGCAGCATGCGGTCGATCAGGCTCTTCAGCGCCATTTCATTAAGCAGCTTGTCATCCAGCTGGCCCAGGTCGAACTCGCTGCCGAACTGCTGGACGAACTGGCGCTGCTGCATGCTCTTTTCCTGAGCCAGGGCATCCAGGGTGATTTCCTCGCCATTGACCTTGGCTGCGTTGTTGCGGTTGCTGGTCGAGCTCATGATGGCCTCGAAGCCGGTGAATGACAGCAAAACGGCAATCAGGCCGATGATGGCCTTGGAAATCCAGCTGGTGGAGCGGTCCCTGATATTCTGCAGCATACTTCCTCCGGATTACATGACAGGTACGCTGTAACCAATACAAAAAACAAAGGCGCACCTGTGGATGCGCCTTTGTTTCATCGAATGACCGGAAAGGTGGTCAAGAACGCATGTCGCTGACGAATCAGCCGTTCACCGCGTCTCTCAGTGCCTTGCCGGCTTTGAATCCGGGAACCTTGGCGGCTGGAATCTCGATGGTTTTGCCGGTCTGCGGGTTGCGGCCGGTACGGGCTGCACGCTCCTTGACGGCAAAGGTGCCGAAACCGACCAGGACTACAGAATCGCCTTCCTTGAGGGCCTCTGTAACTGTTTCCAGTACGGCGTCCAGTGCGCGGCCGGCCACTGCCTTGGGAATATCGGCAGAAGCGGCTACCTTTTCAATCAGCTCAGATTTATTCACTCGTAGTTCCCCTTAGTTATTTCAAACACAAGATCATTTCGATGGTTGTGCAAGATAATGACTTGTTTACCTTACGTCAACACTTCAAGACCGCATAAATGAAAACTTGCTAAAACCGCCACAAACTATAGCCCATCAATGGGTCTGGTGGCGACCGCCAGGCGAGTCTTTTTTACATTTCTCTTCCTGAAGCAACAATTCGACCTCGGCATCAGCCATCGGTTCGGGCATGTATTGTAATGCCAGCTCCAGCACTTCATCAATCCATTTGACAGTGCGGATGTCCAGGTCGGCCTTGATGTTATCAGGTATCTCTTTAAGATCCGCCTTGTTCTCCTCTGGAATGACTACGGTTTTGATTCCGCCACGATGGGCGGCCAGCAGCTTTTCCTTGAGCCCGCCAATCGCCAATACCTCGCCACGCAGGGTGATTTCACCGGTCATGGCCACATCGGCACGCACCGGAATCTTCGTCAGGGACGATACCAGCGCGGTGCACAGGCCGATACCGGCACTAGGGCCGTCCTTCGGCGTGGCACCCTCGGGCATGTGGATGTGCACGTCGGTCTTCTCATAGAAGTTCGGTGCAATGCCCAGTGACTGGGCGCGACTGCGCACCACGGTCATCGCGGCGGTCATGGATTCGGCCATGACATCGCCCAGCGAGCCGGTCTTGATCAGCTGTCCCTTGCCCGGCATGGTGGCGGTCTCGATGGTCAGCAGCTCGCCGCCGACCTGGGTCCAGGCCAGCCCGGTGACCTGACCGATCTGGTTCTCGGTTTCCGCCAGCCCGTAACGGAACTTGCGCACGCCGAGCAGCTCCTCGAGCATCTCCGGTACCACCTCGACCTGGATGCTCTTGCTATCGTGATGCTGCTTGACCACCTTGCGGCATACCTTGGCAATCTGGCGCTCCAGACCGCGCACACCGGCTTCACGGGTGTAGTAACGCACGATATCCAGGACGGCCGCATCGGTGATGTCCATCTCCTTGTTCTTCAGGCCGTTGGCCTTGCGCTGTTTGGGTACCAGGTACTTCTGGGCGATCTTCAGCTTCTCGTCCTCGGTGTAGCCCGGGATGCGGATGACCTCCATGCGGTCCAGCAACGGACCGGGAATGTTCATGGAGTTAGCCGTGCAGACAAACATGATGTCCGACAGGTCATAGTCCACTTCCAGGTAGTGGTCGTTGAAGCTGTGGTTCTGTTCGGGGTCGAGCACTTCCAGCAGCGCCGAAGCCGGATCGCCGCGCATGTCGCTGGCCATCTTGTCGATCTCGTCGAACAGGAACAGCGGGTTGCGCACGCCAGCCTTGGACAGGCGCTGGATCAGGCGGCCGGGCATGGAGCCGATGTAGGTGCGCCGGTGACCACGGATTTCCGCCTCGTCACGCACGCCACCCAGTGCCATGCGCACATACTTGCGGTTGGTGGCCCGGGCAATGGATTCGGCCAGCGAAGTCTTGCCCACGCCGGGCGGCCCCACCAGACACAGGATGGGCCCCTTCAGCTTGCGTACCCGCTTTTGCACGGCCAGGTACTCAAGGATGCGCTCCTTGACCTCTTCCAGCCCGTAGTGGTCGGCTTCCAGCACCTCTTCGGCCTTGTCCAGATCCATGCGCACGCGGGTCCGCTTGTGCCATGGCACATTGACCATCCAGTCCAGATAGGTGCGCACCACGGTGGCTTCCGCCGACATGGGCGACATCTGCTGCAGCTTTTTCAGCTCGGCATTGGCCTTGTCCAGCGCTTCCTGGGGCATCTTCGCCTCCTCAATGCGCTTGCGCAGGGACTCAACCTCGTTATGTCCTTCCTCGTCCTCGCCCAGCTCCTTCTGGATGGCCTTCATCTGTTCGTTCAGGTAATAGTCGCGCTGGCTGCGCTCCATCTGCTTCTTCACGCGGCCACGGATGCGCTTTTCCATGCGCAGCAGATCGAGCTCCGCATCGAGGAACTCCATCAACTTTTCGGTACGCGCCACCGCGTCCTCCAGACCGAGGATTTCCTGTTTCTGCTCCAGCTTGAGGTTCATCTGTGCGCTGATCAGGTCAGCCAGACGCCCCACCTGCTCCACGTCATCCAGGCTGCTGCTGAACTCGGCGGGAATCTTCTTGCTCTGCTGGGCATATTCGGAAAACTGGTCCAGCAGCACGCGGCGCAGCACGGTGTTTTCCACCTCGGCCAGCTCGGCCTCCTCTTCGGCGGACTCGGCCTCGACCTTCCAGTAGCCTTCCTCGTCGCCCAGGCTATTGCGGATCTCACCACGGAACTTGCCCTCGGCCAGCACCTTGACGGTACCGTCCGGCAGTTTCAGCATCTGCAGGATTTCCGCCACCGTACCCTGGGGGTACACGGCGTCCAGCTCCGGATCATCGTCGGCAGGGTCTTTCTGTGCCACCAGCAGGATCCGCTTGTCGTCGAGCATTGCGGCTTCCAGGGCGCTGATGGATTTGGGCCGCCCGACAAACAGGGGTATCACCATGTGCGGATACACCACAACATCGCGCAAAGGCAGCAAGGGCAACTCAAACACGTTCTTCATACTACTACTCACCCGCGGTCACTACCGCAAAAAATACCGTTTGCCTGTCAATGGGGGCAATCCACCAAAATACAAGGCCAGCCGGGTTGCTGCCGGCAAACGGACGACCGGATTCCGGAAAGCAAAAAGGGCCTTGCGGCCCCTTCTGCTGACGATGACAAGGCGCAATCAGGCGCCCGGCGAGGCCTTCGGCAGCTCGTCGGAGCTGTACATCAGCATCGGGCTGGACTCGCCCTCGATGACGCTCTCGTCAATGATCACCTTGGTGACATTTTCGGTAGAGGGAATATCGAACATCACGTCGAGCAATACCTCTTCCAGGATGGAACGCAGGCCACGGGCGCCGGTCTTGCGCGCCAGGGCACGTTTGGCCACGGCCTTCAGGGCGTCCGGACGGAACTCCAGCTCCACGTCCTCCATGTCGAAGAGCTTGGCGTACTGCTTGGTCAGCGCGTTGCGCGGCTCGCTCAGGATGCGCACCAGCGCCTCCTCGTCCAGCTCTTCCAGGGTGGCGACCACCGGCAGGCGGCCGATGAACTCGGGAATCAGGCCATACTTCACCAGGTCGTCCGACTCGACCTTCAGCAGGGTCTCGCCGATCTTCTTGTCCAGATCCTTGCTGCGTACCTCGGCGCCAAAACCGATACCGCCCTTCTCGGAGCGCGCCTGGATGATCTTCTCCAGTCCGGCAAAGGCACCGCCGCAAATGAACAGGATGTTCGAGGTATCCACCTGCAGGAATTCCTGCTGCGGATGCTTGCGGCCGCCCTGTGGCGGAATGGAGGCCACTGTGCCTTCGATCAGCTTGAGCAATGCCTGCTGCACGCCCTCACCGGACACATCACGGGTGATGGACGGGTTTTCCGACTTGCGGGTGATCTTGTCGATCTCGTCAATGTAGATGATGCCCATCTGGGCCTTTTCCACATCGTAGTCGCATTTCTGCAGCAGCTTCTGGATGACGTTCTCCACGTCCTCGCCCACATAACCGGCTTCGGTCAGGGTGGTGGCATCGGCAATGGTGAAGGGCACGTTGAGCAGGCGGGCCAGGGTCTCGGCCAGCAGGGTCTTGCCCGAGCCGGTTGGCCCGATCAGCAGGATGTTGCTCTTGCCCAGCTCGACATCGTCCTTTTTCTGGTCGCGATTGTTGAGGCGCTTGTAGTGGTTGTATACCGCCACGGACAGCACCTTCTTGGCCTTTTCCTGGCCAATCACGTACTGGTTCAGCACTTCGCTGATCTCGAGTGGTGTCGGCAGCTTGCCACTGCCCTCTTCACCCTGTGCCTCTTCGACCTCCTCACGGATGATCTCGTTGCAGAGGTCGACACACTCGTCGCAGATGAATACGGAAGGACCGGCAATCAGCTTGCGCACCTCGTGCTGGCTCTTGCCGCAGAAGGAGCAATACAGCAGCTTGCCCTTGTCCTCGCCTTTTTGCTTGTCTGTCATTCAGTTATCCTGCCTCGTCAACAGGCAACCACAATGGCTGCCGGTCAACGCTTGCTTACTACCTGGTCAATCAGGCCATATTCCACGGCTTCGTCGCCGCTCATGAAGTTGTCACGGTCGGTATCCCGGGCAATCACGTCCAGCGGCTGGCCGGTGTGATGAGCCAATACCTGATTGAGGCGCTCGCGGATATAGAGGATCTCGCGTGCGTGAATTTCAATGTCGGATGCCTGACCACGGAAGCCGCCCAGCGGCTGGTGGATCATGACCCTCGAATGCGGCAGGCAGAAACGCTTGCCGGCGGCACCACCTGCCAGCAACAGCGCACCCATGCTGGCCGCCTGGCCAATGCAGGTGGTGGAGACATCCGGTTTGATGAACTGCATGGTGTCATAGATGGACATGCCAGCGGTAACCGAACCGCCCGGCGAGTTGATGTACAGGTGGATGTCCTTGTCCGGATTTTCCGCCTCGAGAAAGAGCAGCTGGGCCACCACCAGGTTGGCCATGTGGTCTTCGACCGGGCCCACCAGGAAGATGATCCGCTCCTTGAGCAGGCGTGAATAGATGTCGTAGGCACGCTCGCCACGGGACGACTGCTCCACCACCATGGGCACCAGTGCCCCGACGGTCTGGTTGTCGTACGGGTCGTGTGTAAAACCTGGAGTTGTCATCGGCAGTATTGCTCCTGTGTTGTTCATGCCTTTCAGGCGCACAAGCCAGCACTAGGGCTGGCTTGCTTGCTGGTGAAATTCCGTTGCCGGGTTAACGGCAGGGATTCAGGCTTCTTCAGCCTCGTCGGCACTGTCCTCTTCCGCCATCTGCGGCGCGACAGGCTTGACGGCGTCCTCGTAGGATACCTCCTTGTCGGTGACCTTGGCCTTGCCCAGCACGGTCTCAACCACCTGCTCTTCCAGAACCAGCGCACGCACGTCTTCCAGCTGCTGCTCGTTCTTGTAGTACCACTCGACGACCTGCTCCGGCTCCTGATAGGCGGAAGCCATGTCCTCGATGGTGCTGCGCACGCGGCTCTCGTCCGCCTTGATCTCGAACTGCTCGACCATCTGCGCAACCAGCAGACCCAGGCTGACGCGGCGCTTGGCCTGCTCTTCAAACATTTCAGCCGGCAGCTGCTCGGGCTTCATCTGGCCGCCGAACTGCTGAACCGCCTGGACGCGCAGACGCCAGGTTTCGTTGTCAACCAGCGCCTTGGGCACCTCAATGGCGTTCTGCTCCAGCAGACCGTCCATGACCTGGGTCTTCAGCTTGCCGGTCAGGGCCTGCTTGAGCTCGCGTTCCATGTTCTTGGAAACCTCGGCACGGAAGCCTTCCAGACCGCCTTCGCCCATACCGAACAGGGTGAAGAACTGGTCGTCCAGCTCCGGCAGGGTGGCCTCTTCAACCGCGTTGACCTTGACGCTGAACTCGGCTTCCTTACCGGCCAGTTCCTCGTTCTGATAGTTTTCCGGGAAGGTCGCCTTGATCACGCGCTCCTCGCCGGCCACCACGCCTTCCAGGGCCTCTTCAAAGCCCGGGATCATGTTGCCGGAACCCAGCACCACGGGTACGCCATCGGCAGTACCGCCGGCAAAGGCCTCGCCGTCGATGCGGCCGACAAAGTCGATGTTGACCTGGTCATCCTTGGCGGCGGCGCGCTCAACCGTTTCGTAACGGGTGTTCTGCTTGCGCAGGATGTCCAGCATGTTGTCTACATCGCTGTCCTGCACTTCGGCCTGCAGACGCTCGATCTCGATGTTCTCCAGACCGCTCACCTCGAACTCGGGGAACACTTCGAAAGTGGCCACGTATTCCAGGTCCTTGTTCTTCTCGAACACTTTCGGCTCAATGGCAGGCTGGCCGGCCGGGTTCAGCTTCTCTGCGGATACCGCTTCGTAGAAAGTGCTCTGGATCACTTCACCCAGCACATCCTGGCGTGCATCAGCCTCGTAACGCTGACGAATGATCTTCATGGGCACCTTGCCGGGACGGAAACCCGGAACCTTGGCCTGGCGTGCAGTACGCTGCAGTCGCTTGGTGACTTCGGTTTCGATACGCTCGGCTGGAACGCCAACAGTCATTCGACGCTCGAGAGCAGAGGTGCTTTCTACTGAAACTTGCATGGATAATCCTCGTTGAACAGACATGGCCAGTCGGACCGACCCTGGAACCAAAGGGAGGCATTCTATTAGTCTCTGCGACAAATATCCATCCTGCAGGAGGAGTTTTTGCCGTCATAGCAATCCTTCGATCGGCAACCATGACAGGAGTCGCACTCCTGTGCGCCGCAGCAGGCTGCTTTTCGGCTCGCGCCGATACTCCACGGACTCGCCATTCTCGTTGGAGTTCCAGCGCAACCTTCCCTTGTCGGTCAGGCTCAGACGGTAGGCTTGCTCGGGTATTTCCTCGTCAAAGGCAAGCCGGATGCGCTGCGCCAGCTCCGGGCTCTCGATCACGAAACCCAGCTCGGTATTCAGGTTGGCGGAACGCGGATCGAAGTTGAACGATCCGACAAACACATACTGGCTGTCCACGGAAAAGGTTTTCGCATGCAGGCTGGAACCTGAACTCCCCAGGATCCTGCCCTTGCGCCGATTGCCGGTGCCGGCGGCACGCTTGGGCCGCACATGATTGAGTTCATAGATCTCCACACCGGCACGCAACAGGTCCTTGCGTCTGCGCGCATAGCCGGCATGCACCACGGCCACGTCGGTGGCCGCCAGCGAGTTGGTCAGCACCCGCACATCAACCCCCTGCTCCACCAGCCAGGCAAAGGCATTCACGCCCGAGGCGGTCGGCACGAAATACGGCGAGACCAGCTCCACATCCTCGGTCGGGTTGCCGATGATCTCCTGCAGCTGCTCGGTGAGCAGGCTGTCTTTCCGGTGCTTGCGCCACACCTTGGCCGGTGCGTCACTGACCATGCGTACCGGCGCCCAGGCAAACTGCAGGTCACGGGAAAACAGGCGAATCAGCAGGTCGGCCTCGCGCAGGGACTCCAGGTACTCCTCGGCCGCCGGGCTGCGGGCAATGCTTTCCGCCCGCGCGGCCAACTCCTGCAGGGACACGCCGTTGTACCTTTCCCCGAGCATGCGGTCGAGGCCGTAGGCTGCCGGACTGTTCCAGTAGGCATCGAAATCGCGGGACACCTCGGGCACCACGGCTCCAATGGTCAGCACATCCAGATCGGCGAAGAGCACATCATCCGCATTGCCGAAGTACTCGTCACCGATGTTGCGGCCGCCGATGATGGTGGCGGTACCGTCCATGGTGAAACTCTTGTTGTGCATGCGGCGGTGCACGCGGGAGAAATCGGTGACGAAGTTGACCCAGCGCACGCGGCGCTGCACGAAGGGATTGAACAGGCGCACCTCGATGTTCGGATGCGCATGCATGGCCAGCAGGAAAGGCTCGATGGCGGCGGTGTTGTTGTCGTCCAGCAGCAGGCGTACCCGCACGCCCCGGTCAGCGGCTTCGTGCAGGGCTTCCAGCAGCATCAGGCCGGTCATGTCGGCACGCCAGATGTAATACTGCACATCAAGGCTGCGCTCGGCGTGCCGGGCCATCAGCATGCGCGCGGCAAAGGCATCGTCCGCCTCCACCAGCGCATAGATGCCGCTATGGCCGGGCTCACGTTGCTCAAGCAGCCGGTTCACCGCCCGGGCCACCGAAGTCTCCCGCGCCTGCGCCTCGCTGATGGCCGGGGAATGGGCACGCTCTTCCGGCTGCGGCAGGCTTGCACAGCCATGCAGCACAAGCATGCACAATGCGACCATCCATACGGACCTGAAAACCAAACCTGCCCCCTGCCATACGACAGCCGCGGCAAAGCCGCGACGGTCTTTTACATTTGTGTCAGATCAATCAAGACCACTTATTTTACCGATTTTGCCGATGTTTGGGGTACCCTTGGCGCACCTTGAGGAATTTGCCCGCAGAAAGCGGTGCCCAACCGCCTGCAAACGCAGTGGAAAATTCCCGGCATCCGTGGTTTTGACAGACAAGAGGTGAATGACAGATGGAGCTCATGCCAAGTTTTGACCGGGCCCTGGTGGAGAAGTACGACCGTCCCGGCCCCCGCTATACGTCCTACCCGACCGCTCCGCAGTTTCACACCCTGTTCGTCGAAGACAACTATCGCGCCGCTGCCGAACGCAGCAACCGGGAGCCGGCCAAGCCGCTGTCACTCTACATCCACATCCCGTTCTGCAAGAGCCTCTGTTACTACTGTGCCTGCAACAAGATCATCACCCAGAAGACCAGCCGCGCCGTGGAGTACCTGGACTACCTGAAAAAGGAAATCCGCATGCAGGGCGAGCTGTTTGACCGCTCGCGCAAGGTCACCCAGCTGCACTTTGGCGGTGGCACCCCCACCTATCTGACCCAGGAGCAACTCGCCAACCTGATGCAGGCGCTGGGCGAAGCCTTCACCCTGGATGACAGTGACGGGCGCCAGTTCTCCATGGAGGTGGATCCGCGCACCATTTCACCGGAGCAGCTCAAAAGCCTGCGCGAAATGGGCTTCAACCGGCTCAGTTTCGGCGTGCAGGACTTCGATCCGGACGTGCAGGCTGCCGTCAACCGCATTCAGAGCGACGAGCAGGTCTCCTCGCTGATCCACGCGGCCCGCGAATACGGCTTCCGCGCCACCAGCGTGGACCTGATCTACGGCCTGCCGCTGCAAACGGTGGAAAGCTTCAACACCACCCTGGACAAGATCATCGAGCTGCGTCCCGAGCGCATCTCGGCCTACAGCTATGCCCACCTGCCACACCTGGTGCGCGCCCAGCGGCTGATCCGCCCGGAGCACATGCCGCCACCGGAGCGCAAGCTGGAACTGCTGGAACTGACCATCAACCGCCTGTGCAGTGCCGGCTATGTATACATCGGCATGGACCACTTCGCCCTGCCCGATGACGAGCTGGTCATCGCCCGCAGCGAAGGCACCCTGCAACGCAACTTCCAGGGCTACTCCACGCACGCCGACTGCGACATCATCGGGCTGGGTTCGTCCTCCATCGGCAAGATCGCCGACACCTACAGCCAGAACGTCAAGGAACTTTCGCTGTACTACAGCATGCTGAACGAGAACAAGCTGCCGCTGCACCGCGGTTACGAACTCAACGAGGACGACCGTATCCGCCGCGACGTCATCAGCTCGCTGATGTGCCACGAGCGCATCCACATGCCGGACATCGAGAAAGCCCACGGCATCAACTTCCGCGAGTACTTCGCCGACGCCTTCCCGCAGCTGGAAGAGCCCATTGCCGATGGTCTGGTGGAAGTCACCGACACCGACATCATCCTGCTGCCCAAGGGCAACCTGATGATGCGCAACGTGGCCATGGCCTTTGATGCCTATCTTGGCGACAAGCAGAAAGGGAGTTTCTCGCGCACCGTGTAGATACGGTTTCCCGGTAGCACGCAAAAGCCCTGCAGCTCTGAATGAACTGCAGGGCTTTTTGTTTATCCGCTGAAAACGGGAATCGAGAGGACATCCGGAAATCCGCAACCTGCCCCGGCACAGATCAGGCCAGGCAGAAAGTCATATCCGGAAAACAAGAAACCCGCCAGAAGGCGGGTTTTGGTGTCTCGTAGCGGGATAGTGTTTGGTGCGGACAGAGAGACTCGAACTCTCACACCTCTCGGCGCCAGAACCTAAATCTGGTGTGTCTACCAATTCCACCACGTCCGCATTTGACGCTGGAAACCCGCACTGCGGATTTCCGGAATATGGGGTGGACGATGGGGATCGAACCCACGACCACAGGAATCACAATCCTGCGCTCTACCGACTGAGCTACGCCCACCATAATTCGGTTTCGCTTGACCTTGCACCCAGTTTGGCGCGCCCGGCAGGACTCGAACCTGCGGCCATCCGCTTAGAAGGCGGATGCTCTATCCAGCTGAGCTACGGGCGCCCTGTTATCGCTAACTTGGGCCGAGCCACAACCCTCGGGTTTATGCCTCGTATCCAGCTTTCAGGCTGTGCTTGGCAAGCGGGGCGCATGATAGCCATATACCGGAATGGAGTCAAGCCCCGTGTCAAAACCATTCCTGCAACCGCCAAAATGCGCACCATGACTTTGCGACAACCCCTTGTCATGCGAGAATGGCGACCTTTCCAGATTTGTTATGGTGTGTTTCTGCTCATGACTGCACAACTCATTGACGGCAAGGCCATTGCCGCCAACATCCGCCAGGACGTGGCCGCGTCCGTCCGGCAACATCTGGCTGCCGGACGCCGCGCCCCCAGCCTGGCCGTTATCCTGGTAGGCAACGATCCGGCATCCGAAGTCTATGTCGCTCACAAGCGCAAGGATTGCGAGCAGGTCGGTTTCATTTCCATCGCCCATGACCTGCCCACCACCACCACCCAGGATGAGCTGACTGCACTGATTGACCGTCTCAACGCCGATGACGAGGTGGACGGCATCCTGCTGCAGCTGCCCCTGCCAGAGCATCTGGACGCCTCTCCCCTGCTGGAGCGTATTGATCCGCACAAGGATGTGGATGGTTTCCACCCCTACAATCTGGGTCGCCTCGCCCAACGCATGCCACTCCTGCGTCCCTGCACCCCCAAAGGCATCATCACCCTGCTGGAAAGCACCGGCGTCGATCTGCATGGCCTGGATGCCGTGGTGGTTGGTGCCTCCAACATTGTCGGCCGCCCCATGGCCCTGGAGCTGCTGCTGGCCGGCTGCACCACCACGGTCACCCACAGGTTCACCAAGAACCTGGAGGAGCATGTGCGCCGCGCCGATCTGGTGGTGGTTGCTGTCGGCATTCCCGATCTGGTCAAGGGTGAGTGGATCAAGCCCGGTGCCATCGTCATTGACGTGGGCATCAACCGCACCGATAGTGGCCGGCTGATCGGTGATGTCGGCTTCGAGGAAGCCGTCAAGCGCGCCGGCTGGATCACCCCGGTACCCGGCGGCGTTGGCCCCATGACCCGTGCCGGACTGCTGGAGAACACCCTGCAGGCGTACGAGAGCAAATTATAAGCGTTTGCTGCGCAATGAAAAACGGAGCAACTGCTCCGTTTTTTAATGTCTTACAGGCAATTCCTGATGCAACGGTTTAGCTTCTGGGCGCGCGGATCCATCAGCACGTAGGCATCCATGCTGTTGGTGACGAAGCCCACTGCCAACTGCAGGTCCGGATCGGCACAGCCCAGCGTGCCGCCCGCACCCGGGTGGCCAAACGTGCGCAGCCCCAGTCCGTAGCTTGCATAGCCGTACTCCGGCTGCTCCAGCATGCAACCCAGGCCGAAGCGGGTATGCGCCAGCAGCGTGCGATCCATGCCCAGACTGTGCTCGCGCTGCATGTCCTGCAGCAGGGCACTCTCCAGCAAGCGGCCCTGCAGCAGGCCGTTGTAAAAGCCGGCCAGCCCCCGGGCGTCACTGTGGGCATTGGCCGCCGGCTGCTGCATGGTGCGCCATTCCGTCTTGTTGCTGCTGGTCATCATGGAGGGCGGATTGGTGAAGGCCTTGCCGGTCAGCGTCTTGGGCTGCAGCATGCGCTGGTAGAGACGCTGCGCCACCTCATCGCCGACCGCATCCTTGATGCGGGAAACGTCACTGACCCGCCCCAGTTGCGACTCCTCCAAACCGACATGAAACTCCAGCCCCAGCGGTTGCGCGATACGCCGTGCGATGGCCTCGCCGGGCATGCAGCCCTCCACCCTGCGGATCAGCTCGCCCAGCAGCCAGCCATAGGTCATGGGGGCATAGCCGTGGGCAGTATCCGGCTGCCACCAGGGTTGCTGCAATTCCAGTGCCGCCACCATCCGCTGCCAGTCAAACAGGGCTTCCGGCGGCAGGGGCTCGCTGATGGCCGACAGGCCACTGCGGTGGGCCAGCAGCTGCCTGATTGTCACCGCTTCCTTGCCGGCCGTGGCGAATTCCGGCCAATGCTGCGCCACCGGCTCATCCAGGCCGAGCCTGCCTTCCTGCACCAGTTGCAGTACCGCCACCGCCAGCACCGGCTTGCCGCTGGAAAACACATTGACCAGCGTATCTTCCTGCCACGGTTGCCGGCCGGCCCGGTCGGCTGCCCCGCCCCACACATCCACCACGCAATGGCCATGGTGATAGATGCAAAGTCCAGCTCCCCGCTGTTGCGGCTCGTGCAGCATGTCCTGCAGCAGCTGCACCACGGGAGTGAATTCGGGTTCAAAGGTGCCCTGGAGCCTGTGCATGCCGGGATTCCTCTTCGATCCTGGGTGGATGGCTCAACAGGATAGCAAAGTCCATGGATTCTGCGGCTGCGTTTCACTGCCCGCGGAATGACGAGCGACTGGATACGCTCCGCTGGTGCCGAAGGAGTGCACCCGGTCAGGCCGGGTCACGACGAAATAGCGGTGTACTTCGCTGCGTGCAGAAGGATGCGGATGGCCGGATGATGACGAAATTTCTGCCAGTGGCTTGTGCTGCTGGTTCGTTAACCCGGGCTCGGGTGGCTGAGGTTTCAAGGCAAGGCGCCGTGACGAGTCATGGCGGGGCCATGGCGAGGGACAGTAACACAGCACCGGAGCCTCGGACGTCGAAATCGACTGATCGAATCAACCAGACAGACCGCTAGTCGATCTGCCGCTGAAAGGGTGGCAGTGAATCCAGCAGCGCCCGGCCGTATCTCTGGGTGACCAGCCGACGGTCGAGAATGGTCACCCGGCCTCGGTCCTGCTCGTTGCGCAGCAGTCTCCCGCACGCCTGGATCAGCCGCAGCGAGGCATCCGGTACCGCGATCTCCATGAACGGGTTGCCGCCGCGCGCCTCGATCCACTCGGACAGTGCGGCCTCGATCGGGTCATCCGGCACCGCAAAGGGAATCTTGGCAATCACCACGTGCTGGCAGTAGTCACCGGGCAGGTCCACGCCCTCGGCAAAGCTGGCCAGCCCGAACAGGATGCTGGTTTCGCCGGCGTCGATACGGCTCCTGTGCTTCTGCAGGGTTTCCTGACGTGATAGCCGTCCCTGGATCAGCACCCGCTTGCGCCAGTCCCGCTCCAGCGCGTCGAACACATCATTCATCTGCCGACGCGAGGAAAACAGCACCAGCGCGCTGCGGTCGTTCTCCAGCAGGCCGGGCAGTTCGCGGACGATGGCACGGCTGTGGGCATCCTGGTCACGCACATCCACGCGCAGGTCCGGTACATGCAGCAGGCCGGCCTCGGCATGGTTGAACGGGCTGGGCACCACTGCGGTCTGTGCCGATGCCGGCAAGCCGGCACGCATGCTGAAGCGGTCAAAGCGGCCCAGCGCGGTCAGCGTGGCGGAGGTCAGCAGCACGCCGTGGGCTGCGTGCCACAGATGGCGACGCAGGGTTTCCGCCGCCAGGATCGGGCTGGCATTGACCTCGATATCGTTGCCGGAGTCGGTCAGGGCCAGCCAGCGCGCTGCAGGGGCCGCCCCATCCGCATCCTCGGCGGTAAAGGCGGACCATAGCCCCAGATTGGCATCGGCACGGCTGTGCAGGCTGCCCATCAGCGGGAACCACTCTTCGGCCAGGCTGCTGTCCAGCGGTGAGCCGGGTTCGTCCTCCATGGCCTTTTTCAGATGATCGACCATGCGACTGAGCACATCGGTCAGCTGCATGAAGCCTTTTTTCAGCTCCAGCCCCTGCTCGCGCAGTGCCCCCGGCACCACTCCGCCGGCAAAACGGTGTCTGGGCTGTTCGTATTCGCTGTTGCCCTGCGGCGCAAACTCGGCCAGCTCGCGGCAGGTGGCAAACACGAACTGCTGGTGCTCGCGTAAGCCCTTGGCCAATACCGGCATCTGTTCCATCAGGTTGCCCGGCTCGCCCTGCAGCTGGTTCTGCGCATGCAGGCGGGTCAGTGTCTTGTCCATCTGATCCAGCCATTCGGCAGTGGCCAGCAGGCGGGTGCTGTGCGCAAAGTGGTTGATGGCCTTGTCCGGCAGGTGATGGCCTTCGTCGAAGATGTAAAAGGTGTCTTTCGGATGCGGCAGGATCATACCGCCACCCAGCGCCAGATCAGCCAGCACCAGATCGTGGTTGGTGACGATCACGTCCACCTTTTCCAGACCTTCGCGGGCCTTGTAGAAGGAACAGGAGTCGTAGTTGCCGCAGCGCCGGCCCATGCACTGGGTATGGTCGGTGGTGATGATGCGCCAGGTGCTGTCCTCGATGGCCTCCGGCCAGCTGTCACGATCGCCGTCCCAGCGGCCGCGGGACAGGCGGTCGAGCATTTCGCCAAACAGCTCCTTGTGTTCGTCGTTGACGTCCAGATGGTAGCCCTGCTCGGCCAGCATGTCGGCCTGGCGGCGCTCCTGGCCGTGGCTGTCCAGCCAATGGTCCAGCCGTGACAGGCAGAGGTAACGCCCCCTGCCCTTGGCCAGCGCATAGGAAAACTTCAGGCCGCTGTTGTGGATGATGTCGGGCAGATCCTTGTGGACGATCTGCTCCTGCAGCGCCACGGTGGCGGTGGAGATGACCAGGCTTTTTTCGGCCTGGCGGGCGATGGGAATGGCAGCCAGACTATAGGCCACCGTCTTGCCGGTACCGGTGCCGGCCTCCACGGCAACCACCGCCGGATCGCCGCTACGCTCGTTGTCTTCGTCCGTTTCGATGTTGCCCAGGCTACGCGCCACTTCGGCAATCATCAACCGCTGTCCATAGCGGGCCTTGAGTCCCTTCTGTTCCAGAAAGCGGCTGTAGGCTCCCTGAATGGCCTGTTTGAGGTCTTCCGTCAGCATCTTGTCCGATCAATTCCACTGGATATCTGTTCAGTGGTACATCATAGCCGGAATTCGTCACCGGTGCCGAGTTTTCACTCCGTTTCCTCTGCCAGGCTCAGGTGCGATATGTCCGGCATGGGTAGCGGATCGGCACCCGGCAGCTGCTCCAGATCGCTACCGGCCGGTGCCAGACTGAGTGCCGAGGTGTCGATCTCCGGAACGTCCACCTGTGGCCGGGTCTCCAGCAGGTCGGCACCCACTGCAGCCAGACCGAAATCCGGTGCCTGTACATGGGCAAAAGCCGCCATGAATTCATCCCTGGGCACAAAGTCATCAGCCGGGCTTGCCGCAGCCTGCGTTTCTTCCGGAATCTGCTGCGAGACCGGCTCCGCCGCTGCGGGAGGCGGCTCTGCGGCGGCGGTCACCGGCACTGTCTGCATGGGGACCACTTCGGCCAGTGCGCCCACCCGCTGCAAGGCCTGCTCGTACTTGCGAGCAGTCGCCTCGTCCAGATCACGTTTGATGACGACGCGCCGGCCGGAGAAAAAACGTTCCAGCACCTGCTCGCTGGCATTGAACAGGCGCTGCACCCCCTGACGCACCTGCCCGGAGTCCATACCGGGGGCCGTCTGGCCGGAAAACACAACTTCGAACTTCCGCATGACATGTCCTTGAACCGAACCGCCCTGTACCGGGCACAACCGTTTTCATTAGAACACAGGAGCACCGGCTACCCAACCGGCAGGCAGCGGCTGGAATGTGAGCGGTGTTGCATTCGGCAGAATTAGTCCGTATTTTACGGAAATATTGCAGCCGCAGCGTCACACGGGCAGCCGATGGTTCCGCCCGTGCAGAATGGTGGCCCGTTCCGGTATGCGGCTGGCGTTCTGCAGCATCCCTTTCACAAAACAAGGAATTGCGGTGAAAACTCCCTTTTCATCCTGGCCCGACAAAGGCATGCGCGTCGCCTGCCTGCTGTTGCTCAGCCTGCTGCTGAGCAGCTGCAGCACCTGGTTCAGCCAGGATTTCAAGGTTCCCGATGTGCAGCTGGTCAACGTCGACCTGGTCTATGCCCGCCTGCTGGAACAGGAGTTCCTGCTGGAGTTCCGCATTGACAACCCCAACGAGCAAAGCCTGCCCATTCGCGGCATGACCTATGACGTCAAGCTGAACGACATCCGGCTGGGCCGTGGCCAGAGCAACCAGTGGCTGACCGTGCCGGCCTATGGCGATGCCCGCTTCAACCTGCATGTGCATACCAACATGTGGCAGCATGTAAGGAGCCTGATGGCCACCCTCAAGGATCCCAATCAACCGATCCGTTACTCACTGGATGCCGAACTGAAAACCGGCATGATGTTCAACAAGAAGGTCCCCATCCGTCGTCAGGGCAGTTTCACTCCCGGCGACTTCCTCCGTGACTCCAACTGATTTTCCGGGAGCCCTGCCGTGGATACCACCCTGCTACTTATCCTGATTGCCGGCGCCCTGCTGGTACTGATCCTTGGCGCATATGCATTGCAGCTATGGCGCAAGGTCTGGAAACACCGCGAACTCCTGCAAGAGCATGAGCGACAAACCAGAGGCAAACTGGGCGAGGATCTCAAGATCCTGTGCGGCAGCCTGCTGGACGAACAGGTACCCTGGGTGGAAGGCTGCATCCGCCTCAAGGTGATTCTGGAGCATTATGACTACGAGCTGAGCCGTGACGGCCGGTACGATGTTTTCCGTGAGGTGTTCGTCGCCACCAAAGACATCCCCAGCCACGATGCATGGCTGGCCCTGAACAGGCAGGAGCGTGCACGACACGAGGAAACCTTCGAGCAGCTGGAAAACAGGCACCGGGAACACAGCCTGAGTGCGGCCCGCGGCCTGCTGGAGCATCTAGGTGGCCCCGTGAAAACCGCCCGCAGCTCTCCGGTAGGATCCTGGTCACCGTCCATGGAACCGGAAAAGCCCACCCTGCACTGAGCCGTCCCGCGTCAGCTCCTGCCCCTGGCGCTGGCAATGAACTCCAGCATCCAGCCACCGACCTGCCTGCCATGATGGGGCTTGCGCAGGCTGGCAAGCCCCCTGGCATAAAAGTCCGCTGCATAGATGCCCTGTCGCAGCTGCAACAGCGAGCGGGAAAACTCGGGCGTGAACTCGGGATGTCCCTGGAAGCAGAGCACCCGCTCCTCCAGACTGAACGCCGCATTGGGGCAGAAGTCGCTGCTGGCCAGCAACTCGGCGCCCTCCGGCAGACGGGTCACCTGGTCACGGTGGCTGACCAGCATTTGCAGACAGTCCGGAACCGGCTGGCCGGCAACCGGAGCCTGCAGCATGCGGTAGCTATGCACCCCCACCCCCCAGCCCTGCTCCGCCCGCTCGGTCAGCCCGCCCAGCACCAGCGCCAGCACCTGGTGGCCGAAGCAGATACCCAGCAGCACATCGCCCGCCCGGTAGCGGATCAGCAGATACTGGCGCAGACGTACAATCCAGGCATCCTGCCCGAAGGAATCTGCCTTGCTGCCGGTGACCAGAAAGGCGTCGAAGTGTCGTGATTCGCAAGGATACTCGCCCCGCACCACGTTATAGATCTCGAACTGTGCCGCCACCGCCTGGCTGCCCAGCAGACGGACGAACATCCGCCCAAAACTGTGGAAATCGGGCTGAAGCTGCGGATGCAGGTCATCCGCTTCCAGAATGCAAATTCTCAATACCACCTTTGGTAACCCCATCACGTAAAAACCGGCCAGAACAGACTGGCTGTCATGACCGGTATCTACTATCAGATCAGATCGCCTGCAACAAGCGACCGATTGGCACTATTCGCGATAACGGCGCAAACGCAGTGCCTTGCCGACGACCCGTGTATCACGCAGCTTGTCCAGCAGACGGTCCAGCCCCTCTTCCGGCAGCTCGACCAGGCTGAAGGTGTCGCGGATCTGGATGCGGCCAATGGCATCGCGGGCCAAACCGCCCTCATTGAGGATGGCACCCAGCAGGTTGCGTGCCGCCACGCCGTCCCGTGCACCCAGCGCGGTGCGGCAGCGTACCCGTGCCTGCTGTTCCAGCCAGGGAGAGGAGCGACGTTCGTGACGGCCTTCACGGGCTCCACGTCCGCGGCGCTCGCCTTCGCCACGTTCGGCATGGCGGCTGCCTCTCTCGCGTGCAACCACGGCATTCACCGGGTATTCACGTTCGATGCCGGCCACATCAAACGCCTGGCCCTCGGTAAGCTTGCCCAGCAGCGCCAGCGCCAGTTCTTCCGGATGACAGTCGAGACTGCCGATCAGGCGCTCCAGCAGTGCCTTGTGCTGACCGGACACACCGGCAATGCGCGGTGCCAGGTCCGCCTGCAGGTTTTCGATGCGCGCCTGCAGCACATCGGCCGGCGACGGCAGCTCGATCTGCTCGACCTTCTGGCCAGTCACCCGCTCGATCACGTGCAGCATGCGGCGCTCACGCGGAGTCACCAGCAGCAGCGCCTTGCCATCCCTGCCCGCACGTCCGGTACGGCCAATGCGGTGCACATAGGACTCGGGATCATAGGGCATGTCCACGTTGAGTACGTGGGTGATGCGTGGCACGTCCAGCCCGCGGGCGGCCACGTCCGTGGCGATCACGATGTCCAGACGGCCATCCTTGAGGGATTCGATGACCTGTTCACGGTGGTTCTGGGCAATGTCGCCATTGAGTGCGGCCACCTTGTAGCCACGCTCCTGCAGCACGGAAGCCAGATCCAGGGTTTCCTGGCGGGTGCGTACAAAGGCAATCAGCGCATCGAAATCTTCCACTTCCAGCAGGCGCAACACCGCATTGGTCTTCTGATCGGCATGCACCAGGATGTGGGCCTGCTCGATGCGGGCCACCGTCTGGGTCTTGCTGGCGATCTTCACATGCTGCGGCTGCTGCAGGTGCTGCTCGGCAATGGCACGGATGGAGTGCGGCAGCGTGGCGGAGAAGAGTACCGTCTGGCGCTCGGCCGGCAGCGACTGGAAAATCACTTCCAGATCTTCCATGAAGCCCATCTTGAGCATCTCGTCCGCTTCGTCCAGCACCAGAAAATCGACCGTGCCGAGCAATTCCGCGTTGCGCGACAGGTGATCCACCAGCCGGCCCGGGGTGGCAACCACTACCTGCGCACCCTGGCGCAATGCCCGCAGTTGCTGCCCCATGGGCGCACCGCCATAGACCGCCACCACATCCAGACCGGGCAGTTCGCTGGCGAAGGATTCAAAGGCCTCGGCCACCTGCAGGGCCAGTTCGCGGGTGGGTGCCAGCACCAGCACCTGCGGCTCGCGTCGCTGCGGATCGACCCGTGACAGGATGGGCAGGGCAAAGGCGGCCGTCTTTCCGGTACCGGTCTGTGCCTGGCCGATCATGTCGTGGCCGGCCATGATGATGGGGATGGCTTGCGCCTGGATGGGAGATGGTTCTTCGTAGCCCGCCTTTTCAATGGCGAGCAGAATCGGCGACGAAAGGCCGAGCGCAGCAAAGCTGCCGGTTTCCTGGGTCATGATTGCCTCGTGTGCATTGGCAAAACCCAAGAAAGCTGCGTACCCATGAAAGATCGAGAGATCGCCCGGCAACCTGTATTGAGTTTTTGCGCTGAATGCGGTGTATGAAAAGAAAAGCGGAACCTTGCCGGTTCCGGAGACGTCTTGGACGCAACAGCCGAAGCCTGAATGTGGCGGGATTGTCAGATCCTGAACGGGCCCTGCTTTCAGGGCGCACAGATTCTAGCAGGCTGCGGCTGCCTTCTCAAGGTGAAAATCCGCCTGCCCGGGCCGGGTAGCGGATTTCACGGCTGCCAAGCGCCTTGCCTGGCGCCCGCCGGAGGCCGCTCATGTCGCGGGCCACTGCAACCTGCGTGCCGACTCGAAATGCATTTCCGCACCACTGACCGGATCCACAAAAGCCAGGCTGCGCGCCAGCAGTTGCAGCGGCTGATTGAAATCATCGGCAGCACGGCGCACCGGCTCAGGATAAAAGTCATCCCCCAGAATGGGCGCGCCCAGGGCATTCAGGTGTACACGCAGCTGGTGCTTGCGACCGGTCAGCGGCAGCAGGCGGTAGTGCCAGTGGTCGGCATGCCTGTGCAGCACTTCGATGCGGGTTTCGCTGTTGGGGGTGCCGGCCACTTCACGGCTGCGAAAGAAATACCGGTCATCATTGATGATGCGGCTGCGGTGGATATGCGGGAACTCCAGCCCGGGCAAGGGTGCGGCCAGCGCCTCGTAGATCTTGCGTGTGCGCTGGTCACGAAACAGGGCCTGATAGGCATTGCGGTCCTGCGGCCGTTTGCACAGCAGCAGGACGCCGGCAGTCAGGCGGTCCAGCCGGTGTGCCGGAGTCAGCTCGGGCAAGCCAAGGCGACGCTGCAGACGGCGCAACACCGTCTGTTCCACATAGTTGCCCACCGGTGCGGTGGCCAGAAAATGCGGCTTGTCGACCACCAGCAGGTGCTCGTTCTCGAACAGGATCTCTTCGCGGAAAGGGACTTCCGGCTCACTGGCCAGCTCGCGGAAGTAATGGATCACCTGGCCGGTACGGCAGGCCGCTTCGGCAGACAGCGGTTGCAGGGCTGCATCCAGCACCCTGCCCTGTTCCAGGCGGGCGCGCCAGACATCCGGCGCGATGCGGGGAAAGCGTTGACATAGAAAGGCCAGCACATCCGGCCAGTTGCCGGTGGGAACCACCACGCGACTGGACCCGGCAGGCGGTATCACGGGCAAGACTCAGTGCAGCGTATGCTGGCGGACCGGCTCGTCGTCCTCATCGAAGACTTCCTCTTCCTCGACCAGCTGACCGGCAGCTTCCAGCCCGGCATGGAACATGGCGCGCGCCACATCGATGTAACGGCCATGCAGGAACTGGCGCGCTTCCTCGGAAAACGACAGGGTCACCAGCGGCGCCTCTTCATCGGCACGCCGCAAGACAATGCGGCCATCCGGCAGTTCTACAATTTCCAGTAATGCTTTTGACATAAACCTGAGCAGGCAGCCAGACGGCTACCACATAAATTTGGCCGGGCAGTGTACAGCAAAAGGCGCGCAAAGTCAGGCGCCCTTCCTTCTGTCATGGACAAGGGGCGCACGCCGCCGGGACACGCACCCGGTCTGCCCTATTTCTTCTTGCGCTTGTCTTCCACCTGCCACTGTCCGCCATCATGGGTGGCGCGCCAGCCGGTGGGTTTGCCGTTCTCTTCGGTCTGCACGTACTGCTCCTTGTTCTTGCGGCTGTAGCGCACCACGGTCGGACGGCCGTCCGGGTCGTGCGTGGGCGCGCTGAACAGGTAGCTGTACTTCGGGTCGATCTCGTCCTTGTGCGGCAGCAGCTCGATGATCAGCGGAGCACGGGTTTCACGCTTTTTCGGGAACTGGCTGGCCGCAAGGAACAGGCCGGCGGCACCATCACGCAACACGTAGGTGTCGTCCACCTTCTCGCAGCGCAGTTCCGGCATGGGTACCACATCCATCTTGGGTGGTGCCGGCTCGCCGCTCTTGAGCAGTTTGCGGGTGTTCTTGCAGCCTTCGCCGGTACAGCCGAAATATTTGCCGAAACGGCCGGTCTTCAGCTGCATCTCGCTGCCGCACTTGTCGCATTCCAGGGTCGGGCCGTCATAGCCCTTGATGCGAAACTCGCCCAGCTCCACTTCGAAGCCCGGGCAGTCCGGGTTGTTGCCGCACACATGCAGCTTGCGCTTCTCGTCCAGCAGATAGGCATCCATCGCGGTGCCGCACTTGCTGCAGCGCTTCTTGTTGCGCAGCAGCAGGGATTCGGACTCGCCCTCGTCATCCTCGGCGATCTCGTTGCCGGGAATCAGGTTCATGGTCGCCTTGCAGCGCTCCTTGGGCGGTAGCTCGTAGCCGGAACAGCCAAGGAACACGCCCGTGCTGGCGGTACGGATCATCATCGGGCGGCCGCAATCCTTGCAGGGAATGTCGGTCAGTGTGGGCGTATTGCGGCGCATGCCCTCTTCATTGCTGTCGGCCTGCTCCAGCTTCTGCCGGAAGTCGCCGTAGAACTCGTCCAGCAGCTGTTTCCAGTTCAGCTTGCCCTGGGCCACATCATCCAGACGCTCTTCCATGTGCGCGGTGAAGCCGTAGTCCATCAGGTCGGCAAAGCTCTCGTTCAGGCGCTCGGTAACGATATCGCCCATTTTCTCGGCGTGGAAACGGCGGTTTTTCAGGGTTACGTAGCCGCGATCCTGAATGGTGGAAATGATCGCCGCATAGGTGGACGGCCGGCCGATTCCCTGCTTTTCCAGCTCGCGCACCAAGCTGGCCTCGCTGTAGCGGGCCGGCGGTTTGGTGAAGTGCTGGGAAGGATCCAGCTTGATCAGGTTCAGGGCCTCGCCCTCCTTCAGGTCCGGCAGCACCTCGTCCTCGGCACTCTTGCCCTGCGGCGGCATCACCCGTGTGTAGCCGTCAAACTTGAGAATGCGGCCACGGGCACGCAGCTGGAAGTCGCCAGCCTGCACCGTCAGGCTGGTGGACAGGTATTGCGCCGGCGGCATCTGGCAGGCCACGAACTGGCGCCAGATCAGCTCGTAGAGGCGCTCGGCATCCCGCTCCATACCCTTGAGCATGGTCGGACGCAGCTTGACATCGGACGGGCGGATCGCCTCGTGCGCTTCCTGGGCGCCTTCCTTGCTGCTGTAGAAATTCGGTTTTTCCGGCAGGTAGTTGTCACCGTATTCCTCGCCAATGAAGTCACGCACCATCTGGATGGCATCGGCGGACAGGTTGGTCGAGTCGGTACGCATGTAGGTGATGTAACCGGCCTCATACAGGCGCTGGGCCAGGGTCATGGTTTTCTTCACGCCGAAACCCAGACGGGTACTGGCCGCCTGCTGCAGGGTCGAGGTGATGAAAGGCGCATTGGGACGGCTGCTGGTCGGCTTGTCCTCACGCTTGACGACGCTGTAGGCGGCCGCCTTCAACAGTGCCACTGCTTCGTCGGTCTGCTGCTGGTTGGCCGGGCGGAAGCTCTTGTCGTTCCATCGGGTCACCTCGAAGCGGGCGCCCTGTTGCTTGCCATTGACCAGATCGGCATGCACCTGCCAGAACTCTTCGGGAATGAAGGCGCGGATCTCCTTCTCGCGCTCCACCACCAGCTTCACGGCCACCGACTGCACCCGGCCGGCAGACAGGCCGCGGGCGATCTTCTTCCATAGCAGTGGCGAGACCATGAAACCCACCACGCGATCGAGGAAGCGGCGTGCCTGCTGGGCATTGACCTGATCCATGCTCAGCTGGCCGGGCTCGGCAAAGGCGTTCTGGATGGCCTTCTTGGTGATCTCGTTGAACACCACGCGCTTGAAACGGCTGTCGTCTCCGCCAATGGATTCGCGCAGGTGCCAGGCAATGGCCTCTCCCTCGCGGTCAAGGTCCGTTGCCAGGTAGACGGTATCCGCGGTCTTGGCCAGACGCTTGAGCTCGTCCACCACCTTTTCCTTGCCGGGCAGAATCTCGTAGCGGGCCTGCCAGTCGTTTTCCGGGTCCACGCCCATGCGGCCGACCAGTTGGCGACGCGCCTTTTCCTGGGCTGTCAGCTTTTCATCGGCCTTGCCTTTTTTCGCAGCCGGCGTACCACCTGTGGGCAGATCACGGATATGCCCCACACTGGACTTCACCACAAACTGGCTGCCCAGATACTTGTTGATGGTTTTGGCCTTGGCCGGAGACTCCACAATGACCAGCGATTTACCCATGGTTCAAACGATCCTGCTTGAAAAAGCGCAAAATGATGCCTGCTGCATGCCGGATGAAAACTGCCGACAGCAGGCAAAGATCCATAACGAAGAAGGCTATATATAGTGCGAAACGGATGTCGGTCAAGTCTGACACCCGGTCCTTTGGTTAATTCCCGCACGGTTGTGACAGGCTTTTACACCTTAAAGGACAGCCGGGGGGCTTGTCCAATGCAGGCAGGATCGCCCTGCGGTACGGCTCTCAGTTGCCCATCGTCGTGGAGTACAGGTTCAGCACCACGACCCCGGCCAGGATCAGCGCCATGCCGATCAGCGCGGGCACGTCCAGCTTCTGGTCGTACATGACCCATGCAATCAGCGCGATCAGCGCAATGCCCACGCCCGACCAGATGGCGTAGGCCACGCCGACGGGAATGCTGCGCAGCGTCAGTGACAGGAAATAAAACGCCACCACATAGCCGGCTACCACGATCAACGCGGGACCGGGCCGGGTGAAGCCTTCGGCCGCCTTCAGGGCAGAAGTGGCGATGACCTCGCAAACAATGGCCAGGGAAAGATAGACCCAGTGATGCATGACTGCTGCCTCCTGCAAGCGCTGCCCCGCTGAAACATGCCGGGACGTTACCTGATTGCCATCCGGTTGGCGAATGCCTTGGTCAGATGTCCCCCGTCACGCTCCTGCGCCAGCCTGTAAATCGGCGGCAGCGCAGCCACCAATAAAAAGCCGGACCGGGCTTGCACCCGGTCCGGCTTTGCCTGTTTCGGTCAGACCGGAATCACACCCGCTCGAAGACGGTGGTGATGCCCTGCCCCAGACCGATACACATGGTGGCTATACCCAGGCGACCATTGTTCTGCTTCATCACGTTCAGCAGGGTGCCGCTAATGCGGGCGCCGGAGCAGCCGAACGGGTGACCCAGTGCAATGGCACCGCCATGCAGGTTGACCTTCTCGTCCATCTTGTCGAGCAGCTTGAGGTCCTTCAGCACCGGCAGCGACTGCGCGGCAAAGGCCTCGTTGAGCTCGACGAAGTCGATGTCGTCCATGGTCAGGCCGGCACGCTTGAGCGCCTTCTGGGTGGCAGGTACCGGGCCGTAACCCATGATCGCCGGATCGACACCTGCCACCGCCATGGCACGTACCACGGCCAGCGGCTCCAGACCCAGGTCCTTGGCGCGCTGGGCGGACATGACGATCATGCAGGAAGCACCATCGGTGATCTGCGAGGACGTACCGGCGGTCACCGTACCGTTTTTCGGATCGAACACCGGGCGCAGCGCGGCCAGGGCCTCAACGGTGGTATCCGGACGAATGGTTTCGTCGTAGTCGAAGACCTTGAGGAAACCGTTCTCGTCGTAGCCTTCCATCGGGATGATCTCATCCTTGAAGTTGCCCTCGACGGTGGCCTTGTGGGCCAGACGGTGGGAACGCTCGCCGAAGGCGTCCTGCGCCTCGCGGGTGATGCCGTGCATCTTGCCCAGCATCTCGGCAGTCAGGCCCATCATGCCGGACGCCTTGGCGGCATACAGGGACAGCTGCGGGTTGGGCTCGACGCCGTGCATCATGCCGACGTGCCCCATGTGCTCCACGCCGCCGACCACGAACACGTCACCGTTGTTGGTCTGGATGGCCTGTACGGCGGTGTGCAGCGCGCTCATGGAGGAGCCGCACAGACGGCTGATGGTCTGGCCGGCACTGGTGTGCGGGATCTGGGTCATCAGCGAGGCCATGCGGGCGATGTTCCAGCCCTGCTCCAGGGTCTGGTTGACGCAGCCCCAGATCACGTCTTCCACCTCGGCCGGATTGACCTTGTCGTTGCGCTCCAGCAGGCTGCGGATCAGGTGCGCCGACATGTTTTCGGCACGGGTGTTGCGGTGCATGCCGCCTCTGGAACGGCCCATTGGGGTACGGCCAAAGTCAACGATGACGGCATCTCTTGGGTTAAGACTCATTTGTTATTCTCCCGTGCGGTTAACCAAAGAAGGACTGGCCGTTTTTGGCCATCTCGCGCAGCTTGTCGGTGGGCCGGTACATGGCACCCAGCTGTTCGGCATAGCGGTCGGCCAGCTCGACGAATTCGGCCACGCCGATGCTGTCGATATAGCGCAGCGCACCACCACGGAACGGCGGGAAGCCGATGCCGTAGATCAGGCCCATGTCGGCCTCGGCGGCAGTCTCGACAATGCCGTCCTCCAGACAGCGGACCGTCTCCATGCACAGCGGAATCATCATGTAGTTGATGATATCCTCGTCGCTCAGCTCGCGCTGCTCGTGCACCACAGGTGCCAGCAGACCGGCCACCGACTCGTCGATCACCTTCTTCGGCTTGCCCTTCTTGTCGGTTTCGTAGGCATAGAAGCCCTTGCCGTTCTTCTGGCCCAGACGCTCGGCCTTGTACAGCACGTCAATGCAGGTTTCACCTTCCTCTTTCATGCGGTCGGGGAAGCCTTCGGCCATCACATCGCGGGCGTGATAGGCGGTATCCATGCCGACCACATCCAGCAGGTAGGCAGGGCCCATCGGCCAGCCGAAGCGCTCCATGATCTTGTCGATGCGGGTGAAATCGATGCCGGCACCGATCAGTTTGGCAAAGCCGCCCAGATACGGGAACAGCACGCGGTTGACCAGAAAGCCCGGGCAGTCGTTGACCACAATGGGGTTCTTGCCCATCTTCTGCGCGTAGGCCACGGTGGTGGCTACCGCTTCTTCGGAGCTGTGCTCGCCGCGAATCACTTCCACCAGCGGCATCATGTGCACCGGGTTGAAGAAGTGCATGCCGACGAAGTTCTGCGGACGCTTGAGCGCCTTGGCCAGGTAGTTGATGGAGATGGTGGAGGTGTTGGATGCGATGATGCAGTCCTCGCCCACCTGCTCTTCCACCTCGGCCAGCACGGCATGCTTGACCTTGGGATTTTCCACCACGGCCTCGACCACGATATCCACGTCACCGAAGTCGCCGTAGGACAGAGTTGGACGGATGCCGTTCAGGGCATCGGCCATCTGCGGAACCGTCATGCGCTTGCGCTCGACGCGTTTGCTGAGCAGCTTGGCCGCCTCACCCAGACCCAGCTGGATGCCTTCCTCGCGTACATCCTTCATCAGGATGGGCGTACCGCGCAGTGCGGACTGGTAGGCGATGCCGCCACCCATGATGCCCGCGCCCAGTACAGCGGCCTTGTCCACCTTGCCGGCAATCTTGCCGTAGCCGCGCGCCTTGCGCTTGAGCTCCTGGTCATTGAGGAACAGGCCGACCAGGTTGGCCGCCTGTGGTGTTTTGGCCATCTTGGCAAAGCCCTTGGCCTCCACTTCCAGTGCCTTGTCACGGCCCATGTTGGCCGCCTTTTGCATGGACTTGATGGCTTCCACCGGTGCCGGATAGTTGGGGCCTGCCTTGCCGGCGACAAAGCCCTTGGCGCTCTCGAAACACATCATCTGCTCGATCGGGTTGAGCTTGAGCTTTTCCAGCTTGGGCTGACGCTTGGCCTTGTAGTCCAGCTCGCCATCCACGGCGCGTTTGAGCAGATCCAGCGCCGCATCACGCAGCTGGTCCAGCGGGACCACCGCATCGACGGCACCCACTTTCAGGGCTTCCTCGGCGCGGGCTTCCTTGCCGGCAGCGATCCACTCGATGGCGTTGTCGGCACCGATCAGGCGCGGCAGGCGCACGGTACCACCCCAGCCAGGGTAGATGCCCAATTTGACTTCCGGCAGACCGATCTTGGCACTGTCGGCCAGCACGCGGTAATCCGCTGCCAGGGCAATTTCACAGCCGCCACCCAGGGCGATGCCGTTGATGGCCACCACGGTGGGGACTTCCAGATCCTCGAAGGCACTGAAGGTGCGGTTGACCTGCATGATGCCCTCGACCAGTTGCTCTTCGGGCAGGGCAAACATGGCGGTGAATTCGGTGATGTCGGCACCGACCACAAACACCTCCTTGCCGCTGGTCAGCAAGACCCCGCGCACGCTGCTGTCGGCAGCGATGGCCGCGATGGCTTCACCGAGTTCGGTCAGGGCAAGGTGATTGAACTTGTTTACGGACTCGCCCTGAAGATCGAACTTGAGTTCGACCATACCGTCATCAAGGGCGGATGCCGTGAAGGCTTTACCTGCGTAAATCATTCACTGTTCTCCAATGGTCTGGAAAGCTGAACGGCTGCACGGGTTGTCGTGCATGACAAGATTGCATACCGGAATTGAACCGCTACGGAAGCATGTACCCGATCAGCCTGCAAGCTGTTTTATAGTTATTGGCAGCCCAACAAGCATTTCATACGCTCGTTTGACTGGCGTTTGCACACATTCGGGCAAAAGCCGGCGTTTGTCAATTGCTTTGTGTCTTTCGTTCGTCTACTTCGCTGCAAACGCGGCCGGGTGTGGCAACCGGGGTTTGCCCTTGAACCCGGCCTGTGCAAAGCTTGGGAAAAATTAGGAAAGGAACCTGACCATGGCCTACCAGCACATCCTGATCGCCACCGACCTGAGCCCCGAATGCCACCTGGTCCTGCAACCGGCCACCGAACTGCAGCAGGCACTGGGCTGCAAGTTGTCACTGATCCATGTCATCGAGCCGCTCAGCATGAGCTTTGGTGCCGATGTTCCCATGGATCTTGGCGTGCTGCAGGAGCAGCAAACCAAACAGGCCCAGGCACGACTGGACGAGGTCCTGCCGGACTGGCCCGGTCTGAAAATGGAGGACTGTCACCTGCGTTACGGGCTGCCCAGAGCCGAAATCCACCAGCTGGCTGAAGAGGTCGGTGCGGATCTGATCCTGGTCGGCAGTCATGGCCGTCACGGCCTGGCACTCCTGCTGGGTTCCACCGCCAGTGATCTGCTGTCCGCAGCACCCTGCGATGTGCTGGCGGTCAACCTGAAGCAGGAATAATCGGCTGCGTTAGTCTTCCAGCTCGGCCCAGCGTTCCAGCAGGCCATCCAGTTCCTGCTCCGCCTCGGCCAGGCGTGACAGCACCGGCTCGGTTTCCTCGTGCGCTTGCTGGTAAAAAGCCGGATCGGAAATCCGCTCCTGCAGACCGGCCAGCTCCGTTTCCAGCTCATCGATCCGGCCCGGAATGGCCTCCAGCTCACGCTGTTCACGATAGCTGAGCTTTTTTCTGGCCGGGGCCGACTGCTCTTTGACCGTCTCCCTGACCGGCTCCTTGACGCTTTCCGGCTGCGCGGCCTGTTCCTGCTCCTGCTTGCCGGTCAACAGCCTTTCCGTCATGCCCAGCAACTGCACCGAACCGCCCTGACGCAGCCAGTCCTCATACCCGCCAACAAATTCGCTGACCTTGCCGCCCCCTTCGAACACCAGCAGGCTGGTCACCACGTTGTCCAGAAAGCTGCGGTCGTGGCTGACGATCAGCACGGTGCCGGGAAACTCGAGCAGCACGCTTTCCAGCAGCTCCAGGGTTTCGGCATCCAGGTCGTTGGTCGGTTCGTCCAGCACCAGCAGGTTGGCCGGCCGGGTAAACAGCTTGGCCAGCAGCAAGCGCGCCCGCTCTCCTCCGGACAGCGCCTTGACCGGCGTGCGTGCCCGCTGCGGGCTGAACAGGAAATCTCCCAGGTAGCTGAGCACATGTCGCGACTTGCCGTTGATGGTGATCTGGTCGCTGGATTCGGCCACGTTGTCGGCCACGGTCTTTTCCGGGTCCAGCTGGCCGCGCAGCTGATCGAAATAGGCCACTTCCAGCTTCGAGCCACGCTCGATCCGGCCGCTGTCCGGCTCCAATTCGCCAAGCAGCAGCTTGAGCAAGGTGGTCTTGCCGCTACCGTTGGCACCGAGCAGACCGATGCGGTCACCCCGCTGCAGGATCATGGAGAAATCCTTCACCAGCGGACGGCCTCCCGGGTGGGCGAAACCGATCTTCTCCGCCACCATGATCTGCTTGCCAGAACGCTCCGCAGCCACAAGCTGCATGCTCGCTGTGCCCTGACGCTCGCGACGCTGCTTGCGCTCCTCGCGCAACGCCTTGAGTGCACGCACCCGGCCCTCGTTGCGGGTGCGCCGCGCCTTGATGCCCTGGCGGATCCAGACTTCCTCCTGGGCCAGCTTCTTGTCAAACAGCGCATTGGCGGTCTCTTCGGCGGCCAGCTGTTGCTCCTTGTGCTCCAGAAAGCTGGCGTAGTCGCCGTTCCAGTCGGTCAGGTGACCACGGTCCAGCTCCAGAATGCGCGTGGCCAGGTGCTGCAGGAAGGTGCGGTCGTGCGTGATGAACAGCACCGCGCCATTGAACTCCAGCAGTGCCTCTTCCAGCCAGGCAATGGCACCGATATCCAGATGGTTGGTAGGCTCGTCCAGCAACAGCAGGTCCGGCTCGGCCACCAGCGCCTGCGCCAACAGCACGCGCCGGCGCCAGCCACCGGAAAGCTCGTCAAGGCGTTTGTCGGCCGGCAGCTGCAGACGGCTCAGGGTGCTTTCCACCAGTTGCTGCAAGCGCCAGCCATCGCGGGCTTCCAGCTCCTGCTGCACACGGGTCAGCTCGGCCAGATCATCCTCGGTGCGGATCGACTGGCTCAGCTTCTTGAAACGGGTCAGCAACTCACCCACGCCGGTCAATCCGTCCGCCACCACCTCGAATACGCTGCGCCGCTCACCGCGCGGCAGCTCCTGGGGCAACTCGCCGATTTTCAGGCCCGGCGCACGCCAGATCTCACCCGAATCCGGCAACCGGTCACCCTGCACCAGCTTCAGCAGGCTGGACTTGCCGCTGCCATTACGGCCAATCAGGCACACGCGCTCGCCCCGGGCAATCTGCCAGGATACGGCGTCCAGCAGGGGCGTCATGCCATAGGCCAGGGATACCTGGTTCATTTTCAGCAGGGTCATACAATCCTCCAGAGTCGATGGCGCATAGTCTACCTGCTGGGGCCGACGGATGCTTGCCCGCCACAACCGGAAATCCCGGATGGCCGTGACAATCATGGCACCTGGCCACCCTACTCGCCGCAGCGGCAACAAGGTAAGCTATGCCGGTTTTCAACAAGCTTTTGTGGAGCACCATGCGCACTCGTCTTGTTTCACTTGTTGTTGGCTGCCTGTGCCTGGCGATGGGTTCCTCCGCGCTGGCCGAAGGCCGCCTGAAACAGCAACGACAGATCTACCTGCAAGCCAAAACCCAGCTGGAAGCCGGCAAGGCCGACGCCTGGCTGAACAATCGGGCCTTTCTTCGGGACTATCCACTGGCCCCCTATCTAGCCTATGACGAACTCACCCGGCGGCTGAGATATGCCAGCGATACGGAGGTGGAGCGTTTTCTGCAGGATCATGCCGATCTCCCCCAACTGCGCTGGCTCAAACTGCGCTGGCTGCGCCTGCTGGCCGAACGCGAGCAGTGGGCGCTGTTTCAGCAGCACTACCAGCCGGAGCTGCGCTTTACCGAACTGGACTGTCTCAATGGCCAGGCCAGCCTGGCACTGGGCAAGCGTGCGGAGGCCTTCGAACAGGCCCGGACACTCTGGCTGAGCAGCCAGTCCCAGCCCAATGCCTGCGACCCGCTGTTTGCCAGCTGGAATGATGCCGACCTGCGCACCCCCGAGCTGGTCTGGCAGCGCCTGTTCCTGGCGGTCGAGGCGCGCAACCAGGGACTGGCCAAGTATCTGGCCCGCGAATACACACGCCCGGATGCCGCCCAGTTATTGATCGATGTAGCCAACCAGCCGGGCAAGCTCGCCCAGACCGCGCTGTTTGCCCGCGACAGTGCGGAAAACCGCGACATCGTCAGCCTCGGCCTGCGCCGCCTGATCCGCAACGACACCACACAGACCCTGCGCCTGCTGGACCATTACAAGGCCCGTCTGAGCTTCAACGATGAGCAGAAACGTCGCCTGGCCCGCGATATCGGCACCCTGCTGGCCAAGCGTTTCGATGCCCGCGGCCTGGCCGTCATGCAGGAATTCGATCCGCAGCATCAGGACCCGCAGGTTGGCGAATGGCATGCCCGTCTGCTGTTGCGCCTGGGCCGCTGGGACGAGGCCCGTCGCATCATCGGCTCGCTGCCGGAAGAGACCGCCGGCACGTTGCGCTGGCAATACTGGCAGGCCCGCAGCACCCAGTTTGCCGAGCCGTCCAGCAAGCTGCCCATGCAACAGTATCGGGAGATGGCCGGTGAACGGGACTTCTACGCCTATCTGGCCGCTGACCACAGCCAGCTGCCCTATCAGCTCAACCACAACCCGGTGCCGATTGACGGCAAACTGCTGGAGCAGGTGCGCAACACCCCCGGCATCCAGCGCGCGCTGGAGTTCCATGCCATCGGCGATGAGGTTGCCGCCCAGCGTGAATGGCAGCATGCCAGCCAGTCCTTCAGCCATGAGCAGCTGCTGGCCCAGGCACGCATTGCCTACGAAATGAACTGGTTCAACCCGGCCATCCGCAACCTTGGCCAGGCCAGGTACTGGGACGACCTGGAAATCCGTTTCCCCATGGCCTACCGTGCCGGACTGGTCCGCGAAGCCAGCGCCCGCGGCCTGCACTCCAGCTGGGTGTACGCCATCACCCGCCAGGAGAGCGCCTTCATGCCGACCATCCGTTCGCATGCCGGTGCCATGGGCCTGATGCAGCTGATGCCGGCCACCGCCAGGGAAACCGCACAGCGCTACAATATCCCGCTGGCCTCCTCCCAGTCGGTACTGGACCCGGACGTCAACATCCGGCTGGGCACCGCCTATCTGGATCAGGTCATGCAACAGTTCAGGGGCAACCGCATCCTCGCCTCGGCCGCCTACAACGCAGGCCCCGGCCGCGTGCGCCAGTGGCTCAGGGACGCCCGACACCTGCCCTATGACGTCTGGATCGAAACCATTCCCTTCGATGAGACGCGCCAGTACGTGCAGAACGTGCTGACCTACTCGGTGATCTACGGCCAGAAGCTGGAAACCCCCGCACCGCTGGTGGAATGGCACGAGCGTGAACTGGCTCCCGAACAATAACCCTGCAGGGCCGGTTCCGCGCCCGTTTCCCGGCATGAGTGCCCGGCAACCGTACCCTTCCGGCACACAGCAAAACGCCGCCGCGGAGCCCGTCGCGATATGCGTCAGACCCGGCGGCGGCGCGCAGGGAACCGGTACGGGACTTTCCGCCCCTCCCGATATCGTGTGCTAGTCCTGCTCCAGCCGGTCAATGATGACATCCACCAGCCTTTCCGGCTGGAACTTGGACAGGAAATTGCTACAGCCGACCTTGCCCACCATCGCCTGGTTGAAGCTGCCCGACAACGATGTATGCATCACCACATACAGATCCTGCATGCGCGGATCATTGCGGATTTCCGTGGTCAGCCGGTAGCCATCCATTTCCGGCATCTCCGCATCGGTGAACACCATCAGCAACTTGTCGGTCAGCACGTGCCCCTCATCGGCCCACTGCTGCAGACGGCGCAACCCCCTCAGACCATCCATTTCCTGGTGCACATGCAGGCCCAGCTGGGACAGCGTGCCTTCCAGCTGACGCAAGGCCACCCTGGAGTCGTCCACAATCAGCACCTCGCGCCCACGGGCACGCTCCAGCAATGGATGTTGCAGTTTGTCATCCGAAATGACGGTATCCAGGGGAACGATTTCAGCCAGCACCTTTTCCACATCAATCACCTCGATGATCTGGTCGTCATGACGGGTGATGGCAGTCAGATAATGCTGGCGGCCGGCACTGGCAGGCGGTGGCTGCACCGCATCCCAGTTCAGGTTGAGGATGCGGTCCACCCCGCTGACCAGAAACGCCTGCACCGAGCGGTTGTACTCGGTCACGATGATGATGCTGTTGTCGTCGATGGTCTGCTGACGCATACCGATGGCCAGGCCCAGATCCACCACGGGAATGGTCTGCCCTCGCAGGCTGGCCACGCCGATGATGTGTGGGTGACGATGAGGAATCCGTGTCAGCGCAGGCATGCGGACCACCTCCTGCACCTTGAACACGTTGATGGCAAACAGCTGTCGGCCACCCAGGCGGAACATGAGAATTTCCAGCCGGTTTTCACCCACCAGCCGGGTCCGCTGGTCCACGCTGTCCAGCACACCGCCTGCAAACTTGCCCATACTGCCTCCGTATCCAGTGTCAGGTTGTCCTGGCACTGTATCGGCATCCGGCAAGTCGACTTGAACGGTCCGGCAAGATACCGGACCGGGGATCGGTTTCGCCCTTACAGGGAAAGCTTGCGGCTCGACGCCTTGATGAATTCCTTTTTCAGGTCGTCGAAGGTGTGCACCGCCGGGAACTGCGGAAACTCGGCAATCACGTTGTCCGGCGCGTGGAACAGGATGCCGGCATGCGCCTCGGACAGCATGGTGGTGTCATTGTAGGAGTCGCCGGCGGCGATCACGCGGTAATACAGACTCTTGAAGGCCAGCACCGATTGGCGCTTGGGGTCCTTCTGGCGCAGCTGATAGTCCACCACGCGGTCATTCTCGTCCACCACCAGCTTGTGGCACAGCAGCGTCGGGAAGCCCAACTGACGCATCAGCGGCTGGGAGAATTCGTAGAAGGTGTCCGACAGGATCACCACCTGGAAACGCTCGCGCAGCCAGTTGACGAACTCCACCGCACCATCCAGCGGCTTGAGGGTGGCAATCACTTCCTGAATATCGTTCAGCTTCAGGCCATGCTCATCCAGGATGCGCAGGCGCTGCTTCATCAGCACATCGTAATCGGGAATATCGCGGGTGGTCGCTTTCAGTGCATCGATACCGGTCTTCTCGGCAAAGGCAATCCAGATTTCAGGTACCAGTACACCTTCAAGGTCCAGGCAAGCAATTTCCACAGGGTCATCCTCAAGTAAAAAAGGTTCATGGCCGGCAACCGGCAACAATCAGGAAAACACCGGCTGCCTGCACCAACGGCGACAAGCGCCGGTGCTTCGCCAAGCGTATCAACATAACAAAAGCATCTAAAAAACCAGCAAATGCTGGTTCTGCGGGCATATCGGCTTTGTTATCATGCGCATTCTAACCCATCTGTACAAGACAGTGTTATGCCGCTCACCCCCGACCTTCAGACCCTGCAGCAGGCCTGCTGCGGGCAGACCCCGCAACAGATTCTCAAGCAGGCCCTGCATACCTTCGGCGACCAGCTATGGCTATCCTTCAGTGGCGCCGAGGATGTGGTCCTGCTGGACATGGCCTGGAAAATCAGCCCGGACATCCGCGTCTTCAGCCTGGACACCGGTCGCCTGCATCCCGAGACCCATCGTTTCATCGAGGAGGTGCGCAACCACTACCAGCTGGATATCGAGGTGCTGCTGCCCGAAGCCGAAGCCGTCAACCAGATGGTGCGCGACAAGGGGTTGTTCAGCTTCTACCGGGACGGTCACCTGGAGTGTTGCGGCCTGCGCAAAATGGCTCCCTTGCGCAAGAAACTGGCTACCGTCAGTGCCTGGGCCACCGGCCAGCGTCGCGATCAGAGTCCGGGCACACGCAGCCGGATCGCCGAGGTCGAGCTGGATACCACCTTTGCAGCCGGTGACCGGCCGCTATACAAGTTCAACCCGCTGGCCAACATGACCAGCGAGGAAGTCTGGACCTATATCCGCATGCTGGAACTGCCCTACAACAAGTTGCACGAACAGGGCTACATCAGCATCGGTTGCGAGCCCTGCACGCGTCCAGTGCTGCCCAACCAGCATGAACGCGAAGGTCGCTGGTGGTGGGAAGAAGCCACCCACAAGGAGTGCGGACTGCATGCCGGCAACCTGGAGTCCGACAGCTGACAGATTTTCCCGGCGCAGCCCTTGACAGGGTCGGCTCTCTTACCTAAAATGCGCCCGCATTGGCTACATAGCTCAGTTGGTTAGAGCGCAGCATTCATAATGCTGATGTCCCAGGTTCAAGTCCCGGTGTAGCCACCAGACATATATCCACAATCATCCCAGATTGTCCTGAAAGCCCCGTAAATCGGGGCTTTCTTGTTTTTGGCTGTCCTGCAGAGTCCTACATCGTCTATAGTAATCCCACCCCAAAAGGAGTCATTTGAGGAGTCATCTGGCAAAAACGCCTTTTTTGATGACTCCTTTTACTCAGGCTCAGGATTGACGAGGTGTGGGATGAAAAAGCTCAACGGTGAAGAGCCACGTAAAATTCAGGCCATTTCTCTGCGCCACATCAAACCAACAGACAAAACCCAGACCATTGCCGATGGTCACAGTCTGTATCTGGTGGTAATGTCTAGCGGCGCAATGTACTGGCGTTACAAATACCGTTACGGCAGCAAGCGTAAGCAGTTGGCGTTAGGAGTCTATCCGGACGTTTCGCTGGCAGAAGCTCGCAAGCAGCATCGCATCGCCTACAACCTGCTGGCAGACGGCATTGATCCGGCAGAAGAACGCCGTGAGAAAAAGCAGGAAGCAATCCGAAGCACTGAAAATCAGTTCGCCAACATAGCTCGCGAATGGATTGAAGTGCACATGAGCGATAAGACAGCCCATCACAAACGCCGTGCAGAGCGTCTACTGCTTGAAGACCTGTCAGCCCTAGCCTATCGCCCTATCGACTCAATACGAGCACCTGAGCTTCTTGCAGAGCTGCGTAAGATCGAAAACAGAGGTCACATCGATACTGCCAGACGTACTCGCCAGCTCGCGGCACAGCTCTTCACCTACGCCATCGCTACAGGCCATGCAGAGCGAAACATTGCAGATGACCTGGCTGGCACCCTGAAGAAGGCCCGCACTGAAAACCGTGCAGCAATTACTGATCCTGTTCTTTTGGGCAAACTGCTATACGACATAGAGCATTCAACATCTGGCCTTGTCGTGAAAACAGCCATGCAGTTAACGCCTATCTTGTTTCAGCGCCCTGGGGAAATTCGTGCAATGGAGTGGTCAGAAATTGACTTCACCACAAGGCGCTGGGAAATACCGGCAGAAAAAATGAAAATGCGCTTGCCGCATATCGTGCCCCTGCCTGAGCAAGCGATTAAATTGCTGAAGGAAATAGAACCATACACAGGGCGTGGAAGATACGTATTCCCATCTGTGCGTGGTGCCAGTCGTTGCCTATCCGAAAACGGTGTCCGTATGGGCTTACGTGACCTTGGCTATAGCAACGAGATGGTAACCCCACACGGCTTTAGGGCAACCGCACGAACCTTACTGGACGAAGTGCTTCGTTACCGTGTCGATTTGATTGAGCATCAACTTGCCCACGCAGTAAAAGACTCTACTGGCCGGGCTTATAACCGAACCAGTTTTGTAGAAGACCGTGCAGAAATGATGCAAGCATGGGCCGACTACCTCGACAAGCTACGCAAAGGTGCTGAAATTATGTTTCCGGACAAGGATGATTCAGCCCAGCAATAGCCAGCACCCGATGCTCAACGCCCCTTGAGATGCTGCATTGGCACCATACGCTGATGCAGCACAGCAAAAACAATTAGCAGCCCTTCGTCTAAGCGGTAGTACAGCATGTGGCTACCATACGGAAAGCAGAACACGCCTTCTCCCACTTCCGACCTTGCTGTTCCCTGCCCAGGAAACTCAGCTAATAGCTCCAGCGTGGATCGCATGTTCTGCAAATACTTTCTGGATTGCTCAGCTCCCCAGTTCTGCTGGGTATAGCGTCGTATTGCCATCAAATCCTGCTGTGCATCATGGGTTAAGCGATAGCTTGCCGCCATCAGTTGTCATCCTGTAAAAGCTGCTCGAAAAACTCATTCCCGTCTACCATCTCTCCGGCAGCAATCTGCTCCTTGGCTCGCTCTGCTCTCAGCCGTAGCAGCTCCAGCTTCAACTCCTCACTACTAACAAAGTCCTCAGCCGCCATAAGCACTGCCACTGGTTTGCCATGCTTGCTTATGTGTACCGGCTCACGCTGTGACATCAACAACACTTCTCCAAACCGTGTCTTTGCTTCATTAGCTGTCATTGAACGTATAGACATAGGCCCTCCTAGATTTAAAGCCCATTCCGCACAAATCGAATGATTCGCCCGAATCACACAAAACAATCGTTACCAAAAATACCACGTCTGCACTTGCTTCGCCTCTAAAAATTCCATTCCAGTTTTTTCTAGCAACACATTACTGACCTGACATAACCACCAGAGGAAAACTACATGATGTCAGTTCAATGTCCGCATTGTGCATCTCGCAATACTGTCCCCCTTAGCGGCGTTTCCCCAAGCACTACGACAGCTACCTGCATTGGAGCTATTGGAGGTGCCACCTCTGCCGTACTGGCTGCCATGCGTGCTGCAGGGCCCATTACAGGCCCTATCCCTTTTGCCCTGACCACCATCGCTCAGCTCGTTCTGCTCGGCCTTGGTGGCGCAGTTACAGGCGCGCAAATTGGCAACAAGCTCGGTGGTGAATTTAACACTGCCCTCTCGCAGACGGTCTTCACCTGCTGTAACTGCAACAAAACCTTTTCCAAACCTTTGATGCTCGTTAAATAGGAGGCAGCTATGGCCCATCTAGTCGAACAAATGGCTTACGTCGGGGATACGCCCTGGCATGGCCTTGGTAATCAGCTTTCACCGCGTCAGCCTCTGGAAGTCTGGCGACGTGAAGCCGGAATGGATTGGGAAATTCTGGATAGCCCTGTCCATTTCAAATCTGAAGTAAACGGCCCACTCGGAGCCATTCATACCTTTCCCGAGCAGAGAGTGCTGTATCGCTCCGACACCAAGGAAGCCCTGTCAGTGGTCTCCAGCCGTTATCAGGTCGTGCAGCCGCGTGATGTGATCGAGTTCTATCGGGATCTGACCGAGGTGTCTGGCTATGAGCTGGAAACTGCCGGTGTACTGAAGGGTGGCCGCAAGTTCTGGGCACTGGCTCGCACAGGCTTGGACTTTTCACTCAAAGGTAAGGACCTTGTGAATGGCTATCTGCTACTGGCCACATCCTGCGATGGCACCATGGCAACGACTGCAACACCCACAACTGTCCGGGTCGTGTGCAACAACACTTTGACCGTAGCCGTGGACGGAGCGCCTCGTGCAATCAAGGTGCCGCACAACACGATCTTTCAGCCTGATGTGGTAAAGCAGGATCTGGGAATTGCCGTTTCTCAATGGGACGATTTCAAATACCAGATGCGCTTGCTGTCACAGCGTAAAGTACGCTGGAAAGAGGCCATGGCGTATTTCATGGATGTGGTGTGCGACCTTGATCAGAACGAACCACTGCCTGAGAAAACCCCGAACGAACGCGGTCTCAAGCAGGTGCAAGACCTGTTTGATGGTGCAGGACGTGGCAGCGATCTTGAATCTGCTCATGGCACTGCCTGGGGCATGCTCAGTGCTGTTACCGAGTATGTAGACCACCACAGACAAGCTCGCAGCAATGACTACAGACTCGACTCAGCCTGGTTCGGTAACGGGGCACAAATGAAGCAACGTGCCCTTGATAGTGCCCTGCAACTGGTCGCTTAACTCTCTCATTTCAAAATCAATTTCATAACCGGAGTGCATTATGGAAGCCCATAACTTGCAGCCTACAGCTGTGCCTTATCGTGCCCTGCGTTTAGTTAATACCAAAGACATGGAGCGTGATGAATGGCTGAAAATTCGTAAGCAAGGAATCGGTAGCTCAGATGCTGCAGCGGCCATTGGCCTGAACCCGTACAAATCACAACTGGAACTGTGGATGGAGAAAACAGGGAGAGACAGGGAAATCCCCAAACCTGACCCTAACGATGACAGCGCCCCGGTCTTCTGGGGCAATGTACTGGAGCCCATTGTGGCCGTGCAGTACGCCAAGAAAACCGGCAATAAGGTACGGCGAGTCAACGCTGTTCTACAGCACCCGGCTCCTGAGCTTAACTGGATGCTGGCCAACATTGACCGTGAAGTGACTGGCAGTTCAGAGGTGCAAATACTGGAATGTAAAACTGCAGGTATTAACGGTGCCAGACTCTGGAAAGATGGAGTGCCAGAGTACGTGCAGGTTCAGGTACTGCATCAGTTGGCTGTAACAGGCAAGCAAGCAGCAGACGTTGCCGTACTGGTTGCAGGTCAAGAGTTGCGGATATTCAGGGTGGAGCGTGACGAAGCCATGATTGCCCAGCTGATCGAACTGGAAAAACAGTTCTGGCATTACGTTGAAACAGACACCCCACCACCCGCTGATGGTTCAGCCTCAGCAGATCTGGCACTACGCTGCCTGTTCCCCCGTGATGATGGTGAAGTCGTAGACCTCACCGACAATCCAGAGCTGAGTCAGGCATATGAGGAGCTCAAACAAATTCGGCAAGAAATAGCTGAACAAGAGAAACGCGAGTCCAACCTGAAGCAAAAACTTCAGCAAGCCATGGGTGAAGCTTCCAAAGCTGTATTTTCCAATGGCTTTGTTACCTGGCGTAAAGCCAAGGACAGCATGACCTTCAACACGGCTGCGTTACTGAAAGATCTGCCGCACCTGCAGCAAAAATACCAACAGCTACGCAAGGGCAGCAGACGCTTCCTGATTAACTAACCCGCCAAACATACGGCATAGACCCCCGGCTGCGTAATGCTGCCGGGGGTCTATCTTTTTGGGAGAAAGAAAATGCTTAAAGGTTTAGCTATCACGCCACCCGTTGCCGGGCGTATTTCCATCGGTCGAGTAATCGAGAAAAACGGCAAACGCTTACCCGAGAAAGACGACCAGTTCACCATCACCACCCAAATACAGTACAAGCATGAGTGGCTGTTGCATCCACTGAATCAAACACTACGCAACGAAAACCCGGATGAAAAGCTACGGCGTATTCCTATCCGGCTGATGTTCAATGATCCAGTGTTGAATTTTCGTGCTGACTACAGCCTGTTTGACCGCAGCACTGGCCGGCCCTTGTGCGTGGGTGATGGAGAAAGCTGTAAACGCCTTACCAACGATGGTTTACAAACACTTCCTTGTCCTGGGGCTGATACCTGTCCTCTGGGACAGCACAGCGGCTGCAAGCCTTATGGGCGGCTCACGGTACAAATTGATGACGGTGAGAACTCCGACAGCTTCATCTTTCGCACCACCGGTTTCAACAGCATCCGCACCCTGTTTGCCCGACTGCATTACTTCAGCGCATTGTCCAACAACAAATTGGCCTGCATGCCGCTGGAATTACGACTCAGGGGAAAATCTACACGCATGAGTCATGGCACAGCCATCTACTACGCTGACATCACCTTACGCACTGACATGAGCATGGAAGAAGCCTTGGCCGATGCCAACAACCTGCATGAGCAAAGGGTCAAAGCGGGATTCAACCAAGAAGCACTGGATGAGGTTGCTCGCAAAGGACTGGGCAATGGCTTCTTCGAGGATGACGAAGACGATGTAGCCAGCTTGGTAGAAGAGTTTTACCCAACACAAACACAGTCTACGAATGCAGCTACACAACAACAAAGTGAGCGCCTGATTCAGACCACCAGCACTCTGGCCGGAAAACTGGAGCAAAAGGTGCAGATGCAAAACGCTCATGAGCAACAGCACCAAGCGACAAATGGGGCTTGCCCATGAGCCAACCTGACAAGCCAGACCGAATCGTTCGCTGCATTCACTGCGACCATGTAGTCGTCATACCTGGCTATATCAAGCCCTATCAGATCTGGGTCGGCAGGTGTGGCAATGGCCATGCAGCGCTGTACTCCTACCCACCACCAACTAAAAAATCGTAATCCATAGCTGCCGCCCATCGAGGCGGCTTTTTTACGTCTGGAGAAAATTATGCAATATCACAAACTTAAAGCAGGAGCCGAGCCCGGCACCTACATCATGGAAAGCAAAAAGGTTACGGAAGACGATATTTTGATCATGGCCAAACAGCTGTCACGCAAACGGCTAGCTAGAGGACGGGAAATTAGTTCACCAGGAGAGGTCAAGGAGCATCTACGCAATTTGCTTCATGACCGGGAGAACGAAGTGTTTGCAGTGTTGTTACTGGATACCAAGCATCGAGTTCTGGCCTTCAGAGAGCTGTTCTACGGCACGATTGACGGTGCCTCAGTCTATCCACGAGAAGTGGTGAAAGCGGCTCTACAGGTCAATGCGGCGGCTGTGATCTTGGTGCACAATCATCCCTCGGGCAATCCAGAGCCTAGCCAAGCAGACAAGCTACTTACAGAGCGTCTCAAAGAAGCACTTGCACTGATCGATGTGCGCGTACTGGATCACATTGTGGTGGGGACTGATGGCTGTGTTTCACTGACGGAGTATGGTTGGATGTAAGCGAAGCCACTCAACACTCGTTGAGTGGCTTTACTTCACTTTAGCCTAGAATTAAAAAGCTATCTCATCAGATCTTAGGTGTCTGTGCGCGAACCCATTCCATAAACATTTTCCAGCGACGGGACCGATGCTGTGGGCGATACTTGGCATCAACGTAATTTATAAAATCTGTAAGAAGACTCACCATTTCTTCTTGACCAACGCTTATGTCATTCAAATGCTTTCTTGCGTCTTCAATGATTGGCTCTGCCGCAGTTGTGAGCTCTCTCGGTAGATAATCACTTGCATTAAAATCTTGCGAAATCCGTAGAGCAAGCTCGCACCCGACCAGGAGGGGGATATCTGATTCTGGCATGTTGAAATAGCGAGCTGACCCACCAAGCCGTGAAAAATAATCACCTACGGACCAGTAGGCTCGCGTAATGTTATTGCTTGCTGCTTTGTTCATTTGCTCCATCACTATCCAGACACCTAAAGTACTTTTCGCTTCTGCTACTTTTTCTTTTGCAGTTCCTCTGCCGTCAGCTCCACCAACTTGCCGCCCTCCATGATGACAATGCCTGTACCGTGCTCAATGGCATCGTCACGGGCAAGCTGTGCAGACTGCAACAAGGCTGCAGAGAGCTGTCTTTCAAAGCCCAATGCAGTTTGAGTGTGAACAGCCATTTTTACTCCTTGCTCTAGCAACACGCGAGATCTACCTGAGTTATCGTACAGTAGCCACTCATCCACAGCATGAATGTACTCACAATGCAGCAATTTAAGCCCCGTTTTGAAACGTCGTTGAATCACGGCCTTCGGGATATTGTGCCCTCCCTGCGTAACCCGCTTGGCAACCCGTTCAATGGAAAGACTGGCATCTTTAAGTGACAGGAAAACCAGCCTTACCTTGTAGCCCGCCTCCTGCCATTGCTGGATATGTTTTAAATACCCTTTACCAGACAGCGTGGTCTCAATGGCAAAACTTTCTCCACGCCGGAAACAAGCTTCTACTTCTTCCAGCATTATTTTGCCAGCTCGCACCGCTAGCAGCTCTGGATCAAATGGCGACAAGCCTGCAGCAATATAATCGGCATTAATGAAACGGATCTGATCTTTCAAGGGTGCCAGAAAGACACGAGCAAAGGTGGTTTTACCCGCGCCATTTGGCCCGGCAATAATCAGCACCTGTTTTTTTGTATGCTGCAGCATAAACTTGACCTACGGCTTCAGCTCAAAATTTTGAGTTATAGCTGATGCTTTTGCCACCCATCTGAATCGCCCCTAGTTTTCTAGACACCCGCTCGCCTCTGAAAATATCGACGCTCGTATTCGACTGGTGACAGGTTATCACTGGTTCCATGTCGTCGCCTCGGGTTGTAAAACATTTC
>ERZ1032915.13-NODE-13-length-64198-cov-9.062969_pt1 | contig 64198 bp, 62 predicted proteins | sample MGYA00517090_ERZ1032915 | MGnify/ENA primary metagenome ERZ1032915 (study PRJEB33719, sample SAMN04261607) | wastewater metagenome | biome: rural village; feature: latrine urine exit; material: soil | place: El Salvador | collected 2013-01-14 ...
TAATGTCAAAAATGGCTTGCAACAACGGGTGGGTCCATATAAGGGGGCTTGCCCCGACGGGGGCGCGTTTTCTCAGGAGCAAGCCCCTTCGTACAGAGGCTTTTTGCATGTGCTCGTCTGTAGGTGCGAATTCATTCGCACAGGCTTGGCATGGGATGGCCGTCCCAGGCATCTCCGGAGCTACGGCAGCTTTCTGGCAAGCGGTAGCGTTTCAAAACCGACTTGTTCCAGGCCGGTTTGCAGCAGCTGACGGATGTTGGCGTGGTCGCTGCCGTCCGGAGAGGCCAGGACGTGGCGATAATGCTCGCCAAAGCACAGCAGGGTCTGTTCGCAGGTCAGCCCCTCCAGCAGGGCCAGGCCGAGAATCTTGCAGGAACCCTGGTTTGCGCCGACCGCATTGTGCAGCGGGCCGTTATCGAACGGCTGCGGTTGGTAGTGATAGTGCCGCTCGATAAAAGCCAGGGTGTCGGCAAAGGCATGCCGGCCGGATGCCAGGCTGTCAAGGAAGCTCCGCAGGGCATCAGGCATCGCGTTGTGCCGCCAGGGTGATGGAGACCGACTCGGAAAAGCGCAGGGCATGCGGCTTGTCGACCTCGACTTCGGCGTAGCTGACCCGGGCAAAGCCCATCACGCAATCCAGCACGTCCTGGGTCAGGCGTTCGAGCAGGGCGAAGCGGTTGTTTTCCACCCGTTCGATGACGGCCTTGGTGATGCTGCGGTAGTTGAGGGCATCCTCGATGTCGTTGCTGTTCACGGCCTTGTCAGCCGGATAGAGGATGGTGACATTGATCATCACATCCTGCTTGTTGCGGATCTCGTCCTCGTTGATGCCGATGTAGGTGCGCAGCAGCAGATCCTTGATGCGGATGCGCGCCAGGCCGGGTTGCAGCTGGGTCATCTTCAGTCCCCCCGGATCAGCTGCAGGAATTCCTGACGGGTGTTGACCGAACTGCGGAAGCTGCCGAGCATGGCCGAGGAGGTCATCACCGAGTTCTGCTTTTCCACACCGCGCATCATCATGCACATGTGCTTGGCCTCGATGACCACGCCGACACCGGCGGCACCGGTTACCGACATCACCGCATCGGCAATCTGGCGGGTCAGGTTCTCCTGGATCTGCAGGCGACGGGCATACATGTCTACGATGCGTGCCACCTTGGACAGGCCGATCACCCTGCCGGTGGGAATGTAGGCTACATGAGCCTTGCCGATGAAGGGCAGCAGGTGGTGCTCGCACAGCGAGTAGAGCTCGATGTCACGCACGATGACCATCTCTTCGCTGTCGGACTCGAACAGGGCGTTGTTGACCACCTCGTCGAGGTTCTTTTCATAGCCGTTGCACAGGTACTGCATGGCCTTGGCGGCACGCATGGGTGTATCCAGCAGGCCTTCGCGCTGCGGGTTTTCGCCCAGGCCTTCCAGGATGGCTTGGTAGTGTCTGGCCAGTTCTTCATGCATGGCGGTTAGCTCCTATTGGTTCTTCAGATGGCGTCCGCCATTCAGGGTCAGTGTGGTTCCCGTCACATAGGGGTTGCCGAGCAGGTATTCTACCGCCTGGAACATGACTTCGGGGCCGGGAACCGTTTTCAGTACGGATTTGTCCATGGCGGCGCGGGCGTACTCCTCTCCGTCGCCGTCCTGCAGCATGATCAGGGCCGGGCTGATGCCGTTGACCTTGATATGCGGTGCGAACTGGCTGGCAAAGGACAGCGTCATGTTGTCCAGTGCCGCCTTGCTGGCGCTGTAGGCAATGCGACGGGCGCTGCCTCGACGGGTCACGTCGTCGCTGATGTGGATGATGTCGGCCACTTCGCTTTTGCGCAGCAGCGGTTCGCAGGCCAGGTTGATCAGGTAGGGGGCCAGCATGTGCACGTGAAACAGCTCGTTGAAGGCGCTGCCGCAGGCCGGCTGCGGATCGGGTCGCCAGATGGAGGCATTGTGGATGATGGCGCGCAGGCCGTCACAGCGCTCACCAAGGGTGTCAATGAAGCTGCGGATGCCGGTCTCGCAGGAAAAGTTGGCTGCCAGGCATTGCACGCCGGCGGCTTCCAGTTCGGCAATGCCGGGCTGTGGTGTGCGGTAACTGATGAGAACCCGGTAGCCCGACTGTTGCAGGCGCAGGGCGCAGTGCAGCCCGATGCGCCTGGCTGCACCGGTGATGAGAATGGGGTATTCCTTGCTCAAGGGGACTCCTGAAAAGCATGCAGCCGGCTTGCCACGTTTATTGGGCTGTTGTTAGTCTGCGTGTTTTTGCCGGATGGTGTGACCATTCTAGCCAAGTGTGAGCAGACTGGCGACCTGTTGTTGGTGGCAGCCGATTGAGAGGGAAAGCAAGAATGAAGCTGGTGATCGTCTCGGGAACCGTATTTGGGGCGGCGGAAGAAGTGGCCTGGAAGGCAGCCGAGCTGATGACGGAAGCGGGTTTGTCTGCTGTCTATCAGCAGCAGTGGAGTCTGGCCGAGCTGCTGGACAGGGATCCTGTTGCCCTGTTGTTGATAACCTCCACCACTGGCATGGGCGAGCTGCCGGAGCGATTGCAGCCGCTGGTGGACGCGCTGGAGCAGGAGCAGCCGGACTGGGCGGGGCGGCCGGTCGGCATCATCGGGCTGGGCGATGCAGGCTATGGTGATAATTTCTGCCTGGCTGCAGACCGGCTGGAAGAGATGTGCGAATTGCTGGGGCTGGTGGAGTTGCAGCCGACGTTGCGCCTGGATGCCAGCGAAACGGTCACGCCCGAAGAGGATGCGCTGCCTTGGTTGCGGGAGTTTGCCGGCCTGCTCAAGGACTGGACGTCCTGACATGGGCCGCATCGGCCGCAACAGGCGATCCGTGCGCAGGCAGCGGCGGGATGGGCCGCAGGCGGAAACGCTGCTGATTGCGCTGAACAAGCCGTTTGATGTGCTCAGCCAGTTTTCGGACGGGCAGGGTCGCGCCACGCTGAAGGACTTTGTCGATGTGCCGGGGGTCTATCCGGCCGGCCGACTGGACCGTGACAGTGAGGGCCTGCTGCTGTTGACCAATGACGGTCGCTTGCAGGCACGGATCAGCCAACCCCGCCATCGATTGTGGAAAACCTACTGGGTGCAGGTCGAGGGCATTGCGCAGGAGCGACAACTACAGCAGTTGAGGGAGGGCGTGTTGCTGAAGGACGGCATGACCTTGCCGGCCAGGGTACGGCATCTGGATGCACCGCAGTTGTGGGAGCGCAATCCGCCGGTACGCTTTCGCAAGACGATCCCCGACAGCTGGCTGGAGATCAGCATCTGCGAGGGCAGGAACCGCCAGGTGCGGCGCATGACGGCTGCCGTGGGGTTACCGACCCTGCGGCTGGTGCGGGTGCGGATCGGTGACTGGGAGCTGGGCGATCTGTTGCCCGGTCAGTGGTGCAGACTGCCGTTGCCGGACGGCAGCGCCGGGTGAGTGGCGCGCATCAGAGACCCTTGACGGCGATGATGATGGTCTTGGCAATGAAGCCGAATACGCCCAGGCCCAGCGCAAAGAAGAGTGCAGCCGTGCCATAGCGGCCCGCCTTGGATTTCTTGGCCAGGTCCCAGACGATGAAACCCATGAACAGGATCAGCCCGCCTACCAGCAGGGTTACCATCAGTTCCTCGAATACTTCTGTTTCCATGGTGGTTTGCTGCCTTTTGTCGGTTGCAGCCTGCCGGACGCAGGCGCTGTGATACCGCACATGATACCCGAATGTACCCTTCGCTCGCAGTCTGTGCCGGCTGCGTGACCGGATGGCCGTTATTATTGCAGGTGGTCAAGCGGCAGTGCGGTGGACAGCTGTACCTGGTTGAGCACGAAGCTGGAGCGTACGCTGGTCACTCCTTCCACGCGGGTCAGCTTTTCCAGCAGGAATTTCTGGTAGTGATCCATGTCGGGCACCACCACCTTGAGCTGGTAGTCCGCGTCCATGCCGGTGATCAGGCTGCATTCCAGCACTTCAGCCCAGCGTGCGATGTGCTTCTGGAAGTTGGCAAAGCGCTCCGGGGTATGCCGGTCCATGCCGATCAGCACATAGGCGGTCAGGGTCAGCCCCATTTTTTTCGGATCCAGCAGGGCGACATGGCGCATGATGTAGCCGCTGTCTTCCAGCTGGCGCACGCGGCGCGAGCAGGGCGAGGGAGACAGGCCGATCTGCTCGGCAAGGTCCTGGTTGGAGATGTGGGCGTTCTTTTGCAATGCGTCCAGAATGCGGATATCGAAGCGGTCCAGCTTGTTCATATGCGTACCCTTGGGTCGGCTTGGCTGTAAATTGCGTAAAAATGATGGTGTTGGCATTTTATGCCGTTTTGCCTGTTTTTGCACGCATCTTTGCAAACATCTGCGCGTCGGCTTTGGCTATCATGTTTACCAACTCGGGACGCAAGACCATTGCCGCCATGCAGCGTCCCGCAGAGGGTTCAGGCATCAGGCGCTTACCGGTTCCTGATGCGGCCGGGGCAGGACGTTACCGCGGACTGCAAGGCACGCAACCGTACAACAGTTGTCGTGGAGCCATCGGGTCAAACCGGACTGAAGACCGTCGTCATTCCCAGGGATGCGGCGGTTTTTTGTTGCCTGCCTGCCGAGTGAGCCCGCCTTCCGGAGGGGCTGTCCAGTGTCATGCCTGCTTGAGAAAGCTCAGCAGCTGGCCGCAGTCAAGGGCGTGATGATCCGTCAGTCCGGGCCATGGATTGTCCGGCAGATTGACCAGTACGGCCCGCGCTCCCGCCTCGCGCGCGCTGGTCAGGTCGAAATGGAAATCTCCGATCATGCATAGCCGGCTGGCGCAGACCTGCCAGTTGCGGGCGATCTTGAGCATGCCGTCCGGTGCCGGTTTGGGTGCAGCCTGTTCGCGGCCCAGGATGTCTTCCGGGGCGAAGCAGTGATCCAGACCGATGGCCTGCAGGGTGACGCGCGCCAGCTCGTGGGCGTTGCGGGTCAGGATGGCCAGGCGATCGCCGCGTTCATGCAGGTGGCGGACCAGGGCCACCGCGCCGGGTGCGGCGCGTGACTGCTCGGCCAGTTCGCGTTCATGTTCCAGCAGCCATTGATGGGCCGCCTGTGCCCGGCTTTCCGGCAGGCTGTCCAGGTGACCGAGGATATCGGCCTGCGGCGGGATCTGCAGTTGCTGGCGGATGTACTGGAAGTCATGCACGGCAAGGGTCAGGGTGCCATCCATGTCGAACACCCAGTGGCGACAGCTGTGCAGGAAGGCAGGCATGGTTCAGTCTTCCCTGGCCAGCCAGTCCTGGCGGATGCGGGTCAGGCCCTCCTGGGCCACGGACGCAACCAGTCGGCCATCGCGGGTGAAGATGCTGCCGCGGGCAAAGCCTCTGGCGCTGCCTGCCCAAGGGCTGTCCATGCTGTAGAGCAGCCATTCATCCATGCGCACATCGTCGTGGAACCAGATGGCGTGATCCAGGCTGGCGACCTGCATTTGCGGTTGCCAGATGGAAGCACCATGGGGCAGCAGTGAGGTGGTCAGCAGGCTGAAGTCGGAAGTGTAGGCAAGCAGGTAGCGGTGCAATGCCGGGCAGTCGGGCAGACGGTCCACGGTCTTGAACCAGACTTGCTTGAGCGGTTCGACCTTGTCCGGATAGAGCGGGTCCAGCACCTGTACGGGGCGCGTCTCGATGGGTTTGTCGCGCAACATCTTGATGCGTTTCTCGTCGTTCAGCACGCGGGACAGTTCGTGGATCAGGTCGCTTTCGGGGGTCAGCTCTTCGGGCATGGGCACATCCGGCATCCGGGTCTGGTGCCGGAAGCCTTCCTCGTGGATATGGAAGGATGTGCTGCAGTTGAAGATCGGCTGGCCGTTCTGGATGGCCAGCACCCTGCGGGTGCTGAAGGTGGCACCATCGCGCACCGGCTCGACCTGGTAGATGACAGGCTTGCCGGCGTCGCCGGCCCGCAGGAAATAGCCATGCAGCGAATGCGCCTGCCGGCTGGGGTCGACCGTCTTGCTGGCCGCTGACAGGGCCTGGCCGAGCACCTGGCCGCCGAACAGCTGGCGAAAGCCCAGATCCTGGCTGGCGCCGCGAAACAGGTGGGTTTCCAGTGGCTCCATGTCCAGCAGGGAGACCAGGGTATCAAGCATGGGATTCATGATTGCCAATCGGTGGTTGCAACGGACGGCTAGTGTGGCGGCTTGTCTGGCAGGGTTCAAGTGGGCGGGGCATGACCGGCCGGTTCTGGCCGGTCCGTTCCTGAGCTGCCGCCGACTGTTGCATGTTGCCGGGAGGCGTCGTACCCTACGTGCTTGAGAGTCAGCCGGACAGTCGCTGCTTTCCGGCCTGCCGGAAAGGGGAGGAAAGTCCGGGCTCCGCAGGGCAAGGTGCCAGGTAACCCCTGGGTGGCGTGAGCCAACGGAAAGTGCCACAGAAAATAACCGCCTAAGCGCGCAAGCGCCGGTAAGGGTGAAAAGGTGCGGTAAGAGCGCACCGCACGGCTGGTAACAGTCCGTGGCCAGGCAAACCCCGCCGGGAGCAAGACCAAATAGGGATCCGCTGGCGTGGCCCGCGCTGGATCCGGGTAGGTCGCTCGAGGTCGTCAGTGATGGCGATCCTAGATGAATGACTGTTCACGACAGAACCCGGCTTACAGGCTGACTCTCTCCTTTCTTCTCCGCTGCAAAGATCCTTTGCAAGGCCTCTCCTAACAAAGCACTTTAACTTGGCGCGCTAGCAGCTTGAGCTGTTTGGTGTGAAATTTTTGTGCCTGAAAAGGGAACTAATCCGTTTGGCCAGTATTTGCTAAGTCTCCGTCATATAAGGGGTTTTCGCCGGTTTTGTGCTTGACGCTCCATGGAGTGGTTTTTATAGTGTGCAAAAGTGGCGCAAAGTGGAAGGAAGTGGGTTTTTCATCACGATTGCGCCTTGGTAGAAGACGGGGCACAGAAAATGTTTCGTGGTTCCAGTGCAGTAAACCTGGACGCCAAGGGCCGTCTGGCGATGCCGAGCCGGTATCGTCAGGAGCTCGGTGAGCGTTGTGAAGGTCAGATGGTGATCACCATCGACCTGCATGACCCGTGCCTGTGTCTTTATCCGCTGAACGAGTGGGCGCGCATTGAAACCCAGGTCAGCCGCATGCCGTCGATGGTGCCGGAAGCCCGTCGTCTGCAGCGCCTGCTGATCGGTAATGCGGTGGATGTCGAGCTGGACGGCAGTGGCCGATTCCTGATTCCGCCCCGCCTGCGCGAATTGGCCGGCCTGGACAAGCATGTGCTGCTGGTCGGCTTGCTGCACAAGTTCCAGATCTGGGATGAGCAGGCCTGGAACCAGCAATTCGAGCAGGACATGGGTGTCCTGACGCAAGAAGAGCTGCCGGATGAACTGAGAAACCTGGTGCTGTGACCATGACCATAGAATACGCCCATGTCAGCGTTCTGCTGGACGAAGCCGTGCACGCACTGCAAGTGCGTGCCGACGGCTGCTACGTGGACGGTACCTTTGGCCGCGGTGGCCATAGCCGACAGGTATTGCAACAGCTGGGCGAGCATGGCCGGCTGCTGGGTTTCGACAAGGATCCACAGGCGATCGCGGCCGGCCGGCAGCTGGCTGCGCAGGATCCGCGTTTCGATATCGTCCAGCGCAGTTTTGCCGAGATGGGGGACGAGCTGACAAACCGTGACCTGCATGGGCAGGTGGATGGCGTGTTGCTGGACCTGGGGGTTTCCTCCCCGCAGCTGGATGATGCCGGGCGCGGTTTCAGCTTCAGCCAGGACGGCCCGCTGGACATGCGCATGAACCCGGCAGAGGGCATGAGCGCAGCCGAATGGCTGGCGCAGGCCTCCGCCGACGAGATTGCCCGGATATTCAAGGAGTACGGCGAGGAGCGCTTTGCCCGTCGCATGGCCCGTGCCATTGTGCAGCGCCGCGAGGAAAAGCCCTTTGCCCGTACCGCGGACCTAGCTGAAGTGGTCAGCGCCGCCAATCCGGCCTGGGAGAAAGGCAAGCATCCGGCAACCCGTGCATTCCAGGCGCTGCGCATCCATATCAATAGCGAGCTGGCCGATCTGGAGCAGGGACTGCAGGCGGCGGTGGATTCCCTGGCGCCGGGTGGGCGTCTGGTGGTCATCAGCTTTCATTCCCTGGAAGACCGTATCGTCAAGCGCTTCATGCGCCGGCAGGTCAGGGGCGAGGCCGACCAGCTGCCCCGCCATCTGCCCGTTCAGGTGGAGCCCTTTGTGCCGGTGCTGAAACTGCTCGGCAAGCCGGTGTATGCGGGCGAGCAGGAGCTGCGCGGGAATCCGCGCGCGCGCAGCGCGGTCATGCGTGTGGCGGAGAAGATCCAATGAACAGCCAGCACGTACGCCACCTGCCGCCACTGAGCGGCCTGATCGTTCTGCTGTTTGCCGGCATCCTGGTGACGGCAGTGCTGGTTGCCTACTCCACGCATACCAGCCGACAGCTGCTCAATACCCTGTTTGCGGAAATGAAGCAGCGCGATGCCCATCATGCCGAGTGGGGTCGCCTGGTGCTGGAGCACAGCACCTGGACGGCCCACAACCGCATTGAAAGAATTGCCGTGGAAAGGCTGGGCATGCAGGTGCCGGAGCCGGGCTCCGTGCGGATGGTGTCACCATGAACGGCCTGTTGCGAGTGACACGCTGGCTGCAGGCGCGCTGGCGCTTCGGCCTGCTGGTTGCCGGCCTGGCCGGCCTGGCTGCGGCCGCTTCCGTGCGGATCGCGTATCTGCATGTCTACAAGCATGAGTTTCTTGCCGAGCAGGGCGACAAGCGCAGCCTGCGCAATGTGGCGATCACCGCGCATCGCGGCACCATCACCGATCGCAATGGCGAGCCGCTGGCGGTCAGCACGCCGGTGATGACCCTGTGGGCCAACCCCAGGCAACTGGTGGGTGAACGCGAGCGCTGGCCCGAGCTGGCCCGTGCGCTGGATGTCAAGGCCGACGAGCTGGCCAGACGCATCGAGGCCAACGCCGAACGCAGCTTCATGTACCTGGAGCGTGGCGTGACGCCCGAGCAGGGCGAGCAGGTGCGGGCGCTGGGCATTGCCGGTGTCTACCAGCGGGAGGATTTCCGCCGTTACTATCCGGCCGGCGAGGTCACCGCCCACTTGGTCGGCATTACCGATATTGACGAGCAGGGCCGCGAAGGCATCGAGCTGGCCTACGAGGACTGGCTGGCCGGTGTGCCCGGCAAGCGCCAGGTGATCCAGAACCTGCATGGCCAGATCATTGCCGACTTGCAGGTGGTACAGAATGCCAGGCCGGGACGTCCGGTTGCCCTGTCCATCGACCTGCGCCTGCAGTATCTGGCGCATCGCGAGCTGCGCCGCACCTTGCAGGAATTCAAGGCCAAGGCCGGCTCGCTGGTCATGGTGGACGTCAAGACCGGCGAAGTGCTGGCGCTGGTCAACCATCCCACCTACAACCCCAACAACCGGGCCACCTACAGCGCCGATGGCAGCCGCAACCGCGCGCTGGTGGATGTGTTCGAGCCGGGCTCCACGGTCAAGCCGTTCACCATTGCCGCGGCACTGGGTACCGGCCGCTGGCGGCCGAACTCCACCGTGGATGTCGGCAACGGCAGCATGCAGATCGGCAGGTACACCATTCGTGACGTGTCCCGTGGCGGAGTGCTGGACCTGACCAACATTCTCATGAAGTCCAGTAACGTGGGCATCAGCAAGATTGCCCTGGATATAGGCGCGGAGCCGGTCTACAGCCTGATGCAGGATGTCGGCTTTGGTGCGGAAACCGGGCTGGGCTTCCCCGGTGAAAGCCAGGGCCGCTTCCCCATGCACAGGCGCTGGGGTGCTGCGGAAACTGCAACGATGGCCTATGGCTACGGCTTCTCGGTGACCCTGGCGCAGCTGGCACAGGCGTACGCAACCCTGGGCAACAACGGTGTCAGCATGCCGCTGACGTTGTTGCGTCGCGACAGCTCTGCCGAAGGCACCCAGGTGCTGAGCCCGCCGACCAGCCAGGTGGTCCTGGAAATGCTGCGCTCGGTGGTTGAGGAGGAAGGTGGTGGCGGCGCGCGCGCGCGGGTCCCCGGCTACCACGTTGCCGGCAAGAGCGGAACGGCCAAGAAGCAGGCCGCGCAGGGCGGCTATACGGAAGACAGCTATCGTTCGCTGTTTGCCGGCGTCGGGCCGGTCAGCAACCCGCGTTTTGCAGTGGCCATCGTGATCGACGAGCCACGCAGCGGGGGTTATTTCGGGGGCGTGGTGGCAGCGCCCGTATTCAGCCGGGTCATGGCAGGGGCCATGCAGCTGCTCAATGTGCGGCCTGACAATCCGGCAACCACACAAATGGCCGAACAGGGCCGGAACAAGGGAGGGCGCAGCTGATGGCAATGCCGTTGAACCAGCTTTTATTGCAGGCGGAAAGCAGCGTCCTGATTCGCGAGCTGACCCTGGACAGCCGTAAGGTGAAACCGGGCGACCTGTTCTTGGCCGTGCCCGGCACCCGGGCCGATGGCCGGCAGCATATTGCCGATGCCATTGCCCGTGGCGCTGCCGCGATTGCCTACGAGGCGGAGGGTGCGCCTGAAATCCAGGATAGCGCAGCCTTGCTGATCCCGGTTCGCGGGCTGCAGGGCCAGCTGTCCGCCATTGCCGGTCGTTTCTATGGCGAACCGAGTCGTGCCATGACCCTGCTGTGCGTGACCGGAACCAACGGCAAAACCACGGTCACCCAGTTGCTGGCCCAGGCGCTGGCCATGCTGGGCGACTCCTGTGCCGTGGTGGGTACCCTGGGCAACGGTTTTCCCGGCAGTCTGCGGCACAGCCTGCACACCACTCCGGATCCCATCAGCCTGCAATCCACGCTGAGCGAACTGAGGCGTGCCGGAGCCACCCATGTGGCCATGGAGGTCTCTTCCCATGGTCTGGCACAGCAGCGCCTGGCCGCCGTGGATGTGGATATCGCGGTGCTCACCAACCTGAGCCGTGACCATCTGGACTACCACGGCAGCATGGATGAATACGCGGCGGCCAAGGCGCAGCTGTTTGCCTGGCCTTCCCTCAAGGCGCGGGTGCTGAATCTGGATGACGAACTGGGCGAGCAGCTGGCCCGCCGGTATGCCGGTCGCGACCTGAAGACCTACAGCCTGCAAAACGACAAGGCCGACCTGTATTGCCGTGAGGCAAGGTTCGGCCCCGAAGGCGTCAGTGCCTCGGTGGTCACTCCCCAGGGGGAAGCGCTGCTGCGCAGTCCGCTGCCGGGCCGCTTCAACCTGAGCAATCTGTTGGCCGTGGTGGCCAGTCTTTCCGCGCTGGACTATGCGCTGGGCGACATCCTTCCGGTGATGCCCCGTCTGCGCGCGCCGGCCGGGCGCATGCAGACCCTGGGTGGCCGGGAACAGCCGCTGGTGGTGGTGGATTACGCCCACACTCCGGATGCGCTGCGCCAGGTGCTCGAGGCCTTGCGGCCCCATGTGGGCGAAGGCGGTCGCCTGATTTGTGTGTTCGGCTGTGGCGGTGACCGCGACAGCGGCAAACGCCCGCTGATGGGCCGGGCTGCCGAAGCCAGTGCCGACTGGTTGCTGGTCACGGATGACAACCCGCGCGGTGAGGACCCGGCACAGATCCGTGCACAGATTCTCGGCGGCCTGACCGGCACATGTCCGGCGGAGGAAGTGGATGACCGGGCCGATGCCATTGCCGCAGCGATTGCCGAAGCCGCACCGGGAGATGTGGTGCTGATCGCCGGCAAGGGGCATGAGGACTACCAGGAAATCCAGGGTGAACGTCTGCCGTTTTCCGACCTGGAACAGGCGCGACTGGCACTGCAGGAGCGGGAGGTGACCGATGTTTAGGCCATGGCACCTCAGTGAGCTGATATCCGTGCTGGATGCCCGTCTGGTGGGCGAGGACCTGCTGGTGTACAGAGTGCACACGGATACCCGCAGCCTGCAGCAGGGCGACCTGTTTGTTGCGCTGGTCGGCGAGAATTTCGATGGTCATGACTTCCTGCCTCAGGCGGCGGCTGCCGGTGCGGTTGCCGCGGTGGTGCAGCAGGAGCGGAAAGACTGGAGCATGCCGCAGCTGGTCGTTGCGGACACGCGTCTGGCGCTGGGCCATCTGGGCCACTACAACAGGACCTTCTACCAGGGCCCATTGGTCGCCCTGACCGGTTCCAGTGGCAAGACCACGGTCAAGGAACTGCTGGCCAGCATCTGCCGCAAGGCACTGGGTGATGATGTCGTGCTGGCCACCCGGGGCAATCTCAACAATGACCTGGGCGTTCCCATGACTCTGCTGGAGCTGGATGACCGGCACCAGCTGGCCATCATCGAACTGGGTGCTTCGCGACCGGGCGAAATCGACTACACGCGTGCCCTGACTGCGCCGCAGATCGTGCTGATCAATAACGCCGGCATGGCCCACGCCGGCGAGTTCGGCGGGCCGGAGGAGATCATCCGCGCCAAGGGTGAAATCCTGGATGGTCTGAACGGACAGGGCGTGGCGGTGCTGTGTCTGGATGATGACGGTTTTGCCGACTGGCAGAAGCGCAACAGCGCCGGCAGCCTGCTGACTTTCTCTGCCGGGAATGCCGCCGCCGATGTGCATGCCAGCGAGGTCCGGCTGGATGCGGCGGGGTGTGCGGGTTTTGTGCTGCATACCCCGGCAGGTCAGGCACGGGTCCAGCTGCAGCTGTCCGGCGGGCACAACCTGATGAACGCTTTGGCTGCGGCGGCCGCCGCACTGGCTACCGGCATGCGTCTGGAAAACGTGGTGGATGGCCTGGAAAGCTGCCAGCCGGTGGCCGGCCGCTGCGTGCGTCATGAGCTGAATGACCGGGGCGTGCTGATTGATGACAGCTACAACGCCAACCCGGCTTCGATGCGTGCCGGCATGGATCTGCTGGCCGGCATGCCGGGTCGGCGCACCCTGGTGCTGGGTGACATGGGCGAGCTGGGAGACTGGGCCGAAGCCGAGCACCGTGCTCTTGGCGAGTACGCCAGCGACAGGGCGGACGAGCTGCTGGCGGTCGGTCCGCACATGCTGCATGCGGTGCAGGCGTTTGCCGGCAAGGCACAACATTTTTCCAGCCAGCAGGAACTGTTGGTTGCACTGGCCGGGCTGAACGAGCAGCCGCGCAGCTATCTGGTCAAGGGTTCACGCAGTGCCGCCATGGAGAACGTGGTGGCTGCCATTTTGAATGCGGACAAGGGTGCGAGCTGATGCTTTTATTCATTGCTGAATACCTGCAGCAATACTACAAGGGATTCGCGGTATTCCAGTACCTGACCCTGCGCGGAATCCTGGGCATCCTCACTGCCCTGGTGATGTCGCTATGGCTGGGCCCCTGGATGATCCGTACCCTGCGCAACCTGCAGATCGGCCAGGCCGTGCGCACCGATGGACCGCAAACCCATCTGGTCAAATCGGGCACGCCAACCATGGGTGGTGCGCTGATCCTGGCCAGCATCGCCATCAGTACCCTGCTCTGGGCGGATCTGGGCAATCGTTATGTCTGGATCGTTCTGGTCACCACCCTGCTGTTCGGCGGAATCGGCTGGGTGGATGACTACCGCAAGGTGATCGAAAAGAATCCGCGTGGCTTGCCGGGCCGCTGGAAGTATTTCTGGCAGTCGGTGTTCGGCCTTGGGGCGGCGATCGCCCTGTATGCCACGGTACAGAATCCGGTGGAAACCGAGCTGATCTTCCCGTTCCTGAAGGATGCCAGCCTGCAGCTGGGCGTCGGCTTCGTGGTACTCACCTATTTTGTGATTGTCGGCTCCAGCAATGCGGTCAACCTGACCGACGGCCTGGACGGGCTTGCGATCCTGCCTACGGTGCTGGTCGGTAGTGCGCTGGGGATCTTCGCCTATCTGTCCGGACATGCAACTTTTGCCCAGTACCTGTTCATTCCCTCCATACCGGGTGTGGGCGAGCTGATCATCTTCTGTGGTGCGCTGGCTGGTGCCGGGCTGGGCTTTCTGTGGTTCAACACCTACCCGGCGCAGGTGTTCATGGGCGATGTGGGTGCACTGGCGCTGGGAGCGGCGCTGGGCCTGGTGGCGGTGGCCGTACGTCAGGAAATCGTGCTGTTCATCATGGGCGGCGTGTTTGTGGTGGAAACGCTGTCGGTGGTGATCCAGGTGGCATCCTTCAAGTTGCGTGGCAAGCGGGTCTTCCGCATGGCACCGATCCACCACCACTTTGAACTCAAGGGCTGGCCGGAGCCGCGCGTCATCGTGCGTTTCTGGATCATTACCGTTGTGCTGGTACTGGTGGGCTTGTCCACCCTGAAACTCAGGTAAGCGAGATGAATCAATCACGGCAGCTGCAGGTCGTAGTCGGCCTGGGCAAGACAGGCATCTCCCTGGTGCGTTTCCTGACGCGCCAGGGACTGCCCGTGGCTGCCGTGGACAGTCGCGAGCAGCCGCCGGGGCTGGAGCGGTTCCGCAGCGAATTCCCGCAGGTGGAGCTGCATTGCGGCTCGCTGGACACACCGCTGCTGGTGCAGGCGCAGACCCTGTATGTCAGTCCCGGTCTTGCGCTGGCCACCCCGCAGATCCATGCCGCCATCGAGTCCGGGGTGCGCATCAGCGGCGATGTCGACCTCTTCCTACAGCATGTGCAGGCACCGGTGGTTGCCATTACCGGCTCCAACGCCAAGAGCACGGTGACCACATTGCTCGGGCAGATGGCCGAGGCGGCCGGTGTGCGGGTTGCCATTGGCGGCAACCTGGGCACTCCCGCGCTGGAATTGCTGGACGCCGAAAACGAGCTCTATGTACTGGAACTGTCCAGTTTCCAGCTGGAGACCATCAGTCACCTGCAACCGCGGGTTGCCACCTGCCTGAACATCAGTGCCGACCACATGGATCGCTACCGTGACCTGCAGCACTACACCGAGGTGAAATTGCAGGTGTACGACAACGCGCAGTGGGCGGTGATCAACCGGGACGATACGGCTGCGCAGCCTGCCGGTTTTGCCGGCCGGACGCTCAGCTTCGGACTGGACGAGCCGGCTGCGGATCACGAGTTCGGCCTGCGTGATGGCCAGTTGGCACTGGGCAGAAAAAACCTGCTGCCGGTTGGCGAGCTGAAAATCCGCGGCCTGCACAATCAGGCCAACGCCCTGGCTGCGCTGGCACTGGGCACGGCGGCCGGCTTGCCGCTGCCGGCCATGCTGGCGGCGCTGCGGGAGTTCCCCGGGCTGGCCCACCGCTGCCAGTGGGTGGCCGACAAGCAGGGTGTGCACTGGTACAACGACTCCAAGGGCACCAACATCGGTGCCACCTTGGCGGCCATCGAAGGGCTGGCAGATGGTCGCGGCAAGCTGGTGCTGATTGCCGGCGGCGACGGCAAGGGCGCCGACTTCGGAGAGCTGGCGGATGCGGTGCGCAGATACTGCCGCGCGCTGGTGCTGCTGGGGCGCGATGCGGAGCGGATCCGTGCGGCGCTGCAGGATACCGGTGTGCCGGCCGTCATGGTGGACAGCATCGAGGAGGCGGTGGCACGCAGTGCCGGTCTGGCGCAAGGCGGTGACACCGTGTTGCTGGCTCCGGCCTGCGCCAGCTGGGACATGTTCCGTGATTTCGAGGAACGTGGCGACCTGTTCGTCCGTGCAGTGGAGTGGCTAGCATGATCAGACAGTTTCTGGCCTCCCTCGCGCAAAACTCTCCGCTTGGCGGCCGCCAGCAGAAGATGGATCTGGATTACTGGATGCTCGGCGCCTGCCTGTGCCTGCTGGGGCTGGGGCTGGTCATGAATGCCTCGGCGTCCTCCGCCGTTGCGGCGGCACATGCCAATGGCAACCATTATTTCTACTTCACCCGCCACTCCATCTATCTGGTGGTGGCCCTGGTGGCCGCATTTGGTGCCTTGCTGGTGCCCATGCGCAACTGGCAGCAGTGGAGCGGCTGGCTGCTGGGTGTGGCGTTCGTGCTGCTGGTGCTGGTGTATCTGCCCGGCATCGGCCACGAAGTGAACGGTTCCAAGCGCTGGATCAAGCTGGGCGTTTTCAACCTGCAGTCTTCCGAACCGGCCAAGCTGTTCATGGTGTTCTTCATTGCCGGTTATCTCGTGCGCCACCAGGCCGAACTGCAGCAGAAGCTGTTCGGCTTCGTCAAGCCGCTGCTGGTGCTGCTGGTGTTTGCCTTGCTGATCTACAAGGAACCCGACTTCGGTGCCACCACGGTCATGGTCGGCAGTGTGGTGATGATGATTTTCCTGGCCGGCACCAGCTTGCGGGTGGCCGTGCCGTTGCTGGTGATTCTGGGCGTGCTGGGCTGGTTCTTCGTGGCGGCGGAAGGCTACCGCATGGAACGCATCACCAGCTTCACCGACCCCTGGCAGGACCAGTTCGGCAGCGGCTACCAGCTGACCCAGGCGCTGATCGCCTTCGGCCGTGGCGAGATTTTCGGGCTGGGGCTGGGCAACAGCATCCAGAAGCAGTTCTATCTGCCGGAAGCGCATACCGACTTCGTGTTTGCCGTGCTGGCCGAGGAGCTGGGCATGCTGGGGGCACTGGCCACCGTGCTCATGCTGACCTTCGTCTGCCTGCGCGGGCTGTGGGTCGGGCGTTGGGCACAGCGTTCCGGCCAGCACTTTGCTGCCTACACCGCCTATGGCATCGCCCTGCTGTGGAGCGGTCAGGCCTTCATCAACATCGGTGTGAACACCGGTCTGTTGCCAACCAAGGGCCTGACCCTGCCCTTCATCAGCTACGGCGGCAGCTCGCTGGTGATGTGCTGTGTGGCCATGGCGGTGCTGATCCGCATCGAGTGGGAAACCCGCCAGCAGGCGGCTGCAGTGGCAGCAAAGGCAGCCAGGAATACGGAGGCCGGTCATGACTAGGAATGTGCTGATCATGGCGGCCGGCACGGGCGGCCATGTCTTTCCGGCGATGGCCTGTGCCGACGAGTTTCGTGCGCGCGGCTATCAGGTGCACTGGCTCGGGGCCGGTCGCGGCATCGAGTGCCGTGTGGTACCGGCTGCGGGCATCGAACTGCACAACATCAGCGCGACCGGCCTGCGTGGCAAGGGTGTACTGCATCTGTTTCGCGCCCCGTTGCAGTTGCTGGCCGCGTTCTGGCAATCCTGGCGGCTGGTGCGCCGGTTGCGTCCGCTGTGCGTGCTGGGGATGGGTGGCTATGTGAGTGGCCCGGGCGGGCTGGCAGCCCGTCTGTGTGGCGTGCCTCTGGTGATCCACGAGCAGAATGCCGTGGCCGGTACCGCCAACCGCAGTCTGGCCCGCTACGCAGCTCGCATCTGCCAGGCGTTTCCCGGCACCTTTGCCGACAGCGCCAAGCTGCTGACCACCGGCAATCCGGTGCGTGCGGAACTGGTCAGTCGGACTGTGGACAAACAGCAGGTCAGCCAGCCGGTCCGCCTGCTGGTGGTGGGTGGCAGCCTGGGTGCGGAGCCGCTCAACCGGCTGTTGCCGGCGGCACTGGCCTTGCTGGATCCGCCGCTGCGTCCGCAGGTGCGTCACCAGTGCGGTGAGCAACATGCGCAAGTGACCCGCCAGCGCTACACGGAAGCAGGGGTTGAGGCAGAGGTGTTGCCCTTCATTGAGGACATGGCCGCAGCCTATGCCTGGGCCGACCTGGTGATCTGCCGTGCCGGTGCGCTGACCGTCAGCGAACTGGCGGTCATGGGGCGCGCATCCTTCCTGGTGCCGCTGCCGCATGCCATCGATGACCACCAGACTAAAAATGCAGAGTTTCTGGTGCAGCGGCAGGCTGCGCTGTTACTGCCGCAACAGCAGACTTCCGCGGAGGAGCTGGCGGCACGGATGACCGAGGTATTCATGAATAGCCATAAGCTGATGGAAATGGGGCAGCAGGCGCGCACACTGGCGCAGCCGGAAGCGGCCCGGCAGGTGGTTGATGCCTGCCTGGAGGTGGCCCATGGCTGATCTGTTACAGGCCACCGCGGCGGAGAGCCGCCGCATGCGCCGTATCCGCCGCATCCATTTCGTGGGTATCGGCGGCACCGGCATGTGCGGTATCGCGGAGGTGATCCGCAACCTGGGCTACGAGGTATCCGGCTCGGACATCAAGCTGTCCTCGGTGACCGAGCGTCTGCAAGGGCTGGGTATCCAGGTCATGCTTGGACACCAGGCCTCGCACGTGGAAGAGGCGGATGTGCTGGTGGTGTCCAGCGCCATCAACCGGGAAAACCCGGAAGTGGCACGTGCACTGGAGCGCCGCATCCCCGTGGTTCCGCGCGCCGAGATGCTGGCCGAGCTGATGCGTTACCGGCACGGTATCGCCGTGGCCGGGACCCATGGCAAGACCACCACCACCAGCCTGCTGGCTTCGGTCTTCGCCGCGGCGGGGATGGATCCGACCTTTGTCATCGGCGGGCGCGTGAATGCCGCGGGCAGCAATGCGCAACTGGGCGAAAGCTGCTACCTGATTGCCGAGGCGGATGAAAGCGATGCCAGCTTCCTGCACCTGCAGCCGATGGTGGCCGTGGTCACCAACATCGACGCCGACCACATGAGCACGTACGGCGGGGATTTCAACAAGCTGAAGCAGACCTTTGTCGACTTCCTGCACAACCTGCCGTTCTACGGTCTGGCCGTGCTCTGTGTGGACGACGCTTCGGTGCGCGACATCGTGCCCAGGGTCAAGCGGCCGATGATCACCTACGGCTTTTCCGAGGATGCCGACGTGCGTGCCGTGGATGTGCAGCAGGACGGCATGCGTACCTGCTTCAACGTGCTGCGCAAGGGCAAGGCACCGCTGCCGGTGTGCGTCAACATGCCGGGCCGGCACAACGTGCTCAATGCGCTGGCGGTGATCGCCATTGCCAACGACGAGGGGGTGGATGACTCCGCCATCGTGGCCGGCCTGTCCGATTTCCAGGGCGTCGGCCGCCGCTTCCAGGTCTATGGCGATCTGCCAGTCGAGGGCGGCAGCGTGATGCTGGTGGACGACTACGGCCACCACCCGCGCGAGGTGGCCGCTGTGGTCAAGGCCATCCGCGACGGCTGGCCGGAGCGCCGCCTGGTGATGATCTACCAGCCGCACCGCTACACCCGCACCCGCGACCTCTACGAAGATTTCGTCCAGGTGTTGGGCGAACCCAACGTGCTGCTGTTGCTGGAGGTGTTTCCGGCCGGTGAGGAGCCCATCCCCGGTGCCGACAGTCGCCAGCTGTGCCACAGCATCCGTCAGCGCGGCAGGCTGGACCCGTTGTACGTGGAAAGGGGCACCGACATGGCGCCACTGGTGCAGCCGCTGCTGCGTGCCGGCGACATCCTGCTGTGCCAGGGCGCAGGCGACATCGGCGGTATCGCACCGCAGCTGGTCGGGCACCCGCTGTTCCAGTCAGAAGAAGAGGGCAAGCAGGCATGACGCAGAAGATCGATGCACGGGTTTTTGGCAAGGTCGCCGTACTGTACGGCGGTCGCAGCGCCGAGCGCGAGGTCTCGCTGAATTCGGGCGCCGCCGTGCTGTCCGCGCTGCAGTCGGCCGGTGTGGATGCCCACGGCATCGATGCGGGTACCGATATCCTGCAGCAGCTGCAGGCAGGAGCCTATGATCGTGCCTTCATCGTGCTGCATGGCCGTGGCGGCGAGGACGGCACCATCCAGGGTTTGCTGGAGTGTGCCGGCATTCCCTATACCGGCAGCGGTGTGCTGGCCTCGGCACTGGCCATGGACAAGCTGCGTACCAAGCAGGTCTGGCACAGCCTGGGCCTGCCCACGCCAAGGCACGCCACGCTGGCCAGCGAAGCCGACTGTGCACGAGTGGCGGACGAACTGGGCTTTCCGCTGATGGTCAAGCCCAGCCAGGAAGGCTCCAGCATCGGCATGGCCAAGGTGCACAACCTGGCCGAGCTCGAGGAAGCCTGGCATCTGGCCCGCCAGTACGACAGTAATGTGCTGGTGGAGCAGTACATCAGCGGTCCTGAATTCACCGTGGCCATGCTCGATGGCGAAATTTTGCCACCGATCCGGCTGGGCACCAGCCATGTGTTCTATGACTACGAGGCCAAGTACCTGTCCGACGATACCCGCTACCAGATCCCCTGCGGGCTGGATACGGACAAGGAGCGGGAACTGCGTGAGCTGACCGCCAGCGCCTGTGCCGCGCTGGATGTAACCGGCTGGGGTCGCGCTGACGTGATGCAGGATGCGGCAGGAAATTTCTGGCTGCTGGAGGTCAATACCGTGCCGGGCATGACCGATCACAGCCTGGTACCCATGGCCGCCAAGGCGGCCGGAATCGGTTTCGAGCAGCTGGTGTTGCGGCTGCTGGCGACCACCCTGTAGGAGTGTGAACAGTGAAGGCGCGCGGAGATGGCAACGGCAAGCATGGCATGAGGGCTCAGACAGCACCTCGTGGTGCCAGCCGTATTGCCCCGCCGCCGGTGAAGAAGAGCCGCCAGTGGCGCATGCCGAAAATCAACTGGCAGCTGCTGGGCAAGGTCTTCACGTTGCTGCTGGCAGTGGTTGTGGTTGGCGGAGGGTTCGAACTCTGGCAGGTGCTGGAGCCCCGCTTCAACAGCACGGTAACCCATGTGCGGGTTGAGGGAAAACTGGGCGAGGTGGCTGCGCGCAACCAGCTGGAGTTGCAACGGCAACTGGAGAGTTTTGGCGAGGTGAAGATTCTGACGGCGGACATCGGTGCCATGCAGCGACGGCTTGAGCAACTGGCCTGGGTGGATCAGGCACGCATCAGCCGCATCTGGCCCAACCAGCTGCAGATCGAGGTGGTCGAGCAGCAACCGATTGCCCGCTGGAGTGAAGGCCAGTGGCTGAACAGCCGCGGGCAGGTGTTCAGCGGCGTGACCCGCGAGCCGGGAACCGGCCTGCCGGAGCTGTTGGGCCCGACGGGCACCGAAGCCAAGGTCATGCAGCAGTACTGGAACCTGACCCGCATCCTGCGTCCGCTGGGGTTCAACGTCGAACGCCTGGAATTGCGCGAGCGCGGCAGCTGGTTTGTCAATACCCGCGAGGGGCTCAACCTGCTGCTGGGCCGTGATGACATTGGAGAGAAAATGCGTCGTTTTGTTGCCATCTACGAACAGGAGCTCAAGGAGCAAATGGAGCAGGTGGCCAGTGTGGATTTGCGTTATGCCAACGGGCTTGCCGTTGCCTGGCGTCCCGTAGCCGCAGAGTCTGCGGTTGTGCAGTAAGGGAGAGATTTCAATATGGCTTATGAAGCAGGGCACAACATGATCGTCGGACTGGATATCGGGACCTCCAAGGTAGTGGCCCTGATTGCCGAGATATTGCCCGGTGACGAACTGAACATCATCGGGCTGGGCACCCACCCGTCCCGCGGCCTGAAAAAAGGCGTGGTGGTCAACATCGAATCCACGGTGCAGTCCATCCAGCAGGCCATCGACGAGGCCCAGCAGATGGCCGAGTGCCATATCCACTCGGCCTATGTGGGGCTGGCCGGCAGCCATATCCGCAGCCTCAACTCGGACGGCAGCGTGGCCATTCACACCGGCGAGGTCAGCCAGTGGGACCTGGAGCGGGTACTGGATGCGGCCCAGGCGGTGGCCATCCCGGCCGACCAGCGGGTGCTGCATACCCTGCCGCAGGACTACATCATCGACAAGCAGGAAGGCATCCGCCACCCGCTGGGCATGTCCGGCGTGCGCCTGGAAGCCCGCGTGCATGTGGTGACCTGTGCCACCAATGCCTCGCAGAACGTGGAGAAGTGCGTTAGCCGCTGTGGCATCCAGCTGGACGGAACCATCCTGGCCCAGCTGGCATCGGCCACTGCGGTGCTGACCGAGGACGAAAAGGAGCTGGGGGTCTGCCTGGTGGATATCGGCAGCGGTACCACCGACATCGCCATCTTCACCGAGGGCGCCATCCGCCATACGTCCGTGATCCCGATTGCCGGCGACCAGGTGACCAATGACATCGCCATGGCGCTGCGCACCCCCACGCAGTATGCCGAGGAAATCAAGATCCGCTATGCCTGTGCGCTGGCCAAGCTGGCGCGTGCCGATGAAACCATCAAGGTGCCCAGTGTGGGCGATCGCGCCCCGCGCGAACTGTCCCGCCAGTCGCTGGCCGAGGTGGTCGAGCCGCGCTACGAGGAGCTGTTCCAGCTGATTCATGCCGAAATCCGCCGCAGCGGCTACGAGGACATGATTCCGGCCGGCATCGTGCTGACCGGTGGCACCGCCAAGATGGAAGGTGCCGTGGAACTGGCGGAAGAGGTTTTCCACATGCCGGTCCGCCTGGGTGGCCCGCAGGGCATCAAGGGCATGATCGATGTGGTGCGCAACCCGATCTATTCGACGGCGGTAGGCCTGCTGGCCTACGGCCTGCGCAAACAGAAGGAAGGCGTGCTGCTGGAACGTACCGAGCAGCGCGCGGAAGCCGACAAGACGCCGCTCATGCAGCGTGTGCGGCGCTGGATCCAGAACAATTTTTAAACTAAAAACAGCCGGCCAGGCCGGCTAACCGGGAAGGAAAGGAGAGCGACATGTTCGATTTGGTAGATCAGACCAGCAAGAGTGCAGTCATCAAGGTAGTGGGCGTGGGTGGCGGTGGCGGCAACGCCGTCAACCACATGATCAACAGCAGCATTGAAGGCGTCGAGTTCATCTGCGCCAACACCGATGCGCAGGCGCTCAAGGGCGTTGGTGCGCGTACCGTCCTGCAACTGGGCAGCGGCGTGACCAAGGGTCTGGGTGCCGGTGCCAACCCGGAGGTGGGCCGCAGGGCCGCCGAAGAGGACCGCGAGCGCATCGTCGAGGTGCTGGATGGTGCCGACATGGTGTTCATCGCCACCGGCATGGGTGGTGGTACCGGTACCGGTGCCGCTCCGGTCATTGCCCAGGTGGCCAAGGATCTGGGTATCCTGACCGTGGCCATCGTCACCCGTCCGTTCCCCTTCGAGGGCAAGCGCCGTCAGCAGATTGCCGATGCGGGCATCCAGGAAATGGCCGAGCACTGCGACTCGCTGATCAGCATTCCCAACGAGAAGCTGCTGACCATCCTGGGCAAGGATGCCAGTCTGCTCAGTGCCTTTGCCAAGGCGGATGATGTGCTGGCCGGTGCAGTGCGCGGCATTTCCGACATCATCAAGCGTCCCGGCATGATCAACGTGGACTTTGCCGACGTGCGCACCGTGATGAGCGAGATGGGCATGGCCATGATGGGTACCGGCCGCGCCAGCGGTCCGAATCGTGCTCGCGAGGCGACCGAGGAAGCCATCCGCAATCCGCTGCTTGACGATGTCAACCTGCAGGGCGCGCGCGGTATCCTGGTCAACATCACCTCGGGCCCGGACCTGTCCATCGGCGAGTACTCCGAAGTGGGCGAGATCATCGAGGAATACGCGACCGACGAGGCCATCGTCAAGGTGGGTACCGCCATCGATCCCGACATGCGTGACGAGCTGCATGTCACCGTGGTGGTCACCGGCCTCAACAGCCGTCTGGAAAAGCCGGTCAAGGTGATCGACAACACCCTGCGCATCGGCGCTGCCATTGAGGCGGAAGCCCAGCAGATGCAGGCGGCCAAGGTGGTGGGTGACAGCTTTGGCGAGCAGAACTACTCGGCCTATGACCGTCCGACCAGCATGCGTCGCAGTGCGCAGGGTTCGGGCGCGACATCCGGCAGCAATCAGGAGGAAATGGATTACCTGGACATTCCGGCATTCCTGCGCAAGCAGGCGGATTAATCCATTGGCCATGTTGTGACGGATTTCGCTATTGATGCGGCATCTGGTAAGATGCCGCCAATTGAAAACTGTTCGCAATTATAGTGACGGTGATGATTATCCTATGATCAGACAACGCACCTTGAAAAACACCATCCGAGCCACGGGCATCGGCTTGCATTCGGGCGAGAAGATCTATCTGACGCTCAAGCCGGCGCCCGTGAATACGGGCATCGTATTCCGGCGCATGGATCTGGATCCCGTTGTGGAAATCCGCGCGCTGGCCGAGAATGTGGGTGATACCACCATGTCCACCACGCTGGTCAACGGCGACGTCAAGGTGGATACGGTGGAGCACCTGCTGTCGGCGATGGCCGGGTTGGGGATCGACAACGCCTACGTGGAATTGTCGGCACCCGAGGTTCCCATCATGGATGGCAGTGCCGGGCCTTTCGTGTTCCTGATCCAGTCCGCCGGACTGGAAGACCAGGATGCACCCAAGGAATTCATCCGTATCCTGCGTGAAGTATCGATCGAGGACGGCGAGAAAAAAGCCACCTTCCTGCCCTTTGAAGGCTTCAAGGTCAGTTTCGAGATCGACTTCGACCACCCTGTGGTGGCCGGACGCACGCAGATCGCCAGCGTCGATTTTTCCAGCACCTCCTTCGTCAAGGAAGTGAGCCGCGCGCGGACCTTCGGTTTCATGCGTGATATCGAATACCTGCGCTCACACAACCTGGCGCTGGGCGGCAGTGTGGACAACGCCATTGTGGTGGATGAGGAAACCGTGCTCAACGAGGACGGCTTGCGCTACGAGGACGAGTTCGTCAAGCACAAGATCCTGGATGCCATTGGCGACCTCTACCTGCTGGGCAAGAGTCTGATCGGCGAGTTTCGCGGCTACAAGTCCGGTCATGCGCTGAACAACCGCCTGCTGAGGGCCTTGCTGGAACAGCCGGATGCCTGGGAGGTGGTCACCTTCGAGGATGCCGCCACGGCCCCCATCTCCTACATGCGGCCCGCCGCATCGCAGTAAGCGATACCCTACCTTCTCAATCCTTGAAGCCACCTGCATGCAGGTGGCTTTTTTTGTGCCTGCAGCCTGTGCCGGGCGCGCGCATCTCAGGGCAGGTTTTTCGGCAGGGCCAGGTTCAGCAGCAGGGCGGCAACCGCACACAGCGAAATGCCGGACAGCGCAAAATCGCCGCTGCCCATGACCATGCCACCGATGCCGAACACCAGGGTGACCGAGACGATGATCAGGTTACGCGGCTCGGACAGGTCCACCTGGCTGCGGATCAGCGTATTGAGACCGACCACGGCAATGGAGCCGAACAGCAGGCACAGGATGCCGCCCATGACCGGTACCGGAATGCTCTGCAGCGCGACGCCGAACTTGCCGATGAAGGCCAGCGCGATGGCGAACACGGCTGCCCAGGTCATGATGGCCGGGTTGTAGTTGCGGGTCAGCATCACGGCGCCGGTGACCTCGGCATAGGTGGTGTTCGGCGGGCCACCGAACAGGCCGGCTGCCGAGGTGGCCAGACCATCGCCCAGCAGGGTGCGCTGCAGCCCGGGTTGCTGGATGAAGTTCTTGTTGGTCACGCTGCCGATTGCCACGATGCCGCCGATATGCTCGATGGCCGGAGCCAGTGCCACCGGCAGCATGTAGAGGATGGCGCCGAGATGGAATTGCGGTGCGACAAAAGCCGGCATCGCCAGCCAGGGGGCTTCGGCGATCCTGCCGGTATCGATGATCCCGAAAAACAGCGAGAGCAGAGTGCCGGTGATGATGCCGGCGAGAATGGGGACCAGACGCAGCAGGCCACGTCCCAGCACGGCCACCACCAGGGTACTGCACAGGGCCGACATGGAGATGATCATGGCCGTGCCGTATTCGATCAGCTGCAGCGAACCGTCACCGGACTTGCCCATCGCCATGTTCACCGCAGTGGGTGACAGGGCCAGGCCGATGCACATGATCACCGGTGCGACCACCACCGGTGGCAGCAGCCGGTCGATGAAACCGGCTCCGCGCAACTGCACGGCAAGACTCAGCAGCACATACATGAAACCGGCGGCGATGATGCCGCCCATGACGGCCGGCATGCCGAAGGCGTTCTTGGCGGCCAGGATGGGGGCGATGAAGGCGAAGCTGGAAGCCAGGAATACAGGTACTTGCCGTCTGGTCACCAGTTGGAACAGCAGGGTACCGATGCCGGCGGTGAACAGTGCCACGTTCGGGTCCAGGCCGGTGATCAGCGGCATCAGGACCAGTGCGCCGAAGGCGACAAACAGCATCTGCGCCCCGGCCAGCACCTGGCGTGGCAAGGGCTCGCGATGGGCGTCGGGCATGCTCAGTTGTCCTTTTGCTTGGTGCCGAAGATCCGGTCGCCGGCATCACCCAGACCCGGAATGATATAGCCCTTTGCGTTCAGCCCCTCATCCACGGAGGCGGTGTAGATCTTCACGTCCGGGTGCAGTTCCTGCACGCTGGCAATGCCCTCGGGAGCGGCGACCAGCACCATGGCGCGGATCTCCCGGCAGCCGGCTTTTTTCAGCAGGTCGATGGTGGCCACCATCGAGTTGCCGGTGGCCAGCATGGGGTCGATGATCAGCGCCAGGCGCGACTGCATGTCCGGCGCCAGCTTCTCCAGATAGGTGTGGGCCTGCAGGGTTTCCTCGTTGCGCACCACGCCCACGGCACTGACCTTGGCGCCGGGAATCAGGCTGAGCACGCCATCCAGCATGCCGATCCCGGCGCGCAGGATGGGGACCACGGTGATCTTCTTGCCGGCGATCTTCTCCACCTGCACGCTGCCGTCCCAGCCCTGGATTTCATAACTTTCCAGCGGCAGGTCCTGGGTGGCCTCGTAGGTCAGCAGCGCACCCACTTCCTGGGCCAGTTCGCGGAAGTTCTTGGTGCTGATGTCGGCCCGGCGCATCAGGCCGAGCTTGTGGCGGATCAGTGGGTGGCGGATTTCCTGGACAGGCATGGTGGCAGCTCCGTTTCTGGTTGGTCTTGTTCCGCAGGAGTATAAAGCAAACCGCAACGAATGCGGGTCCCCGGTCAGCTCCTTTTGCGGCCCCGGCATTGCCGGCTACAGCAGGACATGGCTATGCTAGAATCCTGCAGGAATTCTCACACAGGAACCGGACATGTCAGAAAACCTGGAGCACATCAGGCAGGTCATGCGCGAGGCGGATTGCCTGCATGCACAGACCGAGGTGGAAGCAGCCATTGCCCGCATTGCTGCAGAGGTCACCGGAAAATTGCAGGACGCCAATCCGGTCGTGTTCTGCGTGATGAACGGCGGTCTGATCTTTGCCGGGCAGTTGCTGACCATGCTGGATTTTCCGCTGGAACAGTCCTACCTGCATGCCACCCGCTACCGCAACCAGACCCGTGGTGGCGACCTGTTCTGGAAGGCCAAGCCGGAGGTGTCCTTCATGGATCGCGACGTGCTGATCATTGATGACATCCTCGATGAGGGACACACGCTGATGGCCATCATCGATTTCTGTCGTCATGCAGGCGCACGCAACGTCTATACGGCGGTACTGCTCGACAAGCAGCACGACCGCAAGGCGGACCCGTCGTTCAAGGCGGATTTCGTCGGTATCGAGTGCCAGGACCGCTACGTGTTCGGATACGGCATGGACTACAAGGGCTACTGGCGCAACGCACCGGCCATCTACGCCGTCAAGGGAATGTAGCTACCGGTCGCCGGCGGGCTTGCGGACGTTGTCGGCCAGGCGCTCCAGGGCGGCCCGCAGGCGCGGGTCCGTGATGTCGTCTGCACTCTGGCGGATCTGTGTGCTGGCCTGTTCGGACAGGTAGCGACGCTCCTCCTGTTCCTCGCGGGCGGGTCGTGTCGCGGCCGGGCGGACTTTCAGCGTCAGTCGCTGCAGTCCGGCAAACTCGTCATGCTGCTGCAGCTGGTTGACCAGCCGTTCCTGCTGGTAGCGCAGGCGTGTGGCCCAGGCTGCATCTTCCAGCACCAGGGTGAGTACCCCGTCCCGATAAGAACCCAGGCGCGCCTGGCTGCGCGCGGCGGGTGACAGGTAGCCGTGCACCAGCACCTGCAGCCTGCTGAGCTGTTCCGCCTGCCGAAACAGGCGCTGTAGATGCTGGTTGCTCCTGAGCAGCTGTGCTGCCGGCTTGAGTGGCTTGTTCATCTTTCATCCCCAAGCAAGGAGCCGGCAAGCAGCGGCAGGATGAAGCGAGCGCTGTCGCCGGCATGCATGGCCGGTTCCCTGGCCTGATCCGGAATCACCTTGAAACCGTGGCATCCGGCTCCACTCAGGCAGTATAGCCGCTTTGTGTTGCGGTTAGTCCTTTATGCACTGCAATCCCGCGTGAATGTGGGTAGAATATGCATTTATTTTTTCATTAACGGCCGCCGGTTATGCAGGTGGTGTGCCGGTCAACCGGATACTTGATCCTATGCTAGCTCCGCTATTCAGAAAACTTGTTGGCAGTAAAAACGAACGTGAAGTCAAACGCATGCACAAGGTGGTCCGCACCATCAATGCGCTTGAAGAACAGATGGCAGCCCTGTCCGATGAGGAGCTGCAGCAGAAGACTCCCGAACTTCGCCAGCGGCTGGCCGATGGCGAAAGCCTCAACAAACTGTTACCCGAGGCCTTTGCCGTGGTGCGTGAAGCCAGCAAGCGGGTGCTGGGCATGCGCCACTTCGATGTGCAGCTGATCGGTGGCATGACGCTGCATGCCGGCCGCATTGCCGAGATGCGCACGGGTGAGGGCAAGACCCTGGTGGCTACCCTGGCGGTGTACCTGAATGCCCTGGCAGGCAAGGGCGTGCACGTGGTCACCGTCAACGACTATTTGGCCAGCCGTGACGCCAACTGGATGCGTCCGTTGTATGAATTTCTCGGCATGAGCGTTGGCGTGGTGGTGCCTTTCCAGTCCGCCGAAGACAAGCGTGACGCCTATGCCAGCGACATCACCTACGGCACCAACAACGAGTATGGTTTCGATTATCTGCGCGACAACATGGCGTTCAGCATGGAGGACAAGTTCCAGCGCAGCCTGAACTTTGCCGTGGTGGACGAAGTGGACTCCATCCTGATTGACGAGGCGCGTACCCCGCTGATCATTTCCGGCCAGGCCGAAGACAGCTCCGAGCTGTACAAGACCATCAACGCGCTGATTCCCTCGCTCAAGCGCCAGATCGAGGAAGAACCGGCCGGCATCAATGAGGAAAAGATCGTCATCGAGGAAGGCCATTACACCCTGGACGAGAAAAGCCGCCAGGTGGAACTCAACGAGGCCGGTCACCTGTATATCGAGGAACAGCTGACCCGACTGGGCCTGCTGGGCGAGCATGACTCGCTGTACTCCGCTTCCAACCTGAGCCTGCTGACCCACGTGTATTCCGGTCTGCGCGCGCACACCCTGTTTCACCGCAACGTCGAGTACATCATCCAGGAAGGCCAGGTGGTGCTGGTGGACGAGCACACCGGCCGCACCATGCCCGGCCGCCGCCTGTCCGAAGGCCTGCATCAGGCCATCGAGGCCAAGGAAGGAGTGGAGATCCAGCCGGAGAGCCAGACCATGGCCTCCACCACGTTCCAGAACTACTTCCGCCTGTACAGCAAGCTGTCCGGCATGACCGGTACCGCCGACACCGAAGCCTTCGAGCTGCGCCAGATCTACGGCCTGGACGTGACCGTCATCCCGACCCACAAGCCGGTGGCCCGTCAGGACTTCAACGACCTCGTGTACCTGACGCAGCCGGAAAAATTCCAGGCCATCATCGAGGATATCCGTCACTGCCGCGAAGCGGGCCGGCCCGTGCTGGTCGGTACGGCCTCGGTGGAAAGCTCCGAGTTCGTCTCGCAGCTGCTGCAGAAGGAAAACATCGAACACCGCGTCCTGAACGCCAAGCACCACGGCTCCGAGGCGGAAATCATCGCCCAGGCCGGTCGTCCGGGGCATGTCACCATTGCCACCAACATGGCCGGCCGGGGTACCGACATCGTGCTGGGCGGCAACTGGGAGGCCGAGGTTGCCAAGCTGGAGAACCCTTCCGAAGAAGAGATCCAGCGCATCAAGGACGAATGGCAGGCCCGTCACCAGCAGGTCATCGAGGCGGGCGGCCTGCACGTGATCGCCTGCGAACGCCACGAGTCCCGTCGTATCGACAACCAGCTGCGTGGTCGTGCCGGCCGTCAGGGAGACCCGGGTTCCAGCCGCTTCTACCTGTCACTGGACGACAACCTGATGCGCATCTTCGCTTCCGAGCGCGTGAAGAACTTCATGAAGGCACTGGGCATGAAGGAAGGCGAGGCCATCGAGCACCGCATGGTCAGCAATGCCATCGAGAAGGCCCAGCGCAAGGTGGAGGAACGCAACTTCGAAATCCGCAAGCAGCTGCTGGAATACGATGACGTGGCCAACGAGCAGCGCAAGGTGATCTACCACATGCGTGACGACCTGCTGGAAGCCACCGATGTGGGCGATATTGTCACCGAGTACCGCTATGAGGTGCTGGGCAACACCATCGACCAGTTCGTGCCACCGCAGTCACTGCCCGAACAGTGGGACATTGCCGGCCTGGAGCAGGAGCTGATCAAGGAGTTCAATGCCGAGCTGCCCCTGCAGCAGTGGCTGGACGAGGACAACAACCTGCTGGAGGATGGGCTGCGCGAGCGCATTGCCGAGCATCTCACCGTGGTCTACAACGAGAAGGAGGAACTGGTAGGTTCCGAGAACCTGCGTATGTTCGAGAAGCAGATCATCCTGCGTGTGCTGGACGAGCTGTGGAAAGACCATCTGGCGGCCATGGACCACCTGCGTCAGGGCATCCACCTCAGAGGCTATGCCCAGAAGAATCCCAAACAGGAATACAAGCGCGAATCCTTCGAGCTGTTCCGTAACCTGCTGGACACCATCAAGCACGACTCCATCCGCTACCTGTCCTATGTACAGGTGCGTCAGGAAAGCCCCGAGGAAGAGGAGGCGCGTCTGCGCCAGCAGGCCGAAGAGCGTGCGGCCCGCATGCAGTACACCCACGACGAGTACCGCGAAGAGGGGCAGGAGCCGGAAGGCGAGGATGCGCAACAGGTTGCCGGTCGCGAGCCGGTGCGCAACCTGACCAAGGTGGGCCGCAACCAGCCATGCCCCTGTGGATCCGGCAGCAAGTACAAGCACTGCTGTGGCAGGATTGCCTGATAGAGTGCATGTCTGACAAAACCGGGCCCAGGCCCGGTTTTTGTTTGCCTGCGTTTTGGCTTCGGTGTGGATTTTTGGTGCGGCTTTGGTGTATGGCTTTGGGGTGTGGCTTTAGCGTGGCAGGCAGGGTCAGGCGCTGCGCAAAGCTACGCCCCCGCGCCGAAGCAAGCTTCGTCACAGGTGCTGAGGCTTTGCTCCGGCCTCACCCTGCCTGCAGATACACCGTGCCGCTGGTAGAGGGGGTGGCCCGGCTGTGCCGGGCTGCTGTCGCCGTGCCACCTTGCCGGCTACCAAATCCAGTCATTCTCGTATGCGGGATGACGGTGGGTGTCACCAGCAACCATCTTCGCCATTCGCGCGCTGAGTGTGGAATGTATGGACAGAATAGCCTCTTAATTTGTCATTCTGCGCGTAGCGAAGCGGAGTCGCAGAATCCGTGCCGGTTGCGCCTATTGCCTGCTTTCAGCCAATGCCGGATGATAGGCTGTTTTCATACAGCCTTCAGGAGTTCATCATGGCAGTAGGTCTGGGCGCGATGCCCGTTATGCATCCGGTAAAGGGTTTTGCGCTGGGCGTGGCCAGCGCCGGCATCAAGAAGGCCGGCCGTCGCGATCTGGTACTGATGCGCTGTGCCGAAGGCAGCAGCGTGGCGGGTGTATTTACCCAGAACGCGTTTTGCGCTGCGCCCGTGCAGCTGTGCAAGCAGCGTAACGGGCAGCCGGTACGCTACCTGGTGACCAATACCGGCAACGCCAACGCCGCCACCGGAGCGCCGGGCCTCAAGGCCGCACAGCAGGTTTGCCAGGCGGTCGCCGACAGCCAGCAGGTGCCGGTCGAGCAGGTGTTGCCGTTTTCCACCGGCGTGATTGGTGAACCCTTGCCGGTGGACCGGATTGCCGCCGCGCTGCCAGCCGCGGTTGCCGACCTGCAGGAAGACAACTGGGCGCTGGCCGCCGAAGGCATCATGACCACCGATACCATCCCCAAGGGGGCCAGCCGGCAGTTCGAGCATGAGGGCAAGGCGTATACGGTCACCGGCATCAGCAAGGGTGCCGGTATGATCCGTCCCAACATGGCCACCATGCTGGCCTATGTCGCCACGGATGCCGGGGTGGAGCAGGAACTGCTGCAGCGGCTAGTGCGTGAGGCAGCCGGCCTGTCCTTCAACCGGGTAACCGTGGATGGTGATACTTCCACCAATGACTGCTTCATGCTGATTGCCACCGGACAACAGGGCGAGAAGATCATCTCGGCCAGCGATCCGCTGTACGCCAGCTTGAGAGAGGCGGTGATCGAGGTGGCCATGCTGCTGGCCCAAGCACTGGTGCGTGACGGCGAGGGTGCCACCAAGTTCGTCACCGTGCAGGTGGAGCAGGGTGGCACCATCCAGGAGTGCCTGGATGTGGCCTATGCCGTGGCCCATTCACCGCTGATCAAGACCGCCCTGTTTGCCTCTGACCCCAACTGGGGGCGCATCGTTGCCGCCATCGGCTACGCCGGCGTGCCCGGGCTGGAGCAGGAAAAGGTCAATGTCTTCCTCGATGACGTATGCATCGTGAAGGACGGAGGCCGTGCCGACAGCTATACCGAGGAGCAGGGCGAAGCGGTGATGCAGCAGGAGGAAATCCTGATCCGCATCCAGCTGGGACGTGGTGACTGCAGCGAGACGATCTGGACCACCGATCTGTCCCACGAATACGTACGCATCAACGCCGAATACCGGACCTGACGGGTTTGTTCAACTCGCCTGCGCCACACCTCACGAAGCCTGACTTGCCTTTGTCATCATGCGGGGGGCGTAGCGGAGTCGCAGGATCCATGTCTGTATGTGAGGTGTTGTTTTTTGCCTGACTGGTGTGGGCAGGGTGGTCCGGCGCTGCCGGACTGCTGACGCGTGATGTTGGCAGCTTTCGTGCTATTCAGGTGCATTTGTAGGTGCGAATTCATTCGCACACAAGCCACTGCTGCCCGGCGATGCCGGGCTTTGTCCGGATGAATCCGGACCTACGGGCGTGACTGTCTGGAACGCAGGGCATATACCGGCCTTATGTCGCGCAAGAGTGCCGTTCGGCGTAAGGAACAGCCCCAAATCGCGCTCAGGGTCGCGCTTTGCATGCCAGCCAGGCACTGAACTTGCTGTATTCCCGAATCCATTCAGAAAAGGACCGGTATCTCCGGCTTCAGAAATCTGTGCGCGAACTCATTTGCACCTACAGCAGCGGCTCCGGCCCCCATAACCCGCGGATGGCGGCAATGCCCTGGCCGCCGCCAGCGCGCGCTTGTGGCAGATGTTCCGGCAGCATACCGCCCAGCCAGAACACCGGCAGCTGTGCTGCAGCTGTCAGTTCGGTTGCCAGCTCAAGGCCAAGGGCTGGCGCACCGGGGTGTGATGCCGTAGGAAGCACCGGTGACAGCGTGGCAAAGTCGCAGCCCAGCGCTTCGGCCAGCGCAAGCTCTTCGGCATCGTGGCAGGAGGCGGCCAGCCAGCGGCTGGCCGGCAGCGGGCGTTCCTGTCCGGCAAAAGCACGCAATTGTGCCGCCGTCAGATGCCAGCCGGCCTGTGGCCGCGCGAGCAGGTTGGGCAGCTTGCCCTTGAGCAGCAGGGTCACTGTGCCGGGCAAGTCCGTCCGCAGGCGATCGGCCAGCTCAAGGTAGACGTCGTGCTTCAGCTGTGGCGCGCGCAGCTGGATCAGGCGGATGCCCTGCGCAGCAGCATTCATGACGCCCCGATACAGCTGCTCGGTGTCGGCAAGATCAGGAGTGACCAGATAGCGGTTCGGCAGCTGTATCGCCCGCACGATGGGGCGGTTGGCGGCAGGCAGGGGGATATCGTCAAGCTGGTCGGGTGTGACCCACCGCATCGGCTGGCCTTCGGCGCCGCGGGGTTCACCATCAAAAGAAGTGACGCGAAATACCTCCAGCAGCACATGCAGGTCCGGATACTGGTAGGGGATGCTGATCAGCGGTTCTGCGGCGGTGATCCCTATATCCAGCTCTTCGCGGATTTCGCGTGCCAACGCATCGCGCACCGGCTCGCCGGGTTCGCACTTGCCGCCTGGAAATTCCCACAGTCCGCCCTGGTGCTTGTCGCTGGCGCGGCGGGTCAGCAGGATCTTGCCATCGGTTGCGGTGATCACGGCAACCGCGACATGCACCGACTTTGACGGTGCACTCATTCCTGCGGTGCCGGTTGTGCCTGCCACAGGACTTCCGCGCATCCCTGGTGCAGGGCGATGATGCGGGCCGCGACAAAGAACAGGTCGGACAGGCGGTTGCTGAACGCCAGCACCTCGCTGCGCTGCGGCTCCAGCTTGTGCAGCTTGCGTAGCCGGCGCTCGGCAGTGCGTGCCTCGCAGCGGCACAGGTGAGCCCGGGCGATCAGCTCCGAGCCGCCGGGCAGGATGAAGTCCTTGAGGGGTGGCAGCTGTGCGGTCCACTGGTCGATCTGCCGTTCCAGCTGACGGGTATGTCCGGCCTGCACCACCTGATACTGCGGCATGGCCAGTTCGCCGCCCAGGTCAAACAGCAGGTGCTGCCAGGGCTGCAGCACGCGGGCGACCTCCTCCAGCTGCGGATGCGCGCTGCTTTCCTGTTGCAGCTGCGCCAGCAGCAGTCCCAGCTGGCTGTTGAGCTGGTCCAGTACGCCCATGGCCTCGAATCGTGGGTGGTCCTTTGGCAGACGGCTGCCATCGGCCAGGCCGCTGTCGCCACTGTCGCCGGTGCCGGTGTATACCTTGCTGATCCTGTGTCCCATGCCTGCTCCTGCTGCAGATGAAAAGGGGCAGCTTGCCATGCCCGATAGCCAGCCGCAATGCGGCCGTGTCAGAAGTCGGGCAGGCCGAGCTTGCGTAGCTGTTGTTGCAGGCTGTCGTGCAGTGCCTGCAGGTGCGGGCAGGGAAGCCCGAGGATGCGGCTTTGCTGCAATGCATGGCCGGTGATATAGCTGATTTCCGTACGCCTGCCCTGCTGTACGTCCTGCAGCATGGAGGAGGTGTTGGCAGCCGTGGCATGGATGACCTGCATGACGGTGGCGTACAGGTCCTGTGCGGCGCCAGGCTGCCCGGCAGCGTGCAGCAGGCTCTCCAGCTCACCGGCCAGCACTGCAAGCTGCCGGCCGTGGGCGGCCAGCTCGCCATTGCGGCAGCGGTGAAGCACGGTCAGCGGGTTGATCAGGCAGTTGATGGCCAGCTTGCGCCAGAGCACGCCATGGATGTTGTCCTGCCATTGGCAGGGAATACCGGCGCGGTCGAGTTGCGCCAGCCAGGCAGGTGCAGCGGAGGCTGCCTGCAGTTCACCCAGCAGGGTTTGCCCCTGCCCGGCATGCACGCAGTGGAAGCTGTCCTGCAGGAATGCGCCTTCGGTGCTGCTGGCAACCAGGATGCGTGTTTCGGGGAGCAGCCGGGCCACTTCCTGCTGGCTGCCGATGCCGTTTTGCAGAAGGATCAGTTCGCTGTCCAGAGACAGGCGATGCAGGATGGACTCAACGGCCTGTCGTGCGGCATGTGCCTTGGTGGCCAGGATCAGACGGCGAACCGGTTCGTGGTTATCTGCGGTCTCGCCTTGCACCCGGAGGTTGTGGCGGATCTGCTGCAGGTCGGTGAATCCGATGCGGTTGCCATTGTTCTGCAGTGCAGTCAGCCGCGATTCGCGCAGGATCAGCCGAACCGACAGGCCGGCCAGGCACAGGCGGGCGGCCCACAGACAACCGATGCTGCCGGCGCCCAGTATGTGCCAGGTCATGCTTCGGGTCGGGTCAGCTTCTGTTGGTAGATGCGACCGGCATCGCGGGCCAGGACAAGGTTGTTGCGGGCCTGCTCCAGAATCTGGTCGGAATGGATCGGCAGGGAGTCGGCAGTGACGGTCAGCATGCTGACCGAGGTTTTCAGGTTGAGGAAACCCACGCTGGTCTTGCAGGGCTTGAGATTGAGGGCGTCGTAGAGCCTTTTGTAGCTGCTGGCATTGCTGCCGTTATCCTGCTCCATCATGGTGATCAGGACGAATTCACTCCCATCCAGGCGTGACAGGTAATCCAGGGGGCGCACCAACTGCTCGAGACGCTGGCCCACACTGCGCAGGAGTTCCTTCTGGATGCTGACCCCATGGCTGTCACGCATTTCGGCCATGTTGTCGATGCTGAACAACAATAGCGTGAGGGCGCCGCCGCGTGCATCCAGCTGTCGCAGGCTCTTATCGAGAATGCGTGCCAGGCTGCGCTTGTTGCCCAGCTGGGTGAGCGGATCCCGGGTGTTCAGGTTCTGCAGCAGGTTCAGGCTGTGCAACAGGGTCAGGTTGCCGACCTGCAGGCGGCTGAGGTGGTCATACAGGCGCTCGGCTGCACGCACCCGGGGAATCAGCTGCTCGTTCATGTCGACCTTGCTGATGAAGTCATCGACGCCCTGCTCGAAAGCGTGCGCAAGGGCGTTGCTGCCTTCCCTGCCGGTGAGCAGCACGATGTAGGTGTAGTTGCCACTTTGCTGGTCATGTTGGCGGACTTCACGGGTCAGGTCCAGTCCATCCATCTCCGGCATCAGCCAGTCGGCCAGCAGCAACTGGGCTGGCCGCTGCGCCAGCAGTGCAAGAGCTTCGGCGCCGCTGCTGGCGTAGCGTACATCAGTATAGCCAACCTGATTGAGCGCACGGCCAATCATCACGCTGGAAAACTTCGTATCATCCACCACCAGAATGCTGAGGCTTGAACTCATGGGGCACCTGTCTTTCTGTATGTCCAAATGGGGCCGGAAAACAGAAACCTGTCTGACGGCTGACGACGCTTGCCGGTCTGTCCAGCAGGTCGCCCTGCTGTGCACTTTGCTATACTTGCACCATTCCTGTACAGCAATGCCCGGGTGACCAGGCAATCATGATAGCAAGACGACTGGCTCATAGTGTTGACTTGCTTAACACTTTGTTAAACGGAGAACTGGCATGCCGTCTTTTGACGTGGTATCAGAACTGGACAAACACGAAGTGACCAATGGCATCGATAACGCCATCAAGGAGCTTGAGCGCCGCTATGATCTGCGCGGCAAGGCGACCATCGAGCTGGCTGACAAGACCATCAGCCTGTCCGCGGAAGCGGACTTCATGCTCAACCAGCTGATCGAGATCATCCAGCTTGCCCTGGTCAAGCGCAAGGTGGATATCCAGTGCATCGAACAGAAGGAGCCCTACGCCTCCGGCAAGCTGGTCAAGCAGGAACTTGTACTGCGTGAAGGCATCGACAAGGAACTGGCGAAAAAGATCGTTGGTCTGATCAAGGACGGCAAATACAAGGTGCAGGCAGCCATCCAGGGTGACCAGGTGCGGGTGACCGGCAAGAAGCGTGATGACCTGCAGGATGTGATCGCCATGCTGCGCGGCCAGTCCCTGGGCATGCCGTTGCAATTCACCAACTTTCGCGATTGATGGGCACTGTCCGCATACAGGGCTTATGGAGATACAGCACATGAAACAAAGGGTAATGCAGCTATTGGTACTACTGGCTCTGGCAGCCGGCCTGGCAGCCTGTGGACTCAGTCCCCAGCAGGCCAGGCCCGAGCCGCGCCTGAGCGGGACCCTGGCACCGGTTGCGCAGGGCCAGCAGGTCAGCGTGCATGTCAGTGACGGGCGCAGCTCGCCGGTACTGGGTAACCGTGGCGGACTGTATGGTGACAGCAATCCGCTGACTGTGGAGGCGCGCACCGTCCTGCCGCGCCTGCAGGCGGAAACCGAAGCGGGATTGCGCATGCGCGGCTTCAATATCGTGCCGCAGGGCCAGGCGCCGGCGATGTTCGACCTGCAGGTGACCGGCCTGACCTACCAGGTGGCGGAGGGGCGCACGGTGATGAGCGAAGTCCAGCTGACCGCCACCTATCTGGTGCGGCTGAGCAAGGAAGGGCGCAACTACGAAGGCACCTACACCGCCAAGATGAAGAAGAAATTCGTCAAGCCGCCAACCGATGCCGCCAATACGCGACTGGTCAGCATGATCATGAGCGATGCCTTGCAACGGGTCTTCCAGGATCAGGGCATCAGCGACTTCCTGGCGCGCTGAGTGCGGGCCGGCATGGATGGTGCGGCACGGCCGGATGCGGTCCTGATCATGGGGCCCACCGCTTCGGGCAAGACGGATCTCGCCCTGGCGCTGGCCGATGAACGCCCCTGTGCGCTGATCAGTGTGGACTCCGCACTGGTCTACCGTGGCATGGATATCGGCACCGCCAAGCCCTCCGCCGAAGTGCTGGCGAAGTACCCCCATGCCCTGATCGATATTCTGGATCCGCTGGAAAGCTACTCGGCAGCGCAGTTTCGCGAGGATGCACTGACCCGGATGGCGCAGGCCGTGGAATGCGGCCGGCTGCCGGTGCTGGTTGGCGGCACCATGCTGTATTACCGGACGCTGCTGACGGGGCTGGCCGCAATGCCGCCGGCGAATGCCGCGGTCCGGGCGGAGCTGGAGCGACGGCTGGCGGAAGAGGGGCTGCAGACACTGCATGAGCAGCTGCGCAGCGTGGACCCGGAGTCGGCCGGGCGCATCCATGCCAATGACAGTCAGCGCATCCTGCGTGCGCTGGAAGTCTGGCAAGTGAGCGGGGAAACCATGACGCAGCATCACTTGCGACAGCAACAACAGACAACAAGCTTTACTTTGCCCTATACTGTACATGCCTTTGCCATTGCACCCCGGTCCAGGGCCTTGCTGCACGAGCGCATCGCACAGCGTTTCGACCTGATGTTGCAGCAGGGTTTCATGGAAGAGGTGGAGCAACTGGTACGGCGTGGCGACCTGCATGCCGGCCTGCCGTCCATGCGTTCGGTCGGCTACCGGCAGGCATGGGACTATCTGCACGGACAGGGCACGCTCGAACAGATGCGTGACAAGGGCATTGCTGCAACCCGGCAGCTGGCCAAGCGTCAGTTCACCTGGTTGCGCAGTTGGCCACGACTCGACTGGATCGACAGCCTGGACCCGGACCGGCTCGGGCACGTCTTGAAAAAACTGTAACCGGACGCCACATTGGTGGTATCCATCCTTGCCGTTTATGGAACAACCACCAGCAGACGGCTCTTTTTTCCTTGCTAAGGGAGTATGAAACCATGTCAAAAGGGCACAGCTTACAAGACCCTTACCTCAACCTGTTGCGCAAGGAGCGCATCCCTGTATCCATTTACCTGGTCAACGGCATCAAGCTGCAGGGGCAGATCGAGTCCTTCGACCAGTTCGTGATCCTGCTGAAGAACACCGTCAGCCAGATGGTATACAAGCATGCGATTTCCACAGTGGTGCCGAGTCGTCCCGTACGTCTTCCCAGCCTGGATGAAGATGCCGATGGCGCGACTGGCGAATAAGCGGCCGCTATCTTGACGGCAACACGACAAACCGAAGCCGAGCGCACCCTTCTGGTTCACCTGGAAGGCGTGCGTCCGGAAGAACGCGAGGATCCCGCAGAGTTCATGGAGCTTGCCGTATCGGCCGGGGCCGATGTGGTGGAGATAGTCGAGGTATACCGTCCGCAGCCGACGGCGCGCTTTCTGATCGGTGCCGGCAAGGTCGAGGAACTGGCGGAGCAGGTACGCGAACAGCAGATCGAACTGGTGATCTTCAACCAGGCCCTCACGCCCAGCCAGGAAAGAAACCTTGAGCGGGCACTGGAATGCCGTGTCCTTGACCGGATCGGCCTCATCCTCGATATCTTTGCCCAGCGTGCCCACACCCATGAGGGCAAGCTGCAGGTCGAACTCGCCCAGCTGGAACACATCAGTACCCGCCTGATCCGCAGTCGCACCGACCTGAGCCGCCAGCAGGGCGGCATCGGCCTGCGCGGACCGGGTGAAACCCAGCTGGAAAGCGATCGCCGCCTGCTGCGGGTGCGCATGCGGCAGATCCGCGGCCGTCTGGAGAAGGTCCGCAACCAGCGCGAGCTGGCCCGGCGTGGCCGCCGCCGTGCGGAAATTCCGGCGGTCTCCCTGGTCGGCTATACCAATACCGGCAAATCCACGCTGTTCAACAAACTGACCACTTCCGGTGTCTATGCGGCAGACCAGCTGTTTGCCACCCTGGACCCCACAGTGCGCAGACTGGAACTGGAGGAGTCCGGCCCGGTGACCCTGGTGGATACCGTGGGCTTCATCCGCCATCTGCCACACAAGCTGGTGGAGGCCTTTCGCGCCACTTTGGAAGAGTCGGCCAGCGCCGACCTGCTGTTGCATGTGGTGGATGCCGCTGCCGGACAGCGTGACGAACAGGTCGAGCAGGTGGAAGAGGTGCTGGACGAGATCGGCGCCGGCGACATCCAGATCCTGGAGGTCTACAACAAAATCGACTTGCTGGACGCCGTGCAGCCACACATCCAGCGCAATGCCGAGGGCATGCCGGTACGTGTCTGGCTGTCTGCCATGCAGGACCAGGGGCTGGACCTGTTGCTGCAGGCCATGGACGAGTGCCTGGTGCAGGAGCAGTTCCAGGGGCGGCTCTGCCTGCCCCATGACATGGCGCGCCTGCGTTCGCAGCTGTTTGCAGTGGACGCGGTACAATCCGAAGGTCATACCGAGCAGGGCGAACCCCTGCTGGACATCCGCATGCCGCTGGTCGAGCTGAAAAAACTGCTCAGCCGCGAAGGGCTGGAGTTTGCCGAATTCGAGCGCCGCTTTATCCAGTAGCGCGACAACCCCATGACGTTGGCGGGCGACTGCATTACAATGTCAGCATTTTGCATGTGCGGCGGCGTCGATAGGTGCCCCGCAAAATTTCTTGATGGAGAACGCTATGGCCTGGAATGAACCGGGTGGCAACTCGAACAACCAGGACCCCTGGGGTGGCAAACGCAACAACGGCGGTGGTGGCGGTGGCCGACAGGGCCCGCCGGATCTGGACGAAGCACTGCGCAAGCTGCAGGACAACCTCAACAACCTGCTAGGCGGCAAGAGGAAGCGCGGCTCGGGCGGGGGTTTCGGCGTGATTCTGCTGGCGCTGGTACTGCTGGGTGCGTTCTGGCTGTACAACGCCATCTATGTGGTGGATGAGCAGGAACAGGCGGTGATTCTGCGGTTTGGAAAATACCACCAGACCGTTGGGCCGGGCCTGAACATCTATTTCCCGCCGATCGAGACCAAATTCCAGCACAACGTCACCCGCGAGCGTGCCTACAGCCGTCAGGGCCCGATGCTGACCGAGGATGAAAACATCATCGAGGTACCGCTGACCGTACAGTACAAGATCAGCAACCTGCAGGATTTCGTCCTCAATGTGGACGGCCCCGAAATCAGCCTGCAGCACGCCACGGAGAGTGCCCTGCGTCATGAGGTGGGTTCCACCGCCATGGACCAAGTGCTGACCGAAGGGCGTGAGCTGCTGGCGGTGGACGTCAAGGAGCGCCTGCAGCGTTTCCTGGACCTGTATCGTACCGGTATCGCCATTACCCAGGTCAACGTGCAGAACGCTCAGGCTCCACGCGAGGTACAGGATGCCTTTGACGACGTGATCCGTGCCCGTGAAGACGAGCAGCGCGAGAAGAACAATGCCGAAACCTACGCCAACGGCGTGGTTCCGGAAGCCCGCGGCCTGGCCCAGCGCATTCTTGAGGAAGCCAACGGCTACCGCGACGAGGTGATCGCCCGCGCCGAAGGTGAGGCGGAACGCTTCAACCTGCTGCTGGCCGAGTACCAGAAGGCGCCGGAGGTGACCCGCCAGCGCCTGTATCTGGAAACCATGGAAGAGATGTACGGCAATTCCAGCAAGGTGCTGCTCAGTGGCGAGCAGGGCCAGAACAGCCTGATGTACCTGCCGCTGGACAAGCTGATGGAAGGCCGCGGCGCGGTTCCCGCACAGCGTCAACCGCAGGTGGTGGAACCGGCTGAGGCAGCCGCTGGCAGCCAGGGCGTGCCGACCACCACAGAAACCCTGACCCGTACCCTGCGCAGCCGGAGCCGATAAATGAGCAATAAATCACTCTTTACCCTGATTGCCGGCGCAGTGCTGGCACTGGTGGCCTGGAACAGCTTCTACATCGTGGCCCAGACCGAGCGTGCGGTGCTGCTGCAGTTCGGTAAGGTGTCCCGGACCGATGTACCGCCCGGCCTGCACATGAAGATTCCCTACGTCAACCAGGTGCGCAAGTTCGACGGGCGCCTGCTGACCCTGGATGCACCTACCCAGCGGTTCCTGACCCTGGAGAAAAAGGCGGTGATGGTGGATGCCTTTGCCAAGTGGCGGGTAGCCAATGCCGACCAGTACTATACGGCGACCTCCGGTATCAAGCAGGTGGCCGACGAGCGTCTGGCGCGCCGTCTGGAGGCCGGTCTGCGTGACCAGTTCGGTAAGCGCACCCTGCACGAGGTGGTCAGTGGCCAGCGTGACGAACTCATGGCCAATATCACCGGGACACTGGATCGGCTGGCGCGCAAGGAGCTGGGGATCGAGGTCATCGATGTACGCGTCAAGGCCATCGACCTGCCGCGTGAGGTGAACCGCAGCGTGTTCGAGCGGATGAACTCCGAGCGTGCCCGTGAGGCTCGTGAGCACCGTGCCAAGGGCAAGGAGCTGGCCGAAGGAATCCGCGCGGATGCCGATCGCCAGCGCCGTGTACTGCTGGCCGAGGCCTACCGTGAAGCCGAGGAGGTTCGTGGTGAGGGCGATGCCAAGGCCACCTCAATCTATGCCGGTGCCTACGGACGGGACGAGGATTTCTACGCCTTCTACCGTAGCCTGCAGGCCTACCGTGACAGTTTCTCCAGCAAGAGCGACGTGCTGGTGCTGACGCCGGACAGCGAATTCTTCCGCTTTATGCGTCAGCCTGCTCCCTGACAGCTGGCCGATAAAGCCCCTTCCGGAAGCGGAAGGGGCTTTTTTGTGCGTGGCTGAAGTGCAAAAGGCTGTAAAGATTCCGCTTTTTTGCTACACTTGGCCGCTGTATGCAAGCGGGTCGACGAAGCCCCATCCCGGCACTTGCCGGCAACCGGGCAAAGCAGGAGCAGGCCGGGGAATCCCCGGTTTTTTTACGCTTGCACAAGATATTTCACGGTGCACCCGCACAGCAATGCTGCGTCATACAGGCAATTGAAGAGGATGAGTATGGCTACCCCGGAACGATGGTTGTTGCCTGACGGCATTGAAGAAGTCCTGCCGCCACAGGCCGCGCGCGTGGAAAGCTCGCGTCGCCGGGTGCTGGACCTGTTTGCCGCCTGGGGCTATGAATTCGTCGTTACCCCGCACATCGAATTTCTCGATTCCCTGCTGACCGGGGTGGGCAAGGAGCTTGCCCTGCGCACTTTCAGCGTGACCGACCCGCTGAGCGGGCAGCTGATGGGCCTGCGTGCCGACATCACTCCCCAGGTGGCGCGCATGGACGCCCATAGCTTGCGCCGTGAAGGTCCCAGCCGGTTGTGTTACGCCGGCAGCGTGGTGCATGCCCGCCCCAGGGCGCTGTCCACATCACGCAGCCCGATCCAGCTGGGTGCCGAACTTTATGGGGATGCCAGTCCGGCGGCGGACATTGAAGTGATCAGCCTGATGCTGGACACCCTGCAGCAGGCACGTATCGACAACCTCCACCTGGATCTGGGCCATGTCGGCGTGTTCCGCGGCCTGGCACAGGCGGCCAGCCTGGATGCGGATACCGAAGAGCGCCTGTTTGCCGCCCTGCAGCGCAAGGCGGTAACCGATGTGGCCGAACTTACCGTGCAGCTGCCCGGCGAGCTGGCCGGCATGCTCAAGGCACTGTGCAGCCTGTGTGGCGGGCCCGAAGTGCTGGAGCGGGCACGCAAGGTGCTGGATGGCGCGCCGCGTGCGGTGCGTGCGGCGCTGGACGAGTTGCAGCAGGTGGCCGATGTGCTGATGCAGCGCTACCCGCAGGTTCCCGTGTATTTCGACCTGAGCGAGTTGCGTGGCTACAACTACCATACCGGTGTGGTGTTCGCCGCATTCGTGCCCGGCGTGGGGCATTCCATTGCCCAGGGCGGCCGCTACGATGACATTGGTGCGGTGTTCGGTCGTTCCCGGCCGGCTACCGGTTTCTCCACCGACCTGAAAACCCTGGTCAGCCTTGGCCGGGCGGACGAGCCTGCCGCCGCGGAGGCCATCTGGGCGCCTGCCGACAACGCTCCGCAGCTGTGGCAGGCAGTCTGCAGCCTGCGGGCGCAGGGCGAGACCGTCATCCAGGCGTTGTCCGGACAGGGTGTGGCCGAGGCGGCTGCTGCCGGTTGCAACCGGCAGCTGGTCTTGCGTAACGGACAGTGGATTCCCGAACAGATTTGATTAACGGGCACCGCTTGCTGCTGTAGCGCCTGCGGTGTTTATTTTGCGCGAAGAGGGCAAATACCTATGGGTAAAAATGTGGTCATTCTCGGTACCCAGTGGGGCGACGAGGGCAAGGGCAAGATCGTCGACCTGCTGACCGACCAGGCACAGGCGGTAGTACGCTTCCAGGGCGGCCACAACGCCGGCCACACACTGGTGATCGACGGCGAGAAAACCGTTCTGCACCTGATACCGTCCGGCATTCTGCGCGACAATGTCGAATGCATGATCGGCAATGGCGTGGTGCTGGCGCCTGACGCGCTGATGAGGGAGATCCTCAAGCTCGAGGAGAAGGGAGTGCCGGTCCGCGAGCGCTTGCGCATCAGTCCGTCCTGCACCCTGATCCTGCCGTATCACGTGGCGCTGGACCGGGCCCGCGAGGCGGCCCGTGCCGAAGGAAAGATCGGCACGACCGGGCGCGGCATCGGCCCCGCCTATGAGGACAAGGTGGCACGCCGCGGCCTGCGCGTGGGCGATCTGTTCAACGCCGAGCGCTTTGCCGCCAAGCTGAAAGAGGTCATGGACCTGCACAACTTTGCCCTGGAGCACTTCTACAAGGTCGAGCCGGTTTGCTATGACACCGTGCTCAGGGACGCGCTGGCCTTTGCGCAGGACCTGGAGCCGCTGATGGCGGATGTCACCGCCCGCCTGCACGCCCTGCGCAAGCAGGGTGCCCATATCATGTTCGAGGGCGCCCAGGGGGCGCTGCTGGACATCGATCACGGAACCTATCCGTACGTGACCAGCTCCAGCACCACGGCGGGCGGCACTGCCACCGGCTCCGGTTTCGGTCCGCTGTACCTGGACTACATCCTGGGCATCACCAAGGCCTACACCACCCGCGTCGGCTCAGGTCCCTTCCCGACCGAGCTGTTTGACGAGGTGGGTGCCCGTCTGGCCGAGAAGGGCCATGAGTTCGGCTCGACCACCGGGCGTGCCCGCCGCTGTGGCTGGTTCGATGCGGTGATCCTGCGCCGTACCGCCGAGATCAACAGCATTTCCGGCCTGTGCCTGACCAAGTTGGACGTGCTGGATGGCCTGGAAACGGTGAAGATCTGCGTAGCCTACAAGAATGCGGCCGGCGAACTGTTGGATGAGGCGCCCACCGATGCGGACAGCTATGATGAGCTGGCCCCGGTCTATGAGGAGATGCCCGGCTGGAGCGAATCCACCCTGGGTGCAACCGACATGGAGCAGCTGCCGGCCAATGCGCTGGCCTACGTGAAGCGTCTGGAGGAGCTGGTGGGTACGCCCATCGATATCGTGTCCACCGGGCCGGACCGCAACGAGACCATCGTTCTGCGCCACCCTTATGCCTGACTCCTGACGAGTCTGTCGGCATGACGCAAGCCGGCCCACCATGCAGATGGGGGTCGGCTTTTTCGTGGGTATTCCGTTGCGGCCCATGCTGACGGACAGATGATGTTACCGAGATTTTTCGCAAGGCCGACTGTCAGGAACAAACGCCGGACAATAAAAAACCCTCGAAGCCGGAGCTTGAGGGTTTCTTGATGTATGGTGCCCAGGAGAAGACTCGAACTTCCACAGCCGTTAAGCCACTAGTACCTGAAACTAGCGTGTCTACCAATTCCACCACCTGGGCACATACATCAATCATTCATCACAATTTGCGTTGCAACGCTGACGTTGTGCGGGCGAGAATATACGTGTGCCTGCTTCATTTGTAAAGCCCTGACGATAAAAAACTTCAGAAACAGCATTCATTCAGTAAAAAGGATCATTAAATTTGAAAGCCAAATGGCGGGGACATGACCCCGAGGCTGCGCAAGAGGCGCAAAAATACGAAAACCCCATTCCCAGCCGCACCCTGATTCTGCAACATCTTGCCGAACGCGGTGCGCCTGCCACCCGCGAACAGCTCTGTTCCGAGTTCGGACTCTGCGACGAGCAGGATGTCGAGGCCATTCGCCGCCGTCTGCGCGCCATGGAGCGCGACGCGCAGGTGGTCTACACCCGGCGCGGTGCCTATGCGCCGGTCGACAAACTGGACCTGGTGGCCGGCCGTGTGCAGGGCCATCGTGACGGCTTCGGCTGGTTGCTGCCGGAAGGCGAGGGAGAGGATATCTTCCTGAGTCCGGTACAGATGCGCCGGGTATTCCACGGCGACCGTGTGCTGGTGCGTGTCACCGGCCTGGATAAGCGTGGCCGCAAGGAAGGCGTGATTGCCGAAGTGGTCGAGCGCGCCCATGAGCGAGTGGTCGGCCGCTACAAGGAAGAGAACGGTCTGGGTTTTGTCATTCCGGACAATACCCGCATGCAGCATGAAATCATCATCAGCCCGGGCAAGTCCGCCGGGGCCGGAGTCGGCCAGCTGGTCGAGGTGCAGATCAGTCACTGGCCCACCCAGCGCGCGCCGGCTCAGGGCCAGGTGGTGCAGGTGCTGGGTGATTACATGGCACCCGGCATCGAGATCGACGTGGCCATCCGCAACTATGACATTCCGCATGAGTGGCCGGCGGGAGTGCTTGCCGAGGCACGACGCTTCAAGGATGAAGTCAGCGAGAAGGACAAGCGCAAGCGTGTCGATTTGCGCGATCTGCCATTCGTCACCATCGACGGCGCGGATGCACGCGACTTCGATGATGCGGTCTATTGCGAGCCGACCAGCAGCCCGGGGCAGGGTGGCTGGCAGCTCCATGTGGCAATCGCCGACGTGTCCCATTACGTGCAGGTGGGCTCGGCGCTGGATGCCGAGGCGGAGAGGCGCGGCAACTCGGTGTATTTCCCCGAGCGGGTGATCCCCATGCTGCCGGTCGAGCTGTCCAACGGACTCTGCTCGCTCAACCCGGATGCCGACCGGCTGGCGATGGTCTGTCAGCTGCATGTTTCCCGCAGTGGCAGGATCCTGGATTACAGCTTTTACGAGGCGGTGATCCGCTCGCATGCCCGCCTGACCTATGACGAGGTCAGCGTGATACTGGAGAAGCCGGGAAGCAAGGAAGGCAAGGCTGCCTGCAAGCAGCGCAAGGCGCTGGTGCCCCATCTGCAGGAGCTGTATGGCCTGTACAAGGCGCTTGCCAGGCAGCGCAAGCGTCGTGGCGCCATCGATTTCGAAACGCGCGAAACCTATATCGTGTTTGGCGAGGATCGCAAGATCGCCGAGATCCTGCCGACCGAGCGCAACGATGCCCACAAACTGATCGAGGAGTGCATGCTGTGCGCCAACGTGGCGATGGCGGACTTCCTGCATATCCACAAGCTGCCCGGACTGTATCGCATCCATGACGGCCCGCCGGAAGCCAAGCTGGAAAAGCTGCAGGGTTTTCTTGGCACACTGGGCCTGAGCCTGCACAAGGGCAAGCAGCAACCGACGCCCATGGACTATCTGCATCTGCTGGAGCAGGTGCGTGACCGGCCCGACTTCGGACTGATCCAGACCGTCATGCTGCGCTCGCTCAGCCAGGCGGAGTACAGTCCGGACGATATCGGCCACTTCGGTCTCAACTACGAGACCTATACCCACTTCACCTCGCCGATCCGGCGCTATGCCGACCTGTTGAATCACCGGGCGGTGCGCAGCGTGATCCGCTCCAGGCGCAATTCGGAGCATGTGCTGCGTGTGGGCGGCGGGCCTTTGCCGAAGGCGAAGATCTACCCGTACGACCTGCCCCGGCTCGAGAACATCGGTGTCGAGGTGTCCATCACCGAGCGCCGCGCCGACGAGGCCACCCGCGATGTGGTGACCTGGCTCAAGTGCGAGTTCATGCTGGAACGCATCGGCGAGACCTTCACCGGGGTGGTCACCTCGGTGACCGGCTTTGGTCTGTTCGTCGAGCTGGATGATATCTATGTGGAAGGCATGGTGCACATCACGGCGCTGCCGGCCGACTACTATCATTTCGAATCCGTCTATCACCGTCTGGTCGGTGAGCGTAGCGGGCGCAGCTACCGGCTGGGTGACAGCATCGAGGTGGTGGTGGCCCGGGTGGACCTGGATGAGCGTACCATCGACTTCGAGCTGAGCCCTGCAGAGCAGAAAGCGCCGGTCCTCACCCGCGTACGTCCGGCCCAGGCCGACGGTGAGCAGCCCGACACAGGTCGGAAGAAGGCGGCGAAGAAGCCGGCCAGAGGCAAGAAGCGCAAGCCGGTGAGCAAGTCGAGGAAGTCTGGCTACTATGAGTGATCTGGAGCAGGTATACGGTATCCATGCCGTTCGCGCGTTGCTGACTCATCATCCGCGGCGAGTCAGGCAGCTATGGCTGGCGCGTGACCGGCAGGATGCCGGCGTCGAGGCCCTGCGCGAGCAGGCGCGGACCGCCCGCATCGAGATCAGGGAGGCGGGGCGTGACGCGCTGGATGAAAAGGCCGCTGGCGTGCATCAGGGCGTGCTGGCCCTGGTCAGCCCCAGTCAGGTCTGGGGCGAGAACATGCTGGACGAACTGCTTGACCGCATCAGCGAGCCGCCTTTGCTGCTGGTGCTGGATGGCGTGACCGACCCGCACAACCTGGGCGCCTGCCTGCGTACCGCCGATGCAGCCGGAGCGCACGCGGTGATCATCCCGAAGGACAAGTCGGCCACGCTGAATGCCACTGTGCGCAAGGTGGCCTGTGGTGCAGCCGAGGTGGTGCCGCTGGTGGCGGTGACTAATCTGGCGCGTACCCTGCAGAAGCTGCAGAAGCAGGGAGTCTGGATTGCCGGTACTGCCGGTGAGGCCGAAGCCACCATCTACCAGCAGGATCTGGGTGGTCCGCTGGCGCTGGTCATGGGGGCAGAGGGCCGGGGCATGCGTCGTCTGACCCGCGAACACTGCGATTATCTGGTCCGGTTGCCGATGCTGGGCTCGGTAAGCAGTCTCAATGTGTCGGTTGCTACCGGCATCTGTCTGTTCGAGATTCGTCGTCAGCGGGGTTTCTAACCGGGCGGGCCAACCGGCATGCGGTCTTTCGGATTGCGTGGTGCTGGCTGCTCGGGTAGAATGTGCGCCCTCGTTGTGTCCGTCAGACTGGATGCGACGGGAATTTCATTCACTCCTTGCCTGACCGGAACAACCGGCAGGCTACTACCCGTAAGGAGCATCTATGCGTCATTACGAAATCGTGTTCCTGGTCCACCCTGACCAGAGCGAGCAGGTCGGCGGCATGGTGGAGCGTTACACCAAGCTGATCGAGGAAGACGGTGGCAAGGTTCACCGCCATGAAGACTGGGGCCGCCGTCAGCTGGCGTACTCCATCAATGACATCCACAAAGCCCACTACGTATTGCTCAACGTTGAGTGCAGCAGCAAGGTTCTGGCGGAGCTGGAAGACAGCTTCCGTTACAACGATGCCGTTCTGCGCAACCTGGTGATCCGTCGTGACGAAGCCATCACCGAGCAGTCCGAAATGCTCAAGGCCGAGGAAAGCCGCAGCGAGCGCCGTGAACAGCGCCGTGAACGCACCGAAAGCGCCGATGATGCCGAAGCGGACGACGCCGAGGGCGAGGACGAAGACAGCGAAGAAGACGCTGACGAGTAATCACGGGAATTTTTGAGGAGCAACTGTCATGGCACGTTTTTTTCGTCGTCGCAAGTTCTGCCGTTTCACCGCTGAAGGTGTCCAGGAGATCGATTACAAGGATCTCAACACCCTGAAGGCGTACGTTTCCGAAACCGGCAAGATCGTACCCAGCCGCATTACCGGCACTAAAGCCAGGTATCAGCGTCAGCTGGCCACCGCCATCAAGCGCGCGCGCTTCCTGGCTCTGCTGCCATACACCGACAGCCACGATCGTTAATCCACGGCAAGTCGGAATCGAGGATACAGGCAGGCATGCGGGCACTCGCTGAATACATCATGCGTGGACGCAGGCAGGCATCCCTGGTGGTTGGCCTGTCGGCAGCCCTGCCGATGCTGTTCTGGATCAGCGCAGCGGGTGCCAGTCTGGTATTGCTGCGCAAGGGAGCGTCCCAGTCGGCCAGTGTTCTGGTCTGGGCACTGTTTCCTGCAGCTGCCTGGGCATGGTACGGCGACCCCTATGTGCTGCTGGTGATTGTCGGCAGCCTGGTCATGGCTTCGGTATTGCGCCAGAGCATGTCCTGGAGCAGGGTTTTGCTGGTCAGCCTGCTGGTTGGCCTGGCCGGGGTAGGGGTTCTGTCGGCGGTGTTCGCCGATTCCATTGCCCAGCTGTCACAGATGCTGACCGAGGCCATGCCCAGGGTGTTCACCGAAGCATGGGAACAGCTGGATAGCGAAGCCCAGGCACGCCTGCTGGAGCTGCTGCCGCCGCTGCTGACCGGTCTCATGGCCGCCGTCGCGCAGCTGCTGGCCATTGCGGCGCTGATACTGGCCCGTTACTGGCAGGCGGCCCTGTACAACCCCGGCGGTTTTGGCCGGGAGTTCCAGGCGATACGCTTTCCGGCTGCGGTAAGCGCCCTGTTGGTGATGGGCATGTTGCTGGCCCCCAGACTGAGTGTCGAGGCCGGCGCGATCATGCCGCTGTGTGCGGTTCCGCTGGGCATTGCCGGGCTTGCCGTGGCACACGGGTTGGTGGCACGTTACCGGCTGGGCCGGTTTCCGCTGATCGCCCTGTACATCGGCATGTTCCTGTTCATGCAACTGCTGTATCCGGTTCTGGTGATTTTGGCCCTGGCCGATAGTGTGTTTGATTTCCGTGGGCTGCGTGCGTCTGCAAGGCGTGATGACGGTCCCGCGGACAACGGTGAATAATATCTTCAAGAGGTGAGACCCAAATGGAAGTCATCCTGCTGGAAAAAGTCGCCAACCTGGGCAACCTGGGCGACAAAGTAACTGTAAAGGCCGGTTACGGCCGCAACTACCTGCTGCCGCAAGGCAAGGCCACTGCCGCAACTCCGGAGAACATCGCCGAGTTTGAGGCGCGCCGTGCCGAGCTGGAGCGTGTTGCCGCTGAAGTGCTGGCCGCTGCCGAAGCCCGTGCCGCCCAGCTGGCCGACATGGTGGTAACCATTACCGCCAACGTTGGTGAGGAAGGCAAGCTGTTCGGTTCCATCGGTACCCAGGACATCGCCGATGCCCTGAGCGCCGCCGGTACCGAAGTGGCCAAGAGCGAAGTGCGTCTGCCGGAAGGCACCATTCGCCAGACTGGCGAGTACGACATCGCGCTGCAGCTGCACGCTGAAGTGGATGTTGACATCAAGCTGGTCGTTACCGGCGAATAATCGGCTGCCGGGCCATCCGGTCCGAAGCTGGAAAAGGCATCTGTCCATGGACAGGTGCCTTTTTTGTCTCTGAACAGGGTAAAATCAGCGCTCATCCGCGGGAACATGCCGGCCAGTGACCGGCTCTGAAAGCCATGCAAGAAATTGAGATTCCAAGACAATACGACCTGGAGACCGCAGCACTCAAGGTGCCGCCGCACTCCATCGAGGCGGAGCAGGCGGTGCTGGGCGGCCTGATGCTGGACAACTATGCGTGGGAGCGCATCGCTGACCAGCTGGTGGACGCCGACTTCTACCGTCATGACCATCGCCTCATCTATCGTGCGATCTTCAATCTTGCCGAGCGCAGCCAGCCGTTCGACGTGGTCACCCTGTCGGAGTACCTCGAGAACGAGGGCACCCTGGAGCAGGTGGGCGGCTTTGCCTATCTGGGCGAGCTGGCCAGCAACATCCCTTCGGTGGCCAACATCCAGGCCTATGCACAGATCATCCGCGAACGTTCGACTCTGCGTCAGCTGATCAGTGTCAGCAACGAGATCGCCGACATGGCCTATGCGCCCAAGGGCCGCCAGGGCGAGGAGATCCTTGACGAGGCAGAACGCAAGATTTTCCAGATTGCCGAGGCGCGACCCAAGGCCGGGGGGCCGGTACCCCTGCAGGAGATCCTGCTGCAGACGGTGGACACCATCGATACCCTGTTCCACAGCGATTCGCAGATCACCGGTCTGACAACCGGTTTCAAGGATCTGGATGAAAAAACCAGCGGCTTGCAGCCGGCCGATCTGATCATCGTGGCGGGCCGGCCGTCCATGGGTAAAACCACCTTCGCGATGAACCTGGTGGAAAACGCCATCATGAACAGCGACAAGACGGTGCTGGTGTTTTCGCTGGAAATGCCCTCGGAGTCCATCGTCATGCGCATGCTGTCCTCGCTGGGCCGGATCGACCAGAGCAAGGTGCGTTCGGGCCGGCTGGATGACGATGACTGGGCACGCATGACCTCGACTGTGTCGCTGCTGCAGAACGCCAGACTGCACATCGATGACACGGCCGGCATCAGTCCCACGGAGATGCGTGCCCGCGCCCGCCGCGTGGCCCGCGAGCACGGCGAGATCGGCCTGATCATGGTGGACTATCTGCAACTGATGCAGCTGGGTGGCAGCGGCAGCGAGAACCGCACCAACGAGATTTCCGAGATCTCGCGCTCGCTCAAGGCGCTGGCCAAGGAGTTCAACTGTCCGGTAGTGGCGCTGTCCCAGCTCAACCGTTCGCTGGAGCAGCGTCCGAACAAGCGTCCGGTCAACTCCGACCTGCGTGAGTCCGGTGCCATCGAGCAGGATGCCGATGTCATCATGTTCGTGTACCGGGACGAGGTGTACAACCCGGATACCGAGCACAAGGGGGTCGCCGAGATCATCATCGGCAAGCAGCGCAATGGTCCCATCGGTACCGTGCGGCTGATGTTCCATGGCCGCTATACGCGCTTCGACAACCTGGCTGCCGGCGAGTACGAATTCTACGATGACTGAGCCGGCCGCTGCTGTCGGCGGTCCGGCGGTTGTTTGTGCAGGCAGTTTCCTGTTCTAATGGAAGCCTGCTAACCATTGGGTCCCTGCTGTGAAATCCGAAAATATTCTGGCCGGGATCCTGCTGATTCTGGCGTCCGGCCTGTTGCTGGCCAGTCATGATGCAATGACCAAACACCTGGCGCTGATCCTGCCGGTGAGCCTGATCCTGTGGGTGCGTTACTGTGTGCAAAGCGTTCTGCTACCGCTCATGTTCTGGCCCACTCTGGGGCGCAAGCTGTTACAGACCCGCCGCATGCGCCTGCAGCTGATCAGGGGCATCAGCCTGCTGGCGGTTGGCGTTCTGATCATCTCCGGTTTGCGCTATATCCCTCTTGCCGAAACCACGGCAGTGATTTTTCTGGCGCCGCTGTTTGTCACCCTGCTGTCCGCCCTGTTGCTGCGTGAGCGCATCAGTCGCGTGCAGTGGCTGGCCATCGGGATCGGTTTGCTGGGCGTGCTGCTGGTCATCAGGCCGGGTGGCGAGCTGTTTTCCTGGCCCGTTCTATACCCGCTGACAGCGGCCCTGTGTTTCGCCTTTTACCAGGTGATCACCCGGTTGCTGGCCGGCAAGGACCACCCGGCGACCAGCAATTTCTATTCGGGTCTGGTGGGTGCCCTGATCCTTACACCTGTGGCACTGACGCAGCTGGGTGATGTTGCCCGGCTGCCAACGCTGGAAGCCGCCATGCTGTTTGTTCTGGGAGTGTTGGCCATGGCGGGACACATGCTGCTGACCCAGGCATTCCGTCATGCCAGTGCGGCAGTGCTGGCCCCGTTCACCTATGCCCAGATCGTCAGTGCCGGTCTGGTGGGCTGGCTGGTCTTTGGCCAGTTGCCGGATACGCTGGGACTGGCCGGTGTGGCCGTGATCATTGGCAGCGGGGTATGGATGGGCTGGCTGCAGATGCGCAAGTGAATGTTGTATTTGTCCAAGTTGTTTAGTGGACGCAGGGGCATTCTGGCTGGTGCAGAGTATATGCCGGTCTTTGTCCTGCAAGAGCGACGCTCGCCGCGACCGGACACTTGTGTTCGGGGTGGCGGATTGTGCAGCCTTGCTATTCGAAATCGCGACCGGGGTCGCTCGTACAAAAAAACAGGCCACACAATCGAGGGATCGTGTGGCCTGCCAGGAAGGGGGGTGCTTGTGAAGGCTCAGGCGTTGCGTTCGCGCTCGATGGCGCGGTAGCCGATGTCCTTGCGGTAGAAGCAACCTTTCCAGTTGATCTGCTCGGCCAGCGTATAGGCGTTGGCCTGGGCTTCGGCAACCGTATCACCCAGTGCGGTGGCGCAAAGTACGCGGCCGCCACTGTTGATGATGCTGTCGCCCTGCAGGCTGGTGCCGGCATGGAATACCTTGCCGTCCAGTTTTGCTGCCGCATCCAGGCCGCTGATCACCTGGCCTTTCAGGTAGTCGTCAGCCGGATAACCGCCGGAAGCCAGTACCACACCCAGGCTTGGACGCGGATCCCACTGGGCTTCGACCTTGTCCAAAGCTTCGGCCATGGCCGCCTCGACCAGCAGCACCAGGCTGGACTCGAGACGTAGCAGGATCGGCTGGGTTTCCGGGTCGCCAAAGCGGCAGTTGTATTCGATGATTTGCGGGTTGCCAGCCTTGTCGATCATCAGGCCGGCATAGAGAAAGCCCGTATAGACATTGCCTTCTGCCGCCATGCCGCGCACGGTCGGGTAGATGATCTCGTCCAGCACGCGCTGGTACACCGCATCGGTGACCACCGGAGCGGGCGAGTAGGCACCCATGCCGCCGGTGTTGGGGCCGGTATCGGCATCACCGACACGCTTGTGGTCCTGACTGGTGGCCATCGGTAGCACATTGCCGGCGGCATCCACCATGACGATGAAGCTGGCTTCTTCGCCATCGAGGAAATCCTCGATCACCACGCGCGAGCCGGCATCGCCAAAGGCGTTGCCGGACAGCATGTCGGTAATGGCGTCTTCGGCTTCCTGCAGAGTCATGGCGACGATCACGCCCTTACCGGCCGCCAGGCCGTCGGCCTTGACCACAATGGGAGCACCGCGCTCGCGTACATAGGCCAGCGCCTGCTCCACGTCGGTGAAGTTGGCGTAGCCTGCGGTAGGAATCTTGTGGCGGGCCAGAAAGTCCTTGGTGAAGGCCTTGGAGCCTTCCAGCTGGGCCGCCTTGGCAGTCGGGCCGAAGATGCTCAGGCCTTCAGCGCGGAACTTGTCGACCACGCCCAGTACCAGTGGAGCTTCCGGCCCAACGATGGTCAGGCGTACCTGGTTGGCCTTGGCAAAATCGGCCAGAGTGTCGATTTCGGTGACCTGGATGGCAACGTTTTCACACTTGGCTTCGGTGGCTGTGCCGGCGTTGCCGGGCGCGACAAAAACTTTTTCCACACGCGGATCCTGGGCAATTTTCCATGCCAGCGCGTGTTCGCGACCGCCATTACCAATAATCAGAATGTTCATGTTATTACCTCATGAAAGAGGAAGCGCTGAATAATGTGGGCGAGGCAGTCAGGGCCAGGCAAAGATCGGCGCAGAAGCGCAGTTTACGAATAGTAAATGAGCATTCTAAGCTGATTTTTAACAACGCCCTGACAACGCAGCCAATTATTCAGTTTTTCCTTAGTGGCGGAAGTGGCGCATGCCGGTAAACACCATGGCGATGCCGGCCTCGTCGGCGGCGGTGATGACTTCTTCATCACGCATGGAACCACCGGGCTGGATCACGGCACGGATGCCGACCTTGGCGGCGTTGTCGATGCCGTCACGGAACGGGAAGAAGGCATCGGAGGCCATTACGGCACCCTCGACCTGCAAGCCGGCATGCTCGGCCTTGATGGCGGCGATACGGGCGGAGTTGACGCGGCTCATCTGGCCGGCGCCCACGCCTACGGTCTGACCGCCCCTGGCGTAGACAATGGCGTTGGATTTGACGAACTTGGCCACTTTCCAGGCAAACAGCAGGTCGCGGATCTCTTCTTCGCTGGGCGCACGCCGGGTGACCACTTTCAGGTCACTGGCACCGATCATGCCGATGTCACGGCTCTGTACCAACAGGCCGCCGTTGACACGTTTGAAGTCCCAGCCGGGCGCGCGATGCTCGGGCCACTGGCCGCACTCCAGCAGGCGCACATTGGCCTTGGCGCTGACCACTTCGCGGGCAGCGGCGGAAACGGACGGAGCGATGATCACCTCGACGAACTGGCGATCGACGATGGCACTGGCGGTTTCGCCGTCCAGCTCGCGGTTGAAGGCGATGATACCGCCAAAGGCGGACTCGCTGTCGGTGGCATAGGCCAGATCATAGGCCTTGCGAATGCCGCCGTCCTGCTCGGCAACCACCGCCACGCCGCAGGGGTTGGCATGCTTGACGATGACACAGGCCGGTTCGCTGAAGTTCTTCACGCATTCCAGGGCGGCATCGGTGTCGGCGACGTTGTTGAAGGATAGCTCCTTGCCCTGCAGCTGCACGGCCGTGGCGACACTGGCCTCTTCGGGTGCCTCGACATAGAAGGCGGCATCCTGGTGCGGGTTCTCGCCATAGCGCATGTCCTGCACCTTGATGAACTGAGTATTGAAGGTCTGCGGAAACAGGTTGCGGCCTTCGGTGGACAGGGTGTCGGCCTGCTGGTCGATGGTGCCCAGATAGTTGGCGATCATGCCGTCGTAGCCGGCAGTGTGTTCAAAGGCCTTCAGGGCCAGAGCGAAGCGCTGTGCGTAGGTCAGGCCGCCGCTCTGCAGGGCGGCAATGATGCCGTCATAGTCGGAAGTATTGACGACGATGGCGACATCTTTATGGTTTTTCGCCGCGCTACGCACCATGGTCGGGCCACCGATATCGATATTCTCGATGGCGTCGGGCAGGGTGCAGCCTGCCTTGGCCACGGTGGCGGCAAAGGGGTAGAGGTTGACTGCGACCAGGTCGATCGGCTTGATGCCGTGCTCGTCCATGACTGCCGCATCCATATCACGACGCCCGAGGATGCCGCCATGGATTTTCGGGTGCAGGGTCTTGACGCGACCGTCCATCATTTCGGCAAAGCCGGTGTAGTCGGCCACTTCCACTGCGGGAATGCCGTTGTCGCACAGCAGCTTGAAAGTGCCGCCGGTGGACAGGATCTCGACATCCAGGTCGTGCAGGGCGCGGGCGAATTCCACCACGCCGGTTTTGTCGGAAACACTAATCAGTGCACGGCGCACCGGGGTCTTGGAAGTTTGGTCAGTCATGGTTTTTCCAGCTTGTATCAGGCGCTGCAGGGCAGCTTCACGGTTGAGAAAAGTTGCCTGCCGGCTAACGGACAGCAGGCGGGGAAAGGGATCAGAGCAGGTTGTGCTCCTTCAGCTTCTTGCGCAGGGTGCCCCGGTTCAGGCCCAGGATCTCGGCGGCCTTGCTCTGGTTGCCCTGGGTGTGCTGCATGACGGTAGCCAGCAGCGGAGCCTCCACTTCGTTGAGCACCAGCTGGTAGACGTTGGTCACCTCGGTGCCGTCCAGATGGGAGAAATAGCTGTGCATGGTCATTTCGACACAGGCACGCAGGCTCATGGGCTGTGCCGGGGAGGTAAGGAGCGGGCGGACCGTATGTTGACTCACGTTGCTTGTTCCATTGTTTGCCATAGCGGGGTCATGCAGCATGTTCTATACCCATGTCACGCAACCGGGCAAAAAACAGCGCTATACCCTGAAGTTGCAAATCACTGTCGTCATAGCTGTTGAATTCGGTGCGGAATTCACGGGCACCCGGCAACTGCTGCAGATACCAGGCCAGATGCTTGCGAGCAATGCGCACACCCATGACCGGACCGTAGAAGCCATGCATTCTAGCAAGATGCCGCGTCAGGGTCTCTTGCAATTCGCCGAGCGGTAGCGGGGGGAGCAGCTTTCCGGTTGCCAGGTAGTGACTGATCTCCCTGAAAATCCAGGGCCGGCCTTGTGCAGCACGGCCGATCAGCAGGCCGTCGGCGCCGGTATGGTCGAGCACAAGACGCGCTTTTTGCGGACTGTTGATGTCGCCATTGGCCAGCACCGGGATTCGTATGGCCTGCTTGACCCGGGCAATGGTGTCATATTCCGCGCTGCCGGTGAAGCGTTCGGCGCGGGTCCGGCCGTGGATGGCCAGGGCGCGGATGCCTTCCTGCTCGGCAATGTGCGCAATCTGCAGGGCGTTTCTGTGCTGTGCGTCCCAGCCGGTACGGATCTTCAGGGTGACCGGAACCTCCACCGCAGCGACTACCGCGCGCAGGATGTCGGCAACCAGCGGCTCGTCACGCAGCAGTGCGGATCCGGCTGCCTTGTTGCAGACCTTCTTGGCCGGACAGCCCATGTTGATATCGATGATCTGGGCACCCAAAGCCACGCAGCCACGGGCCGCCTCGGCCATCTGCTGGGGATCGGAGCCGGCAATCTGGATGGAGCGTGGTTCCTGGTCATGACTGTCCAGCAGGCGCAGGCTGGATTTTCGGCTCTGCCAGAGGCGCGTATCGCTGGTGACCATTTCGGCGACCGCCATGCTGGCCCCGTATGCGCGGCACAGCTCGCGAAACGGGCGATCGCTGATGCCGGCCATCGGTGCCAGGACCAGATTGCCATTCAGGCGGCAGGAGCCGATATGCAGTACGGGCATGCAGGCCTCATCAGTGTGAAGTCGGGCCCGGGTGTTGAAAGCCGGACAGGATGTGATCTTCGGACTGTCAGGATTCCGGGCTTGCGGCGTGGTTTATTCGTTGTTGCCGAAATCGTAATCCATGCTGGTGCTTGGCGCCTGCAGGTAATGGCCCTGGATGTAGTTGACACCAGCCTGCCAGAGCACGGTCAGGACGGTGGCGCTTTCCACAAAGGGCACAATGGTCTGTCTGGCCTGTGCATGCAGGGCGGCCAGCATTTCCTTCAGGCTTTCCTGCTGTTCGGTGTCGTGCAGCTCATTGGTGAAGGAGCCGTCAATCTTCACGTAGTCCACGTCCAGGTGCTTGAGCGTGTTGAACGGGTTGACCGCACAACCGAACTGGCCCAGCGCGATCAGGCAATGCAGTTCACGCAGCCCTTCGGTGAGCCGCTTGACCTGCTTGAGGTGGGTGATGGCGTCGGTTTCGCGGATCTGGATGATCAGAGCGTCGGCTGGCAGCCGGGCGGCCTTGAGCGCTGATGATAGCCAGGCAATCAGCGACATGTCCTGCAGGCTGGGACTCGACAGATGCACGAAGAGGCGGGTCTGGTGGCCCTTGGCGCGATGCGAGGCCAGCAGCTTGATGGCGTTGAGCAGCACCCAGCGATCGACTTTTTCCGCCAGACCGGCGCTGATGGCCGCATTGAAGAAGTCGCAGGGCGGGACCTCCTCGCCTTGCGGGTTGATCAGCCGCAGCAGGACCTCATACAGCTCGCTCTGTTCGCCACGCAGGCTGAGAACCGGCTGGAACAGCAGGCGGAAGCTGTTGGTCTCCAGCGCGTGCTGGATCATGGCGGTGATGTCGCCACGGCTGGCCGAGGCTGCCAGCTCGTCGGCCGGGTTGTAGATGTGAATGTGGTTGCCCTGCTCGTTTTCCTCGCTGCTGCGGCGTGCGCGATCCAGGACCTCGGTGGGGCTGGCGTTTTTTTCGGTGATGGTGGCGATGCCGATGGACAGGGTGGTCTGCACGGTACGCCCGGATGCTTCAAAGAGCCTGGACTCGACCGCCTTGAGCAGCCCGGCGAGTTCCTCCTGGTGCTGTTCGGCGGTTGCAGATGGCAACAGGGCACAGAACACGCTGTCAGCCAGTCGCGCCAACTGGGATTCCGCGCGCAGGTTCTGGCGCAGGACCTGGGCCAGATCAGCGAGCAGGATATCAATGCCGGCAATGCCCAGCTCGCTGGTCAGACGGCTGTACTGGTCCACCTTGATGTAGGCCAGGCTGGAGGACTCGCCTGAGTGGATGGCACGTTCCGCGGCATTGTCCAGCAGCTCGAAAAAGCGCTGGCGGTTGTACAGTCCGGTTGCCAGATCCTTGCTGCTGATCGCCTTGAGCTTCTGTTCCAGCTCTGCGCTGTCCTGGTCGGTACGGATGACGACTTGCACACAGGACTCGCCGTCATACATGGCAGGGGAGAAACTGATGCCTGCATCAAAGCTCTGCCCGGTAGCGGTCACTCCGGAGCACTGGAAGCCGCTGGTGCCTGTTTCGCTGTCGTGATTGCGCAGCAGGTCCTTGAAGCTGTCCTGATCCTGTTCGGCAATCAGGTCGGTGATGGGCAGGCCTTCCAGATCCTCCGGGCAGCTGTAGCCAAACAGTTTGAGGTACGCCCGGTTGGCATAGATATGCATGCCGTCGTGCACGTAGGCAATGGCATCAATGGAGCTGTCCAGCAGCAGCTGGCAGCGTTTTTCGGCTTCACGCAGGGCGATTTCCGCTGCCCGCCGGCCGCGCCGCTCGGCCAGGCTGTCCAGTTCGCGCCTGACCACCAGTATCAGCCGTTCCTCTTCGCCCACGGGAACGGCATCACGGGCGCCGGCCTGCAGTGCCAGTACCACATGGTCGGGGTCCTGGTCCGCGACCAGCTGGATGAAGGACAGCTCGCGACCGGCCTTCTGCAGGATCTTCAGGGCATTCTGCGGCGAGAGCTCCGCGCAGTCCGGGGCGGCAATGCACAGGTCCCAGGGCGTGCCGGCGGCTTCGGCCAGGGCTTCCGGGTCACAGACACGGTGCACGCGTGTGGGAAATCCGGCATTGCGGAACAGGCTGACAAGGTGTTCTGCGGTGTTCTGGGATTCTTCGATGATGAGCAGGCGTACAGCCTTACGTTCAGTAACCATAGGATGCAGTCAAGGGCGCAAGTTGCGCGTCTTCCCGTAATGTTCCAGTAGAGGATTAGGATTATCGTCATGTACCGCTGCATAGACAAGCAGTTGCCGTATCAACCGGTGTAGACGGCCTTGCCGCCGGTTCCTACAGAAGATTCCAGACTGCATGATGTTCATTTGCTGTGGACGGCGGCTGGAAAACGGCAGGATTGTCTTTGCCCGATTGTACCTTGTTGCCGGAAGGCCGTTGCGGAGCCTGTTCATACTCGAACTGCGCACAGCAGGCGGTCTGTTTTAGCAGGCGGTTCAGTACGGCCCGGCTTTCTTCGCCGTGCAGGTTGAGGATGACCGAGCAGCCCTCGTGAAACGGAAGCCTGGTGGTGATGATCTGCGCCGGTCTTGCGGCGCTGCCGGGCACATGCAGGGCCCGCAGCAGGCTGCTTGCCGCCTTGCCCGAGCGCAGCAGCTGGATACCGCAGGGCTCGGCCTGGCCGGCCAGCAGTTCGATACCCGCCTGTGCGCCGGATCGGGTATTCTGGCGAATCCAGCGGATGGTGGCAATGGACCAGTCACGTCCGGGCTCGGTGCGCAGGGCCACAATATCACCAGTCTGCAAATTGGCGGGTGCGTTGTTTGGCCACTCCACACAATAGCCGCCCGGGCTCTGGTTGACGATGGCGGCATCCAGCACCGGATACAGGTTGGCAGTGCCGGGGCTGTGGTCGTTGTGTTTTTCGCGGGTGTTGCGGTAGTCGACAGGCTCGGGGCGCACTGCCGATCGTTCGGGGTAGGCATCGGCAGCCCTGTCCCAGACATCGGTATAGCTGTCATTCCCGGCGGCCGGGACTTGGGCAGGCTCCTGACTGGGGGGAATCAGGGTGTCCTCAAAAGCCAGCTGGCCGGACACATGGAAGTGGGCCGCACTCATGCCCAGGCAGAGTTCGAGTCGGCCGCCCGCGGGGTTGCGGTTGAAGTCCCGTTTGGCGATGTCGCCCCATGCGCTGATCAGCTGTTCGCGCAGGGCTTCAGGGATCAGGGGGGGCGGAGCGCTTTTTTTGCGTCTTCTGGAAGCGGGCCAGGTGGCTGCGGTCTCGTCTTGTTGCAGGGCCGCAATGACACCGGCGGTATTCAGTCCCAGTAAATCGTTGCGCCCCGCCAGGCTGAGCAGGGATTTGTAGCGCGGCGGAGTATCGGTTGCCAGGGCAATGGCAAATAGCGAGCCCGTTGTGTCTATGTCCTGCAGCTGGGCGAAAGTGCTCCAGTAGGGCAGGTTCTTGCCCAGGGTCTGGATATCCGGCTGGCGCATCTGGTTGGGGCGCGAGCACCCGAGCAGCAGCAGGCAGCAGTAGGCCTGCTCGATCGTCTGGCTGCAGTCGAGCAACGGATCCCTGACTTTTTGCCGCTGCAGCTGGTGGTGGCAGGCCAGCTGATACAGCTGGTGGGCCTTGAACCACAGGTTTGCCGGAACCGGGCGATAGATCAGGTGTGTGCGGGTCAGCGTGGCCAGCAAGCCCTGCAGGGCACGCTGCATGGCCAGCAGCAGCTGCGAGCTTTTTTTGTGCTGCAGCTCGACGATCACCTGTTTGTAGCCTGTATTCAGATGGTTTTGCAGAGCCTGGCACAGGCTGGCGATGCGGTTGGCCCGGGCATCCAGAATGACTACCGTCAACAAATGGTTCTTTTCCAGCTGGTTGAGAATCAGGGTGACCTCGGGGCGCAGCAGCTCCAGCAATTGGAGCCGTAGTTGCGGCGTTACCTCGAGGGTGCCCAGCTCGGCCAGGGCCTGGTACAGCAGCCGGGAGTATTCACCAATGTTGGCCCTGGGCAGCTCGCGCAGCCAGGCGGCCAGGCTTTCGGCGTCGGGCCTGCAAAAAGACAGCCTGTCGGTAGTGGCTGTCATTGCTGGCAGTCTGAGTGTGATCAGCTGTTTCTGCTGGCTCATAGGCAAACCACTTCTGTTTTTTGTCTGTGTGGGCAGTTATGGCAAGGGTGGCGTGGCATCGCCGGTTTTGCCGGTATTGGGCTGGTTCAGGCCCCCGTACGCATGGTGCCAAGCAGCTGCCCCATGCGTACAGCACTGGTTTCTTGCAATTCTCCGGCCCAGTCGGCCATGTCCGGACCGCATAGAACAATGGCCGTGGAGCCCAGCTTGAAACGCCCGAGCTCATCCCCCCTGGCCAGTTGTACGGGCTGGCGGTCGTTCGTGGTGTAGTCGAAAACGCTGAGACGGCGGCGCACAGGTGCCACCTCTCCGGCCCAGACGGTCTCTATGCTGGCAACTACCATGGCACCTACCAGCACCACCGCCATGGGGCCGGCCTCCGTATCGAAGAGGCAGGCGACCCGCTCGTTGCGGGCAAAGAGCTCCGGCACGTTTTCCGCGGTGGTCTGATTGACCGAGAACAGCTTGCCGGGAATATATACCATTTCTTTCAGTGTGCCGTCGAATGGCATGTGCACACGGTGATAGTCGCGAGGCGACAGATAGATCGTGGCAAAGTGGCCATCCTGAAAGGGAGCGGCACGCTTGCTGTCTCCGCCGAGCAGCTCGTGGAGGCTGAAGTCATGGCCCTTGGCCTGAAAGATTCGACCATGGCGGATGCTGCCGATCTGGCTGATGGCGCCATCCGCCGGGCAGACGATGCTTTCCGCGTTGTCATCAAGCGGGCGGGCGCCTTCCACCAGGGCACGGGTGAAGAAGTCGTTGAAATGCAGGTAGTCTTCAGGACGGCTGCGCTCGGCCTGGCTCATGTCCACCTGGTAGCGCCGGATGAACCAGCGGATCAGGGTGTTCTTGACGGCGGGCTTCTTGCAGTTGGCAAGGCAGCCGATCAGGCGTGACAGGCCATGCTGCGGGAGCAGGTATTGCAGGCCGATGAAAAAGCGTTGCTTGAAGGTCATGAGTCGTCTCTTGTGACTGGATGGGCAGCGCGGCTTTCTAGCGGCTGCTCTGGCGAGCCGGGGGTTTGATGCAATCAATCCATCCAGCGCGTAATTGTCGTTGTTCAACCGGCAGCTGTAAAGCCTCCATTCTATCGCGATGCGCTTCCATTTCGCGCACCAGGTCACTGGCTGCGCTGGCATTTCCGTCCAGCTGATGCATGTGGTAGAGGGCCAGATGATAGAAGCGCAGAATCTGCATGGCTTGCGGATCTTCGTGTTCGACGGCCGTTTTCAGGTGCTGCATCTGGTTGGTGATGCCCATCAGGCAACGCTTGAGTTGCCAGCCATAGACTGAGGCGGCCATCCAGGGCTGTTTGCGAAACAGCCCGCCGACCAGTGCCGAGGTCAGCAGCAGGCCGAGAATGACACCGGTCAGGTTCCACTTGAAGTTGTTGCCGCCGGACTCGCCCAGCCAGGCTGTCAGCAGGGCGGAAAGCAGCATGGCGGATGCGGCAAACACGGTAATGATGCGCATGGATGCCTTGCGGGTTGCGCGGCGGTACTCGTCGGGATTGTAGTCCTGCAGGCTAAAGGAGCCGGCTGCGGGTTTGTCTTGTGCCATGAGGTTCCGGTTGCGGTTTATCGTGCCGGGCATGATACCAGAGATGCAGGCCGCAGCCTTGCGCTGCAGTGTCTTTCGGTGACCGACAAACGCTGGTGGGGCAGCAACCCGTTTGACAGAGCGAATTTAATCCCTATAATGCACGGCGCGGGATGGAGCAGTCTGGTAGCTCGTCGGGCTCATAACCCGAAGGTCGTAGGT
>ERZ1032915.14-NODE-14-length-63694-cov-8.528921_pt1 | contig 63694 bp, 62 predicted proteins | sample MGYA00517090_ERZ1032915 | MGnify/ENA primary metagenome ERZ1032915 (study PRJEB33719, sample SAMN04261607) | wastewater metagenome | biome: rural village; feature: latrine urine exit; material: soil | place: El Salvador | collected 2013-01-14 ...
GCCAACCACTGCGCCATCTGTCACGGTTCCGACGCCAAGGGCTCGCCCGGCTTCCCCAACCTGACCGACAAGGACTGGCGCTGGGGCGGTGACGCCGAAACCATCAAGGCCACCATCCTCAACGGCCGTACCGGCGTGATGCCCCCCTGGGGCGAGGTGATCGGTGAGGACGGTGTCAAGAACGTGTCCGCCTACGTGCGTGGCGAGCTGGCCGGACTGCCGCTCAGCGATGCGGATTCCTTTGACCTGGAGCATGGAAAGCAGGTTTTTGCACAGACCTGCGTGGCCTGCCATGGCCCCGAAGGAACCGGCATGGCAGCATTGGGCTCGCCTGACCTGACCTCGCCCGGCGGCTGGATCTATGGCCAGAGCCTGCCACAGCTGCAACAGACCGTACGCTACGGCCGCACCGGCGTCATGCCCGAGCAGGAAGAGTTCCTGGGCCACGACAAGGTGCATTTGCTGGCAGCCTACGTCTACAAGCTGTCACGCGAATAAGGCCTTTTCATGTTGTACGGTGGCAGTTTGTCACATCCGGCTGTCGCCGAGTAGCCGTACAATATGAAGGGTCAATAAACGTCGAACTGGCCGGTACCATGGTTGCCGGCCAGTTTCGTTTGAAGACGAAGCCCTGTACAAATATCCGTGCCCCCCAGCACTGCAGGTCGCCCCGGTCTGCGCCCTGCACAGCTGCGGTTCCGGCTATTTGTAGAGTGTTTTGTAGAAGCCAACAGGACTACCCGAAAAATGAGTGAGCAAATACCTGTCAAGAATGTCACCCCCGAGCGACAGGGTTCCGACCTGTACGCCAAGCGACAGAAAATCTTCACCCGTGCCTTTACCGGGCGTTTCCGCAACATCCGCATCTATGTGGGCGTTGTCCTGTTTCTGCTCTTTCTGGGTACGGCCTGGATCAACTGGGATGGCCGCCAGGCCGTCTGGTGGAACCTGCCCGAGCGCAAGTTCTACGTATTTGGTGCCACCTTCTGGCCGCAGGACTTCATGCTGCTGTCCTGGCTGCTGATCATCTCCGCCTTCACCCTGTTCTTCGTGACCGTATTTGCCGGCCGTGTGTGGTGCGGCTACGCCTGCCCGCAAACCAGCTGGACCTGGATCTACATGTGGGTGGAAAAGGTCACCGAAGGCGACCGCAACAAGCGCATGCGTCTGGACAAGGCTCCCTGGGGCATGGAAAAGATCCTGCGCCGCACCGCCAAACATGGCCTGTGGCTGCTGATCGGCCTGGTCACCGGCCTGACCTTTGTCGGCTATTTCACGCCGGTCCGTCAGCTGCCCATGGAGCTGATCACCGGCCAGGCCAATGGCTGGGCCTATTTCTGGGTCGGCTTCTTTACCGTGATGACCTATCTGGCCGCCGGCTTCCTGCGTGAACAGGTGTGCATCTACATGTGCCCCTACTCCCGCTTCCAGAGCGTGATGTTCGACAAGGACACCCTGATCGTCTCCTACGACGCCAAGCGTGGCGAAAACCGTGGCGCCCGTAAGAAGAATGCCGACTACAAGGCCCAGGGCCTGGGCGACTGCATCGACTGCACCCTCTGTGTGCAGGTATGTCCGACCGGCATCGACATCCGTGACGGCCTGCAGATCGCCTGTGTCAGCTGTGCGGCCTGTATCGACGTCTGCGACGAGGTGATGGAGAAGATGGGCTACGAAAAGGGCCTGATCAGCTACACCACCGAGCACAACCTGTCCGGCGAGAAGACCAAACTGCTGCGCCCGCGCCTGATCGGCTACGCGGCAGCCATCCTGGTGATGCTCAGCCTGTTCAGCTACACCATCTTCAACCGCAACCTGGTGGAGCTGAACGTGATCAAGGACCGCATCCCGTACCGCGAGAACCAGGTCGGCCGCGTGGAAAACGTGTACTTGCTGCGCATCATCAACAAGGATCAGCACGCCCACACCTTTGTCATCGAGGCCAGCGGGCTGACCGGCATGACACTGGAAGGCAAGCAGAACTTCGATGTCGAGGCCGGCGAGATCTTCTCCTCCCCGGTATCCGTATCCGTGGATCCGGAGCAGATCCAGTCCAGCACCAACCAGATCGAATTCACCGTCAGATCGATGGATGACGAGAGCATTTCACGCACGTCCAAGTCCACCTTCATCGGTCCCGTCATCCGTTAAGAAAGGAAAATCGTCATGCAACAGTCCGAGCACCAAAGCAGCCGCTGGTACAGGGAACCCTGGGCCTGGTTCATCCTTGGCATCCTGGGCTCCTCCATCGTGCTCGGCCTGTCGCTGCTGACCATCGCCATCAAGAATCCGGTAAGCATGGTTGTCGACAACTACTACGACGCCGGCAAGGGCATCAACACCTCGCTGGAACGCGAACGGCTGGCCGAACGGCTCGGCATGCGCGCCAGCATCCTGCTGGACAACGAGCGCGGCGAAGTGCTGCTGAGCCTGCAGGGCCTGAGCCAGCCGCAACAGCTGGTCCTCAACCTGATTTCCCCGACCCTGCCCGAGCACGACCGCCGCATCATCATGCAACCGGCCCTGAGCGGTGGCGAATACCGCGGCCTGCTGCCCGAGGACATCAGCGGACGCCGCTTCGTCGAACTGCTCGGTAACGAAGACGGCCAGGACTGGCGCCTGTTCGAGGAAGAAACCCTGATCGCCGGTGAAGCCATCGAACTCGGCGAACAGCCCTGACCCGGCCCGGAACGCTCCCAAGTTCATGTCCGCTCCGCAGCCCTGCTATCACTGCAGCCTGCCGGTTCCGCCTGGCAGCCAATTCAAGACCCCGGTACTGGGCGAGATGCGCAGTTTCTGCTGCCCGGGCTGTCAGGCCGTTGCCGAAGCCATTGTCGAGAACGGTCTGGAAAGCTACTACCAGCACCGCAGCGAGGCCTCGACCAATCCGGATGTGTTGCCCGGCCTGATTCCGGACGAGCTGCAACTCTACGACCGCAAGGACGTACAGGAACCCTTTGTACAAACCGACGGCGAGCTGAGTGAAACCCGGCTGCTGGTCGAGGGCATCACCTGCGCTGCCTGTGGCTGGCTGATTGAAAAGCACCTGGCCAGCCTGCCCGGCGTGGCCGGTGCGGAACTCAACCTGACCAGCCACCGTCTGCACGTGCAGTGGAAGGACAGCCAGCTACCGCTATCCGAACTGATCCAGAGCCTGCGCAAGATCGGCTATGCGGCCCACCCGTGGCAACCGGACCAGGTCAGCGAGCAGCTGGCCGAATCCAACCGCCGGGCCTTGCGCAAGCTGGGCGTGGCCGGTCTGCTGTGGATGCAGGTGATGATGGCCTCGATGGCCACCTGGCCCGAATTCAACATCGACCTGTCGCCCGGCATGGACGGTCTGCTGCGCTGGGTCAGCCTGATCCTGACCACGCCGATCATCTTCTACTGCAGCACCGAGTTCTTTCTGGGTGCCTGGCGTGACATCCGCACCCGTCACCTGACCATGGATGTCTCGGTGTCACTGGCCATTGCCGGCGCCTATGCGGCCGGCATCTGGTCCACGGTTACCGGCCAGGGCGAGCTCTACTTCGATGCCTCCGGCATGTTCGCCTTTTTCCTGCTCTCGGGCCGCTATCTGGAACGTCGTGCCCGCGAACGTACCGCAGCCGCCACCGCACAACTGGTCAACCTGCTGCCGCCCTCCTGCCTGCGGCTGGACGAACAGGGCAACAGCGAGCGTATCCTGCTCAGCGAGCTGCAGCTCGGTGACCGGGTACTGGTGCCGCCCGGACACCTGATTCCGGCCGATGCCCGCATCGTGGACGGTCACTCCAGTGTGGATGAGTCCCTGCTGACCGGGGAATACCTGCCGCTACCACGCAAACCCGGTGACCAGGTGACCGCCGGCACCCTCAACGTGGAAGGCCCCTTGCAGCTGCAAGTTGAAGCACTGGGTGACGATACCCGCCTGTCGGCCATTGTCCGCCTGCTGGAGCGGGCCCAGTCGCTCAAACCCCGACTGGCGGAAATCGCCGACCGGGTTGCCCAGTGGTTCCTGATCAGCGTGTTGCTGATCGCCACTGCCGTTGGCCTGGTCTGGCTGAATATCGATAGCAGCCGCGCCTTCTGGGTGGTGCTGTCGCTGCTGGTGGCCACCTGTCCCTGCGCCCTGTCACTGGCCACGCCCACCGCGCTCACCGCCGCCACCGGCAGTCTGCACAAGCTGGGACTCCTGCTGACCAGCGGGCATGTGCTGGAAAGCTTCAAGCACATCGACACCGTGATCTTCGACAAGACCGGTACCCTGACCGAAGGCCGTCTGACCCTGAAGTCCATCGAACCCTTCCCCGGCCAGGATGCAGATCATGTGCTGATGCTGGCCAGCGCGCTGGAAAACCGCTCCGAACACCCCATTGCCCGCGCCTTCGGCCACAGCACCTTTACCGCAGAGCAGGTAACCAGCACACCCGGCATGGGCCTGGAAGGGCATATCAACGGCCGGCTGCTGCGCATCGGCCGACCGGACTTCGTGACGGAAGCAGGCCACGCCGAGACTCCACAGCCGCCTTCCGCACAAGGCCAATGGCTGCTGCTGGGCGACGAACAGGGCCCGCTGGCATGGTTCGGTCTGGACGATCAGCTGCGCGAGGATGCCCCCGACCTGCTCGCCGCCTGCCGGAAAATGGGCTGGAACACGCTGCTACTGTCAGGTGACACCTCGCCCATGGTGCAGGAGGTTGCCCGGCAACTGGGTATCGAGGATGCCCGTGGCGGGCTGACCCCGGACGACAAACTGGCCGTCCTGGAAGACCTGCACCAAAAAGGCCATCGCGTGCTGATGCTCGGTGATGGCGTCAACGATGTGCCCGTACTGGCCGCAGCGGACATCAGCATCGCCATGGGCAGCGCCACCGATCTGGCCAAGACCAGCGCCGATGCCATCCTGCTCTCCAACCGGCTGGGCAGTCTGGTCGATGCGCTGGCCATTGCCGGCAAGACCCGGCGCATCATTATCGAGAACCTGGCCTGGGCAACCCTGTATAATGGCCTGATCATTCCCTTTGCGGCCATGGGCTGGGTCACTCCGGGCTGGGCTGCCGTCGGCATGTCCATCAGCTCCCTGCTGGTGGTGCTCAACGCCATGCGCCTGACCCGTTTGCCACAATCCGCCGCTTGACTGGAGGTATCCGCTTGGCTGCACTCTATATCCTGATCCCGGTCGCCATGATCCTGGTCGGCATTGCCATCTGGGTGTTCTTCTGGGCGGTCAATAGCGGCCAGTTCGACGATCTGGACAGTCCCGCACACCGTATCCTGTTTGATGACACTCTGCCCGACAACAAGGGCGAAAAACCGGAAGAGGACGAACGCTCCGATGCCTGAAACCCTGCCCCTGCTGCTCTCCGCCTTTACCCTGGGCCTGCTGGGCAGCGGTCACTGTCTTGGCATGTGCGGCGGCCTGATGGGTGCCCTGAGCATGGCCATTCCTGAAGACCAGAAAGCCCGCAAGATCCAGTACCTGGCACTCTACAATCTGGGCCGGATAGGCAGCTATGCAGTGGCCGGTTTCCTGTTCGGCCTGGCCGGCTGGGCGGTGGGACAAAGCCCGGTGGCCATGGTCATGCGTATCTTTGCCGGCCTGCTGCTGATTGCCATGGGCCTGTACCTGGCCGGTTGGTGGTTTGGCCTGACCCGGCTGGAGCAGGCCGGACAACGCTTCTGGCGACCCATCCAGCAAGCGGCCAAAGGCTACATGCCGCTGCGTCACCGCCACCACGCCCTGCTGCTGGGCGGACTCTGGGGCTGGCTGCCCTGCGGTCTGGTATACAGCACGCTGATCTGGTCGGCCAGCCAAGGCGACGCACGCCTCAGCGCCTTGCTGATGTTCTGCTTTGGTCTGGGCACCTGGCCGGTCATGCTGGCCTCTGGCTTTGCCGCCGAACGGCTGGGGTATTTCCTGCGCAAGAGCAGCGTACGCGCCACCGCCGGCCTGCTGGTGATCCTCTACGGTATCTGGACCCTGCCCGGCCCGCACCACCACTGGCTGATGGGCATGAGCGGCCATTAGTGGCCTGCCCGGTTCATTGCGTACTTGAGTGAACGAACCGCACAGGCTGCCAGATCACTCTTGCCGGGCTGGCCAGCTCCGCCTGGCAATGGAAGCCTGCTGTCCCTGCTGCGACGGCTTGTCCGGCTGTTTGATGCAAATCAAGCGTCAAAATTTCCGCGCTGCCTATACTTCAAGACAGTAACCGCCGTCATCAGCAAGGAACCAGCATGCACGAAGCTGCACACCTGGCAGCCGAATACAGCAGCCGCGGTCCCTGCACCACGGGACGAGTCAGCCATCCCGGTGCCCGGGATCCCAGGGAGCCGATCAGTACCTTTGAACGCTATCGCACCCTGCGAGCTCTCGACCCGCAGCGCATCAGCCTCGGCATCCACCTGCACCTGCCGGATGACTGCCACCTGCAGGATCGCCAGCTGCGCCAAGCGTATGTTCGTGCCCTGCTCAATGAGGCCGCACTGACCCGGCGGCACCTGGCCGGCCGCCCACTGCTGGAACAGCTCTACGTGTACGGCAATGCCGGCCTGTTCGCGCAACACGACCTGCAGCGCCTGTTTTCCGGACTCGGCGACAGCCTGCAACTGGCCAGCAACAACTTTGCCTGGTTCAACATCGAGATCCACTCCGGCCAGGCCGACTGGAGCACCCTGGGAGTCTTGCGCGATGCCGGTTTCAACCGTATCACCCTGCACGCCAGTAACGACCTTCAGGCAACACAGAGCCTCTACGAGGCGGCCCGCGCCCTGCAGTACTGCACCATCACCCTGGTCCTGCCAGCCACTCTGGAGGAGCGGGAAAGCCTCTTGCAGCTGGCCCTGCGCCTGCAACCGGATCGCCTCGTGCTGGAAAACCGTCTGAATGGTAAAGGTGCCAGCCGGGCGGACTCCGGCAGGCCGGAAGAAAGACTGCTGACCGGGGCAGGCTATGCACAGGCCGGTCCCGGCATTTTCGTTTTCCCCGATGACGAGCTGATCGAGTATCCACTGCCATTCCAGACCGGCAGCCAGCTGCGCGAGCCGGTCACGCTGGGGCTGGGCGCGGGCGCCGTGAGCCAGTTGGGCGCACTGGTGTACCGCAACACGCAAACATTGCAGGACTACATCCACGCCCTGCAAGACAACGACCTGCCGGCCGCCCTGGGTCACCGGGACGGGCTGGACGAACAGGTGCGCCGGGTTCTGCTGTTGTTGCTCGAATGCCGGCGCAGCCTGGACATTCCGCAGCTGGAGCGGCATTTCGGTATTTCCTTCGCCAGCCACTTTGCCGGCGAGCTGCCACAACTGGAAGCACTGGCCAGGCAAGGCGTCATCCGCCTGTCCGCCACCCGGTTGGAAGTCCTGCAGCAGGGCTCCCGCGCCGTCAGCCGGCTGGCCCGCATTCTCGGCGGCTGACCGTTTCAGCGCACGCTCGCCACCCACTCCCCGGAACACCTTGACGCAGATCATGGCTGGCAGCTTTGCTCCGGCTGGGGTACCCTATGCATCGTTGCATAACGTTTTACGGCCAAGGTATTCAAAGTATGGCTGAAGTCATCAGCGCCCGCAGAACTCACCAAGCCCATTGCAAAGATTGCAGACTGGCAACCCTGTGCCTGCCACTGTCCCTCGACATGAATGACCTCAACGAGCTGGACGCCATCGTCAAGCGCAGCCGTCCGCTGAAAAGGGGTGAATTCCTGTTCCGTCAGGGCGACACCTTCAATTCCGTATATGCGGTACGTTCCGGCAGCCTGAAAACCTTCAACATCACCGACTGCGGTGAAGAACAGATCACCGGGTTTCACCTGCCCAGCGAATTCGTCGGTCTGTCCGCCATGGACACCGAACTCTATCCGGTTTCCGCCATCGCCCTGGAAACCACCTCGATCTGCGAGATCCCCTTTGAGCGCCTGGATGAGCTCAGCGTCAGCCTGCCACAGCTGCGGCGCCAGCTGATGCGCATCATGAGCCGGGAAATCCGCGATGAGCAGCAAATGCTGTTGCTGCTGTCCAAGAAGAACGCGGACGAGCGTATTGCAACCTTCCTGATCAACCTGTCTGCCCGTTTTCGTGCCCGCGGCTACTCGCCCTACCAGTTCCGCCTGGCCATGTCGCGCAACGAGATCGGCAACTATCTGGGACTGGCGGTGGAAACCGTTTCCCGCGTGTTCACCCGTTTCCAGCAGAACGATCTGCTCAAGGCCGAAGGCAAGGAAATCCATCTGTTGAACCTGATGGACCTCTGTGCACTGGCCGGTGGTACCCTGGAATCCTGACCCTGCACCTTTCCTACCGACTTTGAGGATTTGCCCATGATTTTTGACGATTTCGCCATCAAGTCCCTGATCCGCGCCATTCCGGATTTCCCCCGCAAAGGCGATATCTTCCGCGACATCACCCCGGTCTTCCAGTCCCCGAAAGCCACCCGGATGGTGGTGGATGGCCTGGTGCAACGCTATGTGGAGAGCGACTTCACCCATGTGGGCGCCATCGAGGCCCGCGGTTTCCTGCTTGGCTCCATGGTCGCCTATGCACTGAACAGGCCGCTGGTCCTGTTCCGCAAGCAGGGCAAGCTGCCCGCCGACGTACTGAGCGAACCCTACGATACCGGCTACGAGCAGTCGGTGCTGGAAGTGCACAAGGATGTCCTGTGCGAAGGAGACAAGGTCCTGCTGCTGGATGACATCATCGCCAGTGGCGGCACCTTCATCGCTGCCGCCAGCCTGATCCGCCGCATGGGTGCGAGCGTCTATGAGGTGGCGGCCATTGTCGACCTGCCGGAGCTGGAAGGCTCGCAACTGCTGCAGGATGCCGGCATTCCCTCCTACAGCCTGACCGCCTTCGCCTGCGACGAGCGCTAGCAGCCTGTGCGGTTGGCCCGTTACTCAAGTGGAGTCAACCAAACAGGTCGCTAGGCCAGCCTGTTGTCCTGTACCCCGGTCTGTCCTGCCGCAGACCGGGCTATCTCACCTTCCCCGTTCGCGTCCGTGTCCCGGCCTTCCGCAGCTGGCTGGCCGGCCTGCAAGAACGCCAGCAGTTCGCTTTTCCTGGCAATCGCATCCTGGTAGCCCAGCTCGATCAGCTCGGCACAATAGTCCCGCTCGAACAGCAGATAGCTGAGTACACCGCCGCCCGTGCTGCGGGTCGCTCCGGGACCGCGCAAGAACGTCCGGATCGAGGCGGGCAGCTGGTGCCTGTGTCGTACCGCAATGTCGTCGATGATCTGACTGGGCTGCACCACCATGACCTCGACCGGGGACAGTCCTTCCTGCAGGTGGTGATATTCCGGCAGGATCAGTCCGCCCAGCTGGTTCAGTCTTTGCAGCAGCTCAAGGTCCGAATCCAGGTTGTCGGTAAAGGTGCTGTTGAGCAAGTGGCCACTGATTTGCGCAAGGCTCGGTGCCCGCAACTGCATGCTGAGCGCTTCTTTCTGCTGCAACCTGCTGTTGACTCCGACCACCAGAATCCGGTTGGCACCCAGGTGCAATGCAGGGCTGACCGGTGCAGTCTGGCGCACCGCTCCGTCACCGTAAAAACCCTGGCCGAGACGTACCGGCGGAAACAGCAGGGGGATGGCCGCACTGGCCAGCAGGTGGTCAATGGTCAGCCGGGTCGGCAGGCCGGCGCGCCGGTATCTCTGCCAGGGCAGGATGGTGCCCCTGCTCTGGAAAAACGTGGTGGATTCGGCGTTCTGATAGGCAAAGGCGGTCACCGCAACTGCCCGCAGCTTGCGTCTGGCAATGGCCAGGCTGATACCGTTGAAGTCCAGCTCCTGCTCCAGCAGCTCGCGCAGTGGTTCGTTGTCGAGCAGGGCCAGCGGCACGTTTTGCCGGCCGATGCCCAGCATGTGGGCACGAAAGAAGCGGGTGGCCTGACCCAGGACACCCGGCCAGTCGGTACGGTACACCTTGCTGGTCAAGAAATTCTGCCACACCTGCTCCAGCTGCCGGGTGGCCTGCTGATAGTTGACCGCACCACAGGCCAGACTGACCGCATTGATGGCCCCGGCCGAGGTGCCGACGATCACCTGGAAGGGACAGTCCGCTCCGGCCGGCAACAGGTCGGCCACCGCCTTGAGCACGCCTACCTGATAGGCGGCCCGTGCGCCACCACCGGACAGGATCAGGCCGGTGACCGGCGCCGGTCGCGGCGCAGGTGCCTTTCTGCTCCTGAACAGATGCTGTGCCATGCTCAATAGACTTTTGCCTCACCGTCGGGCCGGGTCTTGAAACGCCGGTGGCTCCAGAGGTATTGCTCCGGATGCTGATCAATGGCTCGTTCCACCCACTGGTTGATGCGCAGGCAGTCCTCTTCCTCACTGCCACCGGGAAAGTCCTGCCAGGCCGGCTCGATCTGCAGCAGATAACCCTTGCCGTCCGGCAGCCGGGTCTGGCGCATGGGCAACACCTGCGCACGCCCCAGACGGGCAAAGGCGGTGGTTGCGGTAACCGTGGCCGCCGGCACGCCGAACAACGGCACGAACAGGCTCTGTTTGGCGCCATAGTCCTGATCGGGTGCATACCAGATGGCACGCCCCTGGCGCAGATGCCGCAGCATGGTGCGCACGTCCTCGCGCTCGATGGCAATGGCATCGGCATTGTGGCGTTCGCGACCCCTGCGCTGCACGTAGTCGAACACGGGATTCTTGTGCGCGCGGTACATGCCGTCAATGGTGTGCAACTGGCCAAGCAGGGCCGCACCGATCTCCAGTGTGGTGAAATGGATCGCCATCAGGATGACCCCCTTGCCCTGTTGTTGTGCCTGCTGCAAGTGCTCCAGTCCCTCCACCCGCGCCAGCCGCGCCAGGCGTTTTCCCGGCCACCACCAGCTGATGGCCATCTCGAAAAAGGCGATGCCGGTCGAAGCGAAATTCTCGCGTAGCAACCGCTCGCGCTCTGCCACCGACAACTGCGGAAAGCACAATTCCAGGTTGCGCCGGGCAATGTGCCGCCGGGAACCGGCAAAGCGGTACATCAGCAGGCCGAGCGCACGACCCAGCCCGAGCTGCAGCGGATAAGGCAACTGCGCCAGCAACCACAGGATTCCCAGCCCCGCCCACAGCAACCAGAACCTGGGATGCAAGAATTGCCAGCGAAAGCGGTTGTCCTTCATGTTTTTTGTTTCCGCCCATAAATACAGTTAGTGTACGGAAAAATTTGCAGACTGCCACGGTTACGGCTATAAGACTGTACTTTTCTATCCCGTCTGCAAACACGAGCACATCATGGAACCGACCGAAGTACAGGAACAGGATGAAAATCCGGCTTTTCAGCTCAAGGGCAGCATGCTGACTCTGACCACCCTGGAGTTGCTGGATACCAATCTGGAGCGTGTGGAGAAACAACTGGCCGAGAAAGCAGCCCAGGCACCGGACTTTTTTCAAAATGCCCCGCTCATCCTGGCCCTGGACAAGCGTAACGATCCGGAAGCGCTGCCCGATCTACAGGAACTGCTGGCCATTTGCCGCAAGCACGGACTGCGCACCCTGGCCATCCGCAGTGAGCTGGAAGCCGATATCGAGACCGCGCAGGCGCTCGACCTGCCCATGCTGCCGCAGTCCCTGGCCCGCGAGCGCCCGCTGGCCCGTGACAGCAAACCGGAAAAGACCGAACCGGTCCTGCAGCCGGCACGCGTCATCACCACCCCGGTACGCAGCGGCCAGCAAATCTATGCAAAGGATGGCGACCTGATTGTCACGGCTGCCGTCAGCGCCGGTGCCGAGCTGCTGGCCGACGGGCACATCCATGTATACGGCCCACTGCGCGGCCGCGCGCTGGCCGGCATCAACGGCAACCGCCAGGCAAGGATCTTCTGCCAGCAGCTGGGTGCGGAACTGGTGTCCATTGCCGGACAATACAAGATTGCCGAAGACCTCAGACGCATCCCCGCCTGGGGGCAGGCGACACAAATCCATCTGGAAGATGAACATATGTGCATCCAGCCACTCTAAGAGCAGGCCTACAGCTGCATGCATCGCAACGGCAGCCGTCCGTACAGAGAATTCTCGAGCGGATTGCGGGTGCGCCAGGCCGGTGAACCCGCTATAATCCACAGCATTTTCCAGCCATTTTCAAACTGATCGTAAGGTGATTCCCTTGGCCAAGATTCTCGTTGTAACTTCAGGTAAGGGTGGTGTCGGCAAGACCACCACCACCGCCGCCCTGGGCACAGGACTGGCATTGCGCGGCCACAAGACCGTACTCGTCGACTTCGACGTGGGCCTGCGCAACCTCGACCTGATCATGGGTTGCGAGCGCCGCGTGGTGTATGACTTCGTCAACGTCATCAACGGCGATGCCACCCTCAACCAGGCCCTGATCAAGGACAAACGCCTGGAAAACCTCTACATCCTGGCCGCCAGCCAGACCCGCGACAAGGACGCGCTGACCCAGGAAGGTGTGGAGAAGGTCATCAACGAGCTGAGCGAGCAGTTTGAGTACATCATCTGCGACTCCCCTGCCGGTATCGAGAAGGGTGCGCACCTGGCCATGTATCTGGCCGACGAAGCCATCGTGGTCACCAACCCGGAGGTTTCCTCCGTGCGCGACTCCGACCGCATGCTGGGCCTGCTGTCCAGCAAGTCCAAGCGTGCCGAGGAAGGTCGCGAGCCGATTGCCGAGCACCTACTGCTGACTCGCTACTGCCCCGAACGCGTGGCTACCGGCGAAATGCTGAGCGTGGAAGATGTCGAGGAAATCCTGTCCATCAAGATGATTGGCGTGATTCCCGAATCCCAGGCTGTTCTCAAGGCTTCCAACCAGGGCATTCCGGTCATCCTTGACGAAGAAAGCGATGCTGGCAAGGCCTACAGCGATGCGGTCGAGCGTCTGCTGGGCAAGGAAATCCCGCACCGCTTCCTGGAAGTCCAGAAAAAAGGCTTCCTCAAGCGCATGTTCGGAGGCTAGAACAACACAATGAGCATCATCAATTTCTTCCGCTCGCGCAAAAAGCAGAGCAGCGCCTCGGTCGCCAAGGAGCGCCTGCAGATCATCGTTGCCCACGAGCGGGGCCTGAAGGAAAAAGAGGAGCCGGATTACCTCCCCCAGCTGCAGAAGGAGCTGATGGAAGTGATCCGCAAATACGTCAACATCGACAACGACCAGGTACAGGTCGCCCTGGACAACCAGGACGACTGCTCGATCCTAGAATTGAACATCACCCTGCCGGACCGCTGATCCGCCTTGCGGCCTGCCCAGCAGGCCCCTGCCCTTATCTGGTCTACAGCAATGCCGCTGACCGACATCCGCATCCTGTATCAGGACGACCATCTGCTGGTGGTCAGCAAGCCCACCCTGCTGCTGTCGGTCCCCGGTCGCGCCGAAAACAACCGCGATAGCCTGATCCTGCGTCTGCAGCAGAACGGCTATCCGGAGGCCCTTATCGTGCACCGGCTGGACTGGGAAACCACCGGCCTGATGGTGCTGGCCCGCACACCGGACAGCCACGCCAAGCTGTCACGCATGTTCCGCGAGCGCAAGGTGCTGCGCCGCTACCACGCGCTGTGCTGGGGGCGCATTCGCGGCCATGGCGGCCAGATCGACCTGCCCATGCGCTATGATCCCCCCAACAAGCCCAGGCAGATCCTCGACCTGCAGCAGGGCAAGCGTGCACTGACCTTCTGGCGCCTGCTGGAGCGGGACGCTACCGGCAGCCGCATCGAACTGACACCACACACCGGCCGTTCACATCAGTTGCGGGTACACCTCAACAGCCTGGGGCATCCCATTCTCGGCGACCCCCTGTATGCGCATGCCGCCGCATTGCAGGCCGCACCACGGCTTTGCCTGCACGCCACCGAGCTGGCGTTCAGCCACCCCCACAACGGCAGGAGCCTGCATTTCCACTGCCCTGCAGACTTCTGAGCAGCGTTCGACAGTCCTTTCCAAAACAGCCCGGGGCGCTGGCGGGACAGGTTCCCCATCGACCGCATTCAAAGTACACTTGCCGCAACCTGCATCGGAAACGGATCGCCATGACACATCGTGAAGCCATAGCCAGCCTGCGCAATTACCTGACCAGCCAGATCCACGGTCAGGAGCAGCTGGTCGACGCCCTGCTGATCGCTTTGCTGGCCGATGGCCACTTGCTGGTCGAAGGCGCGCCCGGGCTGGCCAAGACCAAGGCCATCAAGGATCTCGCGCTGGGCGTGGACGCCAGCTTCAAGCGCATCCAGTTCACCCCGGACCTGATGCCGGCCGACATTACCGGTGCCGACATCTACCGCCCGGAAGAGTCACGCTTCGAGTTCATGCCGGGACCGGTATTCCACAACCTGTTGCTGGCCGACGAAATCAACCGGGCACCCGCCAAGGTGCAGTCCGCCCTGCTGGAAGCCATGGCCGAACGCCAGGTCAGCGTCGGGCATGCCACCTATCCGCTGCCCGAACCCTTTCTGGTCATGGCCACCCAGAACCCCATCGAACAGGAAGGCACCTACCCGCTGCCCGAAGCCCAGCTGGACCGCTTCCTGATGCAGGTCAACGTGGATTTTCCGGATGCCGGCATCGAGCGCAGGATCGTCCAGCAGGCACGCGATCAGGCCTTGCATGGTCAGAGCCTGCCGGAACACCGACTGGCCATCGAGGACATCTTCCAGGCGCGCCGGGAAGTACTATCGCTATACATGGCGGATACGGTGGAGGCCTATCTTGTCCAGCTGATCATGGCCAGTCGCTATCCGGCCAAGTTCGATGCCGAGCTGGCTGGCTGGCTGCGCATGGGCAGCAGTCCGCGAGGTTCCATCGCCCTGGACCGCTGTGCGCGGGCCCACGCCTGGCTGGCCGGTCGCGATTTCGTCAGCCCGGACGACGTGCAGGCCATGCTTGCCGACACCTTGCGTCACCGGCTTACCCTGTCGTTCGAGGCGCGCGCCAACAACGTGGATAGCGGCCAGGTCTTGCAGCGCATCCTGGACGTGGTACCCGTGGCCTGAAGCATGGACAGCCTGGGGCGTACCCACATCGGGTTGCATGAACTGCTGGCCCTTCACGGGCAGATGAACGAGCTGCTCGCTCCGGGAGAGCGGGCGGCACCGGCTACCCTGCTGGCCGGACTGCGCCAGGCGAGGCTGCACGGCCGCAGCCTCGAATTCGACCAGGTACGCACCTATCAGCCCGGTGATGATGCCCGGCATATCGACTGGCGGGCCACTGCACGTGCTGGCGCGACCCAGACACGCCAGTTTCACAGGGAGCGCGACCGGCCGGTATACATCATGGTCGAGCAGGGTCCGGCCATGTTCTTTGCCAGTACCGGCAACTTCAAGTCGGTACAGGCGGCACTGGCCGCCAGTCTGTTCTGCTGGACGGCACAGTCGGCGCATGACCGCGTCGGCGGGCTGGTGTTTGCCGAGGAGCCGCTGGCCAGCATTCCTGCCACCCGCCAGCAACAGGGCATCATCCAGTTGCTGCAGGCCGTCAGCCGGGCCAACCGGGCACTGACCAGCCCGCTGACGCAACAGGCCGGCAACCCGCTGCAGCGGGCCCTGGAGTACAGTCATGAGCGTTTGCTGCCGGGCTCGCTGGTGGTGCTGATTTGCGCCGAGCAGCATCTGGATGCAAAAAGCGCACGCCTGCTGTCCGTACTGGCCCGCACCCATGAATGTTTTCTGCTGCCGGTCTCCGATCCGCTGGAACACCGGCTGCCACCGCACCCTGCACTGGACTTTGCCGGTACGTCCGGCAGGCTGCGAATGGCCGGTCGCCGCAAGCTGCAACAGCAATGGAGCGAGCAGGCAACCGGCACCCGGCAGGCCTGGCAGGAGCTAGCGCAGGAGCGCCGCGCCACCCTGCTGCCATTGACCACGGCACACAGCATCCGCCAGCAGATGCTCGGCACAGGGGATTGCTGAGATGTCCGCTCCACTGGCAGACATGCATCCGCTGCTCTACCCACAGACGGTTGAGGCCAGCGGTCTTGGCCCCTGGCTGGCGCTGCCCGTCGCACTGCTGGTCGTGGCTCTGCTGCTGTACATCTGGCACACAAGGGAGCGCAGCCAACAGCAGCTGAATCGAGAAGCGCCGGCTTCGCCACTGGAGCAGGCCCTGCAGCAACTGGCCAGCCTGCAACGACCCTTGCCCGATCAGCAGGCCGGCCCCTGGCTGCAGCAGCTGAACCTGCTGCTCAAGCGCTTTTGTGCGGTACATTATCCGGAGGTGGCCAGCCACCGCCTCAGCGGCCGTGACTGGCTGGCTTTTCTGGACAGCCGCTGCCCGGCTGCCGGCCTGACGCGCTGGATGATCCTGGTGGAAGGCGGCTACCAGCCCGATTGCCGGCTCGACAGCCGGACCGTGGCCGGCATTCACCAGTCGGTCGAAACCTGGATGCGACTCCATGTTTAGTGTTGCCTGGCCCTGGCTGCTGGCGCTCCTGCCCTTGCCGCTACTGCTGCGTCTGCTGCTGCCCGCGGCCAGACCGGCCAGCAGTGCCTTGCGCGTACCTTTTTTCGAATCCCTACAGCAACTGGCCCGCCATCAGGACGGTCGTCGCTTCCGTAAAAGAGGTCTGCTGCTGCCCGCCCTCATCTGGAGTCTGCTGGTATTTGCCGCCATGCGGCCACAATGGCAGGAACCGGTGAAGACACTGGACACGCCGTCCCGTGACCTGATGCTTGCGCTGGACCTGTCACCCTCCATGCGGACCCGCGACATGCAGGGTCCCGACGGACCGGTCAGCCGCCTGCAGGCGGTACAGCAGCTGCTTGGCCAGCTGCTTGCCACACCATCCGCCGACCGCATGGGCCTGATCTTCTTTGGCAGCCAGGCCTATCTGCAGGCCCCGCTGACCCATGACCACCAGAGCCTTGCCTACTGGCTGGAAAGCGCGGAAACCGGCATTGCCGGCGACAGTACCGCCATCGGCGATGCCATTGGCCTGTCCATCAAGCACCTGCGCCGGCAACCGGCCACCCAGAAAAACCTGGTGCTGCTGACCGACGGAGCCAGCAACAGCGGCATCATGCCCCCGCGCACCGCCGCACGCTTTGCCGCACGCGAAGGGATCCGCATCTTCAGCATCGGCGTCGGCCAGCCCGGACAGGCGGGCAGCGACGGCCCGGACATGCTGCAGCTGCAGGATATGGCATGGCTGACCGGAGGCCGCTATCTGCAGCTGGAGTCCCTGGACTCGGTCAAGCGTCTGGGGGAGTTTTTCGCGACATTGCCCGGCACGGACCGGCAACAACAGCAGTACCTGCTCCGTGAACTGTACCGCTGGCCCCTGCTGGCCGCCCTGCTGCTGGCCAGCCTGCACGCGCTCTGGATGTTCCTTGCGTATCTGGCGCTGTCCCGCCGCGAGCGGAGGTCATCATGAGTCTGTCAGCGCCCGTGTTCCAGCAGCCACTGTTCCTGCTGCTGGTTCCCCTGTCCTGGTTGCTGCTGGTGCTGGCCTACCGCAACCTGCATCTGCACCGTTACTGGGAACGCCGACTGCCTGCCGCATTCCAGCAATGGCTGGTGCAGCCAGCGGTCGACAACGGCCTGCCCTGGCCCTGGCTGCTGGCCGGACTGGCCTGTCTGCTGGGTGCCCTGGCCCTGGCCGCACCCGCTTGGCCCACGGACGGCAGCAATCGCCAGGCTGCGCTGCCCGAACCGGTGGTGCTGGTCATGGAGCTGACCCCCGACATGCTGGCCAGCGATCTGCCGCCCAGTCGCCTGCACCAGGTCCGCAACAAGGCCCTGGACATCCTGCAATGGCAACAACCCGGCCTGACCGGCATGGTGGTCTATGCCGGCTCCGCACATACCCTGATGCCGTTGGGCAACGATCCGGCAACCGCCCGCAACCTGCTGCAGGCATTGCATCCCTCCATCATGCCACGCAACGGGCGCGACGCCGCAGCCGGCATCCGGCGCGCACTGGAGCTGCTGCAAAGAGGGGCCAACGGTGAAGGACGCATCGTGCTGCTTGCCCGGGAGCTGTCCCAGGCGGAGCAACAGGCCCTGTTGCCCCTGCTCAGGGAGTCCGGCGTGCAGCTGGACATTCTGGGCGTCGGCAGCCTGCAGGGTGCGCCGATTCCCGACCCGGAGCATGGCCACTTCGATACCGGACAGCCGCTGAGCAGGCTGCAGGAAGACAGCCTGCAGCGTTTTGCCGATCGCATTCACGGCCGCTATGCACGCATGGACAGCCATGGCGGGGATCTGCTGCACACCGGCTTTCTGGAACGGGACTCCAGCGGCACGTTGCAACGACAGCTGGCAATCCACACCGAGGACCGGGGGTACTGGCTACTGCTGCCCTTGCTGTTCAGCCTGGCTCTGCTGACCCGGCGTGGCTGGCTGCTCAGCCTGGCCGGACTGATGCTGCTTCTGCCACCTGTACCGGTAGCCGGGGCAGGGCTGGATAGCCTGGAGCCGGTAGCACTCGAGCGGATCCTGCAGGATCCACAGGCTGCGCTGCAGCAACTGCACGATCCGCTCTGGCTGGGCATTGCCGCCTATCATGCCGGAAACCACGCCCTGGCCGCCGACTACTTCTCCCGTAGCCCCGGAGCCCTTGCCAGCTACAATCTGGGCAACAGCCTGATGCAGCTTGGCCGCTACCGGGAAGCTGCCGCCGCCTACCGGCACGCCCTCGAGCTGCAACCGGAGCTGAATCAGGCACGGGACAACCTGGAATTGGCCGAAAGACTGCTGCAACAGGAGCAACCGCCCGAAACGGATGGCCCGCAAGCCAACCAGCTGCAATCCGCCGACACTCCATCCACAACGGACGGCAGTGAGAAAACTGCTACACTGCAATCACTTGACCAGGATTTTCAACAGGGCACCCTGGAGTCATGGCTACAGCAGATTCCCGACCATCCGGGCGCATTGCTCAAACACAGATTTCAGCGCGAACTGCAGCAGGAGTCACCGTGAAACGACTGTTCCTGCTGCTGTGCGGCATCCTGTTGCTGGCCGATACGGTTCTGGCTGCCGGCGGATTTTCCGCACGCGTGGACCGTCACCAGCTGCACCCGGGAGAAAGCCTGCTGCTGACCCTGGAGCTGGATCGGCCCGATTACTTCGTCGATCCGGACATCAGCCCCCTGCAACAGGATTTCGAGTTGCTGTCCAGCCGGCACATCCCGCTGACCGGCAAGCCCGGTCAACAGGTCAGCCGCTGGCAGTTGCGCCTGCAGCCCAGACGCGAAGGCGACCTGCAGATCCCGGCTCTGCGCCTGGGCGAGCTCATGTCGGCCCCCATCCGCATCCGCGTGGACAGCCAGCCGCCAGCCATGGATTCCGGCATGGAGCCGGTCCACATTGACGCGCAGATTGACCGCGAAGAACTCTATGTGCGTGCCCAGGCGCTGCTGACCCTGAAAATATACCACTCCATTCCACTCTATGCCGACGGCACCCTCAGCCCGCTGGACATGGCCGATACCCGGGTGGAAAGCCTGGGTGAACCGGCCGTCTATGAACAATACATTCATGGCATACGCCATGGCGTCATCGAAATGCGCTATGCCATCTTCCCCCAGTCCACGGGCACGCTGGTGATCCCCGCGCTGACCTTCACCGCCACCCTGGCCGGCGACGACCAGTCCTCGCTGGATGCGCCACGCCTGACAGCCCCAGGGCAGAGCATCGAGGTCAGGACCGCACAGATCCCGCTGCAGGTAAAACCGCCACCTGCCGGTTTCCCCGAAGGCGCGGCCTGGTTGCCGGCCACCCGCCTGCAACTGGAGCAGACCTGGCTGCCGGACGCCGGTCCGCTGGCCTGGCAGCAACCCCTTGAGCGCACACTCACCCTGGACGTGCGCGGACTACCGGCCAGCTACCTGCAATCCGTCTTGCCGGCGGTGCTGCCGGACTTCGAGGTATACGACAACCCCCTGCAGCACACACAGCTGACCCGCAGCTACGGCTTGCGCAGCAAGCTGCGCCATCAGCAGCTGCTGGTGGCCCGTCAGCCCGGCGAGTTCGGCTTTTCCGCACTGGAAGTCCCCTGGTGGAACACCGACACCGATAGCCTGGAATATGCGCGGCTGGAGCCGGTCCGCTTCCGGATCGATCCTGCCCCTGAAGCCTCCGCCATGAATGGCCTGCCTGACATCGGAAACAGCGGTTCCGGTCTGTTCTGGCCCCTGCTCAGCCTGCTCCTGGGCATGAGCACCCTGCTGTTTGCCTACCTGTGGCGCAGGGCCCGGCGCCTGCCCGCTGTGGTCGCCACACTGCCGGCACGCAGCCTGAGCCGCGCACTGGAAGACATACGCAAGGCCTGCCTGGCCAGCCAGCCGGAACAGGCGCGCAACGCACTGGACTCCTGGACACGACTGAACGGCTACAGCCTTGCCATGCTGTCCCGCGAGCATCCGCTGCTGCATGCCGCCCTGGACAGCCTGAACCAGGCGCTCTATGCGCCGGGGGATCACCCATGGGATGGTGTCCTGCTCTGGCAGGCGGTCAGCGAACTGGTCAGCGCCAGACAGCAACAGAACAGCCAGACCCTGCCTCCCCTGTATCCGCCCTGATCTGTGGCGGTTTTTCGACACACCCCTTCCGTTCGTGACGGCAAAGCGTTATGGTTGTCGGTCGACGTTTTTCATCCGTTTTTCTGAAGTTCCAGCGAGTGAGCATCCATGGCTGATTTACCCATTAGCGACCTGAACGTCGCTTCCAACATCGCACTGATCACCCCGGAGAAGCTGAAGGCCAAGATTCCGCTGAGTGACAAGGCGCGCAAGACCGTCAGCGAGGGTCGCCAGGTGATCCGTGACATCCTGGACGGCAAGGACCATCGCCTGTTCATCGTCATCGGCCCCTGCTCCATCCATGACATCAAGGCAGCCCACGAGTATGCCGACCGCCTCAAGGCGCTGGCCGACGAGCTGTCCGACACCCTGTATATCGTCATGCGCGTGTACTTCGAAAAGCCGCGCACCACGGTGGGCTGGAAAGGGCTGATCAACGACCCCTACCTGGATGACTCCTTCCGCATCGAGGACGGCCTGCACATCGGCCGCCAGCTGCTGCTGGATCTGGCCGAAAAGGGCCTGCCCACCGCCACCGAGGCGCTGGACCCGATCACCCCGCAATATCTGCAGGACCTGATCAGCTGGTCCGCCATCGGCGCGCGTACCACCGAATCCCAGACCCACCGCGAGATGGCCTCCGGCCTGTCCTCCGCCGTCGGCTTCAAGAACGGTACCGACGGCAGCCTGACCGTGGCCATCAACGCCCTGGAGTCGGTCTCCAACCCGCACCGCTTCCTGGGCATCGACCAGTGCGGCCAGGTATCCATCGTGACCACCAAGGGCAACCAGTACGGTCACGTGGTGCTGCGCGGCGGCAACGGCAAGCCCAACTACGACTCGGTCAGCGTGGCCCTGTGCGAGCAAGAGCTGATCAAGAGCAAGATCACGCCCAACATCATGATCGACTGCAGCCACGCCAACTCCAACAAGGACCCGGCTCTGCAGCCACTGGTGCTGGATAACATCACCACCCAGATCGTGGATGGCAACACCTCGATTTCCAGCCTGATGGTGGAAAGCCACCTGGGCTGGGGCAACCAGTCCATCTGCGAGGACATCAGCCAGCTCCAATACGGTGTCTCCATCACCGATGCCTGCATCGACTGGGATACCACCGAACAGGCGCTGCGCAACATGCGCGACAAGATCAAGGACGTGCTGCCGCAACGCAAGCGCGGCTGATCTCCGCCACCAACGAAAAGAGCCGGCTTGCCGGCTCTTTTTTCATTGTCCGGAAAACCTCCGGCACGCTGTACAGGATGAGGCTGGTCAGCCTTTACCTCTCGCAGCCTGGCGTTTCATGTACACCTCCACATAGCTGCAGCTGGGTATCACCCTGAAGCCGTTTTGCCGTGCATACTCCAGTGCCGCGGCAGTCACCACCGCAGCCAGCCCCTGCCCCCTCAGTTCATCGGGTACGAAGGTATGGTGGAAATCCAGGGTCCCGTCATCGACCTGACGATAATCCAGGTGGGCGCGATGGCCATCAACGAAGGCCTCGAAGGACCGCTTCTGCTCGTTGTGCGTTACCGTCGGTTCAGTGCTCATGGCTTTCTCCGCTTGCGTGGCTGATGCTTCGCAGCATACACCCCGCCCTGTCACCGGGCAAAAAAAAAGACGGCCGAAGCCGTCTTGAAGTTCGCTCACAGGGGAGCTTTACGCATGAATCTGTCTTCTCGCAGGAGGCAGATGGCACATAGCTTAAACCCGGCGGACAAAACCCGGTATCCAACAAAAGTCTAAAGGGTCTGTTCGTGACCCGGCGGTCAGCACTCTTTGCAACCTCCGCTTTGAGCAATCGCGCACAGTAACCGGATTCCCTGTGGCCCGAAGCCGCCATTGCGGTTTCAATCCCGTGATGAAAGCCCGATAATCAGCAGTTTCATCTTTCCGGTCGACAGCGACCCATCCGCATACAAGGAGTTTCCATGGACGCACTGCTTTCCCTGTTCGGCATACTGGCCGCATTGGTGGTGGTATTTTTCTTTGCCGGAGTCAAGGTGGTACCCCAGGGCCAGCAATGGACAGTGGAGCGTTTCGGCCGCTATACCAAGACCCTGGAACCCGGCCTGAACCTGATCATTCCCTTCATCGACCGCATCGGCTTTCGCCTGTCCATGATGGAGTCGGTACTGGATGTACCCTCGCAGACCATGATCTCCAAGGACAACGCTGCAGTCACTGCCGACGGTGTGGTGTTCTACCGCATCATGGAGGCCTCCAAGGCCGCCTATCAGGTCAACAACCTGACCTATGCCATCGTCAACCTGACCATCACCAACCTGCGCTCGGTGCTGGGCTCCATGGAGCTGGACCACATGCTGTCCAACCGCGAGGAGATCAACGAGCGCCTGCTGGCGGCCGTGGACCTGGCCACCGCCCCCTGGGGCATCAAGGTCACCCGCATCGAGATCCGCGACCTGAGCATGTCACCCGAGCTGCAGGAAGCCATGAACCTGCAGATGACCGCCGAGCGCCATCGCCGTGCCGTGGTCACCAAGGCGAACGGCGAAAAGGAAGCCGCCATCTTGCAAGCCGAAGGACAGCGCCAGGCCCAGGTACTGCAGGCCCAGGGCGAGAAAGAGGCGGCTTTCCTCAATGCCGAGGCACGCGAGCGCGAGGCGCTGGCCGAAGCCAAGGCCACCCGGGTGGTGTCCCAGGCAATCAGCGATGGTGACGTGCAGGCCCTGCAATATTTCCTGGGCACCAAATATGTGGAAGCCCTGCAGGAGATCGGCCAGGCCGAAAACAACAAGCTGGTGCTGATGCCGCTGGAAGCGGCCGGCATGACCGGCGCCGTGGCCGGCATCACCGAACTGCTGAAAAACACGCAGGCCGGATGATGCTGGAGTCCATTTTTGCCGCCTGGTGGTACTGGTTCATCGCCGCATTTGTGCTGCTGATCCTGGAGATCATCGTACCCGGTATCTTTCTGGTCTGGCTGGGCATGGGTGCCGCCCTGGTCGGTCTATTCCTGCTAGCCTTTCCCGGGGCGGATGCCGCCTGGCAGCTGCTGGTGCTCGCCTTGAGCATATGCGGATCGGTATTTGTCGGACTTGCCTGGCAGCGCAGGATCGTCCATCAGGACGGCACTCCCCTCAACCAGGGACTGGAAGGCTTCATCGGCCGGACAGCCCTGGTCAGCCAGCCTTTCCAGCAGGGCCAGGGACGCATCCGCCTGCAGGACAGCAGCTACCCTGCCCTCTGCAATGCGTCCGGGCTGCAGGCCGGACAGGCCGTGGTCATCACCGGCGTGCAAGGCCATGCCCTGATAGTGCAGCCAAAAAATTAACCTGCGTCACTGTACTGCCATGGCAGTGTTTACTTCCGGACAGCCTTGGCTTAATGTTAGCGCCATCTTTTTACGAGCGGCATTTTCAACTTTTTCCCGTCGGAGAGTCTTCTATGCGTAAAACCTTAGTCATGGGCCTGGGTGGTGCAGGCATGAACATTGCCAGCCGCGTCAAGCAAGAGCTGGGCTGCGACATCCTCGCTGTCAACACCAACGCTCACACCCTGGCCAGCAGTGACTTCGAACAGCGCCTGCAAATCGGTCCCAGCTGCTGCGAGGGCAAACCTGCCAAGTCCGTCATGCGCGGCCGCCTGGCTGCCGAGGAATCCCTGGAAGACCTGCGCTACTCCATTCGTGGTGCCGACCGCCTGATCCTGATCACCGGTCTGGGTGGCGGTACCGCATCCGGTGCCTCCCCCGTGATTGTCGACCTGGCCCTGGAGATGGGCATCGAAGTGGTCATGGTTGCCACCCTGCCCTTCAGCTTCGAGAACGTGCAGCGCGCCACCGCCCAGGAAGCCCTGGCCCAGCTCGAGAAGAAGAACATCCAGCTGATCCTGCACGACCACGCCAAGGCCCTGCAGCCCGGCAAGTCACTGGTCGACTACTACAATGCGGCCTCCGCCGAGATTGCCAAGGACGTGGAAAAACTGCTGGCCGAGTGACCCCGGAAGCGAAAACGAGAACGGCAGCCAATTGGCTGCCGTTTTTTGTGGTCTCGTACGGGATTGTCATCAAATGCCGTGACGATAGCGGCGTTCAAGGATCGCAACCCGCTGCACATAGGCCTGCGTCTCAGGGAACGCGGGAACGCCCTGATAACGCTGCACCGCACCGGGACCGGCATTGTACGCCGCAGTCGCCAGACGCACGTCATTGTTATACATGCGCAGCAGCATGGCCAGATAGCGCACGCCACCATCAATGTTCTGTTCCGGATCGAACGGGCTGCCCACACCCAGCTCGGCTGCCGTGCCGGGCATCAGCTGCATCAGGCCCTGCGCCCCGACCCGTGAGCGGGCCATGGGGTTGAAGGCCGACTCGGCATGGATCACCGCCTTGACCAAAGCGGGACTGACATCGTGCAAACGGGCATAGCGGGCGATTTCCTGCTCGTAGCGGCCGACAAACAACGGCGTGGTTTCCCAGTTGACGGTCGAACGGATCTTGCAGGCGTAGCAATCGTATCTGGGCTGCCACTTCTCGCCACGGACCCCGCCCTGCAGCTGTTTGTCGCTGAACGAGTTGCTGCCGTGTTTGTAGATCGGCGCTGCGCTGGCTACGGCATGCCCCTTGGTCACGGCCACCTGCCGGTATTCGACCGTACCGCTCGGATGAACGATCTTTTCAATGCCCGGCGCAATGATGCTGCGCTTTTCACCCGCAACGGACGAAGCGCAAACCAGTATGAGCCCGGCAAACCAGAGCCAGCTTGATTTTTTCATTGTGCCCATCTGTCCATGTCTGTCTGATCCACTGAAATCCCGGTTTCAATCTAGCCTGAATTGTCGGTGCCATCCTTGAAGCGGGTCACTGTTTCCTCAAGAACCGCAGTCTGTTTCCAGCCCTGCAACTGCCTTCTGCAACAGGAAGAACCCCATCTGTTCGATGATTCCATGCGACCGGCCGCATTGCAACCGGCGACAACCAGCCACGCGGCAGGCAAACAGCCAGCTGCTAGACTGGCTCCATTCTGCATTCCCCTGGAAACCACTATGGCCGAAACCCAATGGCTGGACAGGCTGATCGATGCCCTTCGCTCACGCAGCATGCTGTTTCTGATGCTGGGGCTGGCGGCCGGCTGGCTGCTGTTTGCCCCCTCGACACCCGAATACCGGATCTATCTGGCCCTGGAAAACGCCGATGAAATCGTCATCGACAGCATCCAGATGGAGTTCGGTTTCGACGTCAACCAGTCCAATCTGGTAACCGTGCAGCTCAGGCCGGGAGAGACACGCCACCTGGTGCTCAACCATCCGCCGGGCCGGGGCTTCAACGTGGAAGCCCGTTACAGCGATGGTCAGGTACAGAGTTTCTGTGCCAACCGCAACATCAAGGGCCACCATCAAAGCCTGGTGCTGCAGCGCTAGGCCTCCCGACTGCCTGCCATTGCATGCCGGTACGCATTCGCTCGCACAATCTGCTTATCGACTGTCGCACGCAAAAGTTCACCCCTGTTGCAACCGGACACTAATCAACTGTAGGTCCGGATTCATCCGGACAAAGCCCGGCATCGCCGGGCAACGAAGCTCTTATGTGCGAATAAATTCGCACCTACAGATGTGTCTGTTTGTGGTGGCGCAGGACGCATGCCGGCCTCTACCCTGCAAGAGCGACACTCGCCGCGACCGTACGGTTGTGCCAGGGATGTTCCGAATCGCGACCAGGGGCCTCCTACGGGCCATTCCCTATACAAACATGCTGGTTCCGCCAAGCATGCGGCAGACTGCCACAGACCACCCTTTTGGTTTATCCTGCAGGCCTGAACCTCGGGAATGAACCATGTCCACCTCACAAAAGACCGGCTGGCTGCTGCTGGGCAGCGCCATCATCCTTGCGCTGTCGCTGGGCGTACGCCATGCCTTCGGCCTGTTCCTGCAGCCCATGAGCCTGGAGTTCGGCTGGGGACGCGAGGTCTTTGCCTTTGCCATTGCCTTGCAGAACCTGGTCTGGGGACTGGTGCAGCCCTTCGTGGGTGCCTTTGCCGACCGTTACGGCGTGCGTCCCACCGTATTGATCACCGCGATCGCCTACGGAATCGGCCTGTGGCTGATGTCGATCTCCGGCATTCCGGGCATGCTCTATCTGAGCACCGGATTGCTGATCGGCTTCGGGCTGTCGGGCACTTCCTTTGCCGTGTTGCTGTCGGTGGTCGGCCGCAGCGTGGCACCGGAAAAACGCAGCATGGCCATGGGCATTGCCAGTGCGGCCGGTTCCTTTGGCCAGTTCGCCATGCTGCCCGGCACCCTGGGCCTGATCCAGTGGCTGGGCTGGTCAGCAGCTCTGCTGGTCTGCGCCCTGCTGATCATGCTGATCCTGCCACTGGTACCCATGCTGAAGGAAAAGCCGCCACAAAGTACCGGTGGCCAGCGCCAGGCGCTGGGAGTCGCCCTGTTGCAGGCCGGCCGGCACACGCCGTTCTGGCTGTTGTCGATGGGCTATTTCGTGTGCGGTTTCCAGGTGGTGTTCATCGGCGTGCACATCCCTTCCTACCTGCTCGATCAGCAACTGTCGGCCCAGGCCGGTACCACGGTGCTGGCACTGGTCGGTCTGTTCAACATTGCCGGCACCTGGATTGCCGGCTGGCTGGGCGGGCGCTTTTCCAAGCCAAGGCTGCTATCGCTGCTCTATCTGAGCCGCAGCATCGTCATCAGCCTGTTCGTATTCCTGCCGCTCAGTGAAACCTCCGCCTGGCTGTTCGGCATCAGCATGGGCCTGCTGTGGCTGTCGACGGTTCCCTTGACCAACGGCACCATTGCCACCATCTTCGGTGTGCAGCACCTGTCGATGCTGGCCGGCATCGCCTTCCTGTTTCACCAGTTGGGTTCCTTTGCCGGCGGCTGGCTGGGTGGCTGGGTGTACGACCAGACCGGCAGCTACGATCTGGTCTGGAAGGTGTCCATCCTGCTCAGCCTGATTGCCGCCCTGCTCAACCTGCCCATCCGCGAAAAACCGTTACACGAGGATCCACCATGCGCAAACACCTTGTCCGCTACCTGATCCTGTTGTTGCTGGCATTGATCCTGGCACTGAGCTGGTGGGGCTGGTCCAGATCCGGACTGAGCCTGCTGCAGCTGGACGGTTTCATTTGCTGATGCCTGTTGCCCCGATCAAGCTGCAGCCTGACCCGACCCCTTGAGCCTGCCTCAGCCACGCTCCCTGTTACGCAGCAGACGCAGGCTGTTGAGGGTCACCAGCAGGCTGGCGCCGGCATCGGCAAATACCGCCATCCACATGGTCGCCATGCCGGCCAGCGCCAGCAGCAGGAACACTACCTTGAGACCCAGCGCCACGCTGATGTTCTGCTGCAGGATGGCCATGGTGCGCCGCGACAGGCGAATCAGCTGTGGCAGCTTGTGCAGGTCGTCATCCATCAGCGCGACATCGGCGGTTTCAATAGCAGTATCGGTACCGGCCGCACCCATGGCAAAGCCGATATCGGCGCGAGCCAGTGCCGGTGCATCATTGATGCCATCACCGACCATGCCCACCTTGCGGCCCTGCTCCTGCAAGCGGCCAATCCGCTGCAGCTTGTCGTCGGGCAGCAGACCCGCATGTACCTGCTCAATGCCTGCCGCTTTACCGATCTGCTCCGCCACCTGCGGATTGTCGCCACTGAGCATCAGGGTATGCACTCCGAGCGCCTGCAGCTGACGTATGGCATCGGCAGCGTCCTCCTTGAGCGGATCCTGCACACCGAACCAGCCCAGTACGCCCTGCCTGCCCGCCAGCAGACTGACACTCAGTCCCTGCTCCTGCAGCTCATGCAGTTTGGCCTGGTCGGCGGCGGTCAGCAGTTGCAGACCGTCCAGCATGCGCTGGTTGCCAAGCCAGAAGGTTTCTCCGTTGATTTCACCCTGCACGCCATGCCCGGCCACGGCTGCAAAGTGGCTGACCTCCAGCAGGGACTGCTCCGGCAGGCCGGCATGGATGGCGCATGATACCGGGTGGTCGGAACGTGCCGCCAGGCTGGCCGCCAGCTGCGGTATCGGCAGACTGCTGTCTGCGACGATCTCCTGCCGTACCAGCTGCGGCTTGCCCAGAGTCAGGGTACCGGTCTTGTCGAAGGCCATGGTATCCAGCTGGCGGGCCTGCTCCAGATAGACGCCACCCTTGATCAGGATGCCCGCCCGTGCGGCACTGGCCAACGCGCTGACCACCGCCACCGGAGTGGAAATCACCAGTGCGCAGGGACAGGCAATCACCAGCAGCACCAGCGAGCTGTAGATCCAGTCGAGCCAGCTACCGCCGCCAAACAGCGGTGGCAACACGGCCACCAGCAGGGCAATGACCACCACCATCGGAGTGTAGATAACGGCAAAACGGTCCACAAAGCGCTGCGTGGGTGCCTGGCTGGACTGGGCTTCCTGCACACGGTGCATGATGCGCGCCAGCAGGCTGTCATCGGCCCGTGCCACACTGCGGTACAGCACCTCGTGGCTGGTATTGAGCGAGCCGGCATGGATGCGGTCACCGGTCTGCAGCTCCACCGGCAGGCTTTCACCGGTGATGGCCGACTGGTCAAATGCCGAGCTGCCCACGACAATCTCTCCGTCCAGCGCCACCCGCTCACCGGGTGCCAGGCGAATCAGGCTGCCCACCGCCACGCCCGTCACCGGCTGGCTGTGCCAGTCACCGTCTGCCTGTTGCACCAGGGCAGCTTCCGGCGTCAGCACCATCAGGCTGCGCACCGCATCGCGGGCGCGCACCAGCGAGCGGGCCTCGATCAGCTCGGCCAGGGAAAACAGGAAGGTAACCATGGCCGCTTCCGGCCAGTGGCCGATCAGGAAGGCTCCGGTCACGGCAATGCTCATCAGAGCATTGATGTTGAGATTGTGGTTGATGATGGCAATCCAGCCCTTCTTGATGATGGGCGTGCCAATCAGCAGCACACTGACCAGCGCCGGCAACAGTGCCCAAAGACTGCTGGCCGGTTGCATCCATTCGGCCACCTCCGCCAGCGTGGCCAGCACGCCAGCGGCCACCAGCCGTACCAGGTAGGCCCGGCTGCCGCCATTCGCCCCCTCCGCAGTCCGGCCCGCCTCCAGCGGTACGGCCTGCATGCCCAGCTCGCCGATATCGCCGATCACCGATTCCAGCTGCCCCGGCAGGTGATGCACCTGCAAGCGGCGCTCCAGCAGGTTGAAATGCAATGCGCCGACATGGGGATTGCGCGCCAGCCGGTCGCGGATCAGGCGCTCCTCGGTGGGACAATCCATCTGCTCGATCTGCAGGGTGCTCTTGTCGTGGCCTGCCTGCAATTCCGGCGCCGGCTGCGGCGCTTCCGGCAGCAGGTCAGGATGGCAGCAGTGCTCTTCATGGGAATGCGGTTGGGACATGGAAACTCTCCATTTCTGCTCGTGCACCCGGCCAGGATGCCCGTTCGGGCTGGCAGCCGGACTGCTTTCATGCAAGGATTAAAGACCCTGAAGCCACTACAAGGTCAAGCATGAGAATCGGAGAACTGGCGCGGCAAACCGGCACACCAGCGGAAACCATACGCTACTACGAGCGGGAGCGGCTGTTGCCGGAGCCGGCCCGCACCCGCAGCAACTACCGTCAGTATGGTCCGCAACATCTGGAGCAACTGCTGTTCATTCGTCAGTGCCGGGCACTGGACATGTCACTGCAGGAAATACGCACCCTGCTGGAAGTCCGTGACAATCCGGCGGGTACTTGCAGTACGGCCAACCAGGTCCTGGACGAGCACATCCAGCATGTGGAAACCCGCCTTCACGAACTGCAGGGGCTGGCCCTGCAACTGCGCCAGCTGCGCAGCCAATGCTCCAGTGAAAGCCCTGCCGCCGAGTGCGGCATCTTGCAGGGACTGGCCAGCGAACACCCACCAACCGTCCCGGTTCGTGAAACACATATCAAATAGTTGAGGTTTTTCACAATTGGACTGGCGCCGGAAACAGTGGTCTGTATACTTTGCAGCCAGTAAATCTGTCTGCAGGCAGTGTGCCAGCACTCTTTTTCCAGCGGAATCCAGCCATGTACTTTGTTTTTCCCACCCCGTCCGACATTGCCGACTACCTGAGCCAGCAGCTGCTTGACCTGATCCGCGAAAAGCCGGATTGCGTACTGGGCCTTGCCACCGGCAGTACCATGGAACCCGTATACGCCGAGCTGATCCGCCTGTTCGGAGAGCAGCAGCCGGACCTGTCCCGCCTGACCACTTTCAACCTGGACGAATACATCAGCCTGCCGGCCAGCCACCCGCAAAGCTACAACTACTACATGCACGAACACCTGTTTGACGAGCTGGGGCTGGATGACCGCCAAGTCCACCTGCCCAGCGGTGTCTGCACGGAACTGGAACAGGAGTGCATCGACTATTCGGCAGCCATTGCCGCAGCCGGCGGACTGGACTTCCAGTTGCTGGGGGTCGGCACCAATGGCCATATCGGCTTCAACGAGCCCGGCACCTCCTTTGACAGCCTGACCCACGTGGTGGAGCTGTCCGAAAACACCCGTATCGACAACGGCCGCTTTTTCGACAACATGGATGAAGTGCCCACCCATGCCATCACCATGGGCATCCGTGACATCCTCAACGCCAAACAGATCGTGCTGGTGGCCACCGGCGAACACAAAACCGACATCATCAGCCAGCTGTACCGCACCCCGGCTGACGAATCCATGCCGGCCTCTGCACTCAAGCTGCATCCCGATGTACGCGTCTATCTGGACGAGGCAGCCGCCAGCAAGCTCCCACAGGAGGCCCTGTATCATGTTTTCTGATATCACCCTGAAACAGGACAAATGCACCGTCCTGTCACGCCTGCGCGGTTACCGGCCACGCATCCTTTTCCTGCTGCTGGCCCTGTTTGCCGGCCAGGTGCTGGCCGCACCCGCACTGAACAACAACCAGGCAGCTGAAGGCCTGAAAGCCCTGCTGGAGCAGGGCAGTGATCTGGCGATCCGCCAGCTGGGCCAGAATGGTGGTTTCAGCCAGAACCCCAAGTGGCGCATCCCGCTGCCGAAAACACTGCAGAAACCGGCCCAGCTGATGCGCAACCTGGGCCAGGGTGCCATGGTGGACGAGCTGGAAAACAACCTGAACAGCGCCGCCGAACAGGCCATCCCCCATGCCCGCGAGCTGCTGGTCAGCAGCATACGCCAGATGAGCCTGCAGGATGCCCGGCAGATCCTCTCCAGCCACCCCACGGCAGCTACCGAGTATCTGGATCGCACCAGCCGTGCCGAACTGCGCCAGCGTTTCCTGCCCATCGTGCAGGAGACCACCGCCGGCTCGCCGATGATCCGCCAGTACAATCAGCTGGCCGGCCAGGCCAGCGGCTTCGGGCTGGGCAAGAACAAGAGCCTGTCGGCGGAGGACTATGTCACCGACAAGGCGCTGGATGCCCTGTTTGGCGTGATCGCCGAGCAGGAGTCCAGCCTGCGTGCCAATCCGGCCAAGGCAACCGGCAGCCTGCTCAAGGGTGTCCTGGAGGCCTTTCGCAGGTAGCCGTCAACAGATGCCGCATACAACAACGCCGCGCAGTTAACTGCGCGGCGTTGTCGTTCATGGCCGGACGTTTTGGCTGATATCACGTCCCGGCCAGCCGGGAATCACTTTTCCACAAATGCCCGCTCGATCACGAAATCACCCGGCTCGCCCATCCGCGGCGACACCTGCAGCTTGAACTCGTTGCCGAGCATGTCGGTCAGGTCATCCAGCATGGCCGGGCTGCCGCACAGCATGGCGCGGTCATCCTGCGGATTGATGGGCGGCAGACCGATGTCCTCGAACAGCTTGCCACTGCGCATCAGGCTGGTGATCCGGCCCCGGTTGCGAAACGGCTCACGGGTTACCGTCGGGTAGTACACCAGCTTGTTGCGCACCTCTTCGCCGAAGTACTCGTTCTGCGGCAGCTCATTGGTGATGAAGTCGGCATAGGCCAGCTCGCTGGCAAAACGCACGCCATGCACCAGGATGACCTTGTCGAAGCGCTCATAGGCCTCCGGCTCCTGGATCAGGCTCATGAAGGGGGCCAGCCCGGTTCCGGTAGCCAGCAGATAGAGGTGCTTGCCCGGACGCAGGTCATGCAGCAGCAGGGTACCGGTCGGCTTCTTGCTGACCTGGATCTGGTCGCCCACCTGCAAATGCTGCAGCCTTGAAGTCAGCGGGCCATCCGGAACCTTGATCGAGTAGAACTCCAGGTGGTCCTCATAGTTGGGACTGACAATGGAATAAGCACGCATCAGCGGACGCCCGTCGACCTGCAGGCCGATCATGACAAACTGGCCGTTTTCAAAGCGCAAACCCGGATCACGGGTGGTCTTGAAGCTGAACAGGCTGTCATTCCAGTGGTGCACACTGAGGACGCGTTCGGTATTGAGATTGCTCATGCGGTGGTTCCTTGTGAAAGCCGTGACTTGTACCGGGTACACTATACGGCTATCTTGGTCATTCGTTAAATGAATTAAAAAGATAGCTGATATCAGGAAACATGATATGCGCCTAACTCTGCGACAACTCCAGGTATTTGCCGAGATCGCCCGCCTGGAAAATGTATCACGCGCCGCTGAACGCCTGTGCATGTCGCAATCCGCGGCGAGCACCGCACTCAACGAGCTGGAACGCAATTATGGCTGCCAGCTGTTCGATCGCGCCGGCAAACGGCTGGTCATCAACGCCCTGGGGCTGGAGCTGCTACCCCAGGCCCGGATGCTGCTGGAACAGGCGCAGGCCATTGACGGGCTGCTCAAGGGCCAGCAGGGCTTCGGCTCACTGAACGTGGGTGCCACCCTGACCATCGGCAACTATCTGGCTGCCTTGCTGCTGGGCCACTTCATGCAGCGCCACCCCGTTTGCAAGGTCCGCCTGCATGTCCAGAACACTGCGCACATCATCGACCAGGTGGCCAGCTTTCAGCTCGATCTGGGACTGATCGAAGGCCATTGCGAGCATCCCGACCTGGTCCTGACACCCTGGATCAGCGATGAACTGAGCGTATTCTGCGCTCCCGGCCACCCGCTGGCAAAACAGGGGCGGATCAGCCTTCACGAACTACAGCAAGAGGACTGGATCCTGCGTGAACAGGGCTCCGGTACCCGGCGCACCTTTGAGCATGCCCTGCTACCCCATGGCTGCAGCGTACGCGCCCTGCTCGAACTGGAGCATACCGAAGCGATCAAGCGGGCCGTCGAATCGGGGCTGGGCATCGGCTGCATCTCCCGGCTGGCTCTGCGCGATGCGTTCCGGCGCGGCAGCCTGGTGCCGCTGGCCACTCCCGAGCTGGATCTGGAGCGGCCCTTCTCGTTCATCTGGCACCGGCAGAAATTCCAGACCCGCGCCATGCAGGAGTTCATCCAGCTGTGCACGAACCTTACCGAAAACTGCTCCCGCAGTGACCAGATCCGGCTGCCGGCAATTTCCTGACACACCCGGACCTGCGTGCGGACACGGAGGCCACAACCCGTCCGGGCAGATCAGACCGGCAGCTGCGTCTTGTGTGGCTGGCCGGCTTCCTCGCAGACCAGGCGCGGCAGCAGATAGCCCGGCAAGTGCTCCCGCATGTGACGATACAGCTGTGCAATCCGCTGTTGCGGCAGGTCGAAATGATGGGCTCCCTGCACCGGGTCCAGCCGATGCAGGTAGTACGGCAACACACCAGCGGCAAACAGCTCTTCACTCAGGCGGCACAGCACCTGCGCATCATCGTTGACCCCGCTGAGCAATACCGACTGGTTGAGCAGGGTGATGCCCTGCCGGCGCAGGCCGTCCAGCCCCCGCCGCAGATCCGCACTGATCTCGTGCGGGTGGTTGACATGCAGCACCAGGGACACCTGCAACCGCAGGGCGGCAAGCATGGCTTGCAGCTCCGGAGTCAGTCGTTGCGGCAATACCACGGGAACGCGGCTGTGAATGCGCAGGCGCCGTACATGGCCAATGGCCGCGATCTGCCCACACAACTGCTGCAGGGCGGCATCGTCCAGCAGCAGCGGATCCCCGCCACTGAGAATGACTTCGCTGATGCTGCGGTCGGCCGCCACGTACTCCAGCGCCTGCTCCCACTGATGACGCCCGACCCGGTTGTCCGCATAGGGAAAATGCCGCCGGAAGCAGTAACGGCAGTTGACCGCGCAACCGCCTGTGGCAATCAGCAGCACCCGACCATGATATTTGTGCACCACGCCGGGCCGTACATTGGCCTGCTGCTCGCCCAGCGGATCCTGCACATAACCGGCCACCTGCTGTTTCTCTTCGCGTACGCCCAGCACCTGGCGCAGCAGCGGATCCTGTTCGTTGCCCGGCTCCATCAGCGCAATGAAAGGCCGTGGCACAAGCACCGGAAACTCCCGCTCCCCTCCCAGGCGATCCGCCAGGCCACTGTGTTCGAGCTGCAACAGGCGCAGCAGCTCGTGGCCATCGCGCACGGCATCGGCCAGCTCCTTCTGCCAGCTTTGCGTCTGCTGCAGCAAGGTAACGGGAACGGCTTGCATGTGATTCCTCTCGTGGTCGGTCGCGGGAAGCCGAGTATAACGCTTTGATTTCGGGCAAGCCCGTCCGTTTTTCTGCCGGACACCCCTCGACAGACGGGCCAATGCCGTTAAAATCGGTGTTCGGGCGACTGAAAACGGAACCTGTAACCTTCCACAGGGTCAGTTTGTTCAGGCCTGCATTACCCTTCATTGCGCCCAGACGCTACCAGAGAGACTTGATCCATGCTGAAAAAAATCCTGTTCGCCGGTTCCCTGATGCTTTCCAGCCCGCTGTGGGCAGCCGATAACCCCCATGTCCTGCTTACCACCAGCCTCGGCGAGATCGAACTGGAACTGGATGCCGAAAAAGCGCCGATCAGTGTTGCCAACTTCCTGTCCTATGTGGATGACAAGCGCTACGATGGCACCATCTTCCATCGCGTCATTCCCAACTTCATGATCCAGGGCGGCGGTTTTGACAAATACATGCAGCAGCGCCCCACCAACAAGCCGATCAAGAACGAGGCCGACAACGGTCTGACCAATGATCGCGGCACCATCGCCATGGCGCGCACCCAGGCAGTGGACTCCGCTACCGCGCAGTTCTTCATCAACCACAAGGACAATGACTTCCTCAACCATGGCGGCCGCGACTTCGGCTACGCGGTGTTCGGCAAGGTCGTCAACGGTATGGAAGTGGTGGACCAGATCGCCGGTGTGCCCACCAGCAATTACGGCATGCATCAGAACGTGCCCAGCGAACCGGTGCTGATCCTGAAGGCCCGTCGCACAGCCGGGGAAGCCGCAACGGACGAATAGATTTTCCGGCATGAAAAAGCGCGCCACCCCGGTGGAGTGGCGCGCCAGGGTCACTTTACTCCTTAGCGGATATTGATGATGGTCTGCGTGATGGCGCTTTCGGTCTCGATGGTCTTGGCGTTGGCCTGATAGTTGCGCTGCGCCACGATCAGGTTGACCAGCTGGTCGGACAGTTCCACGTTGGAATCCTCCAGCGCTCCCGCCGTGATCACGCCAAGAGTGCCGGTACCGCCCGGGTTGGGAACCGGCTCACCGGATTCCAGCGACTGCACCCACTGCGTCTTACCAATCGGCGTCAGACCTTGCACGTTGGCAAAATCCACCAGGATCACCTGCCCCTGCACCTTGGTCTGACCGTTGGTGTAGCGGGCAAAGATCTTCCCGGTCTCATCAATTTCAATGCCGGACAGCTCGCCCGTGGTATGGCCGTTCTGCGCTACCTCGGTGACCGCAAACGAGCTGGCGTATTGGGAGGCATCCCGCATGTCGAGGGTGATGCCTTGCGGGGCGGCGTTGGCACCATTGGCACTCCAGTTCGGCGGCTTGTGGCCGTCGGCAATGGCCGGCACCCAGCCCTGCAGGGTCAGACGTCCCTTGCTGTCCAGAATATCGATGGCGGCTCCGCTTACCGGACTGATGCTGTCCAGCTTGCCATCCTTGGTGAACACAAGATCCATCCCATAGGGTTCCTCCGATCCGGGATCGGCAGGATTGCGGCCATCGATCAGGATATTCATGCGCCACTGGTTGCTGTCGGTCTTGACGAAATACTGGGTCAGCACATGGGCGTTGCCCTGCGAGTCGTACACGTTGGTCGAGGTGGACGAGTTGTAGCTGGCTGCATCGGTCGGATCGAAGGCCGCGTTGGCAGTGGCCACGGCGTCCGTTTTGGCCGCATCACGGGCCGCTTCGGCGGCAGTGATGTGGACCGGATCCAGCATGGCCGCTTCTCGCTCTGCTTCAGCCTGTTCGATGTTGACCGTATCCGCCATGGCAGCGAGCCTTTCTGCATCAGCTCCTGCTGTATCGAGCGGATTCGCTGCCAAGTAGACATCATAGGCATCCTGACCGGCCTGATTCAGGGAGTCCGTATAGGCAGTCTGCCCCGCTGCAGCCAGTGAGGTTTCATAGGCGGTACTCAACACACCATCATGAACCGACTGCCAGTTTACCGGCGGATTCAGTGTGGAGTTCAGATTGAACGACTGCCGCAGATCGCTGGTGGCCCTGGGTTCCTGGCTGGCACTCTTGATTTGCAGGTTGCCGATCACGCCTTCGCGGAGCTGGTCTTTCTCGTCCAGAACGTAGCCCTGCAGGTTGTTGCCGAAGTTGTCGACGATGAAGCCATCCCGGTCGGTACCAAAGAAACCGGCACGGGTGTAACTCAATGCACCGTTGTTGCTGACCTGAAAGAAACCCTTGCCGTTGATGGCCAGGTCCAGCGGATTCTGGGTGTAGTTGATGTTGCCCTGGTTGAACAGCTGGGAAACACTGCCCAGCAGCACACCACTGCCGATCTGGTTCTTGCCGTTGCCCAGCATACTGGCCGCATATACATCGGCAAACTCGGCACGTGACTGCTTGAAGCCCACGGTGCCGGCGTTGGCGATGTTGTTACCGGTCACGCTCAGGTCCTTGGTTGCGGCACGCATGCCGCTCAGGCCGATATTGAAAGACATCTTGAACTCCTTGGTCGCCGCGGCGACGGCTGAAAATGGTTACTGGCCGATGATCTGTACTTGCGACAAGGGCAAGGTGCCCAGGCCGGCGATGTTCAACAGCATTTCCCCGCCCTGCGGGCTCAGGGTCACGCTCTCCACCCTGGCGGGCAGCATGGTGTAGAGCCCCTGGGTTTCTCCGCCAAAGGCCCCCTCGGCCTTGAAGCTGTACGTGCCAGAAGGCAGCAGATCACCCTCCTCGTTGGTGCCGTCCCAGGTAAAGGACTGGTTGCCGGCTTCCAGCGCACCCAGATGGATACGCTTGACAACGGAGCCCGACCCATCCTGCACGGTGACATAGACGTTGCCGCTGCTTTGCGGTACCAGCACACTGCCCTTGAGCCCTTCGGCGGTATCCACGGTGGCCTGGTCACCGGCAAAGATCACGCTGCGCCCGACCAGACTGGAGGCCTGCAGCGCCTGCGACGAATGTACGCTGCCAAGGATGTCGCCCATGCTGTCATTGAGCTTCTCGATGCCTTCCAGGCTGCTGAACTGGGCCAGCTGTGCGATGAAATCACCATTGTCCTGCGGATCCAGCGGGTTCTGGTTGTTCAACTGGGCCACCAGCAACTCCAGGAACTCGGTCTTGCCCAGTTCCTTTTTGTGGTCCCGTTCCACCTGGTGCTGATACTGGTCCAGGATCGAGCCGGCTGCGCCGATTGCGGATGCACTCATGAAATTCTCCCTGCCTTACTGGCCCAGTGTGAGCACGCGCTGCATCATCTGCTTGGCGGTGTTCATCATTTCCACGTTGGTCTGGAAGGCACGACTGGCGGAAATCATGTCAGCCATCTCCTCCACCACGTTGACGTTGGGGTAGTACACATACCCCTGCTCGTTGGCAGCCGGATGATCCGGCTCATAGCGCGGCACCAGCTCGCTCTGGTCCTCGACGATGCCGTTCACCTGAACGCCCTTGCCGGCCTGGTCATGTCCGGCAAACAGCGAGGCCTGCCCGCCGTTCTTGAGGTTCTCGGCAAACACGGTGGCAAACACCGGATGCCTGGCGCGATAGGTCTGGTCCACGCTGGAAGAGACGGTCTCTGCGTTGGCGATATTGCTGGAAATGGTGTTCAGCCGGGTGCTCTGCGCACTCATGCCGCTGCCGGCAATATGAAAAACACTGGAAAGTGACATGACGGATACCTCTCTTATTCGCCGCGCAGGGCCAGCGCCAGCCCCTTGAATTTGTTGTTCAGCATGGTGAAGCTGGCCTGGAACTGCACCGCGTTCTCCGCGTAATGCGATTGTTCCACCTGCAGGTCCACCGAATTCTGGTCAATGGAGGCATGCTGCGGATTGCGGAACCGGAGCGCCGGATCGGCCAGTTCCATGCCATCCGCCGCAAAATGCTGCCGGTCGGTACGCACCAGGCCGGTTCTGCCCTCTGCCTGCTGTTGCGCCTGGCTGGCCAGCACGCTGGCGAAATCCAGATCCCGCGCTTTGAAGTTGGGGGTGTCCGCATTGGCAATGTTGTTGGCCAGCACCTCGGCCCGCCGGGCACGAAAGCCCAGGGCTTGTTCGTGGATGCCCAGTGCCTTGCTGAAATTGATGCTCATGACGCATCTCCTGCCATTGTTTCTGTTGCCAGCAACAAAGCAATACACATGCCAACGGCAATTTATCGTTTCATTTCAACGGGATAGAGAAAAGAAGAAGAATCACCAGGCAGTCAGCGACAACAATTTGACTGCCCGTGGCGGAAGCGGCATCCGCCTATGCGAACGACTGTGGATGGCCGGGAAGGAATGGCTGCAAGACCCGCCGCAAGGTGGCGGCAGGCCAGGCCAGCAGAACGGGAGAAAGGAGTGCGGCAAGCCGCAGGACGCACCTGCGGTTGCACGCAGGCGCTGCAGGTGCAAGCCGGATCAGGTCCGGGTCACATAGGTCAGGATTTCCACCACCTGTTCCGTCGTGGTTGCCCAGGCCATGGCCGCTGCATCCACTTCCTTGAGCGGGTGGATGATGTCTTCGGCGTGCAGAGTGACATAGGGCTTGCCCAGGGCTGCGCAGTAGCCGGCATCAAAGGCGGCATTCCACTGCTTGTACTTGTCGCCGAAACGGACCACCACCAGGTCGGCAGCCTCGATCAATGTCTTGGTGCGAATGGCATTCACCTTGGATGACTGATGGTCGCGCCAGAACGGCTTGTCCTGCTCACCCAGAAAATCACCGGCCGCATCGCTGGCTTCATGGTCGGTGACTGGCGCGGTGAACTGGATGTCCAGGCCACGTGCTTCTGCGCCGCGACGGATCTCGTCACGCCAGTCCGTATGGATTTCACCCGAGAGGTACACGGTAAGCTGCATGGTCACTCCTTGCTGTATTGAAACCGGTTGTTTGCATCTGCGCTGCCCAGCATAGCCAATGCGCCGGCCTTGTGCATCTTTGCCCAGCCCCCACGCGGCAGGGTAAACTAGCCTGTCTTCCAATCATTCATTATCGGAACTCCCGCATGGGCCTCCCTCGCCTCATATTACTCGCCGTGCTGGCAGCTGCCGCCTACTGGCTCTGGAAAAAGGTCAAGACCCTGTCGGCCGACACAGCTGACGACCGGCTGCAGAAAACCACGCAAATGGTACGCTGCGTGCACTGCAACCTGCACCTTCCACAGGACGACGCCATTCGTCACAACAACCAGTGGTACTGCAGCAAGGAACATATCCGCGCAAGGACCGGTCAGTCATGAACACCGCACAGCTTGCCCTGCTCGGCCAGCCGGGCCAGCGCATCCTCCGCCTGTATCATCTGTACCGGGTGCTGATCGGCCTGGCCCTGGTCCTGCTGGTTGCCAGCAACCTGGAGGATCAGCTGCTCAACGTGGCCCACACCCGGCTGTTCAGCCTGGGTAGCTGGTGTTACCTGATTTTCAACATCTTCATTACCCTGGCCATGCCCCGCGCCGAGCGCCTGCCGCCCCTGTTTGCGCTGGCACTGGTCGACATTCTGCTGTTGAGCCTGCTGTTCTATGCCGCAGGCGGCCCCAGCAGCGGTATCGGCAACCTGATCGTGGTCGCCGTGGCCATCGCCAATATCCTGCTCTACCGGCATATCGGTATGGTGATTGCCGCCATGGGCGCCACTGGCATCATTTACCTGACCTTCTACCTCAGCCTCACCCACCACGAGGTATCCGGCCAGTACATGCAGGCCGGCATGCTGGGCATCCTGTGCTTTGTGGCCGCCTTCGCCGTGCAGCTGCTCGGCCGCAAGCTGGTGGCCAGCGAAATCATGCTGCAGAAGCATGCCTCCACAGTGGCCAACCTGGAAGCCCTGAACGCAGCCATCATCGAGCGCATGCGTACCGGCATCCTGGTGCTGAGCAGCAATTACCAGGTTCTGCAGGTCAACCAGTCCGCCCTCAACATGCTGGACAGCACGGGCCTCCAGCACCAGAGTCTGGCGGAGTATTTTCCCGACCTGATCCGCACCTACCTGGCCTGGCAGAAAAACCCGTCCATCACCCCGGACACGGTGCAGTTCTCGTCCCGCAGCCCGCAATTGCAGCCCGGTTTCGTCGTGCACCAGCAAGATGGCGAGCAGCAGCTGCTGATCTTTCTTGAAGACACCAAATACCACAACCAACAGGCACAGCAGCTCAAGCTGGCCTCCCTGGGCCGCCTGGCCGCCGGCATCGCCCACGAGATCCGCAACCCGCTGGGTGCCATCAGCCATGCCGCACAGCTGCTAGGCGAGTCGGAAACCCTGGATCGGGCCGAGCGCCGCCTGAGCCAGATCATCCAGGAGCAGACCAGCCGTCTGAATCATGTCATCGAGAACGTGCTGCAGCTGTCCCGGCAACAGAAGTCCGAACCCCAGCTGCTGGACCTCAAGTACTGGATTCACCGCTATGCCACCGCCTACCGCGAAAGCGCCCCGGCCGACCAGCAGCTGCAACTGGAGGTGACCGGCAACCACCTGAACACCCGCATGGATCCGCACCAGCTGAATCAGGTGCTGGACAACCTGGTGGGTAACGCCATGCGTTATACGGCCGAAAAAGAGGGCAAGCGCACCGTACAGCTGCTCATGTTCCGTCACCACAGCCTGTTGCTGCCGATTCTGGAAGTCCGCGACGAAGGCCCCGGAGTTCCGGCGGAGGAACAGGACGCCCTGTTCGAACCCTTCTTCACCACCGACAAGCAGGGTACCGGCCTGGGGCTGTATATCTCGCGCGAACTGTGCGAAAGCAACCAGGCGCGCCTGGATTACATTGACCGTCCCGGACAGGGTGCCTGTTTCCGCATCACCTTTGCCCACCCCCGAAGCCTTGGCCTGCAGAAGAAATGAACACCGCCACAGTACTGATCATCGACGACGAACCGGATATCCGCGAACTGCTGGAAATCACCCTCATCCGCATGGGGCTGGAAGCCGAGTGCGCCAGCACCGCAGAGGAAGCCTATGCCGCACTGCAGGCACGAAATTTCGACCTGTGCCTGACCGACATGCGCCTGCCCGACGGCAACGGCCTGGATATCATCGAGTACGCCCAGCGGTACCACGGCCAGATGCCGATCGCCATGATCACCGCCTACGGCTGCGTGGACACCGCAACCCGCGCCCTCAAGGCCGGCGCCTTCGACTTCATCACTAAACCGCTGGACCTGCAGAAGCTGCGCGAACTGATCCAGAACGCCCTGCAGCCTGCCCGCGATGCCGACTCGGCCAGTTCTGCCGACAGCCCGCTACTGGGCCAGTCGCGTCCCATGCAGCATCTGCGCCAGAAGATCAGCAAGCTGGCCCGCAGCCAGGCACCGGTACACATCACCGGCGAATCCGGCACGGGCAAGGAACTGGTCGCCCGGGAAATCCACCTGCAGAGCAATCGTGCCGCACAACCCTTTGTACCGGTCAACTGCGGTGCCATCCCGGACGAGCTGATGGAAAGCGAGTTCTTCGGCCACAGGAAAGGCAGCTTTACCGGAGCCCACGACAACAAGCCCGGCCTGTTCCAGGCCGCCCAGGGCGGCACCCTGTTTCTGGACGAGGTGGCCGATCTACCCCTGCACATGCAGGTCAAGCTGCTGCGCGCCCTGCAGGAAAAGTCGGTGCGTCCGGTCGGCAGCCAGCAGGAAGTGGCCGTGGATGTACGCATCCTCAGCGCCACCCACAAGGATCTTGCCGCCGAGGTGGCTGCCGGACGTTTCCGCCAGGACCTCTATTACCGTCTCAACGTCATCGAGGTGCGGGTACCACCGCTGCGTGAGCGCGGCGAAGATACCGGCCTGCTGGCACAGGTGTTCCTACAGCGCCTATGTGCGGGCGAGCCACTGGCCAGGCTCAGTGCCGCGGCGCTGGAAAAGCTGCTGCAGCACCGCTTTCCCGGCAACGTGCGCGAGCTGGAAAACATGCTGGAGCGCGCCTACACCCTGTGCGAGAACAACCTGATCCAGCCGCATGACCTGCAGCTGCAAACCGGCAATCCGGAGCCTGTACAGGCAGCTCCGCAGCCAGTCGCGGCTGTAGCCAGTCCCTCAGCCAGCCAGCCAGTCAACCCGGCGCCCGCCGAAGAGGCGGACGTTGAAAACCTGGAAAACCATCTGGAAGACATCGAGCGCCAGATCATCACCCAGGCCCTGGAACAGACCCGCTGGAACCGTACCGCGGCAGCCGAACGGCTGGGCCTGAGCCTGCGTTCGCTACGCTATCGCCTGAAAAAGCTCGGCATCGACTAAGGAACCCCATGGCCCGTCACGACTTTCGATACACCCTGCTGGCCCCGCAACATACCCTGACCGAATGCCGCTCCCTCAAGCCGGGGTACTATCAGGTCACCGGCAACGGCGGCAACATCCAGCCGGGTGATGTACTGGTGGTCAGTCTCAAGGGTAGCCGCGAGCTGAGCATGGAGCTTGCCGTCACCAGTGTCCGCCACCTGATCAACCCGCCCGGCCAGTGGACTGCCACTGCCACCGGCCCGGCCTTTCGCGAGCTGGCGATCCATGACTGGCAGGTGCAGTGCGACGGCTGCGGCAGCCTGTTGCAGCTGGAATTTGCCGTGGACTCCAGCCTCGGCAAGGAAGCCGAGGTGCCCGCCGCGGAAGCCCGCCTGCAGGAGCTCGGCTGGGTCAACCGTCACGGCCGCCACCTGTGCCGCAACTGCCAGGCGAGCGAGGCATGAGCATGTACAGGACAGCCATTCTCCTTCCCCTGCTCCTGCTGGCCGGCTGCAGCCTGCTGCCAGCCAGCAACCCTCAGCTGCAACTGGAGCAGCACTACCAGGTGGAATGGATCGGCGAACGCCCGCTGATCGACCGCAGCTACCTGAGCCTGATCCTGGATCGTGACGGCCGCGCCTTCGGCCACGCCGGCTGCAACCAGTGGTTTGGCAACTATCAGCTGGACGGCAACCGGCTGAGTATCGAACGCATTGCCACCACCCGTAAACTTTGCGCCCCTGCCCTCATGGAGCAGGAACACCGCTTCCTGGATGCCCTCCCCAACGTTGAACGCTGGGACTTTTCCACCACCGGCCAGCTGCAGCTGTGGCCAGCCACGGGAAGCGCCATCCGTCTGTGGCCCGAACCGGCCCCCGCCATTCAACCGGAGCACTCCCGATGAGCACACCCGATCTTTTCGGCTTGCTGGATTTCCTGCAGGCCTCGCCCACCCCCTTTCATGCCACTGCCGAACTGGCGCGCCAGCTGCAGGCAGCCGGCTTCGAACCGCTGGACGAGCGTGATGCCTGGCAGCTGCAAGCCGGCGGCCGCTATTTCGTGACCCGCAATGATTCATCCATCATTGCCTGGCGCATGGGAGAGGAATCCGCCCTCGACCGGGGACTGCGCCTGATCGGTGCGCATACCGACAGTCCCTGCCTCAAGGTCAAGCCCAACCCGGAGCTGGAAAAACAGGGCTACTGGCAGCTGGGTGTGGAGGTGTACGGTGGTGCCCTGCTATCGCCCTGGTTTGACCGCGATCTGTCGCTGGCCGGCCGTGTCACCTTCACCCTGGACGGTCAGCTGCACAGCAGGCTGATCAACTTCCAGGTCCCCATTGCCGTGATTCCCAGCCTGGCCATCCATCTCAACCGCGAAGCCAACAAGGGCTGGGAAATCAACCGCCAGACCGAGCTGCCACCCGTCCTTGGCCAGCTGAACGACACTGCCGGCAAGGACCTGCGTGCCATGTTGTCCATGCAGCTGCACAGCGAGCATGGCCTCAACAACGCCCGCGTGCTGGACTACGAGCTCTGTTTCTACGACACCCAGCCAGCCGCCCTGATCGGCCTGCAGCAGGATTTTGTCGCCGGTGCCCGGCTCGACAACCTGCTGTCCTGTCATGCCGGCCTGCAGGCACTGCTGGATGCCGATGACCGACAGGCCTGCGTGCTGGTCTGCACCGACCACGAAGAAGTCGGCTCCGCCTCCGCCTGCGGTGCCGACGGCCCCTTCCTCGAGCAGGTTCTGCGCCGGGTCATCCAGGGCGACGAAGAAGGCTTTGCCCGCAGCATTCAGCGCTCCCTGCTGATTTCCGCCGACAACGCCCACGGTATCCATCCCAACTATGCCGACCGGCATGATGGCAACCACGGCCCGCTGCTCAACCAGGGCCCGGTGATCAAGATCAACAGCAACCAGCGCTATGCCACCAGCAGTGAAACCGCCGGTTTCTTCCGTCACCTGTGTCAGCAGAACGATGTACCGGTACAAAGCTTCGTCACCCGCAGCGACCTGGGCTGTGGCTCCACCATCGGGCCCATCACCGCCAGCCGGCTGGGTGTGCCGACCATCGACATCGGCGTGCCCACCTTCGCCATGCACTCCATCCGCGAACTGGCCGGCAGTCATGACGTGGCCTACCTGATCCGTGCGCTGACCGCTTTCTACAACCAGCAGAGCATTGCACCTGCGTAAGCACATGCAGACGGGCTGTCTGCAATGCATTGGCGCATCATGCGCACGCACGACATTGGCCGCTCCCTGAAAACAAAAAACCCGACATTAATGTCGGGTTTTTCATGCGCTGGTACTGGTTCAGTCCACGTACACCGGGAATCGGGCACACACGGCCTTGACCTTCTCGCGTACCGCATCGACCACGGACTCGTCACCCAGGTTATCGAGGATGTCACAGATCCAGCCGGCCAGCTCGCGGCACTCCTCTTCCTTGAAACCACGTGTGGTAACCGCCGGGGTACCGATACGGATGCCGGAAGTGACAAACGGCGAGCGCGGGTCGTTGGGCACCGAGTTCTTGTTCACGGTGATGAAGGCACGCCCCAGGGCGGCATCTGCATCCTTTCCGGTGATGTCCTGCTTGATCAGGGACACCAGGAACAGGTGGTTGTAGGTGCTGCCGGAAACCACATCGTAACCGCGATCCAGGAACACCTGCACCATGGCCTGGGAGTTTTTCAGGACCTGCTGCTGGTAGGTCTTGAACTCGGGCTGCAGGGCCTCCTTGAAGCAGATCGCCTTGCCGGCAATCACGTGCTCCAGCGGGCCACCCTGGGTACCGGGGAAAACGGCGGAGTTCAGCTTTTTCTCGATCTCTTCGTTGGCACGCGCCAGGATCAGTCCGCCACGCGGACCACGCAGGGTCTTGTGGGTGGTGGTGGTCACCACATCGGCGTACGGCACCGGGTTCGGGTAAAGGCCTGCAGCAATCAGACCGGCAACGTGGGCCATGTCGACAAACAGGTAGGCACCCACCTTGTCGGCGATCTCGCGGAAACGCGGGAAGTCCAGCACCTGGGAATAGGCGGAGAAACCGGCGACGATCATCTTCGGCTTGTGCTCCAGCGCCAGGCGCTCGACTTCATCGTAGTCGATCAGGCCCTGTTCGTTGATGCCGTACTGGACGGCGTTGTACAGCTTGCCGGAAGAGCTCACGCTGGCACCGTGGGTCAGGTGGCCGCCATGGGCCAGGCTCATGCCCAGAATGGTATCACCCGCCTGCAGCAGCGCCAGGTACACGGCCGCGTTGGCCTGGGAGCCGGCATGCGGCTGTACGTTGGCGTAGTCGGCGCCGAACAGTTCCTTGGCACGGTCAATGGCCATCTGCTCGATCACGTCCACATACTCGCAGCCACCGTAGTAGCGGCGGCCGGGATAACCTTCGGCGTACTTGTTGGTCAGTACGGAACCTTGCGCTTCCATCACCGCCGGGCTGGTGTAGTTTTCCGAAGCAATCAGCTCAATATGTTCTTCCTGACGCTGGGCTTCCTTTTCCATCATTTCGAAAAGCTCAGGGTCAAACTGGGCAATGGTCACTTTACGACTAAACATGGCGGTCCTCTACGGATGACAAGGCTCGGGCCGGCGGTTGTCCGGCACTGGATGACAAAGGACTGGATTCTACCTGATCCGGAGCGTTCTGGCACTTGAAAGCTGCTCAGCTGCCCGACAAAACCGGCTCAGGGCCATTTTCAGCAGCCCTGCGTGCGGTACAGTCGCAGCTGCAATCCGTAGATCCGGGTCGCGAGCAGGATTGCCCTTGCAAGGAGCAGCCCGGGTCTGCGGATTGCGCCAAGCGGCGCTCTGGTAGGTGCGAATTCATTCGCACACGGGCTTCGTTTGTCCGGCGTTTCCGGGCCTGTTCGAATGAATTCGCACCTGCAGCCGGCCGGTGCCCGATTGACATGCAAGGAACGACCCCGGTCGCGATCCGGCCCGACAGCTGTGCAAGGCATACCAGCGGTTTCGTGCGGTCACGGCCACCCGCCTGCAAGCCTGCACTACCGATATCAAACCAATGGTGTTTTTGCGCTAGAATAGGGCAGATTTTCGCCCGCGGGAGGCTGTCCCGCATTCACTGTCATTTCAGGTATCTATGTCCCAATACGTGTTTACCATGCACCGTCTCGGCAAGGTGGTGCCGCCCAAGCGCGAAATCCTCAAGGATATCTCCCTTTCCTTCTTCCCCGGTGCCAAGATCGGCGTGCTCGGTCTCAACGGCGCGGGCAAGTCCACCCTGCTGCGCATCATGGCTGGCGTGGACAAGGAGTTCAACGGCGAAGCCCGGCCCATGCCCGGTATCAAGATCGGCTACCTGCCGCAGGAGCCGGAGCTGGATCCGAACAAGAATGTACGCGAAGTCGTCGAAGAGGCAGTGGGTGAAATCAAGGAAGCCCAACAGCGCCTGGATGAGGTCTACGCCGCCTATGCCGAACCGGATGCCGACTTCGATGCGCTGGCTGCCGAACAGGCCAGACTGGAAGCCATCCTGCAGGCCGCCGACGGCCACAACCTGGAGCGCCAGCTGGAGGTGGCCGCCGATGCACTGCGCCTGCCCGACTGGGATGCCAGGATCGAGCACCTGTCCGGTGGCGAGAAGCGCCGCGTGGCCCTGTGCCGCCTGCTGCTGTCCGCACCGGACATGCTGCTGCTGGACGAGCCGACCAACCACCTGGATGCCGACTCGGTAGCCTGGCTGGAGCGCTTCCTGCATGATTTTCCCGGCACCGTGGTGGCCATCACCCACGACCGCTACTTTCTCGACAACGTGGCCGGCTGGATCCTGGAGCTGGACCGCGGCCAGGGCATCCCCTTCGAGGGCAACTACTCCCAGTGGCTGGAGGCCAAGGCCGCCCGGCTGGAACAGGAAGCCAAGCAGGAAGCTACCCACAACCGTGCCATGAAGGCCGAGCTGGAGTGGGTACGCCAGGGAGCACGCGGCCGCCAGACCAAGTCCAAGGCACGTCTGGCCCGTTTTGAGGAAATGCAGTCGCAGGAATTCCAGAAGCGCAGCGAAACCAACGAAATCTACATTCCGCCCGGCCAGCGCCTGGGCGACAAGGTGCTGGAAGTCAATGGCGTACGCAAGGGCTATGGCGACCGCATTCTGGTCGATGACCTGAGCTTCAACGTGCCCAAGGGTGCCATTGTCGGCATCATCGGTGGAAACGGCGCGGGCAAGTCCACCCTGTTCCGCATGATCACCGGCCAGGAACAGCCGGATGCCGGAGAGATCGTGCTGGGCGACACCGTGCAGGTGGCCAGCGTGGACCAGCACCGCGACAACCTGGACGGCAACAAGACCGTCTGGGAGCAGGTCTCCGACGGGCTGGACATCATCCGCATCGGCAACTACGAAATGCCCTCGCGCGGCTATGTCGGACGCTTCAACTTCAGGGGCTCCGATCAGCAGAAATTCGTCAAGGACCTGTCCGGTGGTGAGCGTGGCCGCTTGCATCTGGCGCTGACCCTCAAACAGGGCGGCAACCTGTTGCTACTGGACGAACCATCCAACGACCTGGATGTCGAAACCCTGCGCGCACTGGAGGAGGCACTGCTCGACTTCCCGGGATCGGCCATGGTGATCTCGCACGACCGCTGGTTCCTCGACCGGATTGCCACCCACATCCTCTCCTACGAGGATGACGGCAGCGTGCATTTCTTCGAAGGCAACTATACCGAGTACGAAGAAGACCGCCGCAAACGCCTTGGCGAGGCTGCCGCCCAGCCAAAGCGTGTACGCTACAAGAAACTGGCCTGACCCATCCTGCTTGCCGGGCTTGGCCCGGCAAGCTTGCACAGCTGCTGCATGCCCGTGCAGGAGACGGAAGATGTCGGGCAATCACTGGAAAATGCTAGACTTGCCCCACATGTTGTCAGGACGATGTTCATGCCGAAACTAACCCCCCTCGCCCTTGCCGCCCTGCTTGGACTGACCGTCGGCACCCTGCAGGCCGCGCCGGATTCCGCACCGGTAACGGCCAGCGGGCAACAGACCCGCACGTTCGAGCAATGGCTGGCCATTTTTCGTCAGAAGGCACGTACGGAAGGCATCGAAGGCTGGGTGCTGGAGCAGGCTTTCACCGGCCTGCAGGCAGACATGTCGATCATTCGGGCCGATGAAAGCCAGCCGGAGTTCACCCGCGCCGTCTGGCAGTACCTGGAAGGCGCCCTGTCCTCCTGGCGCATTGCCCGCGGCAAGGCACTGCTCGCCGAGCACCGGCGCACCCTGAATGCCATCGAGTCCCGGTACGGGGTGGACCGCCACATCCTGGTTGCCATCTGGGCACTGGAAAGCAACTATGGCCAGCAGATGGGTGACAAGCGGATCGTGCGCTCGCTGGCCACCCTGGCCTGGCATGGCCGGCGTGGCTCCTTCTGGGAAGACCAGTTGATGGCCGCCCTGCACATCCTGCAGAACGGCGATATCACCCCAAATTCCATGCTCGGCTCCTGGGCCGGCGCCATGGGCCAGACCCAGTTCATGCCGACCACCTATCTGGAACACGCGGTTGACTTTGACGGCAATGGCAAAAGGGACATCTGGGGGTCGGCAGCCGATGCACTGGCTTCCGCTGCCAATTACCTGCGCAACTCCGGCTGGCAAAACGGGCTCCACTGGGGTTACGAAGTGCAACTGCCTACCTTGTTCGACCATGCCCTGGCCGACGGCACGCAAAGCAAGACGGTAGCCGAATGGCTGGAGCTGGGGGTTCGCCTGCGCGACAACTTGCAGCCGGCTGAAAGCCTGTTGGACCGGCAGGCCAGCATTTTTCTGCCTGCCGGCTACCGTGGCCCGGCCTACCTGCAGCTGGACAACTTCCACAGCATTCTCAAGTACAACAATTCCACCGCCTACGCGCTGGCCGTGGGACTGCTTGCCGACAGCCTTGGCGGTGCCGCAAGCTTCAGCCTGCACCGCTGGCCCACCGAAGATCTGCCGCTGAGCCGTAGCGAGCGACTGGAAATGCAGGAACTGCTCAACCGGTTGGGACTGGCCTCCGGTACCGCCGATGGCATTGTCGGCGTCAATACCCGCAAGGCCATTCGTGCCTTTCAGCAAAAGCACGACCTGCCCGCCGACGGCTATGCAACCGGTCGACTGCTGGAGAAAATCCGCGAAGAAGCTGCCGAGCCGGCAAGCGGGGAAAGCGAACTCTAGAGGCCGACTCGGTTAATTCCATTCGTCAATTTTCGGCGTCTGAGGCTCCGGGACAAGGCGCTGTGACGAGTCATGGCGGGTCTATGACGAGGAACAGCGACGCGGCATCGGAGCCTCGGCCATCCGGGCTTGAATCAACGAACCAACCAAACCAGCCACTAGCCGGGTTGCTGTTCCGTCCGGCCTGCGTGCCGCACGCCCTGCAACGCCAGCTCAAACAAACAGCTCGACCCTGTTGCGACCCTGCTCCTTGGCACGGTATAGCGCACGGTCCGCCAGGGCGATCCAGTCCATGGCCGAGTCCGCCTCCTGCTGGTTGTCGCACTCCACGACCCCGGCACTCAGGGTGCAGCCGAAGCTGCCACCCGTGCCCTGAAAGCACATCTGCATGAAATGCTTGCGCAACTGCTCGGTGATCTGGATAGCCTGCTGTGCATCGGTGTCGGGCAGCACCAGAACGAACTCCTCACCGCCATAACGCCCGACCAGATCGGACTTGCGCAGACGCTGACGCAACATCAGGGCCAGGCTCTTGATGACCCGGTCACCCACCGGGTGCCCGTGGGTATCGTTGATGGCCTTGAAGTTGTCGATGTCCAGCATGACGATGCTGTGCTTCCGGGTACTACGGGCCGCCTGGGTACAACGCTCCTGCAGCAGCTGCAGAATATGGGTGTGGTTGTACAGGCCGGTCAGGCTGTCACGCACCATCCTGGCTTTCAGGTTGCGTGCGCGGGCCACCCGGTTCCGTACCGTGGCGATCAGCGTGCTGGCACGGGCCGGTTTGGTCAGAAAGTCATCCGCACCCTGCTTCATGGCATGCAACTGCCGATCCAGATCGTCCTCGCCGGACAGATAGATGATGGGAATGCTGTCAAAGCGTTCGCACTGCCGAATCATCCGCGCCAGCTCGGGTCCGGAACACTCCGGCATGTACACATCCAGGATGACCAGATCCGGATTGAACTCATCCAGCTCCTTCAACGCCAGAATCGGCCTGTGCACGGTCCGGGTCGTGATGAGTGCGGAGTTCAGCGCCCGCTCGGTCAAGGCTGCCTGGGCCCGGGAATCATCCACAATCAGCACCCGGCTTGGCGCAGGCACCCCGCCGGACTGCTCGAGGCTGTCCAGGGTTTCCAGAAGGGCCGGCGCTTCCAGCTTGCCCTGCAGGAACGCCTCGCCACCAATACGTACTGCGGCCAGCCGCACCATGATATCGGCCGGCTGCTCGCTGACGAACACCACCGTCAGTGGTGTCTTCATCCTGCCTTGCAACTCGCCAGCCAGCATCAGGCCATGCCCTTCCCCGGCAAAGTCCACATCCATGATCAGCGCCAGCGGGTAGCGGCGACGAAATGCTTTGCGCAATTCTTCCTGACTGCGAAACAGCACCACGTGAATGCCGAAAAACGCCAGCTGCTGGGCCACGTAACGGGCATGTTCGAAATCGGCCAGGGCAAGATACAGGGGCTTTTGATCGGGACGCGCGGACGTGTCGCGCAGCTGCTCGCCGGAAAAGTGCAAGCGGGTGTTGGCCAGGCGCTGGATCAGTTCGTGCAGATGCTCGATCATCGGCGAGGTCAGGCGACCGCGTACTGCCAGCACCTGCCGCATGGCTTCTTCCAGCTGACCGGCAATGGCCAGATGCTCCTGCTGCCCGAAGCGGTCTGCATGACGCTTGAGGCGCAGGGCTGCCTGCAACAGCGTCCGTGCATCGTCCAGGCACCAGATGCGCTGCTGGATATCAAACCAGTAATCAACAATGTAATGCGCTTCATTGATGACCCGTACAGCAAAATGCTGTCTGAGCCGCGCCACACCATCCTGTCGAACATCTGCCATGGGCAAGAATCCCTGCTATTGAGCCATCCACTGCACATCCGGGCGGGCGCATGCTAGCACATCCGGAATGGGCACACTCCATTATCGGACAAATAGCGGCTTACTGCATGGATCGGGCCGGTTTTACATGCACAAAAAAACCGCGCCCGGTTTCCCGGAGCGCGGTTTTGGTCACAGGGACAGGGCCGATTACATCATGCCCATACCGCCCATGCCACCCATACCGCCCATATCAGGCATGGCAGGGGCTGCGGACTCGTCCTTGATCTCGGCAATCATCGCCTCGGTGGTGATCATCAGACCACCAATGGAAGCGGCTGCCTGCAGTGCGGAGCGGGTCACCTTGGCAGGATCCAGGATACCCATGGCAATCATGTCGCCGTACTCGCCGGTCGCGGCGTTGTAGCCGTAGTTGCCTTCACCCTGCCTGACCTTGTCGACGACCACGCTGGCTTCGTCACCGGCGTTGTCCACGATCTGGCGCATGGGCGCTTCCACGGCACGACGCAGCAGGGCGATACCCACGTTCTGGTCCTCGTTGTCGCCCTTCAGGCCTTCGATGGCCATCAGCGCGCGGATCAGCGCCACGCCGCCACCAGGCACCACGCCTTCCTCCACCGCAGCACGGGTGGCGTGCAGGGCGTCTTCGACACGGGTCTTCTTCTCTTTCATCTCGACTTCGGTGGCCGCACCGACCTTGATCACGGCAACACCGCCGGCCAGCTTGGCCAGGCGCTCTTGCAGCTTCTCGCGGTCGTAGTCGGAGGTGGTGTCCTCGATCTGCTTGCGGATCTGGGCCACACGGGCCTCGATGTCCGCCTGCGTGCCGGAGCCGTCAATGATGGTGGTGTTGTCCTTGTCCAGCACGACGCGCTTGGCGTTACCCAGGTGCTCCAGGGTGGCGGTGTCCAGGCTCAGGCCGACTTCCTCGGAAATCACGGTACCACCGGTCAGGATGGCGATGTCCTGCAGCATGGCCTTGCGGCGGTCGCCAAAGCCGGGGGCCTTGACCGCAGCCACCTTCACGATGCCACGCATGTTGTTGACCACCAGGGTCGCCAGGGCTTCGCCCTCGACGTCTTCGGCCACGATCAGCAGCGGACGACCGGCCTTGGCAACGGCTTCCAGAACGGGCAGCAGCTCGCGGATGTTGGAGATCTTCTTGTCCACCAGCAGCAGCAGCGGCTCATCCAGCTCGGCCACCATGGTGTCGGGCTTGTTGATGAAGTACGGGGACAGGTAGCCACGGTCGAACTGCATGCCTTCAACTACGGCCAGTTCGTTTTCCAGGCCGGAACCTTCCTCAACGGTGATGACACCTTCTTGACCGACCTTCTCCATGGCCTCGGCTATGATGTCACCGATGGTGCTGTCGGCGTTGGCGGAGATGGTACCCACCTGGGCAATGGCCTTGGAGTCGGCACAGGGCTTGGCCTGGGTCTTCAGCTGCTCGACGATGGCGATGGTGGCACGGTCGATACCGCGCTTCAGGTCCATCGGATTCATGCCGGCGGCAACCGCCTTCAGGCCTTCGTTGACGATGGACTGGGCCAGAACGGTGGCGGTAGTGGTACCGTCACCGGCTTCGTCGTTGGCCTTGGAGGCAACGTCCTTGACCAGCTGGGCGCCCATGTTCTCGAAACGGTCCTGCAGCTCGATTTCCTTGGCCACGGAAACGCCGTCCTTGGTGATGACGGGGGCACCGAAGCTGCGCTCCAGTACCACGTTGCGACCCTTGGGTCCAAGGGTGGCCTTTACCGCGTCAGCCAGGGTATTGACGCCAACCAGCATTTTCTTGCGACCGGCGTCGCCAAACTTGACTTCTTTTGCAGCCATTGATGTTTACCTCAAATTCTTCTGAATTGTTGCAATCGTGAAAAAAGACAAATCAGCCTTCGATAACGGCCAGGATCTCGCTCTCGCTCATAACCAGCAGGTCTTCGCCGTCAACCTTGACGGTATTGCTGCCGGAGTATGGGCCGAAGACCACCCTGTCGCCCACCTTGACGGCGAGCTCGCGGACTTCACCGTTATCCAGCACACGGCCGGTACCCACGGCCACGATTTCACCCTGGTTGGGCTTTTCTGCGGCAGAACCGGGCAGCACGATACCGCCAGCGGTCTTGGTTTCTTCTTCACTGCGGCGGATGACCACACGATCATGCAGAGGACGAAGCTTCATTCTCGATCTCTCCTGAGGGATGATGAACAACAACAGGCATTACACGCCTGCCTGACAGTAAAAAATGCCCATCCACAACGAATGGACACTGCTGCACCAGCGCCTTGCGGGCATGGTGCACAAACACGTGCCAGCCTATATGGGGCCGTGAAAAAGCATTTCAAGGGCCGGGAAGAAAAAATTTTCGCTTTGCGGAAATGATCCGGGAAAGCGCCTGCTGAACTCTGCCGCCATCAGTCCCGGTCGGAGTCACGGCGCTCGAACTCGCCCTCGATCACATGGATTTCCCGCTCTTCCTGCCCCGGCTCCCGTTGCCGCGTGTAGGTGTGGGTCTGGCTGTACTCCGCATGGATATCATGCGTGCGCATGTTGCGCCGCATGCGGCGCACCAGCCACAAACGGGTCAGCGGCAGGATGCAGATCATCCCTGCAAGGTCGCTGATGAAGCCCGGAATGAACAGCAGCACACCACCAATCACCCAGAGCATGCCAGTCAGCATGGCATCGTCCGGCACCTCGCCCCGCGCCATGCGCTCGCGCACGTTCAGCGCGGTGGCAATGCCTGCCATGCGGATGAACAGCACGCCGGCAATCGCCGTGAAGATGATCCACAGCACCACACTCAGCGCGCCGATCTCGCCGCCGACCTTGATCAGTACATAGAGCTCCAGCAAGGGCAGGAGCAAAAAGAACCACAGAAAGAATTGCATGTTGATACCTGCTTTCAGAATCAGGGAGACGCTCGCGGCTCTTCACTCTCAGCCACGTCTGTCCGGTTTTTCGGCCGCCGCGCATCCAGTCGCCACTGCCAGAGAATCAGCACGACGGTGGGCACGCCCAGCAAAGCCGTCGCATAAAAGAAATTGGCATAGCCCAGCTTGTCCACCATCACCCCGGAGTACCCGCCGATCAGGCGCGGCAGAAGCAGCATGATCGAGCTGAGCAGCGCATACTGGGTCGCCGAGAACTTCAGGTTGGTCAGGCTGGACAGATAGGCCACAAAGGCCGCCGTGGCCATGCCCGCACTGAAGTTGTCGCACGAGATGGTCACCACCAGCATCTGCAGGTTGGCACCCATGCCGCTGAGCATCACGAACATCAGGTTGGTGGCTGCCGAGGCGATACCGCCGGCCAGCAGGATCGGCATGATGCCAAAGCGCACGATCAGCACCCCGCCCGCGCCGGCACCGAGCAGGGTCATGATCAGGCCAAACACCTTGCTCACCCCGGCAATCTGGTCCTTGGTGAAGCCCTGGTCGATATAGAACACGTTGGCCATGACACCCATTACCGTATCCGACATCCGGTAGGTGGCGACCAGACCCAGCAAAAGCAAGGCCTGCCAGCGATAACGGACAATGAAATCGTTCACCGGCGTCAGTACCGGCGCCAGGCCCCGGCGTCCGAAAGAGGACAGGCAGCCGATGATCAGCAGGCTGTACAGCAGGCCGCGCAGAAAGGCACGGTCAGTAAAGAACAGCTCGGCCAGGCTTTGCGAGCCACGCAGAAAGGGGTGGAAATTGGTGTGATAATACTGGGTCAGCATGGCCGGTACCGACACCAGCAGGACAATCAGCACCACAATGGAAATCAGCTGGTGGCTCAGCGCATAGCGCGAGCGCTCCTGTCCGCCATTCAGATCCACCTCGGGCTCCTTCATCCACAGGGTGGTCAGCATGCCCGGCAGCATCAGCAGGGCAAACAGCAGGTAGGTGCTGGCCCAGGCCGAATGCCGGTACTGCAGGCCAGTGGAGCCGAACCATTCGGCAAAATACAGCGCGCCAGCCGTTGCCAGCAGTGCCGCGACCCGGTAGCCCGCCATGTAGCTGGCCGCCAGCGCCGCCTGCCGCTCGTTGTCCACGATCTCCAGGCGATAGGCATCCACGGCGATGTCCTGGGTGGCCGAGGCGAACGCTACCACCACCGCCAGGGCAATCAGGGTGGCCAGATGGCTTTGCGGATTGCTGAGGGCCATGCCAGCCAGCCCGGCAGCAATCAGTATCTGTGACAGGATCAACCAGGAACGTCGCCTGCCCATGCGGCCCAACAGTGGCAGCCGCCACTGGTCCAGCATCGGCGACCAGACCCACTTGAAGGCATAGGCCAGGCCGATCAGGCTAGCGTAGCCGATGGTTTCCCGCGCCACACCCGCTTCGCGCAGCCATACGGACAGGGTGGAAAACACCAGCATGTAGGGCAGCCCCGCGGCAAAGCCCAGCAGCAGAAGCGCCAGCACGGCAGGACTGGAATACGTGGTCAGGGCTTCGCGCCAGCCCTTGTCAGTCATGGTGAGAATGTTTCAAAATATCGGCCCGAAAGTCAGGCAGCCTCATGGCTGCCACCGGTAACGCTGCAAGGATACCCGTCCACCGGTTACCTGAACACCCTCACTGCGCAAGCGTTGACACTGCTCAAGCCAGCCTTCACTGCCCTCGGGCAGGCTCAGGCGGCCAGCCTGATTGATCACGCGATGCCACGGCAGGCGGCTGTCATCCGGCAGCCGGCTCAGCTGGGTACCCACCCAGCGTGCCGCACGGCCAAGACCCGCGAGTTCTGCAAGCTGGCCATAGGTTACCACAGTACCGGGCGGCACCTGCGACAGTGCGGCATACAGCATCTCGCGGCGCCTGGCGGCATCGCTGAACTTTTCTGCGGTAACCGGCGTCTCAACACAGCCTGATTCCTGACTTCCACCCATCTTTGTTCTACACCCGGTACATTTTCATGCGCATTCCAATCAAGTACGTGTTTTTGAGCAGCCTGTTGCTGGCAAGTTCCGCGCAGGCGGACACGGTCTGGCTAACCAATGGCGACCGCATCACCGGCACCATTGTACTGCTCGACGGCGGCAAGCTGTTACTGAAAACACCCTACGCCGGAACCCTCAGCCTGGATGCGAAGCAGATCAGCACCCTGGAAAGCGACCAGCAGTTCACCGTCAAGCAGCAGCGCGAGGACCACGGCAGCCTGGCCCGGCTGGACTCCACCGAGTCCGGACAGGTGCTGGTTTCCTTTGCGGACAGCGACGCCCAGCTCCCCCTCAAGGACATCCACCAGCTGGTTCCGCACAAGCCCAAGGAGCTGATCAGCGACCTGGTCTGGTCCGGCTCCGTGCACCTGTCTGCCGATTACAAGCGCAAGGAAAAGGATTCGGACAAATACGATCTGGATCTGGATACACAGGTACGCCATGGCCGCTGGCGGCACCTCGTCAATGCGGACTATGAGCACGAAACCAAGGACGACAGCAAAACCACCGACCGCTTCACCGGCAGCTATGGGCTGGACTACTTCCTGACCCAACGCTGGTTCTGGAAAGGCAAGGGCAAATACACCCACGACCGCCTGGAGGACCTGCGCCGGCAGAGCACCCTGGGTACCGGCCCCGGCTTCCAGTTCTGGGAAAACGAGCTGGGCTCGCTGGCTGCCAGCGCCCTGCTCAACCACAACAGCTACAGCTTCGCCAACGGCAGCCGGGAACACTTCAAATCCCTGACCGGCAACTGGGACTATCGCCGCTATTTCATGGCCAAGACCCTGGAGTTCTACTACAAGGGTGAAGCCGGTCTGCCCTTCACCCCCGCCGTGGACTACACCCTGGATAACGAGACCGGGCTGCGCTACAAGCTCAACAGCTGGGCTTCGCTGAGCCTGCGTGCCGAGTGGGAAAAGGTCAAGAGTCAGCAGGGCGATCTCAATGATCGCCGCTATCTGATGGGCGTCGGCGTCAGCTGGTAACCCCACGCGTGAAGCGCCGCACGCTCCGGAGCTGCGGCGTAGCGTGGCGCTTTTTGCTAGACTTGCGCCTCCTGCCATCACCACGGGCCTCTCGCATGTCCACCCAGCCCCGCATTGCCCTGGCCCAGATCCCGATACGCCTCGGCGATCTGCAAACCAACCTGGCCAATATCCGGCAAGCCATTGATGACGCCACCGGACAGGCCGACCTGCTGGTCTTTCCCGCCCTTGCCCTGACCGGCCATGCACTGCAGGATCGCTGGGCCTACCCCCATGTGGCTACCGCCGTCGATGCCCTGCTTCCGGAACTGTGCGAGCTGAGCCGGCAGCAAGCCTTCCTGCTGGGCATGCCCCGCTTTGCGGACGGCAAACTGTACAGCGGCGCCTGCCTGTTCCAGCGGGGCAGCCTGCAGTGGAGCTACGACCGCCAGCGATTGTCCGGCGACCCGATTCTGGATGAGCCTCGTCATTTCAGCGCCGGCAGCAGCTCCCCACAACTGGAATTTCAAGGCATGCGCCTGGCGGTATGCATCGGTGACGAACTGCACGACCCGGCCATCCAGGACGATCTGCGCGACGGCAAGCCGGAGCTGGTACTCAATCTGGGCGATGACCTGTTTTTTCATGACTGCCTGCCATCCCGGCTGACACAACTGACAGCAAGCGCCCGGCTGCTCGGCTGTCCGCTGGCACGGGTCAATCCGGTGGGCGGCCAGGACGAGCTGATCCTTGACGGTCACAGCTGCCTGTTCGACGGCAAGGGTACGCTGCTGCAGCGAGCAGACGGTTTTACCGGACAGCTGTTGGTGCTGGACCGGTCACCGGTCAGCCCGCCGCCCCCCCTGCCCAGCAGCGAGGCACTGACCTGGCAGGCGCTGGTCCTGTCCTTGCGTGACTATGTGGCTGCCTGCAACTTCCGGGGCGCCCTGCTCGGCCTGTCCGGCGGCATCGACTCCGGCCTGGTGCTCGCACTCGCCGTCGATGCACTGGGTGCCGATCAGGTCACTGCGGTGATGATGCCCTATCACTACACCTCCCAGGCCAGCCTGGAAGACGCCGCCGAGCAGGCCCGCATGCTGGGAGCCCGTTATCACGTGGCTCCTGTAGCCCCCCTGGTAGAACCCTTTGCCACCTCCCTGCAGCCACTTCTGGAACAGTGGCCCGCACCTGCACAGGACACCACCGAGCAGAACCTGCAGGCCCGCAGCCGCGGCATGCTGCTGATGGCCCTGTCCAACCGTTCCGGCGCACTGCTGCTGACCAACAGCAACAAAAGCGAGATGGCCGTCGGTTATTGCACCCTGTACGGCGACATGGCCGGCGGCTTTGCGCCCATCAAGGATATTCCGAAAACCCTGGTGTACCGACTGGCCGAATACCGCAACAGGATCAGTCCCGCCATTCCCGAACGGGTCATCACCCGTCCACCCACCGCCGAACTGGCCCCAGGCCAGGAAGATACCGACAGCCTGCCGCCCTATCCGCTACTGGATGAGATCATTCGTCTGTACGTGGAGGAAAACCACAGCCTGGAACAGCTGCTGGCAGAAGGACTGGACGAGGACTGGACCCGCCGCATGGTGCGACTGATCGACCTCAACGAGTTCAAGCGCCGCCAGGCTGCACCCGGCCCGCGCCTGAGCAAGCGCGGTTTTGGGCTGGAGCGGCGGATGCCCCTGAGCGGAAAGCTCTAGCCGGCATCCTCTCCGTTTCCTGACAACAGGCCGGCGTTAGCGGATTTGCTGACCCGACCGGGCATCTACCACAGCCCGCATGGCTCCCAGCACCACCACCCGATGGCCGCTTTTCACTCTGGCCAGCGTGCAGGAACGCCAGAGCGCGGCAATCGAATGCTGCTCGGCCGAGACCAGCGCGGCCTGCCAGTAGCCCGGCAACTCGCAGGTGCCACCGCCGACAGACAGCACTGAAGGGTTCAACAGGTTGATGACTGCAGCCAGTCCCAGACCGAAGGACGCTCCTGCCCGTTCGATGGCCTGCAGGACGACCGGCTCACCCGCCCCTGCCCGCAACGCCAGATCCTCCGCTGTTACACCGCACCCGTCGGCTATGGCGGCTCCACCGGCCAGTTCATCCAGTCGCTTGACTCCCGTGCTGCAGTGGACAGGCAGATAACCCAGCTCACCCGCCCAGCCGCTCGCGCCACGCAAGGGCTGCCCATTGACGAGAAAGGCCGCGCCAACGGCGGTACCCGCCATGATGACCCCGCCCGTGGTGCCGGCTGGCACTGCATGCATTTCCTCCAGCAGGGCTGCCTCGGCATCATTCAACACGGCAACCTGCCTGGCATGCGCCCGCATGGCACGATTGGCCGGCCAGCCCCTGAAGGCCGGCAACACATCACAATGCGCCACACAGCCGTCGCCTCCAACCAGACCCGGTATGGCCAGGCCGATACATTCAGGACGGATTACATGCCGTGCAATGAACGATTCAAGAAGTTGCAGCAGCTGTTCCGGGGTGAAGGAAGGGCCGGTACGGAAGGTTTCCTCCACCTCTGCGCCACGTATCAGCAGCCTGGTTCCGCCAAGATCCATCCCGATAACGCTGGCATGCATGGGCTTCTCCTCGAACACTTCTGTGCGGTGGACAAGCTATAGTCAGCTGCCAGACGCCGCTGCAGCAGTCAGCTCATCACCAGATTGTCCCGGTGGATCAGTTCGGCATCGCCGACATGCCCGAGGATGTCGACAATCGCATCGGACGGACGACCCATGATCCGGGCAACGTCAGTGGAGTTGTAATTGGTCAGGCCGCGTGCGATCTCCCGGCCCTGCTCGTCCAGACAGACCAGCATTTCACCGCGCTGGAAGTGGCCATCCACGGCGGTCACGCCCACAGGCAACAGGCTCTTGTGGCCATCCCGCAATGCCTTGACCGCACCGGCATCCAGTCTGAGCGTGCCACGGGTTTGCAGGTGGCCGGCCAGCCACTGCTTGCGGGCCGCATCACGGGACTGGTCCGATGTCAGCAGGGTGCCCAGCAGCTCGCCCTCTTTCAGACGCTCGATCACCCGCTCGATACTGCCGCCAACAATCATGGTATGGGCCCCGGAACGTGCAGCCAGCCGCGCCGCACGCAACTTGGTCTGCATGCCGCCACGACCCAGCGCGCCGGCACTGCCGCCAGCAGCCGCATCCAGCTGCGGATCATCCGCACGCGCCTGCACAATCACCTGTGCATCGGGGTTGCCGCGCGGGTCGGCGTCGTACATGGCGTCCTGGTCGGTCAGGATCACCAGCAGGTCCGCCTCCACCAGATTGGCCACCAGCGCGGCCAGGGTATCGTTGTCACCAAAGCGGATCTCGTCGGTGGCCACGGTATCGTTTTCGTTGATCACCGGAATCACGCCCAGCTCCAGCAGCTTGGTCAGCGTACTGCGGGCATTCAGGTAGCGTTTGCGATCGGACAGGTCGTCGTGGGTCAGCAGAATCTGCGCGGTGCGCTCGTTGTGATCGGCAAAGCTGCTTTCCCAAGCCTTGACCAGACTCATCTGCCCGACCGCCGCTGCCGCCTGCAGCTCATTGATGGCTGTCGGCCGCTGCTGCCAGCCCAGACGGCTCATGCCGGCCGCCACCGCACCGGAAGAAACCAGCACCAGGTCGATCCCCGCCTCACGCAGCGCCACCATCTGGCGCACCCAGACCGCCATCGCGTTGCGGTCCAGCCCGCGGCCATCCGCGGTAAGCAATGCACTGCCAATCTTGATGACCCAGCGGCGGGCCTGTGTTACCTGTTCACGCATTCAAAGCATCCTGTAGGTGCGAATTCATTCGCACACGATATGTTACTTGCCCGGTCTTGCCCGAATGGATTCGCACAGACCTGATGAGCATTTCTGTACGAATGAATTCGTACCTACATGCCATTTTTATAGCCGGCCCAGCTGTACGGGCGACCCTTATGGCCGTCCCTGGGCAAGCACAAGGCTTGCCCCTACAAATGCACGGGCGGCACTTATGGCCGTCCCTGGGCAAGCACAAGGCTTGCCCCTACAAATGCACGGGCGGCACTTGTGGCCGTCCCTGGGCAAGCACAAGGCTTGCCCCTACAAATGCACGGGCGGCACTTGTGGCCGTCCTCGGGCAAGCACAGGGCTTGCCTCTACAAATGTACGGCGGCACTCGTGGCCGTCCCCGGGCAAGCACAAGGCTTGCCCCTACAAATGTACGGGCGGCCCTTGTGGCCGCCCTCGGCTAATGACAGCATTGCATCCAGCCACCTGGTACATCCTAGCGGACGTAGAAGACCTCCGCCTGGTCGTCATCATCCTCGTCCCAGTCATCATCCTGCTCCTCTTCGGCCTTGTAGCCGGCCTTGCGCAGGGCACGACGGTCATCCAGCTCCTGCAGGTGTGCACGGCCCTCATCCTCGATGCGCTGATCCAGATCGGCCAGGTACTCGGCGTATTCGCTGTCTTCGGCAATGCGCTGGTCGCGTTCGTCCAGATAACGCATGATGGCCTGACTCAGCTCGACAGTACCTTCCCGGTCCAGCGCAGACACCGTGAACACTGGTCCTTTCCAGTTCAAACGCTCGATCACCGCCTGCTTGTACTCTTCCCGCTCGTCATCCAGCAGCTGGTCGATCTTGTTCAACACCAGCCAGCGATCACGCTCGGCCAGTGACGGGCTGAAAGCGGTAATCTCGTTGACAATGGTTTCCGCCGCATCCGCCGGGTCGCTCTGGTCAATGGGCGCAAGATCGACGATATGCAGCAGCAGACAGGTGCGGGTCAGGTGCTTGAGAAAGCGCGTACCCAGCCCCGCGCCCTGCGATGCCCCTTCGATCAGCCCCGGAATGTCGGCAATCACGAAGGTCTTGAAGCGGCCCACCTCGACCACGCCCAGATTGGGCGCAAGGGTGGTGAAGGGATAGTCGGCCACCTTGGGCTTGGCTGCGGAAACCGAACGGATGAAGGTGCTCTTGCCGGCATTGGGCAAGCCCAGCAATCCCACATCGGCCAGCACCTTGAGCTCCAGCTTGAGGTTGCGTGCCTCACCCGACGTGCCATCGGTGGTCTGGCGGGGTGCACGGTTGGTGCTCGACTTGAAGCGGGTGTTGCCCAGCCCGTGCCAGCCGCCCTGGGCCACCAGCAGACGCTGGCCGTCCTCGGTCAGGTCACCGATGATCTCCTGGGTGTCGGCATCAATCACCGTGGTGCCGACCGGCACCTTGAGCACCAGATCCTCGCCACGGGCACCGGTACGGTCACTGCCCTTGCCATTCTCGCCACGCCTGGCCTGAAACTTGCGCGTGTAGCGGTAGTCCAGCAGGGTGTTGAGGTTGTGGTCAGCCTCCATGAACACCGAGCCGCCATCGCCACCGTCACCGCCGTTGGGGCCGCCGAACTCGATGAACTTCTCGCGGCGGAAGCTCATGCAGCCATTGCCACCGTCGCCGGCCTTGACGTAAATCGCTACTTCATCAACAAATCTCATAACTCAGTCCTGCACTTGGGTGCCGGTATTATATAGGTATATGGCCCTGCCGCATGACCTTTGCTCTTGTAGGTGCGAATTAATTAGCACACATGGCAAAGTAACGAATATTGAGAATGAATTAGCACCAACACAAACACAACAGGCCAACACACAACCCCGTAAATACAGCGCTTGACCCGGTAATAAACTGGC
>ERZ1032915.15-NODE-15-length-57301-cov-9.433410_pt1 | contig 57301 bp, 48 predicted proteins | sample MGYA00517090_ERZ1032915 | MGnify/ENA primary metagenome ERZ1032915 (study PRJEB33719, sample SAMN04261607) | wastewater metagenome | biome: rural village; feature: latrine urine exit; material: soil | place: El Salvador | collected 2013-01-14 ...
GGCCGCGGGGGCTGCTCACACCCGCACTGGCGGGGTTGCCCCGGCAAATCCCCCGCCTGTTATGGGGGGGGGGGGGCACCCCGGGTCAACGCGGGGTTTTTCGGGGGGGGGGGTGGCCCTGCGCACCGCAGCGGAAAACCCTCAGCAACAATCAATAGCGATAGGTATCCGGCTTGTAGGGACCGTCGACGGAAACACCGATGTAATCGGCCTGTTCCCGGGTCATGCGGGTCAATACGCCACCGAAGCCCCTGACCATTTCCAGGGCCACTTCCTCGTCCAGCTTCTTGGGTAGTACTTCCACGCTCAGGCGCTGGGCCTTGGTGTTGGCGTCCTGGTCGGCAAACTTCAGGTTGAACAGGTGAATCTGCGCCAGCACCTGGTTGGCAAACGAGCCGTCCATGATGCGGCTGGGGTGGCCGGTGGCGTTGCCCAGGTTGACCAGACGGCCTTCGGCCAGCAGGATCAGGTAGTCGTCGTTATGCGGATCGAAACCGTCCTTGCCGGTGCGGTGGATCTTGTGCACCTGCGGTTTGACCTCTTCCCAAGCCCAGTGGGCACGCATGAAGGCGGTGTCGATCTCATTGTCAAAGTGGCCGATGTTGCAGACAACGGCGCGCTTCTTCAGGGCTTTCAGCATCGGCGCGTCGCACACGTTGACGTTGCCGGTGGTGGTGACGATCAGGTCGATCCTGCCTAGCAGGTCCTTGTCCACACAGTCATCAGTGCCCAGATTCTCGCCGTTGAGGTAAGGGGAAACCACCTCGAAGCCGTCCATGCAGGCCTGCATGGCGCAGATCGGGTCCACTTCGGTGACTTTAACGATCATGCCTTCCTGGCGCAGGGACAGGGCGGAGCCCTTGCCCACGTCGCCGTAGCCGATCACCAGTGCCTGCTTGCCGGACAGCAGGTGGTCGGTACCGCGTTTGATGGCGTCGTTGAGGCTGTGACGACAGCCATACTTGTTGTCATTCTTGCTCTTGGTGACCGAGTCGTTGACGTTGATGGCCGGCACTTTCAGCGTGCCCTTGTTCAGCATCTCGACCAGGCGGTGCACACCGGTGGTGGTTTCCTCGGTGATGCCGTGCACATGGTCCAGCACCCCGGGAAAACGCTCGTGCAGGATGGCGGTCAGGTCGCCGCCGTCGTCCAGCACCATGTTGGCATCCCAGGGCTGGCCGTCTTTGAGGATGGTCTGCTCGATGCACCAGACGTACTCTTCCTCGGTCTCGCCCTTCCAGGCGAATACCGGAATGCCGGCTGCGGCGATGGCGGCGGCAGCCTGGTCCTGGGTGGAAAAGATGTTGCAGGATGACCAGCGCACCTCGGCGCCCAGCTCGACCAGTGTCTCGATCAGTACTGCGGTCTGGATGGTCATGTGGATGCAGCCGAGGATCCTGGCACCTTGCAGTGGCTGCTCGCCGGCGTACTTGCGACGCAGCGCCATCAGGGCGGGCATCTCGGATTCGGCGATGATGATTTCCTTGCGGCCCCAGTCGGCCAGGTTGATGTCAGCGACCTTGTAGTCGGTAAAACCGTTTGCAGCGCTCATTGGATGAGTTCTCCATTCGTTCAGGAATTGTCGAATGGGCGCCGTTGCAAGAGTTGCGGGAGACCGCAGGGGAATTCGCACGAGCCTGACAGAGAACCTGCTGCAGCGCCCCTCGTACGAAGCTGGGGCCGGAGTATAGCGGATTTGTTGCCGGTGTGCCTGCCTGGCGCGGGTATCATGTGCCCATCTTGGCAGCATCGGGTACAGAATCATGTCCGCGTATCGTCATCTGAAGCATGCCGGTAACTTCGGCGACGTCCTCAAGCACATCGTATTGCTGGAACTGTTGCAGGCGATGGTCGCAGACGAAGCCGGTTTTCTGTATGTCGACACCCACAGCGGTGCCGGGCTGTACAGGCTCTTTCCGGACCGGACCGGCAAGCGGCAGGGATATCTGGATGGCGTGGCCAGACTGCTGCAGCTGGACTGGCCGGAGCTGGCGCCCTATCGTGCAGCACTGGCTTCTTTCAATGACGGGGGCCGCCTGCGGATCTATCCCGGCTCCCCTTTATTGGCCGCCCGTTGCCTGCGTAGGCGGGACCGGGGCCGACTGCATGAGTTGCAAGTGGACGAGTTCGAGCGGTTGCGCCAGAACCTCGTGGCCCATGGCAATTGCCTGGCCTGTCATGGAGATGGTCTGGACGGACTGCTGGCAGCGTTGCCACCGGCTGACGGACGTGTGCTGGCCCTGCTGGATCCGGCCTACCAGGAGAATATCGAGTACGAACTGGCAGTCGATACCTTGCGGGCAGCCCATGGAGCGTTTCCGCAAGGCACCTATGCACTCTGGTATCCGGTGATTGAGCGAGAGCGGGTCGAGCGCATGCAGCGGCAACTGGTTGACGCGGGCATCCGCACGATCCAGGTATTCGAGCTGGGGCTGACAGCGGACGACTCCCGTAGCGGCATGACGGCAGCAGGCATGCTGGTGATCAACCCGCCTGCGCAACTGATGGACAAAATGCAGGCACTGCTGCCGCGCTTGGCGCAGGTGCTGGGTGAGAAAGAGCAGGCGTTTACCTGTTGCCTGCAGCTGGCCTGAAGCGGGTGCCTGCCAGCTTTCAGCGTCGCAACGCCAGTAGCAGCACGCCGCCGGCGATCATGGCAATGCCGGACCATTCTCGCAGGGATGGCTTCTCGCCCAGAAAGAGCACGGCAAACAGCACCACCAGCACAATGCTGGACTTGTCGATGGGTGCCACCTTCGAGGCCTCGCCCAGTTTCAGCGCGCGGAAATAGCAGACCCAGGAGGCACCGGTCGCCAGCGCCGACAGGCCGAGAAACCACCAGGTGCGTGGTGACATCTGCAGCGGATTGCTCCATTTGCCGGTGGCCATGACCAGGACGGCCAGCACCAGCAGGATGATGGCAGTGCGGATCAGCGTGGCCAGGTCCGCATCCACATCCTGTACGCCCAGCTTGACGAAGATGGCGGTCATGGCGGCGAACACGGCCGACAATACCGCCCAGAACAACCAGTCATGACCCACCATGGCAGTACCCGTACAGCTGGAACATGCGCGCAGGGTAGCATGCGCTTGCGGTATGCAAAAGATGGAGACTTCCTTAAAAACCGGCTCCGGAGCTGCTACCCTTGCCGCCATGAAAACACAGGCAGAACCACTCTTGCAGGAGACATTGAAATGCTGAAACACGCTGTGCTGTTGTTGTCTTTTCTGGTGATTGCCGGCTGTGGCGGTGTGGATCCCAATTCACCGGAGGGCAAGCGCAAGGCCGCATTCAAACAGATGCTCAATCTCAGCGAGGACCTGGGCGGCATGGTGCGCGGCCGCATCAAGTTCGACGAGCAGCTGTTTGCCGACAAGGCCGCCCTGCTGGACGATGTGTCCCGTCAGCCCTGGCAGTATTTCGAGGCTGCAGGCAGCACGAAGACATCGGCCAAGGATGACATCTGGCAGCAAAAGGAGCGCTTCATGGAACTGGCACGTGAGCTGGAAAACACTACAGCCATTCTGCTGGAAAGCGCCAGGCAGCAAGCGGTCAACCCCGGTGCGCTGGGTGTGCGGGTGGACGTGGTCGAAAAAGCCTGCGAAAGCTGCCACCAGGAGTTCCGGGTGTATTGAGTGCGAAACCCGGCAGGCGCAAGCCATTGAACTGGATGAATCATCCTTTGCCGCAGTGTGGGCAATGCATCCTGGCAATATCCATGACGAAAGCCCGGTGACATCGGGACTGCGGTGTGTCAACGGCTGGCTGCGGCCAGGAACCCTGCTTCAGGGAAATTCACGCGCCATAATCCTTGCTTCATGGTTATCGGGGATAGTGGGAGGGCATAGGGCAGGGAACCGGGTTCCGCCAGACGACAGGCGATTCGCCCGGGCGGTTGCAGCATGCTGCAGAAGCGTTGTTGTCCGGGTCTGTGGCCCGTAACCGCTTGATTCGCGATAAGGCGAGTACCCCGCTGCCATGCAAGGATATCGAGATCGTCAAAGTGAAATGCAGGAGGCTTGAGCATGACCAGCAAAGAGAGTGCAGACTGGAGTATCCGTGACGGGTCCGTGTTGAAGGACCAGCGCAATGCCTTTGACCGCATGCGTGAGCAGTGCCCGGTGGCACGGGATGTCGAGGGTCACTGGACGCTGTTTCGTCATGCCGATGTCCGTCGGGTCCTGCTGGATCACGAACGTTTCAGCAATCAGGTTTCCAGGCATATTTCCGTACCCAATGGCATGGATCCGCCCGAGCACACTCCGTTTCGCCAGCTGATCGAGCCTTACTTCAACGAACAGCGGGTCGCCTGGTTCAAGCCGGTATGCCGTGCCATTGCCGACGAGCTGGCACAGAAGCTCAAGGGGCGCACACAGGTGGAGCTGATGGCGGACTTTGCCTTGCCATTCGCCCTTCGCGCGCAGTGTGCCTTCATGGGCTGGTCACAGGAGCTGCAAGAGCCGCTACGCAGCTGGGTGCAGCGCAGCAACAAGGCTGCACTGGAGCAGGACCGTCCGGCCCTGGCCAGCCTTGCGGCGGAGTTTGAAGCCATCGTTGGCGAGCAGCTGACCCTGCGTCGCCAGGCCGGAGCAGCGCCGGATGCGGACATCACCAGCGAACTGATGCATGAAGAGGTCAACGGTCGCCTGCTGACCGACGAGGAAATTGCCAGCATCCTGCGTAACTGGACGGTGGGCGAGGTGGGTACGCTGGCCGCTGCCATCGGCATCATTGCCCAGCATCTGGCCGAGGACGCCGAGCTGCAGCAGCTGCTGCGCGAACAGCCGGAGCGCCTGTATTACGCCAACGACGAGATCCAGCGCATGCACAACCCGCTGTTGGAAAACCGTCGTCGCGCGACCTGTCCGGTCGAGCTGGGCGGGCGGCAGATTGGCGAGGGCGAGCGGGTCATCCTCAACTGGGTGGCGGCCAACCGCGATCCAGCGGTCTTTCCGGAGCCGGAACGCTTTTCCTGGGACCGCAACCCGCAGGACAATCTGCTCTATGGTGCCGGAGTCCACGTCTGCCCGGGTGCGCCCATGGCGCGCATGGAGCTGGTCGAGGTCATCGACAGCCTGTTGCAGCACAGTTCCTGCCTGCAACTGGCTACAGACCAGCAACCGGTGCTGGCACGCTATCCCGCCACGGGATATGCGCAGCTCTGGCTGACTGGATTCTAGCCGCCTGCACCCGCCTGCCTGCCGGGCAGGCGGAACCCTTTTCCCATCCATACCGCCATCACCTGGCTTGATCGGGCGATCTTCATCTGGTGACGTTGGTCAGGGAGATCCCCAGGTCAAGCCAGGGGGCGACGGATATTCTCCCCAAGCTATTGCGCAGCCTGCTTTCTGCCATCATCTGCAGGTTTAACCGTGGCACACCAGTGCCTTTGCCTTTTTGACATGCAGGGCGTCCAAAGGACGGCCCACCCCCGTCGTCACCCGGCTTGACCGGGTGATCTCCCACAGGCGTGATACGGTCCCGAGTTTCAAACGCGGATTTGATGCACGGCTCGAGCTGGTTCGTGTCAATCACTAGAAATATGATCGATGGGACGCACTGCAATCATTGTTTTCAACTGGCAGAGCCGTTAAAAGATAGATGCATTGCGTATAAACGGCTTGCGCCCCACTGGGGTGTCTGCGGGGCGCAAGATACAGGTGTAGCCTGGGCTGACAGAATAGAAATTATTGCCTGGCTGGTTCCTGGATAACGGCGTTGACTGTGGCGTGCCGACCCCGGCGCAGCAGCATGTGGCGGGTCAGCATCAGCAGTGCGGCGAGAGTGATCACCTGGATCACGGCCAGGACAATCACGCCGACCCAGTAGGCGATGCCGAACTGCTGGATCACGCCGCTATCGACCCAAACCAAGTGCCACCAGAACATGCCCATCACGAACAGGGCGACTCCGGGGCAGATCAGGCCGAAGCTGACCGGGTTGCGCTCGCGGCCGCTCAGGTGACTACGCAGATAGCCGTTCAGGTGCATCACCCGCAAACCAAGTAGTAGCACGCCGAGCTGGAACATGTAGATTGCGGTCAGGGTGACAAACAGGCTGCCCATGTCGGCACCGCCGGTAAAGTGGTAGCTCAGGCCATGCTGCAGGCGCACCCACTCGATACCCAGCAGGGTGAGGATGGGGATCAGCATCCACAGGCTGGGTGTGGCCTGGGGTTGCAGGCCGTGGTTCATCATGGCGGAAATGCTGGTGACCAGCACAATGGCAGCCGCTGCCACCGCCAGCATGAAGAACAGGATGGACAGGGTGGCGGCCAGTACGGAAACCAGCTTGATCTCCGACATGCCGGCAGGAGCGGCAAGGCCTACGGACAGCATGGCAAAGGCGAATACGGCCATCAGCGGTGACAGGTGGTTGCGTGCCTCGCTGCGATAGCCGCCGTGGACCAGCATCCGACTCAGGTAGCGGCCATAGATGCGCATGGCAGCCAGGCCAATGACCAAAAAGGCAGCCAGAGCCATCGGAAACAGGTACTCGACCACCGACCACAGACCGGGGACAAACAGCGCACCCAGCACGAAGCAGACGTTGACCGTCATCGCCAGGGTGAGCGGAATGGCCATCAGCTGTACTTCGGCCGGTGTATTGCGCAGTTCGGCAACCGCCTGCTGACCGGCTTCGGAACGGTATTCGCGGATGTTCCAGATCAGCAGGAGAAAGTGCAACAGCGCGAGCAGTAAGACACCGGGGACGCTGAACAGCAGGAGTGCACGCAGGGATGCGCCACCCTGCCAGCCGGCGACCAGGTGCTCCCAGGTCGGCATGCCGGTATCGCCATGGGGCAGCATCCACATCAGGTACATGAAGAAAGAGACCGACAGGCCGCCTGCACCGAGGGCGGCCAGCCAGAAGCTGGGTTGATAGGAAAGAGCACTGTCGCGCTGGAACATCGGGTTCTCCCTTGCCGTCAGGACGGCATTAGAAATCTGCATTGCTCAAAACAATACCTTTTTATAAAGTATTGTGCAACTTTCTGCCCTGCAGCGACACACCGGGCCAGGCATCAAACGAGATGCGCACAATGTGGTTGGCAAACAGCACGGGAAATCCCGATAACAGCTAGCCAGGCAGTTGTAGCCGGCTGCAGGGTTGCTCAGCCGGCCCGTACGTCCGGACTGCTGACCATTTCGCTGGACAGCTGGCGCAGGCTGGCCAGTTGCTGGCTGACCAGCAGCAACTGGTTGTGCAGCAGATGCAGATGGCGGTCGTCGCCGACCTGCATGTCGGCCAGGCGGCGGCTCTGTTCCTCTTCCTCGCTGCAGTCGGTGCTGATCGGCTGCATATTTTCCAGACAGTCGGCAAGACGGACCAGATTGTCGGCCAGCTGTTCGGCTTCACGGTTCAGCGACGGGTAGTTAGGGGCGTCGGCGAGTTTCTCGCGGTGCGCGCCCAGTGCCGAAATGTAGCTCAGCAGGCTGTGGGAGCAGAGCAGGAAGCGAAAACCCAGGTCGCTCTGCCGACGGAAGTGGCCGGGTTCCTTGAGCATGTTGCCCAGGTTACCACTGAGGGCGGCATCGGCATTGTGGGCTTCGCGCCGGGCGATGCGGTACTGCATGTCATCGGTCTTGCCCTGGCTGTACTCCTGCATGATGTGCTGCAGGTAGCGGCCATGGGCGCGCAGGGTGGCGGCGGCGGTCTGGTGCAGGCGGCGACCCTGCCAGTCGGGCAGGATGAAGAATACCGCCAGCCCGGCAATCAGGCTGCCGGCCACGGTATCCACCAGACGGGGCAGGAACAGGTCGTAGCCGTAGCCGATCTGGTTGAAGCAGATCAGCATCATCAGCGTCATGAAGGCGGTGGACGCCTTGAAGTGATTGGCACGAGTGCTGAAGTAACCGACCCCGGCGGCAATGGCAAACAGCGCCTGTACCCACAGCAGCGGCGTGATCTGGAACAGCAGCCAGCTCATGGCCAGCCCCTGGATGGTGCCGATGATGCGCTGCAGCATGCGCTTGCGGGTGGCGGCGTAGTGCGGGCGGCAGACAAACACCGTGGTCATCAGGATCCAGTAGCCCTGCTCCGGGGCCAGCACATGCATGATCAACAGGCCGGCACCCACGGCGATGGCCATGCGGATGGCATGACGCATCAGGCCGGACTTGAGGGTGAGGTGACGGGCAATGCGCTCGCCGGCCTCACGCAGGCTCTGCGGCTCACGATCAAACAGGCTGCTGTCCTGGTGCAGGGTCAGGGCATCCGGGTTGCTGGCCTGGCTGAGCAGCTGGTCCATGGTGGCCAGGTTGTCGGCCAGGGCGCGCAGCGAATGCAGCAGTTCGTGCCATTCCGGGTTGTTCTGCTTGTGCAGCCAGGCAATGGCTGCCTGCAGGTCTTCTAGTGCCTGAGCATGGCCTTCGCCGTAATCGAACGGCTGGCGCAGTTCGATGGCTCGGGCCAGCTCCGCACAGGCATCGCCCTGTTGGCGGATCAGTCGCAGACAGCGGAACAGCACATCACTATGGAAAAAGGCATCGGCCAGCTGCTGATAGGGTGCATGGCTGGAGGTGGCCCGTTCGTGCAGGTCCTGGGCCAGAAAGTAGAGTTTCAGATAGCGCTTGGTGGCCAGCCCGCTGCGGCCGCGTCCGACCCGTTGAAGGATCAGGTTCTTGCTGTCATTCAGTGCCTCCACCAGGCGGGCGTTCTGCCGGGTCAGTTCCAGCCGTTGTGCTTCGAGATTCATGTTGCGCAGCGGCTCGAAGAGCACCGACTTGGCCTTGAGGTAGTCGCACTGGCGGCGAAACAGGCGGGCCAGACTCTGCTGCACCGGCTGCTGTGAGAACAGTGCATGCCAGGCGACCGACAGCGCACCATAGAGCAGGGCACCCCACATCAGCAGCGGGGCGTACTGCCAGAAAGCCGGATCGGCCTGGCTGTGCTGTTCCAGGCCGATCATGGTGTAGATACCCAGAATCAGGGTGGCGTAGGAGGTGGAGGCATAGCGTGAACCGGCTGCGCCAAGCACGATCAGCACGAAGGTGGAGGTCACCATGAAGAGGGACAGCCAGAAGGTATGCTGCTGCAGCAGCTCCACCGCGGTGGACATGACCAGAAAGCAGACCAGACTGACGATTACCGACAGCAGGCGGCCCTGCCAGCTGTCGTCGGTTTCGGCCAGTGCCGAGGCGATCACGCCCAGATAGAGCGGAATCAGCGCATCGATGCGGTCAAACAGCCAGACCCAGAACGTGCACAGGCTCAGGGCAATGAAAAAGCGCAGTCCGGTGCCGAACTTGTCCAGTGCCCAGATGCGGCGTAGTGACTGGTTGAAGGCAAATGCAGGCATGGGGCTCCCGATAGCGGATTATGGGCTCAGGATGATGAGCTGGTGCGAATGCGCAGGTCGTGGATCGACATCCAGAGCGCCAGCGAAAGGGTCAGCATGATGGCGGCAAAACCCAGGCTGATCGCGGTGTGCCAGCTGGACTGCTGCAGCAGACCGAAGACCAGCGCGGTGATCACCGCAATGCCCACCGAGGTACCGATACGCTGGCCGGTCTGCATGATGGCGCCGGAGCTGCCGGCGTAGGCAATGGGCACTTCGGCCAGCGTCAGCGTCTGGTTGGGGCTGATCACCGAGCCCTGGCCGATGCCGAACAGGGCCAGGCTGGCCAGCAGCCACCAGTAGCTGATCAGCCCCTGCGCCTGCAATTGAACCACCAGAATGCTGGTGGTCAGCCCCAGCAATGCGATGCACAGCCCGCCAATCACGATCTTGCGGCCCAGCCGGGTGACGTGCTTGCCGGCCCAGTTGGCGGAAGCGGCCGACAGCAGTGCCGAGGGAATCCCGATCAGACTGGCCTCCAGGGCGCTCTTGCCCAGCCCGAGCTGGATGAACAACGGCACCAGCACCCATACACTGGTCATGCCCAGAAAATACAGGGTCATGATGATGGAGCCATTGCGGTAGCTGGGCGTGCGGAAGATGTTCAGGTCCACCATGGGACTGAAACCGAGCCGCGCATAGAGTTTTTCCCAGAGCACCCAGAGATAGAAAAGGATCAGTCCGGACGGCAGCAGCAGCCATAGCAGCCGGACCTGCCGCGCCTCGACAAAGGGGAACAGCACGGCCAGTACACCGAGTCCGAGCAGCAATGAGCCGACCGGGTCGAGCGAGCTGAGCCCCTGTTTTCGCGGCTTGGGTGCCGACACTTGTCCGGATGAATCCGGACCTACAGAAGCGACCATGGCTGTAGGTGCGAATTCATTCGCACGCTTTTGTGCAGCATGTTCCTGACCGTGGCCAGGATTGCCCACATCAGGGCCGGGAGCACCATTAATCAACTGTGGCCGATGCAGCAGCGGGCGCGGAAACCACAGATAACCCAGCCACAGGGTCAGCAGGCCGACCGGCACATTGACCAGAAAGGTCAGTCGCCAGCCGATGCTCTCTCCGCCCAGCTCGATCAGCAAGCCGCCCAGCACCGGGCCGATGGCTACCGAAACGCCGACCGCCGTACCGAAAAAACCGAAGGCCCGCCCGCGCTCGGCGCCGCGAAAATACTGCTGGATCATGCCCACGCCCTGCGGGTTGATGAAGCCCGAGCCGACCCCCTGGACAAAGCGGGCCAGGTTGAGCTGATCGGCACTTTGTGCCAGCCCGGCGGCCACCGAAGCCAGGGTGAAGGTGGCGACGCCGATCATGAAAAACCCGCCCCGCCCCATCAGGTCGCCGGCACGGCCCGCACTGACCAGCACCACGCCAAAGGTCAGCGCATAACCGGACAGCACCCACTGGATATCGGAACGGCTGGCATCCAGCGCCTGCTGGATGGACGCCAGCGCCACGTTGACAATGCTCACCCCCATCAGCGACATGAAAATGGCCGCCAGGATGACCAGTAGAACACGCCAGCGTGCCGGATCCTGTCCGTCGACCACGACGGAGGATTGGGGGTGCAGGTGTTCCGCTGTACTGGATGACATGGAGGCTCCGAGGGTTGGGGGAAGTGCAGGCTTCCAGTGTAATGCCGTGCTTGCGTCTAGGCGAGCATCTGCGGGCGACGGCCGGGCGAATTGCCTCCACGAAAGCGATCATCGTGTTTGCCCATTGCTATTCAGGCCGGCTTTGCTATCCCGCATTTCCTGTCCGCATAACCGTCATCGTCTCTTGCGGGGTCCCGTTTGCATTGCAGGACATGTGGCGACGTGGCAATCTCCATCGGATTCACTGCCTTGAATGCCGGATTCTCCAATGGAACTTGCCCTTGCCCTGCTGACCATGACCGCCGCCTTCACGCTGGGTGCGATGATCCCCGGCCCCAGTTTTCTGCTGGTGGCGCGCACCGCGTTGGCCGTTTCCCGACCAGCCGGGCTGGCGGCGGCGCTGGGCATGGGTGTGGGCGGCGTGATCTTTGCGCTGGTAGCCCTGCTCGGGCTGTTGGCGTTGCTGGCTGCGGTGCCGGTGCTCTATGGACTGCTCAAGCTGGCTGGTGGCCTGTACCTGCTGTACATCGGCTGGCGCATTGTGCGTGGCGCGCGTCAGCCGCTGGCCGTGGACAGTCTGGGCGAGAAAAACAACGGCAGCCTGTGGCGGGCCTTCGCGCTGGCGCTGGCCACCCAGCTCAGCAACCCGAAAACTGCGCTGGCCTATGCCGGCATCTTTGCCTCGCTGTTGCCGCGCGATGTGCCAATTGCGGTGATGGTCGCCTTGCCGCTGCTGGTATTCGTCATCGAATTCGGCTGGTATGCGCTGGTCACCCTGGTGCTGTCGGCACCGGCACCGCGTGCCCGCTATCTGGCCGGCAAGGCCTGGATTGACCGCATCGCCGGCAGCCTGATGGGGTTGCTGGGTGTGAAGCTGCTGGCGGACGTGAGCGCCTGAGGGTCTTGTGGGTAATAATCAGTCCGTATGCATGACAGCCGGAGTGCCAAAAGCGACCCCGGCTTTCAGTGAGTAGGCATGGAGTCCGTAACTGGTATCGGTTACAGCTTTTTCAGTTCGGCCACGGCCTGCATGTATTTCTTGCCTTCTTCGACGAGTTTCTCTGGCGCCGAGGTTTCGGATGCCACATGCACCTCTTCCAGGGTGTCTGCCAATGCCGCCATTTCCTGGTTGATTTTCTCCAGCGCGATTTCCAGCGTGTAGGTCAGCTGGTGGATGTCCGCCAATACCTGCGGGGTCAGTTCGCCATTCAACTGCTGTGCGAGCAGTTCGTTGTATTCACTGAAGTTCTTTACAGCGGTAGCCAGGTCGGGGGAGGGCAATCCCTTGAAGTGTTCGACGCGTTCTTCGGCAAAGCTGTGTGCGCCAAATGCCAGGGTGGCAGCCAGGATGCAGGCGGAGAGGCTGTGTTTCATTGGGCAAGTCCTTAATGAGAATCAATAGCGTGTGCGAATCTATCAGCCCGGATCGCAACATGCAATGATTTTTCATGCCCGGTCTGTGATTGCGCACAACAGCAAGGTAGCGAAGCCTCTAGGCGTTGAGTGGTCTGTACTTGACATCCGCTTATCGGGATGCGTCGGTTTTGTCATGGTTGTATTAATAATGTGTTGATATAGTGATCGTGCCGGCTCGGCCGGGATAGCCCAGTTGTCTATCTTTTCACCGGGAATTTCATGCAGGACAGCCCGACGCAGACGGGCCCCGAAACATCCGTTTCACACCGGGATATCGGCTAGATGGCTACTCGGGAAGGCGAAGCTCGCCGAGGGCTGTGCATCAGCCATCTGGCAGGTACGGACAGAAGCCAGATGTGTGTTTTCATGGAAAAGGAGAATGTCATGTCTACTAGATTCGCAAACAAGACAGCGTTGGTTACCGGTGCCGCGTCCGGCATCGGCAAGGCGGTTGCAGTGAAGCTGGCTGCAGAAGGTGCGGCGGTGGTGGTTGCCGACCTGCATGAGCAGGCTGCACAAACTGTAGTGGACGAGATCGCAGGCAAGGGCGGTAAAGCCGCCGCTTTTGCGGGTGATTTCACTTTGCCGGCAGTGAACGAGGCGGCGGTGGCCTTTGCCGTTGACCGGTTTGGCGCCTTGCATCTGGCATTCAACAATGCCGGCATCATCGGGCCACAGGGGCCGTTGCATGAAACTTCCATCGATGGCTACAAGAAGCTGATGGATATCAACATCGATGCGGTTTTCTACGGGATGAAATACCAGCTCCCGGCCCTGCTGGCTGCCGGCGGCGGCGCCATTGTGAACACCGCTTCCATTCTTGGTCTGGTAGGTACCGCCGGCTATATTCCCTACGTCACCGCCAAGCACGCAGTGTCGGGAATCACCAAAAGCACGGCGCTGCAATACGCTGCACAGGGCATCCGCATCAACTCGGTGCATCCGGGCTATATCGACACGCCACTGTTGAACGAGTTGAGCCGTGAGGAATACAACTCGCTGGTTGCCCTGCACCCGATCGGCCGTCTTGGCCAGGCGGAAGAGGTTGCCAATGTGGTTGCCTTCCTGCTTTCCGATGAGGCGTCCTTTGTCAGTGGCTCGCAGTATGTGGTGGATGGCGGCTACACGGCACAGTAACCATTTTTGACAGCTGGCTTGCGAACGCTGCCCATCCATGACCAGCGGGCCCTTGGAAAGGTCCGCTGGTTATTTGGGCTTCAGCGCAGGTTGACGTGATAGAGATGGGCGGTGGCGCCATGCAAGACTCAAGGTCATGCTTGCCAAAAGCCGGTCTTGAACGAATCACTGTCGCCGTCGTGAATGCTTGTTTTTTGTCCTGTTCCGGGAAGGCTTCGAACGGGCATAACATCCTTCGACAGCTTGCTCATCCATCTGACCCCCCACCCCTTCCCCCGTCATGATGCAACCAATGGAACCGGCTAAGCATCAGTGCCCTGGAAGGCACGAATGATCACACCAAGAAAATCAAGCGAATGGCTTATGGTTGTCGGGATGGCGCATGCTTCTTTTCTCAAGATCCAGGCAGCGTTTTCCGGTACAGTGCGATGAGTCAATTTCAAGACTTGCCGGCTGTAAACCGCACATAAAAGCATCACCTCAGCCGTAGGTGCGAATTTATTCGCACACGAGCACTTGATGACAAACGATGCCGGACTTTGTCCGGATGAATCCGGACCTATGCTGGTTGTCTGGCTGGCATACTGGGTGCGCACGCATTCACATGGCTTGCGGGCCTTCCCGAAGAGCGATCCCGCATAAAACTGGACGGTCCCCATTTCGTGTTTATCAAGGAATTACTCATGAAACATCTGTTTTCTTCCCTCACGCTGGCGCTGGCCATGACCGGCAGTCTGGCCGCGCAGGCATTCGAGCTCAAGCATGACACCGGCCGGATCCAGCAGGAACAGGCTCCACAGCGAATCGTCACCTTTGATCTGGCGGTGCTGGATAGCCTGCATGCACTGGATGTGGCTGTGGCGGCCGTGCCGGGCCTGAAGTATGAGGGTGCACTGGAGTCCTACAACAAGATGCCGGTTGCCGGCACCCTGTTTGAGCCGGATTACGATCTGCTGAGCCTGCTGCAGCCAGACCTGATCTTTGCCGGTGGACGATCCGGCAAGGCGGTACCCAGGTTGACCTGGCTGGCTCCTGTTGCCGTCTACAACAGCGACACCAGCCGCTTCATGGAAAGCTTTACCGAACACAACCTTGCGCTGGCGCGTGCCTTCGGCAAGGAAGAGCGGGCCGAGCAGCTGCTGAAGCAGACCAGAACCCAGGTCGACCAGCTGAAGGCACTGAACCGGGGCAAGACCGGTGCCTTCCTGTTCACCATCAACGGTATGGTCATGGCCCATGCGCCCGGTGACCGCTTCGGTTACAGCTATGAGCTGACCGGCCTGACTCCGGTGCTCAAGCCGAAGGCGGCGGATGCAGCCCCGATGACACGGCCGGAGCCGGGCTCGCCGGAAGCCAGGGCCCTTCAGCAGGCCCGTGAGCAACAGATCGGCGAAGTGGCCGCCAGCAACCCGGACTGGCTGCTGGTGCTGGATCGTGGTGCCATCAACGGTGGCGAGAAAACCGCAGAGAAGACCCTGGCCGAACACCCGCAGCTGAGTCAGACCGAGGCCTACAAACAGGGCAGGGTCGTGTATCTGGACCCCAATGGCTGGTACATCATCGGCGGTGGCCTGAGTAACCTGCAGCAATTGACGGCTGATCTGCTTGAGCAGATGACGCGCTGAGCAGGAGCCCGGGGCCGGCATGATCCGTGCCGGACTTTGCCGCGGCCCCGGCAGTTTGCCGGCGGTGCGGTTGTTTGGCTGCCCGGATACCTGTTTTCACGCAAGGAATTGCTTGTCGGTACCTGATAAAATACGCTGTTCATTTACCCACGGAATTACAGGATCGCGAGTCATCACGCATGAATAAAACCCGCCTAGCTCTCGTTGTCACCGCTGCCATGCTGCCCGTGCTGGCGCAGGCCCAGGAAAAAACCACCCTGCTGGATACCATGACCGTGGTCGGCACCCGAACCGAAACCTCGGTGCGCGACAACCCCGCCTCGGTATCGGTGGTCGAGCGTGAACAGATTGAAAAGCGCGGGGCCGACAGCGTCGCCGAGCTGCTGCGTGACGTGCCCGGCGTGTCGGTGGTGGATACCGCCGTGGCCGGCATGAAGCGCATCCGCATCCGTGGTGAGCAGTCCAACCGGGTGGTGATTCTGGTCGATGGTCAGGAAATGACCGACCACAGCTCCTTTGGCGCGCCTTTTCTGATCGATCCTTCCAACATCGAGCGTATCGAGGTGGTGCGTGGTCCGGCATCGGTGATGCATGGGGCCAAGGCGATCGGTGGCGTGATCAACGTGATCACCAAAAAAGGCGCAACTGATCCGGTAGTGGTCGAACTGGGCGTTGGCTATTTCAGCGGCAGCAAGGGCAAGCAGGGCATGGCCGCGGTATCCGGTACGCTGGACCGCTTTGATTACCGCCTTTCTATCAGTGCGGATGATCATAAGGATCGGCGGGTGGCCAAGGGTCGTCATAGTCCTGATAGCAAAAAGCTGCCCAACTCCGGTTCCAAGAACAAGGATGTCAGCCTGCATCTGGGCATGAAGCTGGGTGAGCGGGAGAATCATTATCTGTCGTTCAAGGCCAATCAGCACAAACTGGAAGCAGATGGCTGGGAGGATAACTTTTCACTGGTGAAGGGATTGCCGGCGGCGGGTATTGTTTCCATGATCAGGGATGGTGAAGTGGATGTAGCGCAGTTCAACGCCAATCTGCCTAAACGAGATCTGAAGAAAGCTGGCTTGTATTATGAAGGCGCTGATCTAAGTCCGCTGCTACGTAAGATCAGTGCAGATCTTTTTTACCAGCAGGTGGATCGGGAGTTTTCGAATAAAATCCGCCTGGATGGCCGAAATATCATGGCTATGGGACGCGGGCCGGCAGTGGCAGATATCGGGATGGCCTCGCAATCAAAGGACAAAACCAAAACCTATGGTGGTAGTTCCCAGTTTGATTTTGAGTTTCACGAAAAGCATTACACCATTGCGGGGGTGCAGTACCTGAAGGATGAGCTGGATACCAAAAAGCAAAATGAGGTTATGTTGAATAAGCTGGAGTTTGCTACTCCACTGCCACCAGGTTTTTTACCACCACTTCCTGTCAGCATTAAGTCGCAGCCTGCAGACAGCGCCACTATGCAAACTACTTCGGCTTTTATGCAGGATGAGTGGACGCTGCCCAATGACTTCAAGCTCATCGCCGGCGTACGCTACTATCGTGTCAAATCCGAGCTGGACAAAACCAAAGGGTCTGAACACAAGGCCGGCGAAAACAGCACCCATAGCCGCTTCGTCAAAGCGCTGGGCCTGACCTGGACCGGACTGGATCACACCACGCTGCGGGCCAGCTATTCCGAAGGCTATGTCATGCCGTCGTTACTGGAGCAGTTCACCGACTCCCGTGCCGGTCGCGGCATCACTCTGCACGGCAACCCCGATCTGAGCCCAGAGCGTTCGCAGAACTACGAGCTGGGCCTGCGTTACCAGAACCGTGGAGTGGTCTTTGACGGTACGCTGTTCTACACCAGGTCCAAGCAGTACATTACTTTCGAATCCTGCGAGATCAGTGGTCGTTGCACGGGTGGTGATATCTACACCAACGCCGACAAGGCAAAAAGCTACGGTCTGGAACTCCTGATGGAATACTGGATTGCCGATACGCCATACACCCCCTACCTGACCACCACGCTGATGCGCCGCAAGGTCACCATGGACGACTTCGCCACCTACAAGACCGATGTGCCGACCATTTCCGGTCAGCTGGGCATGCGCTATGAACGCAGCTTTGCCGGCACCGACCTGTGGGCGGATGGCTTCATCCAGGCGTCCAGCAAGACCGACAAGAAAGAACTTGCCATCGAGAAGTCCGGCAAGGTATCCCGCCACCTGTCAGGCTGGAGCACGCTCAACTTTGCCGTTGGCGGCAACTTCGGTGACGAAGGCCAGCACCGTCTGGCGTTGCACCTGAACAACCTCAACAACCGCCACTACCGTGCATCGGTGGATGAAATGCCGGCCACCGGCCGCAACTTCGTCCTGACCTTCAATACCAGCCTGTAATAGCGCTGAAAGTAAAAAGCCCCGGTCTGAAGTTCAGGCCGGGGCTTTTTTGTAGGTGCGAATTTATTCGCACATCGGATTTCGTATGTAGAAGTGTGCGAATAAATTCGCACCTACAGCAAGGCCGTAATCACAGCCCTGCCAGCGAGCGCAGCTCCTCGGCGCGGTCGGTTTTCTCCCAGGTGAATGCGGTGAAGGTGTCGTCACCGTAGGTCATTTCATAGGGGTTGCGGCCGAAGTGTCCGTAGGCGGCAGTGGGCTGGTACATCGGGTGCAACAGATCCAGCGCACGGGTGATGGCGTAGGGGCGCAGGTCGAAGGTTTCGCGGACCAGTTGCACGATGCGCTCGTCGCTGATCTGACCGGTGCCGAAGGTGTTCAGCGAAATGGAGGTCGGCTGGGCCACGCCGATGGCGTAGGACACCTGGATCTCGCACTTGTCGGCCAGGCCGGCGGCAACGATGTTTTTCGCCACATAACGACCCATGTAGGCGGCACTGCGGTCGACCTTGGACGGGTCCTTGCCGGAAAAGGCACCGCCTCCATGACGGGCCATGCCGCCGTAGGTGTCCACGATGATCTTGCGTCCGGTCAGGCCGCAGTCACCCACCGGCCCGCCGATCACGAAGATTCCGGTCGGGTTGATGTGGTATTTGGTGTCCTTGTGCAGCAGTTCGGCAGGCAGGGTCTGCTTGACGATCAGCTCCATCACGGCTTCCTTCAGTTCCTTCTGACTGATGTCGGGATTGTGCTGGGTGGACAGTACCACCGCGTCGATGCCGACCACCTTGCCGTCCTCGTAGCGGCAGGTCACCTGGCTCTTGGCGTCCGGACGCAGCCAGGGCAGCAGGCCGGTTTTGCGGGCCTGGGCCTGGCGCTCCATCAGGCGGTGGGCAAAGGTGATGGGGGCCGGCATCAGTACATCGGTCTCGTTGTTGGCATAACCGAACATCAGGCCCTGGTCGCCGGCGCCCTGGTCTTCCAGGGTTGCGCGATCCACGCCCTGGGCAATGTCGGACGACTGCTTGCCAATGATGTTGACGATGCTGCAGGTGGCGCCGTCGTAGCCCACGTCCGAGCTGGTGTAGCCGATGCCGGTGATCACATCGCGCACCAGCTGCTCCAGGTCGATCCAGGCGCTGGTGCTGATTTCGCCGGCGATGATGGCGACACCCGTCTTGACCAGGGTTTCGCAGGCAACCCGCGCATCCTTGTCCTCGTGGATGATGGCATCCAGAATGGCATCGGAAATCTGGTCGGCAATCTTGTCCGGATGGCCTTCGGAGACCGACTCGGAAGTGAAAATGGAATATTCGCTCATTGGCTGGCGTCTCCGTCGTTGTTCAATATGAAAGGGTGCTGGCAGGTTTGCCAAACTGTCGTAGCTGAATCTGAAAGCCGTTTTTCAGTCCAAGGTACATGCTCTTGCCGGGAACCAGTCCGGCCTGCTGTGCCCACAGGCCCAGCTCGTTCTGGTCAAAGCCCAGCCACTGGTCGCCACAGGCCTGCTTTGCCCAGTCCTGGTCGTGGGCACAAAGCTCGCTCAAGATCAGGCTGCCGCCGGGGCGGATGGCCTGTGCCAGATGTTCCAGGGCGCTGGCCGGTGCCGGCAGGTGGTGCAAGACCATGTTCAGGATCGCGCAGTCGGCTTGCGGCAGCGGGCCGGCAAAGGCATCCGCCTGTTGCAGCTGCACGTTGCCCAGCTGCTGCCGGCTACAGAGTTCGCGGGCCTGCTCCAGCATGGACGAGCTGTTGTCGATGGCCGTGACACTACTAAAACGGCTGGCCAGTTCCGGCAGAAAGCTGCCATCGCCGGGACCGACTTCCAGTGCTGTGGCATCTGCCGGAAAGGCCAGACTGTCCAGCAGCGCGGTCAGGCTTTCCCGGTACTGGGGTAGGGCGGCAATCAGTTCCTGCTGCTGGCTGAAGTCTTGTGCCACACGCTGGAAGAATGCCTCGCTGGCGCTGGAACGACCACGATGGATCTCCTCAATGCGTGTGGCCAGCCCGCTCTCCAGGGGCAGCTCATCGAGCTGTTGCAGCAGTGCGGCGTGCACGTCAGAACCGGTAACCAGGCTGCGCCGGTAGAACACAGCATTGCCTTCGCGCCGGGTGGTGACCAGCCCGGCCAGGGTCAGCACTTTCAAGTGGTGGCTGATGCCGGATTGTCCCATCGAGAAAATATGCGCAAGCTCCAGCACTCCAAAGGAGTTTTTGCGCAATGCCCGCAGGATGTTCAGCCGTAACGGATCACCGGCAGCCTTGCACAGGGCTGTCAGCTGGTCGAGGGATGCGGTGGGTGAGCACTGCGGCTCTTGGTGACTGGTCATGCTGGCGGAGTCTAAACCGGTTGCATGGCTGGTGCAATTGCCATATCAAAAAAAATTGATATTGTTTGGTTTAGTCATGCCTTTCCGGTGTCACAAGAGGCCGCTGGGGTGTGGGTATCCGAAAAAGAAAAATGGCCTTGCTGTGTTGCCACAACAAGGCCATTGGCGGTGGAGTGAACAGCTTTACTCTTCGGGCTCGGGCTCGGGCTCCGGTTCCGGTTCAATCGTTTCGGGTGCGGCTTCGGCGGCAACTTCCGCCGGGGCTTCGGCAGCCTCGGATTGTTGCCACATTTCAACGCCGGGACCGGCCAGGAAGTACCAGGCTGCACTTGCGGCAACCAGCACGATCAGCAGCGGAATGATCCAGCGCAGCGAGCTCTTGCGTGCAAAGGGGTCACGCAGGCTGCCGGCTCCCTTGGGCAGGCTGGCCAGTTGGGTCAGGCTGGTACCGAACGGAATGTTGATGCGCGCCTGAGCATTGACCGCCCAGCCATTGGCATCCAGGATCGGGCCGAGGCTCCTGTGGCGCAGCTTGAACCAGGCCAGCAGCATGGATGGCCCGGAAACCACCACGATCAGGCCTATGACGACCAGCGGCCATTGCCACCACTGCAGGGCCAGCAGGCCGGTGAAGGCGGCAGCAAAGGCGGTGCCGATGGCACCGAGCGCGAGGCCCATGGCGGCGAAGATACCGGCGAACTTGGCGATGTCAAAGGGTGCAGCAGGGGCGCCACCTTCTATCTGTTCGGCGGCCTTGGCCATGATTTTCTCGTCCTGGCCCGCGGCAAACTTCTGGATCTGCTCGGAAATCAGGTTGGCAATGCGGCGGTAGGGAGACCAGAAGGCCTCGCGCACGCTGATTGCGTTCTCGATGATCTTGACCACGGTGGCATCCCAGTCGTTGCCTTCACGGTCGTAGAACAGACCGTTACGACCGGGCATCAGCTCGTGATCCATCCCGGCGCTGACCAGGGCGACGATGTTGCATTCCTCGCGGCCATGCACCGGCTGCCCGCGCCGTACGCAGTGGCAGTACACCAGGAAGCAGTTGCTTTGCGTGGCCACTGCGCTGTGGGCTTCCACATCCACAACATCCACCACCAGATCGCAGCTTTTGCCGTCAATGAACAGGCGGCCGGCCTGGAAAACCGCTTTTTCCATGCGGCCGTAGAAATGCTCAAAGGACACGAAGTTCTTGAGCAGCGGTACCAGGTACTGCTGCATGTTGAGCAGCTTGTCCAGGTCCACCAGGCCCTGCGAGGCTTCTTCCACCTCAAGGTCCAGGGCAACCAGGGCATCCAGTTTTTCCTGCAGGCTCTTGTCGATGGCCAGTGCGGCATCCAGGTCCAGCGTGTCCAGCAGGGCGACCGCGGGTCTTTCCGCCTGCCAGGCGAACCATGGGGAGGCCTTGTCCAGCAGGGCCTGCCATTGCTCGCGGGTCATGCGTTCGATCTTGCCGTACTCGGGCACTACCACCTGTTCGTACAGGGCCTGCATGTCGGCCTGCCAGGCGGGGTTGAGGCCCTGGCCAAAAGCGATGCCGTCGCTTTGCTGCAGGTTGGCCAGCGGCAGCTCGCGCATGCTGTCCAGGCAGGCCAGGTTGCAGGCGCTCAGGCGGGCCAGCTCCTCTTCGTCGGCGGCCATGATGGTGGCGGCGCGCGGATCGTAGGCGACCATCTCGACACGGGTGAAGTGGTCGTTGATCTTATCCTTGAGCCGGTCGAGCAGGGCGATGACATCTGCGGTCTGTTCGCCAAAGGGCTGACGTGCTTCTGCACTGGCGGATTGATGCCATTCGTTGATGGTCCCCAGCTGTTCGAAGAATTCGGCAATCTTCTCGACGGAAACGGCTGGTTCGCCGCTGCGGTCGGTTTCGGCACCCAGACACTCGATGATGTCACCGATCAGCGTCTGCAGTTCCTCGTCATCGGTGAAGCCGGCAGGTACCAGACCGTCCCCGTTGGAGTGCTCCGGCGGGAAGATGATGGCGTGGTCGGTGGTGTCCTCGGCAGTCAGGCCGTCCTCTTCACCACGCTCCAGCAGGCCGAGCAGTCTGCGGGCGGCGAGGATGATGTTGTGGTTTTCCTCACTGTCCTTCAGATCCTGCAGGGTCAGCGGACGCTGGCTGAACAGACAGTCCGGATCGGTCAGGCGATCCAGGGTCCATTGCACGGCATTGAGCACTTCAGGGGCGCGGATGCGGCCATCGTGGTTTTCATCCAGCAATTGCAGGAATTTTTCCGGAAGGTTCAGACGCTCGGTCGGACAGGCCAGCGTGGCCCAGAGTTTCTGGTCCAGTTCGGGCAGTGCAGCCAGGTCGGCAGCAGAAGTCAGCAGGGGCTGTTCAAAGTCGCCGGCGCGAAAAAAGCGCCATTTGTGATTTGTTTTGGACATGTTGAAAACCGCTATTACAAGTTTGCGAGAGGCTTGATTATGGGCAAACTGGCCGTTGCATGCCAGCAAATTGGCATTGTTGGCATCTGCAAGAGTCGAAATGTCGGGATCCTGACACTGTGCAGCGGGAAAGATTTGCCAAGTGCATTGCCCTATGGCCGCAGGTAAGCGAAAATGCCCGCTGTTCGTTTTCAAATTGCAGGAGTTGTCAATGCCTAGCCGTCGTGATCGCGCCAATGCCATTCGCGCACTGAGTATGGATGCCGTTCAAAAAGCCAATAGCGGCCATCCGGGTGCCCCCATGGGCATGGCCGACATCGCCGAGGTACTGTGGCGTGGCTACCTGAAGCACAATCCGGGCAATCCGCAATGGTTCAACCGCGACCGCTTTGTGCTGTCGAACGGCCATGGCTCCATGCTGATCTACTCGCTGCTGCACCTGACCGGCTATGACCTGGACATCGAAGACCTGAAAAACTTCCGTCAGCTGCACAGCCGCACTCCCGGGCACCCGGAGTATGGCTACACTGCCGGTGTCGAGACCACCACCGGCCCGCTGGGCCAGGGGGTCGCCAATGCGGTGGGCTTCGCGCTGGCGGAAAAAGTGCTGGCGGCACAGTTCAACCGTCCCGGTCATGAGATTGTCGATCACCAGACCTTTGTTTTCCTCGGCGATGGCTGCCTGATGGAAGGCATTTCCCACGAAGTCTGCTCGCTGGCCGGCACCCTGGGCCTGAACAAGCTGACCGTGTTCTATGACGACAACAACATCTCCATCGACGGCGAGGTGGATGGCTGGTTCACCGATGATACCCCGCGCCGTTTCGAGTCCTATGGCTGGCATGTGATCCGCAACGTCAACGGCCATGATGCCGATGAGGTCGAGGTGGCGCTGGAAGCCGCCCTGGAAAGCGACCGCCCGACACTGATCTGCTGCAAGACCACCATTGGTTTCGGTTCGCCCAATCACGGCGGCAAGGCCAGCAGTCACGGTGCGCCACTGGGTGCCGACGAGATCGCCCTGGTGCGCAAGGAGCTTGGCTGGTCGCATGCGCCATTCGAGATTCCCGCGGAAATCTATGCCGACTGGGATGCAAGGGAGGCGGGTGCCAAGGCTGAAGCCGAATGGCAAGAAAAATTTGCTGCCTACCGGGCCGAATATCCTGAGCTGGCAACCGAGTTTGAACGTCGCATGCAGGGCGAGCTGCCTGCCGACTTTGCGCAGAAGGCCACCGAATACATCAGTGGTGTGGCTGCCAGGGGCGAAAGCATTGCCAGCCGCAAGGCCAGCCAGAACTGCCTGAATGCCTATGGTCCGCTGCTGCCCGAATTGCTGGGTGGCTCCGCCGACCTGGCCGGTTCCAACCTGACCCTGTGGGAAGGCAGCAAGGGCGTCAGCGCCGCGGATGCTTCCGGCAACTACATGTTTTACGGTGTGCGCGAATTCGGCATGAGTGCCATCATGAACGGCATTGCCCTGCATGGCGGCCTGATTCCCTACGGCGCCACCTTCCTGATGTTCATGGAGTATGCGCGCAACGCGGTGCGCATGTCCGCCCTGATGAAGCAGCGCGTGCTCTATGTGTTCACCCACGACTCCATCGGGCTGGGCGAGGACGGCCCGACCCACCAGCCCGTCGAGCAGCTGGCCAACCTGCGCACCACGCCCAACCTGGACACCTGGCGCCCTTGCGATGCCGTGGAGTCCGCCGTGGCCTGGAAATGCGCCATCGAGCGCAAGGATGGTCCAAGTGCACTGATCTTCAGTCGCCAGAATCTGGATCACCAGAATCGTGATGCACAGCAGATCGCCCAGGTCGAGCGTGGCGGTTACATTCTGCGCGACTGCGCCGGACTGCCCGAGCTGATCCTGATTGCCACCGGTTCCGAAGTGGGGCTGGCCGTACAGGCCTACGACAAGCTGAGCGCCGAAGGCCGCAAGGTGCGCGTGGTCTCCATGCCCTGCACCAGCCGTTTCGATGCCCAGTCAGCCGAATACCGCCAGCAGGTGCTGCCGCTGGAAGTCAGCAACCGCATCGCCATCGAGGCCGCTCATGCCGACTACTGGTACAAGTACGTGGGCCTGGATGGCCGCGTGCTAGGCATGCACACCTATGGCGAGTCCGCGCCGGCCGGCGATCTGTTCGAGTTGTTCGGCTTCACCGTGGACAGGGTGCTGGAGCTGGCGACCGAACTGCTGGACTGACTGTCTGGCGGCGGCCGGCATAATGCAGGCCATGTAAGTACTGGCCACATGGAGTCGTCATCACCCGGCTTGACCGGGTGATCTCCTGTAGGCTGCACAGATAAAGGACGCGCTCACGATGCTTCCGGGGTCTGCAGCCTCACGCAGAACGAAAAGGGAGTCTCTTGGGGCAGCAAACCTGCCCGCCGGTCTCCGGTTGTGGCAAAGGCTGTCAGTACATCGAGTTGGGCGAGTCATCCGGGTGTATTTCGCCATACACCTCTTCCGGGTCAATCCCCTGTGCAATCAGGGCTTCCTTTACCGTATTGATGTGCTCCAGCACCAGTGTATGGCGCTCGCCGTACTCATAGCTGGTGACTTCGATGGCATTGGGCATGTAACTGAAGGCGATCTTGAGTGCATGCAGGATGGTTTGGTCCAGTTTGACGCTCATGTTGTTCTTTCCCTTGTTGTCTGGATGGTTACGGCTGACCTTAGCAGGGCTGTTTTAGGCGTGGCAAGGCTGTGTCCGGTACATTGCAAGAGAGCATGATGTAGTGGACAGCCATTTTTCCGACGCGGACTGTTGGACGCGGGCTGTTGTTTGCGGGTGGTGTGTCGGGCCCGGCCGGTTGTGTTCCGAAAACGGGTGGAATGGGGAACTGCCCTTTTTGCGGGTCTGCTTCGGCACCGGATGGTTCACCCAATCATTCTGCCCATGCAGATGGCAGCTGTCTGGAATCCGTCCGAAATGCAGGAAATCCATGCAGAAATAACGTACCATTTACCGAATTGTAAAAGGGCGACTGCAGGCGTTTGCAGCCCCTGGCGGTACGCTCGTCGTGTACCTGTCTGCAAGCCGGTTGTAAGGAAAAGCATTGCCAAGATATCGCGTTGCACTGAATGGCTATGGCCGTATTGGTCGCTGCGTCTTGCGTGCGCTGCATGAGCGTGCACAGGCGGCAAACTTTGATATTGTCGCCCTGGTCGACATTGCCGACCAGCAAAGCATCGAGTACCTGACCCGTTTCGATTCGACGCATGGCCGTTTTCCCGGTGACGTGAGGGTGGAAGGCGACTGCCTGCACATCAATGGTGTCTGCATCCAGGTATTGCATGCCGCAACGCCCGAGGAAGTGGACTGGCGTTCGCTGGACATCGACCTGTTGCTGGAATGTTCCGGCGCCTATACCCGGCGGGAAGAGGCGCAGCGTTTTCTGGATGGTGGCGTGCCGCGTATCCTGTTTTCCCAGCCCATGCACAGCATCGAGGACGTGGATGCCACCCTGGTGTATGGCATCAACCACCAGCAGCTGACCGGACAGGAAAGAATCCTCTCCAACGCGTCCTGCACCACCAACTGTGGCGTACCCCTGCTCAGGCTGCTGCACGAGGCGGTGGGCATCGAGCAGGTCTTCATCACCACCATCCACTCGGCCATGAATGATCAGCCGGTAATCGATGCCTATCATCATGAGGATCTGCGCCGTACCCGCTCGGCATTCCAGTCGGTGATCCCGGTTTCCACGGGGCTGGCGCGAGGCATCGAGCGCCTGCTGCCGGAGCTGTCCGGCCGGGTGCAGGCCAAGGCCATCCGCGTGCCGACCGTCAATGTTTCCTGCCTGGACATTACCGTGCAGACCTGCAGGCCAACCGACGCGGATAGCATAAACCGCATGTTCTCTGATGCAGCGCACAGCCAGCGTTTCAAAGGACTGCTAAACTATACCGAATTACCCCACGCCAGCTGCGACTTCAACCATGACGGGCACTCGGCAGTGGTGGACGGCAGCCAGACACGCATGTGTGGTCCCCATATGCTGAATCTGCTGGCCTGGTTCGACAACGAATGGGGCTTTGCCAACCGCATGCTGGATGTGGCGGAGCACCTGTTAACTCTTTCTTCGACTGCAGCAAGGAATACCCCATGACCGTTTTGAAAATGACCGATCTGGATCTGGCCGGCAAGCGTGTACTGATCCGTGAAGACCTGAACGTGCCGGTAAAAGACGGCAAAGTCACCAGTGATGCACGTATTGTGGCCTCCTTGCCGACCATTCGTCTGGCGCTGGAAAAAGGCGCTGCCGTGCTGGTGTGTTCGCATCTGGGCCGCCCGGAAGAGGGTGTGTTCAGCGAGGAAAACAGCCTGGCGCCGGTAGCCGCCTACCTGAGCGAAGCACTGGGCCGCGAGGTTCCACTGGTACGCGACTACCTGGAAGGCGTCGAGGTCAAGCCGGGCGAAGTGGTCCTGCTGGAAAACGTGCGTTTCAACGTGGGCGAGAAGAAGAACACCGACGAGCTGTCACAAAAATACGCCGCACTCTGTGATGTCTATGTAATGGATGCCTTCGGCACTGCCCACCGTGCCCAGGCTTCCACCCATGGTGCCGGCAAGCACGCCAAGGTGGCCTGTGCCGGCCCGCTGCTGGCCGCCGAGCTGGAAGCCCTGGCCAAGGCGCTGGACAAGCCGGCCAAGCCGATGGCTGCCATTGTTGCCGGCTCCAAGGTGTCCACCAAGCTGGATGTGCTGAACAGCCTGTCCGAAATCTGCGATCAACTGATTGTCGGTGGCGGCATTGCCAATACCTTTCTGGCCGCTGCCGGCCTGCCGGTGGGCAAGTCCCTGTACGAGCCCGAGCTGGTCGAGACCGCCAAGGCCATCGCCGCCAAGGTCAGCGTGCCGCTGCCGGTGGATGTGGTAGTTTCCAAGGCCTTTGCCGCCGATGCCGAAGCCATCGTCAAGGCAGTTGCCGATGTGGCCGAGGATGACATGATTCTGGATATCGGCCCGCAAACAGCGGCCAACTTTGCCGAACTGTTGAAAACAGCCAAGACCGTTCTGTGGAATGGCCCGGTCGGCGTGTTCGAGTTCGACCAGTTTGCCGGAGGCACCAAGGTGCTAGCCGAGGCGATTGCCGACAGTGATGCCTTCTCCATTGCCGGTGGTGGCGACACCCTGGCCGCCATCGACAAGTTTGGCGTGACAGAGAAGATTTCCTATATCTCCACCGGTGGTGGTGCCTTCCTCGAGTTTGTGGAGGGCAAGGTGCTGCCTGCAGTGGAGATGCTGGAGCAGCGCAGCTGATTGTAAATTTGCCGTGACCGGATAAGAGGGTCATGGATAGCTGTCATCATCGCGCTTGACGCGGTGATGGCAGACAAGACAAACAACGAATAACCAGCCGGCATCCCGACCTCGGGATGCGGCCAAGACAGGCGTATCGAGCAGAAGCGCCCTGGAAAGAACATTCATTTAAAACAGGAGAACCCCAATGGCCCTGATTACCATGCGTCAACTGCTGGACCACGCCGCCGAACATGGCTACGGTCTGCCAGCATTCAACGTCAACAACCTCGAGCAGATGCGCGCCATCATGGAAGCGGCCGACCAGACCAATTCGCCGGTCATCGTCCAGGCGTCCGCCGGTGCCCGCAAATATGCCGGTGCTCCCTTCCTGCGTCATCTGATTCTGGCGGCTGTTGAAGAGTTTCCTCACATCCCCGTCTGTATGCACCAGGACCACGGCACCAGCCCTGCGGTGTGCCAGCGTTCCATTCAGCTGGGCTTCAGCTCGGTCATGATGGACGGCTCCCTGGAAGCCGACGGCAAGACCCCTGCCAGCTACGAGTACAACGTCGATGTGACCCGTCGTACCGTGGAAATGGCACACGCCTGTGGTGTATCCGTTGAGGGCGAGCTGGGCGTGCTCGGCAGCCTGGAAACCGGTCAGGCCGGCGAAGAGGATGGCGTTGGTGCCGAAGGTACCCTGACCCTGGAACAGATGCTGACCGACCCGGAAGAGGCGGCTGACTTTGTCGCCAAGACCAAGGTGGACGCACTGGCCATCGCCATCGGCACCAGCCACGGTGCCTACAAGTTCACCCGTCCGCCCACAGGCGACGTGCTGGCCATCGAGCGCATCAAGGAAATCCACGCGCGCATCCCCAACACCCACCTGGTGATGCATGGTTCCAGCTCCGTGCCCCAGGACTGGCTGGAGATCATCAATCAGTACGGTGGCGAGATTCCGGAAACCTACGGTGTGCCGGTCGAGGAGATCGTCGAGGGCATCAAGCACGGCGTACGCAAGGTCAACATCGACACCGACCTGCGTCTGGCCTCCACCGGTGCCATTCGTCGCTACATGGCGCAGAACCCGAGTGAGTTCGATCCGCGCAAGTACCTGGCGGAAACCGTCAAGGCCATGCGTGACATCTGCATCGCCCGCTACGAGGCGTTCGGTGCTGCCGGTCAGGCAGACAAGATCAAGCCGCTGTCAATGGAAGTCATGTTCGAGCGTTACGAAAGTGGTGAGCTGTACCGTTAAGGAATGGCGGGTTGCAACCATCAAGGCAGGGCGTAAAACCCCTGCCTTTTTTGTGCCTTGCGCAGTTGCCGATCGACAGGGCGAGGCGACAACCATGGCTGATGGTCCAGGCAGGAAGAAACTTATAAGCCAAGTAACGGTCTAAAGGTTACGTCTGTTAGGACGTTTTGTTATAACAATCGCTTACAGAGGTGATCATGTTAAAGAAAGTTTTGGCCGCTGCCATGGCTTTGGGTATTGCAACGAGTGCACAAGCCGCTGGCGTATATGTGCAAGGTAGCCTGGGCAAGGCAAAAGCCGACAAGCCGAATTACGTCAAAAAGGAATTCCGCAAAAGAACTGGCGGCTCGGCATCCAGCGCCAGCAGCAAGACCGGCTACAAGCTGGTGGTCGGTGCTCCAGTGACTTCCTGGCTGGCGGTTGAAGGCCAATACATCGACCTGGGCAAGCACAAGTACAGCATGCGCAGCAACCAAGGCAGTGGTCGCGTCAGCATGGACAGCAAGGGCTTTGGTGCCAATCTGGTGGCCAGTGTACCCATTGATCGTTTCACCCTGTTTGGCAAGGTGGGCGCGCAAATGCTCAAAACCAAGGCATCCGGAACCGTCCGCAGCGGTGGCAACAGCTGGAGCAGCTCCAAGAGCAGAACCAGGCTCTCGCCCTCCTACGGCTTTGGCGGCAGCTATGCACTGCTGCATAACCTGGATGTGGTTGCCGAATACGAACAGTACCGCAAGGTGGCTGATATAAAGAACAACGACATCCGCTTCCTCTCAGCCGGGCTGCGTTACAGTTTCTAAGCTGCAACCCGAACAGCAAAACAAAAGGCAGGTGCCATTGGCCCTGCCTTTTTTTGTCGCTTTTGGAAAGGTGGTTTGTTGTGCGAATTGCAAATACAGGAGCGGTCTTGTAGCGCGGCCGGCTTGCTTGGCTCTATAAGGGGACAAGCCCCAACATTGCAAGATATAGCTCCACCCGCTACAAAACCGGATTTCGCGGCCCGGCGCTGCCGGGCTTGTCCGGATAAATCCGGACCTACACTGATTGGTGCCCGGCTGCGGATCAATGGTGTTCGCGCGTGGCGTGGAACTGGATGTCGGGCCAGCGCTCCTCCATCAGCGTCAGGTTGACGCGGGTCGGTGCCAGGTAGGTCAGATAGCCGCCGCCGTCAATGGACAGGTGCTCGTAGGCCTTGTCCTTGAATTCGTCGAGCTTTTTCTGATTGTCACTGGTAACCCAGCGTGCGGACCAGACGTTGACCGTCTCGTAGCTGCACTCCACCTTGTACTCTTCCTTGAGACGGCTGGCTACCACGTCGAACTGCAACACGCCTACGGCACCAAGAATGATGTCGTTGCTGCGCTGCGGAAAGAACACCTGGGTGGCGCCTTCTTCGGCCAGTTGCTGCAAACCCTGGCGCAACTGCTTCGATTTGAGCGGATCTTTCAGGCGTACGCGGCGGAACAGCTCCGGCGCGAAGTGCGGAATGCCGATGAACTGCATGTCCTCGCCGGCGGTGAAGGTATCGCCGATCTGGATGGTGCCGTGGTTGTGCAACCCGATGATGTCGCCGCCGTAAGCATCCTCCAGCCGTTCACGGTCGCTGGAGAAGAAGGTCAGTGCATCGGCAATGCGGATGTCCTTGTTGATGCGCACATGGCGCATCTTCATGCCCTGCTCGTACTTGCCGGAACAGACACGCATGAAGGCGATACGGTCGCGGTGGCGCGGGTCCATGTTGGCCTGGATCTTGAAAACGAAGCCGGAAAACTCTTTCTCGGTAGGCAACACTTCGCGCTCCTGCGTCATGCGTGACAGCGGTGCCGGCGACCAGTCGACAAAAGCGTCCAGTACATGATTCACGCCAAAGTTGCCCAGTGCGGTACCAAAGAATACCGGTGTCAGCTTGCCGGCCAGGTAGGCGTCGTGGTCGAACTCGTGACAGGCGCCCTGTACCAGTTCCAGCTCCTCCACGTAGTCATCGTACATGCTGCCCAGCAGTTCGCGGGCCTCGTCGCTGTCCAGCCCCTGGATGACCCTTTCCTCGGTACGCTCATGACCGTGGCCGGGCGTATAGACGTAGATGCAGTCCTTTTGCAGGTGATAGACACCCTTGAACTCGCGGTAGCAACCGATCGGCCAGGTAATGGGTGCCGCCTCGATATCCAGCACCTCCTCGATCTCGTCCAGCAGCTCGATCGGGTCGCGGATGTCACGGTCCAGCTTGTTGACGAAGCTGATGATGGGCGTGTCGCGCAGACGGCAGACGTTCATCAGTGCGATGGTGCGAGGCTCGACGCCCTTACCACCATCGATCATCATCAGCGCGCTGTCCACCGCGGTCAGGGTGCGGTAGGTGTCTTCCGAGAAATCCTCGTGACCGGGGGTGTCGAGCAGGTTGATCATGTGCTCGCGGTAGGGGAACTGCATCACCGAGGTGGTGATCGAGATGCCGCGCTGCTTTTCCATCTCCATCCAGTCGGAGGTGGCATGGCGATCGGATTTGCGCGACTTGACGGTACCGGCCACGCTGATTGCCTGACCCATGAGCAGCAGGCGCTCGGTGATGGTGGTCTTACCGGCGTCCGGGTGGGAAATGATGGCGAAGGTGCGGCGCTTGGCCACCTCGGCGGTAATGGTGCTCATGATCGGGTCTCGGAAAAAACAGTGATAAAACGGGGCGCAAGTATAGCGGTTTTGCCGCCCGGATTAAATGCGGCCAGCTGTACGAATAAATTCGTACCTACAGGGCAAGGCTTCAACCGCAGGTGCGAATTTATGCGCATTACGCAGGGTCATGCCTCAACTGTAGGTGCGAATTCATTCGCACAACATACGTCAGGTAATAACCACACATTCGTCATGACGCTAACCAAGTACCAACCGCTGGCGTATCATGACAGCAAGCTTTCGAATTCTGGAGAAATCCATGTCCTGGTTTGGCTGGTTCGAGCGTCGTATCGAGCCTTTCCCTGAAGCTCCGTTGCCGGTACGGCCGGCCATGGGCGCGCTGGCCTTCATCCGCGCCTGCGCCCGTGGCTCTGGCTTCTGGTTGCTGGCGCTGGTGCTGTTCAATGCCGCGTTGGGCGTGTTCGAGGCGGTGCTGTTCCAGCTGATGGGCATTCTGGTGGACTGGATGAACCAGTTCAGCGCCGGCCAGCTGTGGGCAGAAAAGAAGCTCCAGTTGTTGCTGATGCTGACGCTGATTGCGGCCAGCCCGCTGTGGGTGCTGCTGGCCAGCAACCTGCGTTTTCAGACCCTGCAGGGTGTGCTGCCGATGCGCCTGCGCTGGCAGTTTCACCAGTTGCTGCTTAGCCAGAGCCTGCAGTTCTACCAGGACGAGTTTGCCGGACGAATTTCCGCCAAGGTGATGCAAACTGCGCTGGCCGTGCGCGATACCATCATGATCTGCGCCGAAATGCTGGTCTATGTGCTGGTCTACTTCATCAGTACCGGCGTCATTCTGGCCAGTTTTGACAGCTGGCTGCTGGCGCCCTTTATCGGCTGGCTGGTGCTGTTTCTGGTCTGCCTGCGGGTATTCATTCCACGGTTGGCCCAGCTGGCACAAATCCAGGCCGATGCCCGCTCGCTGATGACCGGTCGCATCACCGATGCCTATACCAATATCAGCACTGTCAAACTGTTTTCCCATGGCGGCCGCGAGTCGCGTTACGCACGGCAGGCAATGCAGGAGTTTCTCGGCACCGTGCATGGGCAGATGCGCTGGGTGAGCCTGCTGGAGCTGGTCAACCACAGCCTGAACATGCTGCTGGTGGGCGGCACCGCCGCACTGGGTATCTACTTGTGGCAGGGCGGGCATATCGGTGTGGGTGCGGCTGCGGCGGCGATTGCCATGGCGCTGCGTCTGGTCGGCTTGTCGCACTGGATCATGTGGGAAGCCACCATGCTGTTCGAGAATCTGGGCACGGTACAGGACGGCCTGCAAACCCTGCGCCAGCCGGTACAGGTGGTGGATGCGCCGAAGGCTGGCGAATTGAAAGTCAGTCAAGGTGCTATCGAGTTCCAGCAGGTGCAGTTCAGCTACCGCGATGGGCGTCCCTTCATACAGGATTTCAACCTGCAGATTCGCCCCGGTGAAAAGATCGGTCTGGTCGGCCGTTCCGGTGCCGGCAAGTCCACGCTGGTCAATCTGCTGTTGCGCTTTTATGACGTGCAGGGCGGACAGGTGCTGATCGACGGGCAGGACGTCAGCCGGGTCAGCCAGCAATCTCTGCGCGCGCAGATCGGCATGGTCACGCAGGACACCTCACTGCTGCACCGCTCGGTTCGTGACAACATTCTTTATGGCCGCCCGCAGGCCAGTGAAGAGGAGCTGCAACTGGCCATCGAACGGGCGCAGGCGGCCGAGTTCATTCCGTCACTCAGCGACGCCAGCGGCCGTACCGGACTGGATGCCCATGTCGGTGACCGGGGCGTCAAGCTGTCCGGCGGGCAGCGTCAGCGTATCGCTATTGCCCGGGTGATGCTCAAGGATGCGCCCATCCTGCTGCTGGACGAAGCCACCAGTGCACTGGATTCCGAGGTGGAAGTGGCGATTCAGGACAGCCTCGATCAGCTGATGCAGGGCAAGACGGTGATCGCCATTGCCCACCGGCTGTCTACCATTGCCGCCATGGATCGTCTGGTGGTGATGGATCAGGGCCGCATCGTCGAAAGCGGCAGCCATCAGGAGCTGCTATTACAAAATGGTTTGTATGCCCGCCTCTGGCAACGCCAGTCTGGCGGCTTTCTGGGAGAAACCGAATGAGCACCATGCTTGCCGCTGTACTGAACGACTATGGCCAGGTTCCGCAGCGCAGCCGGCTGCCGGTGCCTGTTGCCGCTGAAGGCCAGACCCTGTTGCAGATGGAGGCCGCTTCCATCAAGCAGCTGGACAAACTCAAGGCTGCCGGCAAGCACTACACCCGCTACGCGCAGTTTCCGGTAGCGGTGGGTGTTGATGGCGTTGGCCGATTGCCCGATGGTCGCCGCATGTATGCCATGGGCGTGACCGGCATGCTGGCGCAGCAGGCGCTGGTGCAGCTGGATGATTGCGTCCCTGTGCCAGAAGACTTGTCAGCTCCGCTGGCTGCCTTATTGCCCAACGCCCTGCTGGGTTCCGATGCAGCATTGGTCTGCCGGGCCGGCTTTCAGCCCGGTGAGGTGGTGCTGATCAATGGGGCCACAGGTGTCTCCGGTCGTATGGCGGTACAGGCTGCCCGATTGCGTGGAGCCTCACGCATTATCGTCACCGGTCGTAATGCCGAATCCTTGGCTTATTTAAAGGAATTGGGTGCAGATCAGTGCATTTCCCTGCTGGATGAGCCGCAACAGATCATCGAACAGCTGGTGCAGATCCAGCAGCAAACCCCGACCCATGTGGTGCTGGACTATCTCTGGGGCGAGCCGGTGCAATGGCTGCTGGCCGCCTTTGCCAAATGCTGTCCACAGTCGGTACGGCTGGTCACCATCGGCCAGATGGCCGGCGCCGAGATCAACCTGGCTTCCGGCATCCTGCGTAGCACGCCGGTCAGCATCCTCGGCTCCGGGCTGGGCAGCATCAATACCGAGCAATTGCGCCAGTACAATCGCGAACACCTGATCGCCATGTTGGAGCGTGCCACTCGTGGGGAGCTGGTTGCCGGATATCGGGAATTTGCTTTACAGGATGTCGCTGAGGCATGGCAGGCAGAGTTGGCTCCAGGTGAGCGGGCTGTAGTGTATGTAGATTAGTCTTTCTTTCAATAGACAGACAAAGAGTGCTAGGCGAGCACTGTATTGTGCCAAGGTTCTGGTAAATCGAGTCAGTGAAGGCTTCTTTTAGTCATGCTGCGCGCAGTCGCAGCATCCATGCGCTGCCTGGCAACCACTTGAGTACGAATTCGTATCCAAAATGACCTTTTGTCACCAAGTAGTTTTTCTGCTTGCACCCCCATCACAAAAAACCTACATTGCGCCCCTGAACGCCCATGCTGAAACGATCATTGCGGCTCAAGTACTGACGACGAGAGGTTGGCGGGTTTTACCGCTGCTGATCCTCGGCGACATGCCTTGGGAAGTAGGCGAACCAAAGTGGGGAAACGGATAAGCGTTCTGGAAGCTGCAGGCTAAAACCTGCAACTCCTTAATCCTTTTTTCGATTTTCCGGGCGCTCAGGACCTTGCATGACAGGGTGCCTGCGTATGCCCATACGGAGGAAAACCCTATGTCCATTCGCGTGGAAGACTACTTCGCACCTGACACCTTTGCCAAAATCAAGCAGTTTGCCGACCGCCAGGAAACCCCCTTTGTAGTGGTGGATCTGGATACCATCAGCCGTGCCTATGATGATCTGACGGAAAACTTTCCTTTCGCCAAGATCTACTTTGCCGTCAAGGCCAACCCGGCGGTGGAAATCACCGAGCTGCTGAACAAGAAAGGCTCCAACTTCGACATTGCTTCCATCTATGAGCTGGACAAGGTGCTGGCCTGTGGCGTGCAGCCGGAACAGATCAGCTACGGCAATACCATCAAGAAAGCCCGTGATGTGCGCTATTTCTACGAGAAGGGCGTGCGCCTGTTCGCCACCGACTCGGCGCAGGACTTGCGCAACATTGCCAAGGCCGCGCCCGGCTCGAAAGTCTACGTACGTATTCTCACCGAAGGCTCCAGTTCTGCCGACTGGCCGCTGTCACGCAAGTTCGGCTGCCAGACCGACATGGCCATGGACCTGCTGGCGCTGGCCCGTGAGTTGGGACTGGTGCCCTATGGTGTGTCTTTCCATGTCGGCTCGCAGCAGCGCGAGATCGGCGTCTGGGATGCCGCCATCGGCAAGGTCAAGCACATGTTCACCCGCCTGCTGGCCGAGCACGACATCAAGCTGCAGATGATCAACCTGGGTGGCGGCTTTCCGGCCAACTACCTGACCCGCACCAACCCGCTCAAGGCCTACGCCGAGGAAATCACCCGTTTCCTGCATGAGGACTTTGGCGACGAGCTGCCGGAAATCATCCTGGAGCCGGGCCGCTCCCTGGTCGGTAATGCCGGCGTGCTGGTCAGTGAGGTGATTCTGGTGTCGCGTAAGTCACGCATGGCCATCGAGCGCTGGGTGTACACCGATGCCGGCAAGTTTTCCGGGTTGATCGAAACCATGGATGAAGCCATCAAGTATCCGGTGTGGACGGAAAAGGAAGGTGAGCTGGAGGATGTGGTGATTGCCGGTCCGACCTGCGACAGTGCCGACATCATGTACGAGGATTACAAGTACGGCCTGCCGCTGAATCTGGCCAGCGGCGACCGTCTGTACTGGCTGTCGACCGGAGCTTACACCACCAGCTACAGCTCGGTGGAGTTCAACGGCTTTCCGCCACTGAAGTCGTTTTGCATCTAGCGAAAAGAGCGGGGCTGTTGGTTGGACGCCTGTAGGTACGAATTCATTCGTACATGGCTCCTGTTGCTCGGCGATGCCGAGCTTGTCCGGATGAATCCGGACCTACAGTTGGCTGCTAGTCGAGGCTTTTGTAGGTACGAATTCATTCGTACAAATAGCGCGGCGAAAACCTGCGAGAGATCACCCGGTCGAAGCCGGGTGATGACAGAAGGGATGGTGCAGGAATCTAATCCGCTCGCTTGCGCATGATCAGCTGTACCACACTGGCAATGCCGGTGTGGCCACGGCCTTCCAGCACTTCACGGTCGATTTCCTGACCCAATAGCATTTCCGAGTCGGCAAAGTCCTTGAGCAACTCTTCCAGGCTGAACAGCATGTCCGGATTTTTCGGGCCGCCGGTGGTCCTGGGCAGTTGAGCCTGGCTATAGCCTTCCAGCATGAAGATGCCGCCTGGTTTGAGTGCCTGTTCGCAACGCTGATGCAGGGTACGGCGGGCGGCGGAGGGCAGATGGGCAAATACCGAGAGCACGCCGTCTACGCTATTGGCGGGCGGCACGAAGTCGTTGAGATCGGTGAGCAGGAGGTCGATCTGGACGTTGCGGCACTCGGCCAGCTCCTGCGCCTTGCGCAGGCCGACATCGGAGCCGTCCACCGCCAGTACATCCAGTCCCTGCTCGGCCATGAACACCGCATTGCGTCCTTCCCCCTCGGCCAGGCTCAGGATGCGCCCCTGCAGCAGACGGATGTTCTGTTCCAGAAACAGGTTGGGTGTGGTGCCGTAGTAGTAATCATCACAGCTATAGACATCATTCCACATGGCGGGTACTCCAGACAGGTTGTGGCAGCCCGCTCTTGCCCATGCGTTGCAGGTGGTCAAAAACCACTTCCTGCATGCGGCTGGTGGTTGCTTCGTCGGGACAGTGCAGCTCGACCCGGATGCTTTCGTCTTCCCCGATCAGCAGGTACTGGCTGTCGCCGAAGTCGATCCGGCCCAGGCTGATTCCTGTTTCTACGGTGAATTTGTGCGTCCAATGGGTGCATAGCCGCTTGATCAAGCGCGGGGCCTCTTGAGTGGTCAGTGTTGTAGAAGATGTGTACATGCGCTCTCCTGTAAATCAAGAGCATGAATGCTAAGCATTCTCGTTTGTAAAAGATAGTGCAGGGACTGGAACACTGTGTATAGGAAACGCTATACTACAATCATTCAAGAATAGTTGAAGGGTTGCAATATGGAGAGTTCGGTTGCGACGCAATTGTTTGAATGCCTGGCATCGCCGGTGCGTCTGGATGTGTTCAAACTGCTGGTCAAGCAGGGACCGGACGGACTGGTGGCAGGCGAAATTGCCAGCTTGCTGGATGTGCCAGCGACCAATCTTTCGTTCCATCTGAAAAACCTGACGCAAAGTGGCTTGATCCATGTCGAGCAGGAAGGACGCTATCTGCGTTATCGCGCCGATATTGCCCTGATGCTGGAGCTGATCGCCTTTCTTACCCACGAATGCTGCGCCGGCCATCCCGAGCTGTGTCTGGATTTTCGTGCTGCATCCAGCTGCCCGCCAGAGATGCTGCCTGAGCGTAGCCATACCGGGGACAAGCCATGAGCGTGAAAAACATCAGTGGCAGCTGCTGTGGTCCGAAGCAAGCGCTGGAACCAGAGCAGCCGGTACAGCCTGAAAAAGAAGCTGGCAGTTGCTGTGGCCCGAAACAACAATCGGAACCTGTGGTGCGGACGGACGCAGCCTGGAACCTGAAATACTTCGCGGTCATGGCAATCCTGGCCGCGTTATGGCTGCTGGCGTACCGCTATATTCTGCCGGCTTCAAGCTGGCTGGTGTTTGATGTGCTGGGCGTAGCGCAGGATTCTCACGCAGGTGCGGCGCTGGAGTTTTTCATCTATGACATTGTCAAGATCCTGTTGCTGCTGGCTGCCCTGATTTATGGCATTGCCTGGTTGCGTGCCAGCATGGATATGGATCGGGTAAGGGATTATCTGACAGGAAAACGCCGGGGATTGGGCTATTTTCTGGGTTCGGCATTTGGTGCAGTGACTCCCTTTTGTTCCTGCTCCAGCGTGCCGTTGTTTGTGGGTTTTACCACGGCCCGTATTCCGATCGGTATCAGCATGGCTTTTCTGATCACTTCTCCGTTGATCAATGAAGTTGCCGTGGTATTGCTGTGGGGGCTGCTGGGCTGAAAGTTCACTTTGATCTATGTGCTTGCTGGGCTGGTGGGCGGTGTCATTGGCGGTTTTGTCATGGACGGTCTGAAAGCCGAGCGCTGGCTGCAGCCCCATATCTTGGCATCCATGAGCCGAACAGCGGTGCCCTGCTGCCCGGGCAAGGGTGAGCAACCACAGGGTGTGAGCGTTTCGACTGTCCATCAGCGGCATCGTTTTGCCAGTCATGAAACCCGGGAGATCTTCCGTCGTGTCTGGCACTGGGTGGTGATCGGGGTGGGGATTGGAGCGGCCCTGCATGGTTTTGTCCCGGACAACTGGTTTGCCGAAAACCTGGGGGCGGGCCAGTGGTGGACGGTCCCTTCCGCTGTGTTCGTGGCGATCCCGCTGTATTCCAACGTCACGGGGATTGTACCGGTGATGGAAAGCCTGTTGCTCAAAGGCCTGCCGGTGGGCACGACCATGGCTTTTTGCATGAGTGCAGTGGCAGCGAGCATTCCTGAAGTCATGATGCTGCGTCAGATCATGACCATTCGCTTGCAGACGAGCTTCATTCTTTATTTATGGCTGATCTTTACCCTGGTGGGCTGGTTGCTCAACCTGACTGCCCCCTGGATTCTTTGAGCGAGGCAGAGAGTCTTTAGCTATGTTGACGCCCTTCATCATTTTCCTGGTCACGCTCACGCTGGTCATCTGGCAGCCGCGCGGGCTGGGGATCGGCTATAGCGCCCTGGGTGGTGCCGGGCTGGCCCTGCTGGCCGGGGTGGTGCACTGGGCTGACGTGGCGCTGGTGTGGGGTATCGTCTGGGATGCCACCTTCACCTTTGTGGCGCTGATCATCATTTCGCTGCTGCTGGACGAGGCGGGTATCTTTACCTGGGCTGCCCTGCACATGGCGCGGCTGGGGCAGGGCAGCGGGCGGCTGCTGTTGCCACTGATCGTGCTGCTCGGGGCGCTGGTCAGTGCCTTGTTCGCCAACGACGGGGCAGCGCTGCTGCTGACGCCGATCGTGATTGCCATCCTGCTGCGGCTGCAGTTCACGCCGACTGCCACGCTGGCCTTTGTGGTGGCGACCGGATTTGTGGCCGATACCACCAGCTTGCCACTGGTCATATCCAACCTGGTCAATATCGTCACGGCCAACTATTTCGATATCGGTTTTGGTCGTTATGCCAGCGTCATGGTACCGGTCAACCTGGTGTCGCTGCTGGCCACCTTGCTGGTGCTGTGGTTGGTGTTTGCCCGCAGCCTGCCGCGCAGTTATTCACTGGGCTCGCTGGAGCAGCCACGCACGGCCATTCTCGATCCGCTGGTATTCCGGCTGACCCTGCCGCTGTTGCTGGTGCTGTTGTTGGCCTACTTTGTCACTGCGCCACTGGGTGTACCGGTCTCCGTGGTCACCGGTGCAGCAGCTGTACTGTTGTTGACGGTGGCTGGCCGCTGGTGGCGCGGCGGACAGGGGGCGGTGCTGTCCGTGCGCAAGGCCATGGCTGACGCACCCTGGCAGATCGTGCTGTTTTCCCTGGGTATGTATCTGGTGGTGTACGGGCTGGGCAAGGCGGGCCTGAGCGAGTGGGGAGCGCAGGCATTGCAATGGCTGGCGCAACAGGGCGATCTGGCGGCCACGCTGGGTGCGGGGGTGCTGACGGCAGTGGTGTCATCGTTGATGAACAATATGCCGTCCACTCTGATGAGCGCATTGGCGATCGAACAGGCACAGGTGGCCGAGCACACCCGTGAGCTGATGATCTACGCCAGCGTCATCGGCAATGACCTGGGGCCAAAGTTCACCCCCATCGGTAGCCTGGCGACACTGCTGTGGCTGCACGTGCTGGCGGGCAAGAATTACCGCATCAGCTGGGGCCAGTACATGAAGGTCGGCCTGCTGCTGACCCCGCCGGTATTGCTGGTTACTCTGCTGGCACTGTATTTCTGGTTGCCCTGGGCAGCATAGGCAGCACTTTACAGGCTAACCAGTGAACTGCGGTCGATGTCGCTGACCCTGGCATTGGCGGTCAGGGTCATGGCGACGCGCATTTCCTTTTCCAGCAGCTCCAGCAGGTGGGTGACACCGGCCTCGCCGGCGGCGGCCAGTGCATAGATATAGGCACGGCCAATCATGCAGCAGTCGGCACCCAGCGCCAGCATGCGCACGATATCCAGGCCGTTGCGGATGCCGGAGTCGACCAGGATCTTCAGCTCGTCCTTGACCGCATCGGCAATCGCCGGCAAAGCCCGGGCGGTGGACAGTACGCCATCAAGCTGGCGTCCGCCGTGGTTGGAGACGATGATGCCGTCGGCACCAAAGCGGGCAGCGTCTTTAGCATCTTCCGGATCGAGGATGCCCTTGATTACCATCGGCCCGTCCCAGAACTCGCGGATCCATTCCAGATCCTGCCAGGAGATGGATGGGTCGAAGTTGTCGGCCAGGTAGCCGATGTAGTCTTCCAGTCCGACCGCGCCGCCCTTGTAGCGGGAGATGTTGCCCAGATCGTGCGGCTTGCCGTGCAGACCGACATCCCAGGCCCAGAATGGATGCAGCACTGCCTGCGCATAACGACGGATGGCGGCGTAGGGGCCACTCATGCCGGAGTGGACATCGCGGTAGCGCGCACCGGGTACCGGCATGTCCACGGTGAACACCAACGTGCTGCAGCCGGCGGCCTTGGCCCGCTCCAGCACGTTCTGCATGAAGCCGCGGTCCTTGAGCACGTACAGCTGGAACCACATGGGGCGGCGGATTTTCGGCACCACTTCTTCAATCGGACAGACCGAGACCGTGGACATGGTGAAGGGGATGCCGAAGCGGTCGGCCGCCTGCGCCGCCTGCACCTCGCCGCGGCGGGCGTACATCCCGGTCAGACCGACCGGCGCCAGGATCAGCGGCATGCGCAGTTGTTCGCCAAACAGCTCGGTGGACAGATCCAGCTCGGACATGTCCTTAAGCACCCGCTGACGCAGGGCTACTGCCGACAGGTCATCCACGTTGCGGGCCAGCGTATGTTCGGCATAGGCGCCGCCATCAATGTAGTGGAACAGGAAGGGCGGCAGCTTGCGTTTGGCCGCCTTGCGGTAGTCGGTGGATGCGGAAATGATCATGGCGGGGTCTCGTTGGTTGTTCTTGTTGATGAATCTGACTATAAGGTCTTGCCGCTCCCGCTGCCACTGCTGCTTTGGCAGGACAAAAAAGCCGCATCGGGTGGATGCGGCTTCAGGGGTGGAGCATTCAGACTGGATCAGAACTCGTAAGTGGCGGAGACCCACAGACGACGGCGTTCCTCCATGCTGCCGGTGGTGGAGCGTCCAGTGTGGGCATAGTTGGTGGCATATGCGGGTGTACCGGCGTTGTCATAGAGCTTGCCTTTGGCGAAATTCTTGTCCAGCAGGTTGTAAATGGTGGCATTGAAGGTCAGCGTATCGGTGGCGCGATAGGAACCACCTAGGTGGAACAGGTTGTAGGCCTTGGTTTTGGCACCGACAGTGTCATACAGGCTCTGTTCGCCAGCGCTCAGGTTGGCGTACTTTGAGGTGAAGCGGGCACGTTTGCCGCGATACTCGTTTTTCAGCCACAGGCTCAGGCGATCGGTGGTCTCCCAGTTCAGGCTGAGGTTGGCTGAATGACGAGGTGTATTGGTCAGCAGGGAACCCTTGTTTTCACCGCTTTTCTGTTCGCTGTCGGTGTAGGTATAGTTGCCGCCAATGCTCCAGTCGTCGAGGAACTGCCAGCGGGCTGCCAGTTCCAGGCCCTGGCTGGTTGCCCTGCCGATGTTGATCTGCTGGATACAGGTGTTGGCAGGTGCGCTGCTGGTGGCCGGGTTGCCGGCACACAGCGGATGGGCAACCGGGTCACCGTCGGCAATCTTGTCCTTGAATTTGTTGCGGAAGACAGTGGCGTTGGCATTGAAACCGGCCAGATTGTCGTAGTACACAGCCAGCTCGGTACTGGTGCTCTTTTCCGGCTTCAGGTCGGGGTTGCCAATGGTGATGTTTTCCCCCTGGTTGGTCACACCGTTGATGCCGCTGTGCAGGTCGTTGATGTCCGGGGTCTTGTAGCCTTTGCTCACGCCACCCTTCAGCGTCCAGTTGTCATTGGTGTTCCAGACCAGGTAGGCGCGAGGACTGAAGTGGCTGCCAAATGCCTGGTGACGGTCATAACGGCCGCCGAGGGTCAGGGCGAAGTCCGGGTGGAAGCGCCATTCGTTTTCGGCGAAGACTGCTGCGGATTCCTGCTTGAAACGGTCCGGGGCAATGCCGTCTTCCAGTTTGGAGTGACGGTACTGACCACCCAGGGTGGTGACGTGATTATCAAGCCAGCTGCTGACCAGCTTGGAATCCAGCACCAGATCCTTGTTTTTCAGGGTGCGGTTGTTGCCACCGACAATATCTGGATAACCGATATAGGGCTGGCCGATCTGGCCGGGGATGGTACGACCCAGGGTTTCGGTGGTGTTGTAGGTGGCTGCGCTTTCCAGGGTGCCAAGCTCAAAACGGCCAGTATGGCTCAGGGCATACTGGGTGCGTTCGAACTTGAGCTCGTCCGCATAGCCGTTGGCGGCGTTGGACGGGGCGGAACAGGTGCGGTTCAGGCCGTCCAGCGTGCCCAGCTGGCATTCGTCGTTATCGTAGCGCTGACGGCCCTTTTCAAAGTCCAGTGCAAAGTCGTGATTGTCGGTCGGGGCGAAGTCCAGGCGGCCACCTAGGTTGAACTTCTGCCCCGATACGGGCGACATGCCGCGGGTGCTGACGGGTGTGCCATCACTGAACTTGACCTTGGATTCCTGGCGATCCCAGAAATTGCCACGCACTGTCAGGCCCAGCAGGTTTTCCACCAGCGGACCGCTGCTGTAGAAGCTGGTGCCACCCGTGTTGCCGTACTGGCTCTTCTCTTGCATGGTGTAGTCGGCGCTGATGCTGCCGCTCCACTCGGTGTTGACTTTCTTGGTGATGATGTTGATTACGCCACCCATGGCGTCTGAACCATACAGGGTCGACATTGGGCCACGAATTACCTCGATGCGCTCGATGGCGGACATGGGCGGCATGAAGCTGGTGGACGTTTCGTTGAAGCCGTTGGGAGTGACGTTGCCGGCCGGATTCTGGCGGCGGCCGTCGATCAGGATCAGGGTGTACTCGCTGGGCATGCCACGAAAGCTGATGTTCAGGCCGCCGGTCTTGCCGGTACCCTGACCGATGTCGATGCCTTCCACATCACCAAGCGCCTGGGCCAGGTTGCTGTAGCGCTTCTGCTGCAGATCCTCGTTGCTGATGACGGAGATGCTGGCCGGGGCTTCGGTGATCTTTTGTTCGAAGCCGGCGGCACTGACTACGGTGGCGCCCAGGTTGGCTGGGGTTTCATTGGCCAGGGCGACACCGGTTGCGCCAAGAACGGATAGATACAGCAGGGTATGTGGGAATGTGTGGCGCATGACAGCCTCCAGGGTTGGTGAGGCTGCGCATGATAATTACTTGCATTTGCCCTGTAAAGGCAAATGCGAAATATTCTTATTTAGATCTTAGTATAGTATCTCGATCTGCCCGTCAGCGATCATCTTCAGCTCGCTGTTGCCGGCCTCGACCGCAGGCGCAACGACAGAGTCTGCCGCAGGGGCGCTCATCATGACGGCGCGGTTATACATGGGGGGCTGATATCCGCCCTGGCTGTTGAGGCTGAGGCTGACCAGCCGGTAGTCCTTGCCGCCCAGGGTGCGGGTGGCCAGCTGCGCACGCTCCGTGAAAGCGGTGATGGCCTGTTCAAGCAGGCGGCTTTCCTGTTCCTGCCGTGTATTGCCCGCAATGCTGAAGCGCATGGAACCCATGCTCATGTCTTGCAGCAGCTGACCGGTCAGCGTGGAAAGGCCGGCAAAGTCGGTGCTTTCCAGGCGCAGTTCGGCACGTTCGCGCCAGGCGATGATTTTCTTGCCCTTTTCGTCATACACCGGACTGCTATGGCGGTTGCCGGTGGATACCTTGACAGTATCTGCCTGCCTGGCCTGTTCGATGGCCTGGTTGAGGGTTTGCGTGATGCTCTGTGCCAGTCTGGCGGCGTCGGTGTTGCGTTCTTCCGTGTACAGGGTGACATGCATGAGGTCGTGAGGGATTTCGATACTGGCTTCCGCACGCAGGGATACCCGGTTGTAAGGCTGCTCGGCAGCAAGGGCCTGGCTGCCAGCCAGCATGCCGAGTGTCAGGGTGATCATGGCAAGCAGTTTGTTCATCTGGGTCTCCTGCAAAGTGGAGGGGCTGCTGGTATGTGTGTGCTTCATGGTTGCGGAAAAATGCGCCGCTGGCCAGAAAATTCTTTGCCGAGAGTGCGGTCCGGCATGACTGCCAATCAATATCGTTCCTGTTTAATTGATGGCTTGGGCTATACTGTGCACTTCCGGCCCGGGCCGGTTGCCCGATGGAGACAGAAGCATGCCAGGACTTTTCCGCTTGTTGCCCGCCAATCGCCAGAACCTGTGGCGACTGTCCTGGCTGCGCTTGCTGGTATTTGCGACCCAGGCGGGAAGCCTACTGTTTGTCTATCTCAGCCAGCTGGTCGAGCTTGCCTGGCTGCCCCTGCTGCTGGTCATGAGCGTGGCGGCGTTGGTGTACAGCCTGACGGCATTGCGCTTGCGTATGACCCTGCCGGTTACCGAGCTTGAGCTGGCGGTGCAGCTGGGTTTCGACCTGCTGATCCACAGTATCCTGCTGTATTATACCGGCGGATCGACCAACCCCTTCGTTGCCTACTATCTGGTGCCCCTGACGATTGCTGCGGCAACCCTGCACTGGATTTATCCGCTGGTGCTGAGTGCCTTGGCACTGACCGGCTATACCGCCTTGCAGATCTGGTACCAGCCGCTGTCCCTAAACGGAAACCAGTACGACCCGCTACTGATTTCCATGCACCTGTTCGGCATGTGGCTGAACTTTGCCTTTTCCGCCGCGCTGATCACCCTGTTTGTGGCCAGGATGGCTGCTGCGGTACGCGAGCAGGAAGAGCTGCAGGCGGTGCGCCGCGAAGAGGCCATGCGCGACCAGCAGTTGCTGGCGGTGGCCACCCAGGCGGCCGGTGCCGCCCATGAGCTGGGCACGCCGCTGTCGACCATGACGGTTCTGCTGACCGAGCTGAGGCAGGAACACAAGGATGAGGCGGAGCTGCAGGAGGATCTGTCCCTGCTGCAGAAGCAGGTGCATCTGTGCAGGGATACCCTGCAGAGCCTGGTGCGTGCCGCCGAGGCGGATCGTCAGCAGTCGGCCCGTGAACAAAGCCTGCGTGGCTGGCTGGAATACTGCATCAACCGCTGGCATCTGATGCGGCCGGAAGCCACCTTCACCACCGAGTTCCAGACGGGTGGCGACATGCCGAACATCACTCCGCCTGCGGATCTGACCCAGGCCATGTTGAACCTGTTGAACAATGCGGCCGATGCCTGCCATGAGAGCTTGCTGATCCAGCTTTCCTGGAATGACAACTGTGTGGATGTGCGCATCTTTGACCGGGGTGCCGGTGTTCCCGCACATGTTGCGGAGCAGCTGGGCAAGCCCTTTATCACCACCAAAGGCAAGGGGCTCGGACTGGGTCTGTTTCTGAGCCAGGCCAGCGTGACCCGGGTTGGTGGTACTGTAAAGCTGATTGGCCAGGAAGGCGGAGGCACCATGACCGAGCTGTGCCTGCCGCGTAATGGCACACTTTTTTCTTGAAGGAGAACGGGATGACTGAAGAAGCCCTGTTTGCTGCCGACGAGCAGCCACATATATTGCTGGTGGATGACGACGAGACCTTTACCCACGTGATGTCCCGCGCCATGATGCGCCGAGGCCTGCGTGTGACCGTTGCCGGTTCAGCGGAGGAGGGCCTGGCGCTGGCCAGGGAGGATCTGCCCGAGTACGCGGTGCTGGATCTGAAAATGGAAGGGGACTCCGGACTGGTGTTGCTGCCCAAGTTGCTGGAGCTGGATCCGGAAATGCAGGTGGTGATCCTGACCGGTTATTCAAGCATTGCCACAGCGGTGGAAGCCATCAAGCGTGGTGCCCGCAACTACCTGTGCAAGCCGGCGGATGCAGATGACGTGCTGGTCGCATTGCTGTCCGACAAGGCGGATCTTGAGAAGCTGGTTCCGGAAAACCCCATCTCGGTTGACCGCCTGCAGTGGGAGCATATTCAGCGTGTATTGACCGAGAATGATGGCAATATCTCGGCCACGGCCCGGGCGCTGGGCATGCATCGTCGCACGTTGCAAAGAAAGCTGCAGAAAAGGCCGGTCCGCCGTTAGAGACCTGCTTGGCCAATTCAATTCATCAGTTTCGGCTTCTGCGGCTCCGATGCTGCGCTAGCGTTCCTGGCCATGGTCTCCGTCTCGGCGCCTTGTCCCGGAGCTTCGGTCGTCCGGCTTGAGTTGATCAGCCTGCCACACACCATCAGGCTTTCTGTACGAGCGACCCTGATCACGATTCCGTATCCATCGGTTGTGCTGTCCAGGTGCACTCGTACAGGATGCCGGCTCTGGGGCGGCATCAGCCGCCACGGGTATTAGCGCGTACCGAAGATCACCATGGTCTTGCCGCGCACATGAATCAGGCCACGCTCTTCGAGATCCTTGAGGACGCGTCCGACCATTTCTCTGGAGCAGCCGACGATACGGCCGATTTCCTGACGGGTGATCTTGATCTGCATGCCGTCCGGGTGGGTCATGGCATCCGGCTGCTTGCACAGATCAAGCAGGGTGCGGGCCACGCGTCCGGTAACGTCCAGAAACGCAAGGTCGCCAACCTTGCGGGTGGTGCTGCGCAGGCGGTCGGCCATCTGGCTGCCGACAGTGAACAGCAGGCTCGGGTTGTCATCGACCAGCTCCAGGAACTTGCTGTAGCTGATCTCGGCCACTTCACAGTCGGTGCGTGCGCGAGCCCAGGCACTGCGGCCGCTTTCCTCTCCCGAATCCGGGGTGAACAGGCCCAGTTCGCCGATGATGTCGCCTTCGTTCAGGTAGGCAATGATGATTTCCTTGCCTTCATCGTCCTCGATCAGGATGGTGACCGAGCCCTTGAGGATGAAGTACAGCGAGGTGCAGGGATCGCCCGCATAGATGATGGTGCTTTTGCTGGGGTAGCGCCTGCGATAGCAATGAGGCAGCAGTTTGTCGATATCCTTGATTTTTCTGGTCAGGGTTATAGATACCATGTTGACTCTCCACGGTTTGATGCCCGCCGGGCTGCATGACTGCAGGTTTGCCGCTCCCTGACTGGCAATAGCCCGTACGGTCCGGCCGGCGGCTGGTGTGTACGTGCAGGGCCGAATCTTGCAACACTCCGGCCATTGCTGGCTTATACTTTGACTTTTCCGTTCTCACGACAACTTACTGACTATTCTATAGGATTAATAGCAGTCTTAATAGTTACTTAATTTTCCGGCGGCTGCATCAGAGCCGGGAGTTTAGGCCGGATGACCGGACAGCTGAAAAACAGGAAGCAGGCAAACATGCAAGCAAGAGTGAAGTGGGTAGAGGATGCGTTGTTTCTGGCCGAGTCGGGCTCGGGCCATACGATCACCATGGACGGGCCGCCCGAGGCCGGCGGCCGCAATCTGGCTGCCCGCCCCATGGAAATGCTGCTGATGGGGCTGGGTGGCTGCAGCACTTTCGATGTGGTCAGCATCCTGAAGAAATCCCGTCAGGACGTGGATGGCTGCGAGGTGGAGATTCGTGCCGAGCGGGCGGATACGGAGCCCAAGGTATTTACCCGTATCGAACTGCATTTCGTGGTGCGCGGTCGTGGCCTCAGGGAAGCGGCCGTCAAGCGGGCTGTGGAGCTTTCGGCAGAGAAATACTGCTCGGCCTCCATCATGATGGAGCGCGCCGGCGTGGCGGTCAGCCACAGTTATTCGCTGGTCGAACTGGGCGGGGAGTGATGCACTGTCCGGCCTGCATGCGCAGGCCGGCAGCTGGCAGCGGTCAGATGCGGTAGGTGCTTGCGGTCATCACCTTGGCGACCAGACTCATGCCGGCCTTGACCGGCGCCGGAAAGCGGTATCCTCCTGCTGCAATGGCATGGGTGGAGTGCTCCTGCTCGTCAATGCGCATCTGTTCCAGAATGGCGCGTGACTTGCGCTCGCCCTTTGGAATCTGGCTCAGGTGCTCGTCCAGGTGCTTGCACACCTGATCTTCGGTGGCCGCCACAAAGCCCAGGCTCAGCTTGTCGCTGATGGCGCCTGCGCTGGCACCCAGCATGAAGGACATGCCATAGAACAGCGGGTTGAGCAGACTGGTGCGGCCGCCGAGTTCCTTGATGCGCTCTTCGCACCAGACCAGATGATCGACTTCCTCTTCGGCAGCCTGCTCCATGGACTCGCGGATCTCCGCGCGGCGTGCGGTCAGTGCCTGCCCCTGATAGAGCGCCTGCGCGCAAACCTCGCCGGTGTGGTTGATGCGCATCAGGCTGGCCACATGCTTGCGTTGCGCTTCGTCCATGCCGGTAAACTCGGGCTCGGCTGTGGCCGGGGAAAGCCGGGCTGCCTGGCTGCTCTCGGGAACCAGGGTGCGCAGGGCTGCATCGGCCTGCATGGCCAGACGGTCGAACAATGAATACTGTCTTTGCATGAAAAAACCTGTTGGCAAAATTGGAATCTGCTGGGTTGCGGCTAGTGGCCTGTTTGGCTAGTCGATTGACTCAAGTCCGGATAGCCGAGGTTCCGAGACAAGACGCCGAGACGAGTCATAGCGGGGCTATGGCGAGGAACAGCAACGCGGTATCGGGATCTCGGGCGCCGAAATTGACGAATGAAATTAGCCAGACAGGCCACTAGCCCGGTGGCCAGGTCAGCTGGCGCTGGCCAAGCACGTGCAGATGGATGTGGTACACGGTCTGGCCGCCATGTTCGTTGCAGTTCATGACGACACGAAAGCCTTCTTCGCAGCCCAGCTCCATGGCCAGCCGCTGGGCAGTGTACAGGATGTGTCCTGTCAGCTCGCGATCTTCTTCGCGAAGCTCGTTCATGGTGGCGATGTGCTTTTTCGGGATGACCAGAAAATGCACGGGAGCCTGTGGCGAAATGTCGTGAAAAGCCACTACCAGATCATCTTCGTAGATCTTCTTGGCCGGAATGTCACCGGCCACAATTTTACAGAACAAACAATCCACCGGGTTGCCTCCTGGCTGATGTAAGATGCCAAGAGTGTAACGCCCCGCGCCTTGCGGGGCCAGTATGTGCAAGCAGCGGAGCAACAGGTGAAAAACGATATTCGGGATCTGCAACTGGTGCTGGATGCCAGGGTGCGGCTGGTGGCCATCGAGTCCTGGGACGAGTTGCGGGTGCTGGAAACCCTGACTTCGGTGGCGGTAGGCCGGGGCAGCAATCTGATGGTCTGGTCGGTCAGCGAGGGCATGCATCGCCTGGATTTCGCAGGCCAGGCTGTCGAGGGCACGGATACGCTGGAAGGCGCGTTGCGTCATGCCAAGGCCGACCGTCAGGACGGCCTGTACGTGTTCTTCGATGTGCATCCTTTTTTGCGCGACGACCCCCTGGTGGTGCGCCTGATCAAGGAGATCGCCATTGCCGAGGGGGCGCAGCGGCCGACCCTGGTGCTGGTCTCGCATGCCCTGAAGCTGCCGCCGGAAGTGCAACGCTACGCGGCACGCTTCAACCTGTCGCTACCCAGTGAGGATGAATTGTTGACCATTGTCCGCGAGGAGGCGGCCCGCTGGAGCCAGATGAATCGCGGCATCCGGGTGCGCACCGACAACCGCACCCTGCAGCAGGTAGTCAACAATCTGCGTGGGCTCAGCCATGCCGATGCCCGGCTGCTGGCACGCAGCCTGATCTGCGACGATGGCGCTATCACCCAGGAGGATCTGCCGGAGCTGAACAAGGCCAAGTTCCAGCTGCTGGATCTAGATGGTGTGCTTGGCTATGAGGCGGATACCGCACGCTTTGCCGATGTGGGCGGGCTGGTCAACCTCAAGCGCTGGCTGACCGAGCGTCAGGCCGCCTTCATGGCCAGTGACTTGCAGGACATGCCCAGAGGTGTGCTGTTATTGGGTGCACAGGGCAGTGGCAAGAGTCTGGCAGCCAAGGCGGTGGCCGGACTCTGGGGGCTGCCCCTGTTGCGGCTGGATTTTGCCGCGCTGTACAACAAGTATTTCGGCGAGACCGAGCGCAACCTGCGCGATGCGCTGGCACTGGCCGAACGCATGTCACCCTGCGTGCTGTGGATGGATGAGATCGAGAAGGGACTGGCGACCGGTGAAATGGATGGCGGGGTCAGCCAGCGTATCCTGGGTACTCTGCTGACCTGGATGTCCGAGCGCAAGACACCGGTATTTGTGGTGGCTACGGCCAACGTCATCAAGCGCTTGCCGCCGGAGCTGTTGCGCAAGGGTCGCTTTGACGAGGTGTTTTTTGTCGACCTGCCGGATCCGGTGGTGCGCCAGGATATTTTCCGTATCCACCTGCAGCGTCGCGAGCTGGATGTGCGCCGTTTCAACCTGCCCGAGCTGGCGATGCTGACGGATGGTTTTTCCGGTGCCGAGATCGAGCAGGCGGTGGTCTCCGCACTCTACACCGCCCAGGCCAGGCAGCAGGATGTGGAACAACCCCTGCTGGTGGAAATGCTGCAGCGCACGGTACCCCTGTCGGTGCTGATGGCCGAGGAGCTGACCGCCCTGCGCAGCTGGGCGGCATCACGGACGGTTTCGGCGGGTTGAGCCCTTTTTCGGCGAGCGATACCTGGTTGATAGGTGTGAATTCATTTGCACAAAGCGCTGCTGTGGCCTGGTGTGCGAATTCATTCGCACCTACGCGTTCGTCGGCATCTCAAAATACAGGTTTCACGACTGCCAGGATCACGATGGCCAGCAGAAAGATGACCGGTACTTCGTTGTACCAGCGGAAAAACACATGGGTCTTGCGGTTGTTGTCCTGCGCAAAGCGCTTCAGGAACACACCCAAAGAGAAATGGTAGGCAATCAGCAGGACCAGCAGGGTCAGCTTGATATGCATCCAGGGCATCTTGAGCAGGGCAGGGTTCATCCACAGCATGACCAGCCCGGGGCCGAGGGTGGCAACGAGGGACGGGTGCATGATGCCGCGATAGAGCTTGCGCTCCATGATGCAAAAACGCTCGTGGCTGACGCGATCCTCACTGGAGGCATGGTAAACAAACAGCCGTGGCAGGTAGAATAAGCCGGCAAACCAGCAGACCATGGCGATAATGTGCAGGGCCTTGACCCATAGGTAACTCATTCGGAAAGCTCCTGTGACCGGATTTCTCTGTGCGTGCCGGAGACTCCGGCGTTGCTGAACGATATGGTACACCGGCCGGGCCTGTTTGGCTGTAACAGTTTGTCGTTTTCTTAATAGTTGAGGGTTGATTGATGCTCAAGGTCGCGATTGTCGGCGGTACCGGCTATACAGGTGTGGAACTGCTGCGGATTCTGGCCCTGCACCCGCATGCAGAGGTGGTCTACATCACGTCACGCTCGGAAGAGGGTGTGCGGGTGGCCGACATGTATCCCAACCTGCGCGGATACTATCCCGATCTGAAATTCAGCAACCCCGAAGCCGGCGAGCTGGGCAAGTGCGATGCGGTGTTCTTTGCCACGCCTCACGGTGTGGCCCATGCCCTGGCCGCTGAAGTGCTGGCCACCGGTACCCGCATCATCGACCTGTCGGCTGATTTTCGCCTGCAGGATATCGAACTGTGGGAAAAATGGTACGACCAGCAGCATGGTGCGCCAGAGCTGGTGGACGAGGCGGTCTATGGCCTGCCGGAAGTGAATCGGGAGCAGATTGCCTCCGCGCGCCTGGTGGCCGTGCCTGGCTGCTACCCGACCTCGGTGCAGCTGGGCTTCTTGCCGCTGGCGGAGCAAGGCCTGCTCAATGGCCAGCACCTGATCGCCAGCAGCGTATCCGGGGTCAGCGGGGCCGGGCGGGGCACCAAGCTGGGCTCGCTGTTCTGTGAGGCAACCGAGAGTGTCAAGGCCTATGGCGTACACGGCCATCGTCACTTGCCGGAGATCGAGCAGGGGCTGACGCGTGCCGCCGGACAGCCGCTGTCACTGACCTTTGTGCCTCATTTGGTGCCGATGATCCGCGGTATCCACTCCACCCTGTATACGGCCGAAATCGATTGCAGTGTGGATGTGCAGGCACTTTATGAGCAGCGTTTTGCCAGCGAGCCCTTTGTCGATGTGATGCCTGCCGGCAGCTTTCCGGAAACCCGCAGCGTCAAGGGTGCCAATCTGTGCCGTATTGCCGTGCATCGCCCGCAGGGTGGCGAGCGTGTCGTGATCCTTTCCGTGATCGACAATCTGGTCAAGGGCGCATCCGGGCAGGCAGTGCAGAACATGAATATCATGTTCGGCTTTGCCGAGGATGCGGGGCTGCAAACGGTTGCGCTGATGCCTTGATCAGGGGCTTGAAAAACGGTAATTCCAGCTGCATATACTTGAGTGATTTGCTAGGATATGCGCATAACCAGATACGGCTGCGGCCGGGAGTTTTGAGACATGAGTGTTGCATCCTTTGAGCCCGCTGCACTGTACTTCACAGAGAATGCGGCAAAGAAAGTGAAAGGCCTGATCGAGGAAGAGGGCAATGATCGCCTGATGCTGCGGGTGTTCATTACCGGGGGCGGCTGTTCCGGCTTCGAGTACGGTTTCACCTTTGACGAGGATCAGGAAGAGGACGATACCGTAGTGGTTCGTGATGGCGTGAAACTGGTGGTCGATCCCATGAGTTTCCAGTATCTGGAGGGTGCCGAGGTGGACTACACCGAGGGCCTGGAAGGTTCGCGCTTCATCATCAACAACCCGAATGCGACCACAACCTGCGGTTGCGGTTCCTCCTTCTCGATCTGAGTTCGTCTCACGCCGGATACACGGCGCCCAGCACTCGCAAGCCCTGGGCGCCGGTCACTTCCGGCCGGTTGGCCGGAATTCCTTCCAGACAGCAATACGCCAGCCAGGCAAAGGCCATTGCCTCCATCCAGTCGGCCGGTACACCCAGTTCATCCGTCTTGCCTACTTCCACCTCCGGTAGCAGGATCGCCAGCCGTTCCAGCAGAAATCCGTTATGGGCACCGCCACCACAGACTGCCAAGCGCCGGATGGACGTTTCCTGGTCGAGAATGGCGCGGCTGATGCTCAGTGCGGTCAGTTCGGTGAGGGTGGCCTGCACGTCTTCGGGCCGGGTGGCGGGCTGACCGGCCAGCTGCCCTTCCAGCCAGGCCAGGTTGAACAGTTCGCGGCCCGTGCTCTTGGGGCCCGTTTGCCGAAAGTAGTCCTGTTGCAGAAAACCATCCAGCAGGGAGGGAATGAGCTGGCCGCTGCGTGCCCACTGGCCGTCCGCATCGTATGCCTTGCCCTGTATCTTGTTGATCCAGGCATCCAGCAGGACATTGCCGGGGCCGCAGTCAAAACCGTACACCGGCTGGTCGGGCAACAGGAAACTGACATTGCTGAATCCGCCGATGTTGAGGATGGCGCTGGGGATTGCGTTCTCGGCAAATAGCCACTGGTGGAAGGCGGGAACCAGAGGGGCGCCCTGTCCACCTGCCGCCAGGTCGCGTTGCCGGAAATGGCTGATGACCGGTATGCCGCACAGCTCCGCCAACAGGGCCGGCGCACCAATCTGCACACTGAAGCCCAGTTCGGGGTGATGACGGATGGTCTGGCCATGACTGCCGACGGCGGTAATTGCCGTTGGCTCCAGCTGCTGGCGCTGCAGGATCTGCCGGATGCCGCCAGCCGCCAGCCTTGCCCATTCCTGCTCGGCAACCGACAGGCGGACCAGCTCGTTTTCACAGGGACTGCACAGGGCCAGCAGTTCGCTGCGCAGGGCGGGAGGGAATTCCAGAAAAATCGTATCCAGCAGCCGGATGCTGCTGTCGTTGATGCGGGTCAGGCAAATGTCCAGACCATCCAGGCTGGTACCGGACATTGTGCCCACGAAGAGCCGCATGATTACTGCTGTTCGGTATCGGCCAGAGCCAGCTGGGTCTCGTTATGCTTGTCGAGCATGGCCAGATAGGACTGGGTGGTCTGCTTGAAACGGGCCATCTCCGCCTTCGGGATCGGGTCTGCGGTCGGCAGTTTGTGGCTGAGCGGGTCAACGTGCGTGCCGTTTACATGGAACTCGTAATGCAGATGCGGGCCGGTGGCCAGACCGGTCATGCCCACATAGCCGATCACCTGTCCCTGCTTGACGTTGGTGCCGCTGCGCATGCCCTTGGCGAAGCCGTTCATGTGGCCGTAAAGGGTGCGATAGGTATTGCCGTGCTGGATGATGACGGTCTTGCCATAACCACCCTTGGTGCCGACAAAGGTGATCCGGCCGTTACCGGTCGCCTTGATGGGTGTGCCGGTGGGTGCTGCATAGTCGACACCCTTGTGTGCGCGGATCTTGTTGAGTACGGGATGCTTGCGACCGGGGTTGAAGCGGGAACTGATGCGGGTGAAGTCGACTGGCGTGCGGATGAAGGCCCGGCGGCTGCTGGTGCCGTCGCTATTGTAGTAGTCGGTGTTGCCGTTCTTGTCGGTGTAGCGTACAGCGGTAAGTTCCTTGCCCTTGTTGATGAAACGGGCGGCCAGAATGTTTCCGGTACCTACCACCTGGTCATCCAGCATCTTCTGTTCGTAGATCACTTCAAAGCGGTCGCCCTGGCGTACATCGCGGGCAAAGTCGATGTCGTAGGCAAAGACCTTGGCCATGTCCAGGGCCAGCTTGTGCGGCATGCCGGCCTTCTGGGTAGCACCCAGCAGGCTGCTTTCGATCACGCCGCTGGCGGTGGTTTCAATTTGGGTGGGTTTCTGCACGTGACGCTCGAAGGCGTAGCGTCCGGTTTCCGCGTTGCGGGCAATCTCGATGCTTTCCAGTGCCGACAGCTGACTGGTGATGGATTCCAGCCTGTCTTCGCTGTCGAAAATGAAGACCAGGTTCTGCCCGGCCTTGAGGTTGGTGAAGCGCTTGGCGGCCTTGTCCTGCTCGAGAATGGTCATGAGCAGGCTATGGCCCAGGTCCAGCTTTCCGAAAATGGTGGACAGGGTATCGCCCGGCTGGACGCTGACATTGACGGTGCGGGCAAGGTCGATCGGTTCCGGCTCGACCGGCTCGGCAGCAACGACTTCAGGCTCGACCGCTTCAGGGCCCTGCGTATCCCGTGCAAGCGCGATGTCGGCCGGATCAGGAAGCGCAATCCGGGCGGCAGCCGGTTTCACCTGCTCCTGGATGGGTGCTTCGATGAAGGACTTCTTCGCTTCAACCTGGGTGGAAGGGAAGACCAGCAACACCGTGCTGACCATGGCGGCAACGCCGCTGGCCGCGATCAGGTGCTTTTTCGGATATGCCTGCTGCTTTGGGGAGTCGTGCTGTTTTGTCATGATAGTGCGAATATTTCTGGCAAACGGGGAAAGGCTATAACAGGTTTTCGGCAGGTTGCAGCGATGCTTTACATCTGCCGTTTCGGGTTGATCCACTTCTTGTGCGCAAACCCTTGGACGGATGTTGTGGTGATCTGTTCCCTGACGCTATTTTCTTGATACGTACCTGTACTGTTCAGCAATTCCGGACTTTAAGCTAAACTGCCCGCAAGGCAGCAAAGCGGCTGAGCGGGCTATGGTATTCAGGTTCGAAACAAATAGCCACGGCGAAATTTTTAAAAAGTGTGTGCAAATTTGACGTAAGATGTGCGTCAATTTTCCCGCATCCGGTTTTTAGGTAAATGATGTATGTCAAGCAAAGTGTCTCCTGATGAACAAATGGCGCTGATCAAGCGTGGTACCGAAAGCCTTCTGGTTGAAGAGGAGCTGCTGGCCAAGCTGAAGGAAGGCCGCCCGTTGCGGGTCAAGGCGGGTTTCGATCCCACCGCTCCGGACCTGCATCTGGGGCATACTGTGCTGATCAACAAGCTCAAGGTGTTTCAGGATCTTGGCCATCATGTCGTTTTCCTGATCGGCGACTTTACCGGCATGATTGGCGATCCCAGCGGCAAAAGCGCCACACGTCCGCCATTGACACGTGAGCAGGTATTGGCAAACGCCGAAACCTACAAGGAGCAGGTATTCAAGATCCTGGATCCGGCAAAGACCGAGATCGCTTTCAACTCGCAGTGGCTCAATGACCTGACACCGGTGGATTTCGTTCGCCTGGCTTCCAGCTATACGGTTGCGCGCATGCTGGAACGTGAGGATTTCCATAACCGCTATACCAGCCAGCAGCCGATTGCCATTCACGAATTCCTGTACCCGCTGGTACAGGGGTACGACTCCGTTGCCCTCAAGACGGATATCGAACTGGGCGGTACCGACCAGACATTCAACCTGCTGATGGGTCGCGAGCTGCAACGTACCTACGGCCAGGAGCCGCAGTGCGTGCTTACCGTTCCTCTGTTGGAAGGGCTGGACGGCGAGAAGAAGATGTCCAAGTCGCTTGGCAACTATGTGGGCATCCAGGAGCCGCCGGGGGTCATGTACAACAAGATCCTGTCCATGCCGGACGAGCTGATCTGGCGCTATTTCGAGCTGCTCAGCTTCCGGAGCATGGAGGAGATCGAAGGACTCAGGCAGGAGATGGAGTCGGGCCGTAACCCGCGTGACATCAAGATCGAACTGGCGCACGAGCTGATTGCCCGTTTCCATGGCGAGGAAGCGGCGGCCAATGCGCACAAATCGGCCGGCAACCGCCTGGCCGAAGGCGAACTACCCGAGGACCTGCCGGAGATCGAGGTGCAGAGCGATGTGGACCTGCCGATCGGTGCGGTGTTGAACCGTGCGGGCCTGGTCAAGAATGCGGCGGCTGCGCGCAACATGCTCGAAGCCGGTAGCGTCCGGGTCGATGGCGAGGTGGTGGACAAGGGCTTCATGTGCAAGGTGGGTGGCGAATATGTCTGCCAGGCCGGCAAGAAAAACTTTGGTCGCGTCAGGATGCTTGCAGGCTAGGTTGGGCCTGTGTATGATGCGCCTCCCTGTCAGACAGATACCGCAGAAAATAAATTTCTTTCGGGTGTTGACAAGGAGAATTGCGTACCTATAATACGCA
>ERZ1032915.16-NODE-16-length-50121-cov-9.712340_pt1 | contig 50121 bp, 49 predicted proteins | sample MGYA00517090_ERZ1032915 | MGnify/ENA primary metagenome ERZ1032915 (study PRJEB33719, sample SAMN04261607) | wastewater metagenome | biome: rural village; feature: latrine urine exit; material: soil | place: El Salvador | collected 2013-01-14 ...
TAAACCAAGGGGCTGCAAGCCCTCCAGCCTTTCCCCCAATATTTATTCCGGACAGCAGTGTCCGGCCAGATGCTGAATGTCCTGACCGCGGGCAGTCCGCGCCATGACCTGATCACATTGACCGGCGGTGCCATTGGCCAGGGACTGCCGAATGCCGTGGGCGCGGCGATTGCCTGTCCCGAGCGGCCGGTGATCGCGCTGATCGGTGATGGTACCGCGATGTACACCCTTCAGGCATTGTGGAGCATGGCGCGTGAGCAGCTGAATGTGACCAGCATCATTTTCAACAATGCGTCCTACTCGGTGCTGAACATCGAGCTGGAACGGGTTGGCGGCGGCGAGGCGGGAGACAAGGCCAGGTCCCAGTTCGACCTCACCGGGCCGGTGCTGGACTTTACCCGGCTGGCCCAAGGCATGGGTGTGCATGCGGTTCGGGTCAGTACTGCCGAGGAACTCAACAAGGCGTTGGAGTACGCGCTGTCGCAGCCGGGACCGCACCTGATCGAGGCCATGGTGCCGGAGGCGATTGTCGGTGCCAAACGCAAGCTGCTGCCCTGGGTGCTGAAGTCCTTGCCAAGCCTGCCACTGCCGGCGGCCCGGGCCCTGAAGAAAAAGCTGGTGCCCTGATCAGGCTTGTTGCTTGAAGAACTCGCCGGGTGTGCAGCCAAATTGCTGGCTGAAGGCGCTGATAAAGGCGGATACCGATTCATAGCCACAATCCAGCGCCACATCGGTGACCGGTTGATGCCGCTCCAGCAGGGGCAGGGCGTTGAACAGGCGCAGGCGCTGGCGCCATAGACGGAAGGTCAGGCCGGTTTGCTGGCTGAACAGTCGGCTGAGAGTCTTTTCCGATACAGCCAGCCGCGCGGCCCAGTCGGCCAGGCTGGTCATGTCATCGGGCTGCTGTTGCAGGTGATTGGTGATGGCTTGCAGCCGGCTGTCGGCCGGCAGTGGCAGCATGGAAACCACCCGGGGCGCACTGGCCAGCTGGTCCAGCAGCACGGCGGCCAGCCGGCCGTCACTGCCGTTTTCCTCATACTCGACCGGCAACAGGCTGAAAGCCCGGATCAGCTCGCGCAGCAGCGGGCTGACCTCGACCACCGAGGTTTCTGTCAGATCCTGTTGCACCACGGCTGGGTCGATATAGAGACTGCGAATCTCGGTCTGCCGGCTGCAGCGTACCTGATGCTCGATACCGGCCGGAATCCATACTGCCCGCTGTGGCGGTGCCAGGTAGCGGCCGCTGTCGGTGTGCACATCCAGCACGCCCTGGCTGGCATAGGAAAACTGCAGCCAGGCATGGCTGTGCCTAAAGCCCAGCGCCAGATTGGGCAGGGTTTCGGCCTGGCCATAAATCGGGCGGGGTAGCTGTTTGAGTGTGCTCAGATCCATATGCAGAAACCCGGAATGTCCGTTGACAGCAATTCTTTGACTGTTTGGCGTTAGCCGGAAGTTTAGCCCGGGGGTAAGGTAGCGTCCATCCAGAACAGCTAGACGGCTGGGTGCGGGTTTTGCAGTGATGTTATTTCGTCATCATCCGGCTTGACCGGATGATCTCCTTCGAACAGGTATGTGCTTATGGAGATTGCCAGATCAAGTTCGGCAATGACGAGAATGCAAACGGGAATGTTGGCTCTTCCAGGAGAATGAAGAAGGCTTGCAGTCATGCTCTACCCGGAAGCTGTTGAGAGGCTGGTTATCAGTAGCGGCCTCGGCTGATGATTATTAGCGGTTTTAACAAGGGTCTGGTCTCATGTCTGTTTTCTACGCACGTCTGCGCATGGTGTTCGACAACTACACGCTGATCATCATTGGCGTGATTCTGGCTGCCACCTTTGTGCCCGCGCAGGGTTCCGGCGCGGTGTTTTTCAAATGGCTGACCAATGCAGCCATAGCATTACTCTTTTTTCTGCACGGGGCCAAGCTGTCGCGTCACGCGATCATTGCCGGAGCGCTGCACTGGCGGCTGCATCTGCTGATTTTCGCATTTACCTTCATTTTTTTCCCGATTTTGATGGTGATGCTGACGCCGGTGCTCAAGCCGTTGCTGGGTGACGAGCTGTGGGTCGGCATGCTGTATCTGGCGGCGCTGCCGGGTACGGTGCAGTCGGCGATTGCCTTCACCTCGATGGCGCGCGGCAACATTCCGGCAGCGGTCTGTGCGGCCTCTGCCTCCAGCCTGGTGGGTATTCTGGTCACGCCGATGCTGGTGGAGCTGATGCTGGATGCCGATGCCGGCACCACCGGCATGCTGGATGCGGTACTCAAGATCAGCCTGCAGCTGTTGTTCCCGTTCCTGCTGGGCCATTACATGCGCCGCTGGATTGGCAACTTCGTCGATAACAATCGCAAGTGGCTGCTGTATGTGGACCAGAGCTCCATTCTGCTGGTGGTGTATACGGCATTCAGTTCCGCGGTGGTCGGTGGCCTGTGGACTACCGTGCCGCCGACAGCACTGGTGATCCTGACGCTAGTCTGTTCGGCGATCCTTGCCGTGGTGCTGTTCGTAACCACCTGGACTTCCAGGGCCATGGGCTTCAACAAGGAAGACGAGATCACCATCGTGTTCTGCGGCTCGAAAAAGAGCATGGCCACTGGTGTGCCGATGGCGCAGGTGCTGTTTGCCGGTGGTGCGGTGGGGCCGGCGATTCTGCCGCTGATGATCTTTCACCAGATCCAGCTGATGGTGTGCGCGGTGATGGCGCAGCATTATGCACGGCGTGAGGAGCAGCCCGAGGTTGCCGCGGCCCTGTAAATCCGAATTGACCCGGACGAACTCCGGACTGCTGCCAACTGTAGGTCTGAATTTATTCGGACAAGCCCGGCAACGCCGGGCAACTGGAACCATGTGCGAATAAATTCGCACCTACAGCTTGGTTTTGCCACCGGTACGAAATCTGTTCGTACACAACCCTGTACTATACATTGGCTGCAAGGCCTGTTTTTGTGTTGCCGGCAAAGCTACGTACAATAGACGTCATGGATCAACGTCATCATCCGGCAACGACCGGGTGATCTCTATCATGGTGCACAGACCTGGGAGATCACCGCATCAAGTGCGGTGATGACATATGTTTTAATGCTTCCAGGGGCAGGCTGGCCATGAAACTGATCATTCTCGACCGCGATGGTGTCATCAATCACGACTCGGATGCCTACATCAAGACTGTGGATGAGTGGCAGCCGATCGAGGGTGCCATCGAGGCCATTGCCCGCCTGCATCGTGCCGGCTGGACGGTGGCGGTGGCGACCAACCAGTCCGGACTGGCGCGTGGTTACTATGACGAGGCCACTCTGCATGCCATGCATGACAAGCTGCGTGCCCTGCTGGCGGAGCAGGATGCCGAAATCGGGCTGATCGCTTTTTGCCCGCACGGGCCGGATGACGGCTGTGAGTGCCGCAAACCACAGCCGGGCATGCTGTTGCAGATTGGCGGACACTATCAGGCGGACCTGAACGGTGTCTGGTTTGTCGGCGACAGCCTGCGCGACTTGCAGGCCGCGGTGGCCGTCGGTGCGCAGCCGGTGCTGGTGAAAACCGGCAAGGGCGGGCAGACCGCCGGCCGGGAGCTGCCGCCGGGCACGCTGGTGTTTGCCGATCTGCCCGCAGTTGCCGATGCGCTGTTGCGGAGCTGAGTGGTTCCGCTGCTTCTGCCGGCATCCTTCCCGCAGGCTTCCGTCGCCTGCTGCGCTCACGCCAACGAGCGGGGCAGCGTATAATGGACAGTTCAACCGGACCGGCATGCAAGGAATCCCTGATGGGCTTGATCAGCGCTGTTAGAACCATCGTGTTTTATTTTTTGTTGGCCAGCATCACCTTGCTGTGGCTGCCGCCGTCTCTGCTGATTGGTCCCTTGCTGCCGTATCGCTGGCGCTATCGCCTGATTGCCGTATTCTGGAGCAGGGTTGCGCTCTGGCTGGCGCGCTGGATACTGGGTATCCGTTTCCGGGTGCAGGGACTGGAGAACGTGCCGGAGCAATCCTGCGTCATCCTGGCCAAGCATCAGAGTGCCTGGGAAACCTTCTTCCTGTCTGCCCATTTCCAGCCGCTGAGCCAGGTGCTCAAGCGTGAGCTGCTGGATATTCCGGTATTCGGCTGGGCGCTGCGCATGATCAAGCCGATCGCCATCAACCGCGAGCAGCCGAAGCAGGCTTTGAAGCAGGTGGCCGAGCAGGGCGCCGAGCGGCTGGCCAGGGGTAACTGGCTGCTGATCTTTCCGGAGGGAACACGGGTCCCGCCGGGCGGGATCGGCAAGTTCTCCCGGGGTGGTGCCTCGCTGGCGGCGCATGCCGGCCTGCCGGTGCTGCCGGTGGCGCACAATGCCGGCCATTTCTGGCCCAAATTTGACTGGCGCAAGAAACCGGGCATCATCGATGTGGTGATTGGTCCGCCGATGCTGGCCGAAGGCAGCGATTCCGCTGCCATTGCCGAGCTGAACCGGCGCGCCTTCCTGTGGGTGGCCGAGGCACAGCATGCCATCGGCTCCCTGACGGAAGAAAACTGGCAGGAAATCCGCGAGCAGCATCCGGCTTGATCCGTGCGGGTTTCCGTATCGAGGAGGCGCCATGAGCAAGAACCTGCTGATTGTTGCCCACGCACCGTCCGGCAATACCGAGCTGATGGTGCAGGCCCTGCTGGACGGGGCGCGCGAGACTGCGGAGGGCCGGTTGATCACCCGCCGGCAGTCGGCCTTCAATACCACTGCGCAGGATGTGCTCAGTGCGGATGCCGTCATCCTGTTCACGCCGGAAAACCTGGGCTACATGAGTGGCGCCCTCAAGGACTTCTTTGACCGGATCTATTACCCGGTACTGGAGCAGAAGCAGGGCCTGCCCTGTGCGGTGGTGGTTCGTGCCGGACACGATGGTACCGGCACGCGACGCGCCATTGACAGCATCCTGACCGGTCTGCGCTGGTCCCAGATACAGGAGCCGCTGATTTGTCGCGGGGTGTGGCAGGAGGAGTTTCTGGAGCAGTGCCGCGAGCTGGGTCAGCTGATGGCCGCCGGGCTAGATGCCGGGATTTTCTGATTGTCTGCCGGGCCGTTGTCTGGCATCACCCGGGTTGACCGGATGATTCTCCCTCCGGGCTGAGCGGATCCGGCCAGCCGGTCAGGCGGTACGTGAACTCCGGCCATTCGGCGCAGGCATCATCGAGGATTTCCTGACAGATCTGCCAGTCAGGCACATTGAGTTGCCGGATCCGGCTGCCGTCCACTTCCAGGCAAAACGGCATGTCCTGTGCCTCCAGCCAGTCGCCGAGGGAGTCCCAGAGTGCATCCCAGTTGTAGCCGAAGTGCTCGGTGAATCCGCAGTGGCCGGCGAAGGCCTGCAGCAGGCTGTCCTTGTCGACCACTGCAGGCAGTTGCAGGGTGCTTCGGCTCATGGCTGCACGTCCAGGGTGCTGAATGAGCGGTAGTGATCCTCGGTGTAATACCAGATCTCCGGCGGGTTGCCGCCGGTCACCACGCGCCGCCTGTTGCAGTCCGGTGTGTCGGGGCTCTCCACTGTGTACTGGCGGTAGTAGCCGGACTCCTTCTGCGGCAGCAGCCGTTCGCGGTTATGGAAGATGCCGTTGTCCTGCACGTAGGGATAGGGACCGCCCTGCAGGATCAGCTTGAGGGTGTGTTGCAGCTGGGCGTTGCCGGCGTGCGGGCTGTCGCTGGCCAGTGGGTTGCGCATGGAGGGCATCTCCAGTCGTTTGAAGGATGCGTAGTGGTCCTGGGTGTAATACCAGACTTCCGGCGGGTTGCCGCCGGTGACCACGCGGCGTGCGCCACGGGTACTGGCACCGGGCGTATCCACGGTGTATTCGCGGTAGTAGCCCTTGGGCTGTTGCGGTAGCAGGCCTTCGCGGTTCTGGAAGGTGGTGTCGTCCTGCCGGTACGGGTAGGGCCCGCCCTGCAGGATCAGGCTGAGCGTGTACTGCAGCTGGGGGTTGCCGGCATAGGGGCTGCCCGGTGGTAGCGGTCCGCTGGCCGGCTGCATGTCCAGCGGTTCGAAGGATGCGTAGTGGTCATTGGTGTAATACCAGACTTCCGGCGGGTTGCCGCCGGTGACCACGCGGCGTGTGCCGCGATTGCTGACGCCGGGCGTATCCACGGTGTATTCGCGGTAGTAGCCCTTGGGCTGTTGCGGCAGCAGGCCTTCGCGGTTCTGGAAGGTGGTGTTGTCCTGCCGGTAGGGGTAGGGGCCGCCCTGGTTGATGAGCTGCAGGGTGTGCTGCAACTGGGCGTTGCCGGCATGCGGGCTGTTGGCGGCCAGCTGCAGGGCGATCGGGTTGTTGCATTCGGCCTCATCGTTTGCGACCAGCCCGCCGTCGCTGGTATTTTCCGTTTCTGCCGGCGGCTGGTCATGACTGGTCAGCGGCAGGTCCGGGTCCTCTGGCTCGGAGTCCGCTGCCGTACTATCTTCCGCAGGCAGGTGCTCTGATCGGCTTTCGCTTTGTTCGACAGAGGCGGAGGGTGCTTGCAGCCCGGTGTAGAAGGGTTCGGTGCTTTTCCAAAGGATGCCCGCCGCCAGGATCAGTGCGGCAAACACCAGCGCCAGGCCCCATAAGCGCTGCAGGGGGGAGCGGTGGCCGACTGCAGCGCCGGTTGTTGTATGGTCGTCGGACCCCAGGACCGCTTGTCCTTCCGGCAGCTCCACCTGGCTGGCTTGCCAGCGGCCCTTGTCGTCCTGCTGCAGGGTAAAGCGCACCTCCAGGCCGGGACGCGGCCGGATGCCGTCTGCCAGCTGGCTGATGTGCACGAATACATCGTCGGCACCGTCACGGGCAATGAAGCCGTATCCCTTTTCGTGGTTCCAGTGTTTGATGTGGCCCTGTTGTTCGTTCATGGTTGGTTGACTCCGTTGGCCGCAACGCAAAGGTTGCCTCCCTGTCGTTTGGCATTGTACATGGCAAGGTCTGCCGCATGGATGATGGCATCGGCGGTCTGCCCGTGTTCGGGATATCGCGCCAGTCCGACGGATACACCGATGACGACCTGCTGGCCATTGATCTCGAATGGCTGCTGCAGCTGGTGAATGATGGCGTTGGTGATGCGCTCGATGAAATCCCTGCCATCGGGTGTTTTCAGCAGGATCAGGAATTCGTCGCCACCGAAGCGTGCGATGCTGTCCGTACCGCGGGCGGCATTGCGCAGGCGTTCGGCCACCAGCAGCAGGATCTGGTCACCGGTCTGGTGGCCGTGCTGGTCGTTGACCGGCTTGAACTTGTCCAGGTCGACGAAGAGCACCGCGAAACGCTGTTGCCGGTCGATGGTCTGCTGGATCAGTTTCAACATGCTGGCGCGGTTGAGCAACCCGGTCAGGGCATCGCGTTCGGCCAGCCTGCGGATTCTCTGTTCGGCGGCCTTGTGGCTGCTGATGTCGTCAAACATGAAAATATGGTACAGGGGTTGCCTCAGCCGGTTGCGTACCGTGCTGACCCGCAGCAGGCTGACATGCGGAACGGGACCCGGAGTGCGGGCGTGCCGGATTTCTCCCTGCCACTGGCCGCTTGATTTCAGGCGTTGACGGAAGTCCTTGTCCTGTAGCAGGGGCTGGTTCCGCAACAGGGTGCAACTGGTCAGCGGCTGGCCGGCCAGCTCCTGCTGGCTCTGTCCGCACAGTTCGAGCATGGTCGGGTTGGCGCGCAGTATGTTCAGGCTGGTATTGGTGATCAGTATGGCGCTACCGGTGTTTTCAAATACGCTGGCAGCCAGCAGCAGCTCGCTGTGACTGTCCTCGATCTGCCTTGCCTGGTGGGTCAGCAGGCCCAGCAGGGGCTTGATGGCGGCCCTGCTGGCCAGCACGGCAAGGATCAGCAGGGCGAGGATGAGCAGATAGACCCAGATCAGGTCCTGGTAGGCGGGAGCGTAGAAGGTCTTTTCCGGTACGCGGATGACCAGGCTGACGGGGATGTCCTTGAATGGCTGCTGGATCAGGACCATCCGTCTGTCGTTTGCGGCACGGCCGATACCGGGTTTGTCCATGGCCATGTTTTGCAGCTGCTCCTGCAGGTCGCCCTGAAACAGTACGGGCTGGGGATGATCCTTATCCCTGCTCAGGCCCAGGGTCAGGTTGCTGTTGCGGTTGTACAGGAAAACTTCTGCCTTCGCGCCATAGTTGGAGAAGCCGCGCAGGTGATGGACCTGGTCGTCCAGATGGAAGTAGAGGATGTCATGGCCGAGAAGCTCGCCGTTGTCGGCCAGAATGGGAGCACTGGCCCTGAGTAGTGGCGGGGCGTCCGGCGCAGGCAGGATCAGTCCCAGACCGGACGGTTCATGCTCGATTCCGGTCAGCTCGGCGGCCATTTCGCCAACGGCGGCGATGGATTGTCCGTTGTTGTCGATGCGGTACAGGGCAGCCAGCTGCCGGATCTGGCGGGCCGCTTCCTCCAGGCGCGGGCGGCTGTACTCCTGCAGGCTTTGCAAACTGGCTTCACCACGGCTCCAGGTTTCCATGCGCCTGCGGATCTCGGAGCGGCTGGCAAACAGGATGGCGATGGAACGATAACCGTCCAGCTGGCTTTCGATGCTGGTTTGCCGTGCACCGGCATTGGCGGCGCTGATCTCTTCGACCTGCGCGCGAACATAGCTGTACAGGGGCAGGCTGGCCGCCGCGCTGACCAGCACGCCCGTCAGCAGCACCAGCAGGGCGCTGATCAGCACAATGCGTTTTTCTGCCTGTAGCAGGGTTATCATGCCAACACCTGTAGCCGGAACCTGGGGAGCAATCCGGGCACGCCGTGTTGCCTGACCGGATGTGCGATGCGGTCTGCATAACGGCGGAGCGCCGACAAGCCAGTGGTCTGTGCGGTTTGTTCGTTCACTCAGGTTCGGATGGCTGAGGCTTCTCCGGAGCATGGCGCCGCGACGAATCATCGGGGCAATGGCGAGGAGTGGCAACGCAGTAGCGGAGCCTCAGATGCCGAAGTTGACGAATGGAATCAACCAGACAGGCCGTTAGTGTATAACAGTTTGCCATGGCCTGGCTGTGCCAGCCATGGGGTTACCGGCACAGTACCCGCTTGTCGAGGATCAGGAGCGGCCGGTCCCGATACCAGGCCAGTGCCTGCAGTGCGGGAGTGCGCCGGGCATGAAGCAGGGTCGGTGGCAGTGGCCAGAGTGCGTGAGCCGGCAGCATCAGGTGGTGCGGCTCGCTGCCGATGTCGAGCGTGCAGGTGCGGCCCTGTTGTTGCCAGCTGATCCGGTACAGCGGCTGCCGTGGCAGTCCGGGCAGTAGCCCGGCGATGCAGGCATCGGCTGCGACATTCTGTCCCGTGCAGCTTTGCAGTCCGCCGATGCCGCGGGCATCCACAGCCAGATGATGGCTGCCTTCCTGCCAGACGACCAGGTGCACCTGCCGGTTGGTCACTGACAGGCCTGTTGCCATGCCTGCAGCAGCAGGTCCATGTCCAGCAGGGTCACGGGCAGCCCGTTGTACTCCAGCATGGCGCTGACTACCGGCTGCAGCTGTGCGGGCAGACCTTCCATGGGGGGCCTGAGCTGGCTCTGGATGATATCGGTCACATCCAGCAATTCGTCGATGCGGATGCCGGTCCGCATGCCGGCTCCCTCGCCGAGCAGGATGCCGCCTTTTGTCTCGGTACCATTGGCCGGCAGTTGCAGCAGGCTGTCGAGCTGCAGTACCGACTGGATCTCGCCACGCAAATTCATGACGCCTTCCACGCTTGGGTGCATGCCGGGCAGCGGAAAGACTTCGGCCTGCCTGCTGATGATCTCGCGGATGGAGCTGCCGGGAAAGGCGAAGAGCTGGTCCTGCAGGCGGAAGATGACCAGCTTGGTGACGGGTTCGTCGATATCCACCACCGCGCGTGCAGCGTGCCGGTCGCTGTCCAGGGCTTCGTCGACGCTGATGGTTCCTGTTTCCTCGTGGCGGTTCATGTCCGGTTTTCCTTGCTGGCAACCCTGTTGCGGCCGGTTCGCTTGGCTGCATACAGGGCGCTGTCGGCGGCCGCCATCAGCTCGTCCAGCGTGCTGTAGCTGTCATAGGAGCTCAGGCCGGCGCTGAATGTGCAGTGGAAGGTTTCATTGCCAGCGGCAAAGACGATGCGGGAGAACTCTTCGCGCAACTGGTCGAGCAGGCCGCGGGCCGCTTCCAGGCCGGTGTTGCGCAGCAGGATGATGAATTCCTCGCCGCCGTAGCGGCCGATGATGTCGCCGCTGCGCAGACGGTTTTTCAGCATGTGGGACAGGGCCAGCAGGACCTGGTCGCCGGCCAGGTGCCCGTAGTTGTCGTTGACCTGCTTGAACAGGTCCAGGTCCAGTGCGGCGAGTACCAGCGGCTCATGGGTGCGGTTGGTCTGCGCCAGGATGGAGCTGATGATGTCGGTGCTGGCGCTGTGGTTGTAGAGGCCGGTCAGGCTGTCACGGGTCATCAGGCCGCGCAGGGCACGCATGCGCTCGACCCGCTGGCTGACGATGTTGACCAGCTCGTAGGGTGCCACCGGCTTGGTGATGAAGCCCTCCACACCCACCTGCATGGCATTGAACTGCTTTTGCCGGTCGGTTTCGCTGGACAGGTAGATGATGGAAATGCCCAGGTACTCGGGAACCTGGCGGATCACGCCGGCCAGCTCGTAACCGGTGCAACCGGGCATGTAGACGTCCACCAGGACCAGGTCGGCGGCGAACTCGCGCAGGACATTGAGCACCTGGGCCGGATCGTGGACCTGGCGCACCTGCATGCCGGCATTTTCCAGGATCAGGCTGTGATATTCGGCGATGTCCGGCTCGTCGTCGACGATCAGGACCTGGTAGGGGTCCGTGGCCTGGGTGCGTATCAGGCGGTCCAGGGCGTTGGCCAGTTCCAGCGGTTTGGCCGGCTTGAGAAAGTAGTTGTGGCAGCCCGCCCGGTATGCGCTCAGGCGTGCCTCGAAGGTATCCACACCGGACAGCACCAGGGAGGGCAGTTGATAGCCCAGCTGCTGGTTGAGGAGATGGAGCGTTTCGGTACCAGCGGTGTTGCCGTGCGGAAAGTGCACGTCCATGATGACCGCATCGGGTTTCTGCTCCATGACCGCCTGCTCGAAGCTGGCGACATCGGTGAAACGGCGGATCTCGTAGCCGAAGCATTGCAGCTGGTATTCCAGGTATTCGACCTGTTCCGCCTCGTCATCGCAGATGTAAACCAGTGGCGGTCCCGTCTGTTGCCAGTCCTGGATGACCTGGCTCATCTCGAAGTAGGGTACCTGGAAGCTGGTCCTGGCGTCGGTCTGGCCGAGCTGGATGCTGCCGGCAAAGTCGCTGAGCAGGGCAATGATGTCGTTTTGCTCTTGCTGCCAGGCTGGGGTGATGGTGCCGGTTCTCTGCTCCAGCAGGATTTGGGTGGAGGCCTCTCCTTCGGCGGCAATCTTGGCCAGTTCGTTGAGGCCGAATACCCGGCTGGCGCCCTTGAGGCTGTGCCAGCAACGGTGCAGCTCGTGCAGGGTGGGGCTGTCCCGCGTGGCATGATCCGGCAGCTGGCTGAAATGCTCCTGCAATTCGCTGACGCGACGGGGCAGCTGGCTGATGAAGCTGTCCTTCAGGCGTGCCACCTTGGCAGTCAGGGAAGTTTGGTCAGACATTACAGTACTTGCTTGCTTTAGGGGAAGCGGGGCTTATCGCTGCAACAGGGATTCGATAGCATGCGGTAAAGATTCGACCAGGTCAAAATCTTTGAGCAGGCTGCGGTCGGGAGCCGGTTGACTTGCCGACTGCGTCTCACAACTGTCCCCGGAGAGCAGGATGAAGGGCAGCTGGCTACCCTGTTCGCGAAGCTCACGCAGGAAGTCGAGACCCGAGACCAGCGGCATGTTGAGGTCGCTGACGACCAGTCCGATCTGCGGTTCGGCAGCCAGCAGCTCCAGCCCGGCAATGGCGTTTTCGGCAATCAGCGGCTGGTAGCCGCAGGCCTCGAGAATGGCGCCGGTCATTTCCGCCGCCAGCAGGTCGTCATCCACCACAAGAATCTTCATGTCGCTGTTTCCTTTTTTCGTTATTAGCCCAACAGGATTTTCAGGGTATCGACCAGGTTGCGCTGGTCGAAGCTGCCCTTGACGATATAGGCGTCGGCGCCCACCTCGATACCGCGGCGGCGATCGCTTTCCTTTTCACGTGAAGTGATGATGATGATCGGCCGCTCCCGGTAGCGCTCTTCCTCGCGTAGCCGGCTGGTCAGGGTGAAACCGTCCATGACCGGCATTTCCACGTCGGTGAGGATGGCGTCGAAGTCACCGGCCAGGGCCTTCTCCAGCCCGTCCAGGCCATCCTCGGCCAGGGTCACCCGGTATCCCCAGGCTTCCAGCAGGTCCTTTTCGATCTCGCGGGTATTGAGCGAGTCATCCACCACCAGTACATGTTGCCTGCAAGCATCCGTGGTGACCGGTTGCGCCGGGCGCTGGCTGCTGTGTCGTGCCAGCTCGATCAGGTGGGGCACATGCAACAGGCTGACCAGTTGCCGGTAGCCGTGGTTGACGATGCCGGCCACCAGTGGCTGGTGGCCGAGATGTTGCGGTAGCGGCTTGATGACCAGATCGCGCTCGTCCACCATCTGGTCGATGCGCAGGGCGATCTTCTCGTGCCGGACCTGCAGTACCAGCAGCAATTGGCTGTCCGTCGCGTTCCGTGTGCCGGCCGGTCCGGCGGGCAGCTGCATCAGCTGCGCGGCCTCGAACACGGGAATGAACTCGTTGCGCAGGGTGAACACCCGCCGGCCGCCGGCGTCCATCATTTCCGCGGCGGGCACATGGATCATCTCCACTACATGCTGGGCGCTGAAGGCCAGATGGTGACCATCGACACGGACCAGCAGGATGCGCATCAAGGCCAGCGACATGGGCAGGTACAGGCTGAAACAGGTACCCTTGCCGGCCTGGCTGCTGACGGTGACGCTGCCCTGCAGCTCCTCCACGCTGCGCCGGACCACGTCCAGTCCGACGCCCCGGCCGGACAGGTCGGTGATCATCGCACTGGTGGAAAAACCGGGCATGAAGATCAGGTGCTTGATCTCGTCCTGGCCTTTCTGCTCCAGTTCCTTCTCGCCAAAGAGCTGGAGGCGCAAAGCCCGCTGGCGGATTTTCTCCACATCCAGCCCGGCGCCGTCATCGCTGATGTCCAGCCGGACACGGTTACCGTCCTGGCTGGCGCCGATGCGGATCCGGCCGCGCGGGCTCTTGCCGGCGGCGGCCCGTCGTTGCGGATCTTCAAGCCCGTGATCCATGGAGTTGCGCAGCAGGTGCTGTACCGGTTCGGTCAGCTGCTCGATGAGCTGACGGTCCAGCTCGATCTCTTCGCCATGCACGTCCAGATCGACCGGTTTGCCTAGCTCGCGGCCCAGTTCGCGCACCAGCTTGCGTGCCGGCTCGAAGATCTGCGCAAGGGGTAGCATGCGCAGGTTCAGGGACTGTTCGTGCAGGTTCTGGATCAGTGATTCCTGCTGGCTGGTCAGGTCACGCAGGCCCTGGTACAGCCGCTGGTAGCGGTCAAGCAGCGGAGCGCCCGTTCCCTGTTGGGCAGGGCTTGCCTCCCAGTCCAGCAGCAGCCGGCGGGCATCGTCCAGCAGCTCGCGCAGGCCGGCCTGGCTGATGGTCACCTCGGACATCAGGCTGATCAGTTGCTCCAGGCTGTCCAGCTTCAGGCGTACCGAGTCGTTGCTGCGCAGCAGGTTGTCCGTGCGGGCAACGGCCGGCTGATCGGGTTCCGGAGACTCTTCCGCAGTACTGGCTGGCAAGCTGGTCGCCGGTTGACCGGCAGCGATACCGGCCAGGCGCTGACAGAGCTCTTCCGGTTTTGCCGGCAGGCTGGCCGGGTCCGGCTGGCTGGCCAGGTGTTCGGTCAGGCTGCCCAGGCTGTCGAGCGCCTCGAACAGGACATCCAGATCGCTTTCATCAAGGCGGATCTTTTCCTCGCGCAGGGCGCTGAGTACATCCTCCAGGCTGTGGGCCGTATCGGAGATGGGCAGCAGCTTGAGCATGCGCGACGAACCCTTGATGGTGTGCGCGGCGCGGAACAGGCGGTTGACCAGTTCGGTGCCGGCAGGGCCACCGCGCATCTGCTCGAAGCCTTCCTCCATGATGCGCAGCTGTTCGCGGGCTTCGTCAATGAAGCGGTGAATGAACTTGCTGATGTCCAGGGCCATGGCTTATCCGTCCGCTGTCGGCTGTTGCAGGAGGCTGTGGCGAATGTGCTGCAGGTGGCGTTCGGTCAGGAACAGCGCATCACCGGCGGGCGGCCCCAGCGGCAGCCAGCGGCAACCGGAACTGGCCTGCAGATCGTCGGACAGGATACGGCGTGCGATATCCAGTGGTGCCTGGGCAGCCTGCAGCTGGCCGGTCTGGCGCAGGCTGTCACCGTACAGGAACTGGGGCAACCAGCAACCGGAGTGTGCATAGCAGGCCTTCCTGAAGATCTGGCTGGCGGCCTCGCCCTGTTTCTGCCACTTCATGCTCAGGCCGCGGGCCAGCAGGGCATCCAGGTCCCAGGAATCGCTGTCCAGCAGTTCATCCAGCAGCAGGTCGGCCCGCGTGAAGTCGCGCAGGTTGAGGGCGGTCCAGGCCTGCATCAGGCGGACGACCGTGCTGTCCTGGCCGCTGGCCTGCAGCAGATTCAGGCGGGCCTGGGCCTCGGCATAGCGTTCTTCCAGTAACAGCTGCCTGAGTTCTTCCAGCCCGTCGGGATGGGTGGCGGTACGGGCAGCCGGCTGACGACGGTCTGTACCGGTGGCGGCGGGTGGCCGTACGGTGAGCGGCCGGCTTGCGGGCCGGACGGCGGACCTGTTCCGGAACGGTTGCGGGGGTTCCGGCAGGAGCGCCGGCCCGTTACGGAAATGGTACAGCTGCTGCTGTTCGGTCAGGCGGAATACGCCGAAGTCGTTGCCCAGGGTTTCCGAGCCGCCCAGGAACAGCAGGGCATCGGGCTGCATGATCTCGCGGAACTTGAGCTGGATGGCCTTGCGGGTTTCCCTATCGAAATAGATGGAGACATTGCGGAAGAAAATGACGTCATACAGGCCGTCGCGGACAGGGTAGTGATCGGCCTTGAGGTTGAGCATGAAGAAGTGCACCGCGTTGCGGATGCGCTCTTCGCTGAGCAGCCAGCCTTCCGGTGTGTCGGTGAAGTAGCGCTGGCGCAGTGCGTCACTGACGCCACGGAAGGAAAATGGCGAATACAGGGCACGGCGTGCGCGGGCCAGGATATCCAGATCCACATCGCCGGCATCGATGCGGATGCGTTGCAGCGTGCTGGCGCCGTGGGCTTCCATGATCGCCATGGCCAGGCTGTACGGCTCCTCGCCGGACGAGCAGCCGGCGCTGAGGATGCGCAGCGGGCGTGGGCCGGCGGTTTCCAGCAGCGGTGGCAGCAGCTGCCGTACGAACAGGCTGATCTGCTCCGGCTCCCGGAAGAAATAGGTTTCATTGACGGTCAGCTGGCTGACCAGCGCATCCAGTTCGGCTTGCGAGCTGCGCAGCCGGGCCAGGTAGGCCGGAGTGTCCAGCTCCAGCAGCTGGCGCGCCTGCAGCAAGGCCTGTTGCAGGCGCTGTTCGGCCACGCTGCCTTCCAGCACCAGACCGGAGTAGTCGTGGACGAGCTGTTTGAAGGGTTGCAGGTCCGTCATGGCAGTACCAGCCGGATGAGCTGTTGCGGGATGTCCTTGAGCGTGACGATATGCTGAATCGCGCCCAGACGGATGGCTTCCTGGTTCATGCCGAAAATGACCGAGCTGGCTTCGTCCTGGGCCAGGGTGATGCCACCGCATTCGTGGATGGCCTGCATGCCCAGGGCGCCGTCGCGGCCCATGCCGGTCATGATCAGGCCGATGCCGTCGCTGCGATAGGCGTGGGCGACCGACTCCAGCAGCAGGTTGCAGCAGGGGTGGTACAGGTCATCTTCCTTGCGCGGCACCAGCCGGATCCGGTCCTGCTCGGTGACGGTCATGTGGCTTTCCGAAGGGGATACGTAGACCTGGCGGGCCCTCAGGCATTCGCCGTCCTCGGCCACCTTGACTGGCAGGCTGGACAGGGTACCCAGCCAGGTCACCATGCCTTCGACGAAGCCGTCGCTGATGTGCTGGCTGATCAGTACGGGCGCCGGAAACTCGACCGGCAGACGTGGCAACAGCCAGGCCAGCGCCTGCGGGCCGCCGGTGGAGCAGGCAATGGCCACGATGTTGCGAAAATTGCGCTGGCGGCCGGTGTCTGTCGGGCTGGCGGCATCCGCGGTGCGGGTGTCCGGTGTGTGCCGGCGGATGCGGGTGATCATGCTGACGCCAGCCAGCAGCCGCACCTTGCTGACCAGTTCGGCGGCCCGCTCGTCCAGTCCGGGCTTGGCCATGACATCCAGTGCACCCAGATCAAGCGCCTGGTAGGCCTTGCGGGCATCGGCCCGGGCGCTGACCACCAGGATGGGAATGGCCTTTTGATGCATGATGGCGTCAATGCACTGCAGGCCATCCATCACCGGCATGTCCAGATCCATGCAGATCAGGTCGGGCCGCAGGCGGCTGGCCAGCTCCAGTCCCTGTTGCCCGTCGGCCGCCTCGCCGACGACGCGGATATCCTCTTCCGCCTCCAGGATGGCACGCAGCAGACCACGGGCGACGCTGCTGTCATCCACCAGCAGAACCCGGATGACCGGCTGGCTTGCGGCTGGGATGTTCATGGTTGCGCGTGCTCCCCGGTTACTGCCCGGTCGCCGCGTGCGGTGCCTGGCCCGCCTCCGGGCTGGCGACCCTGAACTCCTGTACCAGCAGGTTCAGGGCATCGGCCATGCTGAGCAGTTCCTGGCTGATATCGGTGATGTCGCGTACCGACTTGGCATTGTTGCTGCTGGCGTTGGCGATGTCGCGCAGGGCGATGACCACCTGGCTGCTGGCGGTCTTTTGCTGCCGGGTGGACAGCGAGATCTGCTGGGCGGCACTGCTGGTGCGGCTGGCCGCATCCACCAGACTGTTGAGTTCCAGCGCGGTGGCGGCGCTGACATCCATGCCGGACTGGACCGAGTTGACGGCCTTTTCCGAGGTGATGATCAGGCGGCTGATGGAGCTCTGGATAGCCTGGATGCGCTCCTCGATGCTGAGGGTCGACTCGGTGACACTGTCGGCAAGACGGCGGATCTCGCCGGCCACCACCGAGAAGCGCTTGCCGGCCTCGCCGGCGCTGGAAGCCTCCAGTGCCGCGTTGAAGGCAATCAGCTTGGTCTGGTCGGCCACGCTGTTGATCAGGTCCATGACCTTGCTGATGGCCTTGGACTGGTTGCCCAGCTCCAGGATGTCCTGCAGGCTGTGTTCGTAGTCGCTGTGGATGCCCGCCATGTGCTGTTCCAGCTCCTGCATGGCCTGGGCACCCTTCTTGCTGCTGTCCAGGGTCAGGTTGGCCACATCGACCACCGATTGAGAGTGGTCGGCAATCTGGGTGGAAGAGGCGGACAGCTCTTCCATGGTGGAGGTGATTTCCGCCACCGAGGAGGACATCTGCTCGATGGCGGCAGCCATCGAGTGCCGGGTTTCGCTGGTCTGCTCGCTGGTGCGGGTCAGCCCTGCGGTATGCGCGAGCCGGCCGGCGGAATCGTTGAGCAGGCCGGCCGAACGGTAGATTTCCAGAATGGCCTGCTGCACCCGCTCCAGCAGCAGGTTGACCTGCTGCGCCAGGTCACCCAGCTCGGCCCGGTCGGCCACGCTGATGCGCTTGCCCAGGTCCAGGTCGCGGGTGATGTTGCCCAGCTGGAACTGGACATCGCGCAGCGGACGGGTCAGCGAGCGCGCCACGGGATAGATGAGCACCAGCGCCAGCAGCATCAGGCCCATGCCGATGGCCTGGGCCGCCCACATCTGCCGGGTGATGGGTGCGGTCAGCTCCTGCCTGGGCACTTCGAATACCAGCCAGAGCTGCAGGCTGTCCAGCCAGATGCTGGACAGGATGTAGTCCATGCCGTTGTGGTTTCTTTCAAAGACTTCGCCCGACTCGTTATCCAGCAGGCTGGCGAGCAGCGTGCTGCCGTGCAGGGAGGCGAGAATGCTGCGGTCCGGGCTGCTGAGGATGTCGCCGTCGGCGCTGACCAGGGAGGCATAGCCGTTGTCGCCGAGCCGGAAGCTGTTGACCAGGCCGGTCAGCACCTCGGCATCCAGGGCAACGCCGCCCACCTGCAGGGGGGCACCGCCGGCATCATCCTGCTCGCCGCGATAATTGACGAATACCTGCAGCTTGTTGCCAGTGAAGGTGCTGGTGTCCAGATGGATCGAATAGTGCTGCTCCTGGTTGATGAAGTCGAAATACCAGGCATGCGCCGGGTCGTTCGCGTGCATGCTGTGCACCTGCAACTGGCCAAGGCCATAGTGGTAGAGGCGGATGGCATCCGGCAGGCGGGCAGCCAGGAACAGGCTGTTGGCATCAAAACCCTCCTGGATGTTGAGCATCCGGCTTTCCACCAGCGCCAGACGCTCCTCCTCGCTGGCCGCGCCGGTCAGCCGAGCGTGGAAGTCGGCGTCATTGGCCAGGATGCGGGAAGTCTGGATGCCGGGCTCCAGTTGCAGGCGGACTTCCAGCGCCAGCCGTTCCAGCTGGGTGGGAATCTCGAACTCGGCCAGGTGCTTCAGGCGTGCCGAGGTGAAGAAGTTGGCCTGAAACAAGATGGACATCACGGTTACCAGAACCATGAAAACACCAAAGGCAATGAACATGCGCTTGGTTTGAGAAAGCTGTTGCCAGAACCCTGTCATAGTGCCTATCCCGCAAAGGTGTGCGTCATCCGCCCCGGATCGGGGCGGGACTTTCCATAAGATTTTGATGAAACGGCAATGGTACAGGTTATCGGCAGAAAAAGGATTGCGGTTAGCCCTTTACACAAACGATCTGGCGCAAGGTGTGAACGACCTCGACCAGGTCCTCCTGGGCTGCCATGACCGCATCGATGTCCTTGTAGGCGCCGGGTGTCTCATCCAGCACGGCGGCATCCTTGCGGCACTCGACGTGGGCGGTGGCCTGGCGGTGCTCCTCCAGGGTGAAGGCCTTCTTGGCCTGGGTACGGCTCATGATGCGACCGGCGCCATGGCTGCAGGAGTGAAAGCTCTGGCTGTTGCCCAGCCCGCGGACAATATAGCTTTTGGCGCCCATCGAACCGGGAATGATGCCCAGCTGTCCGGCTTGCGCCGATACCGCCCCCTTGCGGGTCACCCAGACCTCCTGGCCAAAGTGCTGTTCGCGCTGGACATAGTTGTGGTGGCAGTCAACCGGCTCCTGCGTGAGCGTGAACTCGACATCGAGCTCGCCTGCCAGCGCTGCCAGGGTATGTTCCAGCATCAGCTGGCGGTTGACCCGGGCATATTCCTGCGCCCAGGCCACGGCTTCCACATAGTCGTCAAACAGCCGGGTGCCTTCCTGCAGATAAGCCAGGTCGGGGTCGGGCAGGCGGATGCCCTTGCGCTTCATTTCCTCGCCGGCCAGCCGGATGAAGGTGGTGGCAATCGCGTTGCCGACGCCACGCGAACCGCTATGCAGCATCACCCAGACCCGGTCTTCCTCGTCCAGGCAAAGCTCGACGAAGTGGTTGCCGGTGCCCAGCGTACCCAGGTGGTTGTGGTTGTTGGTGTTCTTCAGGCGCGGATACTTGCGGGTGATGGCCTCGAAGCCGGGCCGCAGTCTGGCCCAGGCGCGGTTGACGCTTTCCGGAGGGTGGTGCCAGCTGCCGACATCGCGCTTGCCGCGGCCTACCGTGCGGCCGTGCGGCACCGCCTTTTCAATGGCCAGGCGGATGCGGCGCAGGTCGACGGGCAGGTCGGCGGCAGTCAGTGAGGTACGGGCGGCGGTCATGCCGCAGCCAAGATCCACACCCACGGCCGCGGGAATGATGGCGCCCTTGGTGGGTATCACGCTGCCAATGGTGGACCCTTTGCCCAGGTGGACATCCGGCATGACTGCCAGATGCCTGTAGATGAAGGGCATCTGTGCCGTGTTGAGCAACTGTTGCCGGGCTTCCGGCTCCACCGGAACGCCCTTGGTCCACATCTTGATGGGTGCACCCTGGTCGCTGGTCAGAACTTCAAAACCGGACATGGAAACTCCTCCCTGGTCTGGCAGGCAGCGGTGGGTGGCTGCCGGTCGATCGGGCTGCCGGGCGACGGGAATGCCGGCCGGGCATGCATGGGGACAGAGGGTAGCCAACTGTGGCTCCTGATCCCTGTTGCTGTCATTATGGCCCGCAGAGGCAGTGAATCAAAAATTGTTCCAAAATCAGAACAGTGCGACTTATTTCACGACATAGAAGCGGTTCGGTTGCGCTGTTAGGATAATTGCAACCACCACCACGGAGTATCTGTCATGAAAAAACATCTTGCCCTTGGTCTGCTGGCTGCCACCCTGAGCACCGGCGCACTGGCTGAAACCTATAAGCTCGACCCTGACCATACCAATGCGCGCTTTGCCATTGGCCACTTCGGTACCAGTACCAACCATGGCGGCTTTTACAATATCGAAGGCGAGCTGCAGCTGGATGCGGCCAAGGGCACCGGCAACATCCAGATCGAGATTCCGGTGGACTCGGTACAAACCGGTAATGCGGCCTTTGATGGCCACCTGAAAAGCGCCGACCTATTCAATGTCGAGCAATACCCGGTGATGACCTTCCAGTCCACTGCCTGGACCTTTGTGGATGGCAAGCCGCAAACGGTAACCGGCGACCTGACCTTGCTCGGTCAGACCCACCCGGTCACCCTGACCGCCGACAACTTCAACTGCTATGAAAGCCCGATGTTCGAGGGCGCTACCGCCTGTGGTGGCGACTTCAGCACTACCATCGACCGCACCCTGTGGGGCATGGATTTCTTCGTGGGTCCGGTTCCTGCCGAAGTGCGGCTGGATATCCAGGTGGAAGGCATCAGGCAGTAAACGACTGCCATCCCCGCGTACAACCGGGCCCTGCGCCCGGTCTTTCGTTACAGGCTGGCAAAACCCAGAAAGAACAGCATGAAGAAGGGTGCGGCAATGGTCAGGATCAGCCCGCTGATGATGGCGGTGGGTACGTACTCGTAGTGGCAGGCCTTGCGCACAAAGGGCAGGGTGGTATCCATGGCGGTTGCCGCGCAGACACCCACGCTGCTGTTGGCGAAGTTGCGTCCCAGCAGGAACACCACCGACAGCCCGATCAGCTCGCGCATCAGGTCGTTGAGCAGGGCCACACTGCCATAGGCGTCACCGAGAAACTGGCCGGCAATGGCACCGGACAGGCTGAACCAGCCAAAACCCGTACTGAGCGCCAGGGAGATCGCCAGCTGCTCGCCGGTAATGAAGCTGAGCAACACGCCGGCCAGCATCGAGCCGACCATGACCAGCAGGGGGATCATCAATACCCTTGGAGCCAGCCAGGAGCGACTGATGGCAACCTGTGCCAGGTCCAGCCCGATCAGGAACAGCAGCACATACAACCACCAGGAAATGTTCAGCAGCAGCACGCCGGCCTGATTGTCGTGCCACTGCAGACGATAGGCGAAGGCGCCCAGCAGCACCAGGCCAAAGGCGATCAGGCATTCCCTGAGCGGATACCATAGCGCCTGCCAGCCATCCAGCCCGTCGTCTGCCGCCGCGGCAGGCCGGTTGAACGGCAGGATGCAGATGAATACCACGGCACTGATGGTGAAGGCATAGAGGGCGGCCTGCTTGAGTACATGCATGCCCGAGGCGAAACTGCTGAAGGCCTCGCCGGACTCCAGGCCGATCACGAACAGGATGATCCACACCACCGGAGTGATGCCGCGGATCAGCGACCTGGCCAGCGCCCTGGGCAGCCGTTTGCCCAGCAGATAGCCGGCCAGCAGATAGAGCACGATGGGCAGGACGGCAGCGAAGATGTTGGACAGCTGGCTGGGCACGGAGGTATGCCTTGTTCGGTATGGAGGTATTGCTGAAAGCGGATCACCGGCGGCGGTGGCCGACGGAAGGCGACACTATAGCGCAGACCGCCGGCTTGCCCAAGCGGCGGCAGCTCTGGCTTATAGCTTCATAGAATGTATAATGATTTGCATTCATTGCCGGAGCCATCGGCAATCCCCTATGCAAATTCACAGGTGAACCGCATGAAAAAGCTCAGCTGGCTGAACAAGAATCTCAGCATCAGCATTCCGATCTTCCTGGTACTGGGCCTGATCACCGGGCTGTTGTTTCCGGTGGGCGGGCTCAGTATCCTGATCGCGCCGCTGACCCTGTTGATGGTGTACCCGATGATGGTCGGCCTCAGGCCGCAACAGCTGCTGGAGTCCGGGCATGGCTCGGTGCAGTTCTGGGCCATGTTCATCAACTTCCTGATCATCCCCTTTGTCGCCTTCGGGCTGGGGCGGGTGTTTTTTGCCGATCAGCCCGAGCTGGCACTGGGGCTGCTGCTGACCGCCCTGCTACCCACCAGCGGCATGACCATTTCCTGGACCGGCTTTGCCAAGGGCAACGTGCCAGCCGCCATCAAGCTGACGATCGTCGGCCTGTTCCTGGGCTCCTTCCTGACGCCCTTCTATGTGCATGTGCTACTGGGTGCCCAGTTGCCGATGAAGGTCGGCCTGGTGTTCCAGCAGATCCTGATGTTCGTTGCCGTGCCGCTGGTGGCCGGCCAGCTGACCCGTGGCTACCTGATCCGCCGCTATGGGCAGGAGCAGTTCCAGAAGCAGATCGGCCCCAACTTCCCGATCCTTTCCACGCTGGGCGTGCTGGGCATCGTGTTTGTCGCCATGGCGCTGCAGGCACGCAACCTGATGCAGTCGCCGGCGCTGGTGCTGTACATCTTTGTGCCGCTGCTGTTGCTGTATGCCATCAACTACGTGGTCAGTACCCTGGTGGCGCGCAAGGCGATGCACCGTGGCAATGGCATTGCGCTGGTCTACGGCACGGTGATGCGCAACCTGTCGATTGCACTGGCGCTGTCGATGACGGCCTTTGGCGAGGCCGGTGCCCAGGCGGCGCTGCTGATTGCGCTGGCTTACATCATCCAGGTGCAGTCGGCGGCCTGGTACGTCAAGCTGACCGCGCGGATTTTTCCGCAGGAGCCGGAAGCACAGCCCTGAGAAACGGCCATGGATATGCAAACGCCCCGCTCAGCGGGGCGTTTGCTATTTCAGGCTGCTGTTTCAGCTGCGGCTGGCGTTCAGCTCCTTGACCAGGGTTGCCACCAGCTCTGCTGCCGGCATGCTGCGGCAGCGGCTGCCTGCGGTGCCGGACCAGTAGGGAGCGAACTCATGGCTGCCCCTGGCCGCTGCCACCGCATGCAACGCCTTGGCGGCACTGTACGCCTGCGGATAGCCGGCCAGCTCGGCGGCATGGGGGCCGATTTCGCGGTGGCTGCGATTCAGGATGCCGCGTGCCGGTCGCCCGGAAAAAATGGCCGTCACCCCGGTGTGCTGCGCACGTTCCGACTGGAGCTGGTCACGGTAGGCTTGCGGCGCCGCCGACTCCGGACAGCAGATGAAGGCGGTACCCAGCTGTGCCGCGCTGGCGCCCAGCTGCAGCACTTCGGCAATGTCCTTGCCGTCCATGATGGCGCCGGTGGCAATGACCGGCAGGCCGATCCTTCCTTGCAGCTGCCGGAGCAGGTCGTGCAGGCCCAGTGCCGGCTCGTGCTGCGGGTCGAAGATGCCACGGTGTCCGCCGGCTTCGTAGCCTTGGGCAATCACCGCGTCCAGTCCGGCCGCCTCGATCGCCTGCGCTTCCTCCAGACAGGTGGCACAGCCCATCAGGAAAATGCCGGCCTCCTTGAGGGCGTCAATGGCATCCGCTTCCGGTAGCCCGAAATGGAAGCTCACGACCGGCGGTCTTTCCTCCAGCAGCATGTCGAGCATGGCCTGATTGCCGATGAAGCTGGCATAGCCGGCGTCCAGCTGTGCCGGCGGCTCGGCATCGAACTCGGCAAACCAGGGCGCCAGACGCTGCAGCCAGGCCTGATCGCGCTGTGTGTCGACCGGTTCTTCGCGGTGACAAAAGAAGTTGATGTTGAACGCCTTGTCGGTGAGTGCTTGCAGCTGGCGAATCTGCTCGCGGGCGGCCTCGACGGACAGGTTGCCCAGCCCCAGCGAGCCCATGCCGCCGGCATTGCTGACGGCGGCGGCCATTGCCGGAGTGGAAGTGCCGGCCATGGGTGCCTGGATGACCGGGTACTGCAGGTTCAGTTGGTGCAGCAGGGAGTTATCGGACATGGAAGCCTCCGTTGGGCGAGATAGGGGCTGTGGCTGTCAGGTGCAGCCTACTTGAACAGCACGACATACAGGATGCTGAGTGCAAGAATGCCAAGAAATACCAGATATTTGGCGCTGATAAGCGGACGCTTTTGCGGATCGGACATTTTTCAACCTGAATGGGGAATAACCGGAGCAGAGCCGCTGGGCTGCTGCCTGAACATGGAATGAACACTCATGCTAGGGCTTTTTGCTATCGGCGGCCAGCCCCGCATGATCGGACCTATGGTTACCTTGCCGGACGCTTCTTGACGCCCAGCTGGGCCACGGCAGTCAGTGGATCTTCCGGCCAGGGGTGTTTGGCATAGCGTCCGCGATTGTCCTTGCGCACTTCCGGATAGACATTGCGCCAGAAATTATCCAGGTCGGCCGTTACCGCCAGCGGCCGCTGCGCCGGCGACAGCAGATGGATGATCAGCGGCACTTTTCCGCCGGCTATCCTGGGTGTTTCCGTCCAGCCGAACAACGCCTGCAGCTTGGCGGCCAGCACGGGGCCGCCTTCGGCCAGGTAGTCCAGCCGGATCCTGTGCCCGCTCGGGATTTCCAGCGCCGCCGGAGCCAGCTGGTCGAGCTGCTGTTGCTGGTGGTAGTCCAGCAGGCTGCCCAGCACGTCGTATAGCTCCAGCCGCTGCAGATCGCTCCAGCGCTGCATGCCGGCCAGAAAGGGCAGCAGCCAGTCAGCGAGGGTTTTCAGCAGGGCGGCATCACCGACATCCGGCCAGTCGCCGGGAAATTCCCGGGCCAGCAGCCGCACCCGTGCTTGCCACTGACGACTGCGGTCATTCCAGGGCAGGCTGTCCAGTCCCTTTTGCCGTACTGCATCCAGCAATGCCTGCTGGATCTGCTCCGGGGTCGGTTTGCCCAGCTCCCTTTCCGCCAGCATCAGCTGGCCCAGCTTGCGTACGCGGCGCAGTACCACAGTGCCGCGGCGCTCGTCCCAGATGGCTTCTTCCCGCTCCGTCAGCAGGTGCGGCTGGTCCCGCTCCAGATCGGCGGGTTGTACCGGAGCGGCCAGAAAAATCCGTGCCTCGCGCGAGCGGCCGTCCAGTTCGGCAGCGACCAGCCATTCCTCCCGGGCCAACGGGTCGTCCTCGTGCAGGCTGGCGCCACGGCCATTGCTCAGCTGGTAGCGGCTGCCTTGTGCCGTGCGGCGCAGGGCAATGCGGTCCGGATAGGCCAGCGCCAGCAGACGACCAGTTTGTACAGGATCCGGTAGCGGTCCCGGCTCGCCGCGGTGCAACTGTCTGGCTGCCTGGCGCACGGCATGCAGCCGGGCCCGGTCCACGCCCTGCGCGGGGCGTTCGCCATACAGCAGGCGCAGGCGTTCGTGCAGGTCGGCCCCTTCCTGCGGCCCGAGCAGGTCACGCTCGCCAAGCAGGGCGGCAATGCCGGCAGCGGCGGCACCCAGCCCCAGCTCGCGGCCATGCAGGATCATGTTGGCCAGCCTGGGGTGGACGCCCAGTTCGCGGGCGGTCTTGCCGCTGTCGGTGATGCTGCCGGCGGCGTTGAGCAGGCCCAGTAGCTGCAACAGATCGCGGGCCTGGTTCCAGTGGGCGGCCGGTGGCGGGTCGATCCACTCCAGTTGCGCGGGATCGCGGGTGCCCCACTGGGCCAGCTCCAGTACCAGTGCAGCCAGGTCCGCCTCGCGGATTTCCGGCGGGGTGAACTCGGGCAGCGAGGCCTGCTCGCTTTCGCTCCACAGCCGGTAGCAGATGCCGGGTTGCATGCGCCCGGCGCGGCCCTTGCGCTGCTCGGCAGAGGCCCTGGACAGCCGCCCGGTAACCAGCCGGCTCATGCCGCTGTTGGGGTCGAACAGCGCACGGCGCTGCAGACCGCTGTCGATGACCACCCGCACGCCCTCGATGGTCAGGCTGGTCTCGGCGATGGCGGTGGCCAGCACCACCTTGCGCTGGCCGGCCGGTGCCGGGCTGACCGCCCGGTCCTGTTCGGCTGCCTGCAGGTTGCCGTACAGCGGAGCCAGCAGCACGTTGTCGTCCAGCTGTCCCTCCAGGCGGCTGGCCACCCGGCGGATCTCGCCGGCACCGGGCAGAAAGACCAGCAGCGAACCGTCCTGCTCATCGAGTGCCAGGCGGATGCAGCTGCACACCTCGTCCACCAGGTTGCGCTGCAGTTCGCGTACCGGCCGGTAGATGACCTCCACGGGCCAGGCTCTACCTTCACTGCTGATCACCGGAACCTCACCCAGCAGGCGGGCGACGGGGGCGGTATCCAGTGTGGCTGACATCACCAGTACGCGGAGGTCCTCGCGCAGTGCCTGCTGGCTTTCGCGTACCAGCACCAGTCCGAGATCGGCATGCAGCGAACGTTCGTGAAACTCGTCAAACAGGACGGCAGCGTAGTCGTCCAGCATGGGGTCCTGCTGGATCAGACGGGTGAGGATGCCTTCGGTGACCACTTCGATCTGCGTGGCGGCGGATACCCGGGTGTCCAGCCGGGTGCGGTAGCCGACGGTCTGGCCGGGCTGCTCACCCAGCTGTTGCGCCATGAAGCGGGCCGCCGAGCGGGCCGCCAGCCGGCGCGGTTCCAGCATGAGGATCTTCCGGCCTTCACGCCAGGCTGCATCCAGCAGTGCCAGCGGCACCCGGGTGGTCTTGCCGGCACCGGGCGGTGCCTGCAGCAGAACCGCAGTGTGTCCGGCAAGGGCCTGCAACAGGTCGGGAAGAATGGCGTTGATGGGCAGCATGAAGCAAACAGATAACTGATGTGCAGAAAAGGGAATGCCGGCTGCGCCGGGTGCATGTCCACTGACCCGGCTGACTGGGCATGGAGGCTGCGGACCACGTGGCCCGCAAGCAAGGCCTGCCTCAGGCGGGTGGCTGATAGCTGCCGGCCACGGTGCCAAAACTCAGGGCCAGGCGGTTCCAGCCGTTGATGGCAATGATGGTGGTGACCACGTTGACCAGTTCTTCTTCGTTGAAATGCTGGCGTACACGCTCGTACAGCTCGCCAGGCACCCCGCCTTCCGAGATGCGGGTGACCGCTTCGGTCAGCTCCAGAGCGGCACGCTCGCGTTCGGTATAGAAGGGGGTTTCGTGCCAGGCGCTCAGGCCGTACAGGCGCTGCTCGGTCTCGCCGGCGGCACGGGCATCCTTGGTGTGCATGTCGATGCAATAGGCGCAGCCGTTGATTTGCGAGGCGCGGGTCTTGATCAGCTCCAGCAGCGAGTGTTCAAGTCCGCACTCGCGCACGTATTTTTCCAGATTGAGCATGGCGCGGAAAGCACCGCTTGCCACCTGTTGGTAGTCGATTCGTTGTTTCATGGCTGTTCTCGTCCGGTGGGTGAGTGGGTCGGGTGGCCCCTTGCGGGCCTGCAGGCAGTATGCGCCCCTGTTGCCGTGCTGTACAACTGTCATCACGGCTGCCGGGGCGGCTCAGGCAAAGTCGCCCCACAGGTATTGCGCAAGGCTGAGTGCCACCACGGGAGCGGTTTCGGTACGCAGCACCCGCGGGCCAAAGCAGGCGGGGTGAAAGCCGGTTTCCCGTGCTGCGCCGACTTCGGCTTCGCTCAGGCCGCCTTCCGGACCGATCAGCAGGGCCAGACTGGCCGGCGGTGGATGGCTGGCCAGTGCCGCAGCCTCCGGGTGCAGTACCAGTTTCAGATCGGCTTCCACCTGCTGCTGCCAGCGGTCCAGCGGTACGGGCGGGTGGATCCGTGGTATCCGGCTGCGGCCGCATTGCTCACAGGCGCTGATGGCCACCTGTTGCCAGTGCTCCAGGCGCTTCAGCATGCGCTCCTCGTTCAGCCGAACCTCGCAGCGTTCACTGAACAGCGGAGTGATTTCCGAGACGCCCAGTTCGGTGGCTTTCTGGATCACCCAGTCCATGCGTTCGCCGCGTGACAGCACCTGCCCCAGGTGGGTATGCAGGCGGGATTCCGGCTGCCCGGCGGTGCCGGCTTCCAGCTCGGCAATCACCGATTTTTTATCGACTTCCACCAGCACGGCGGGATATTCCAGGCCGCTGCCGTCAAACAGCTGCAAGGCATCGCCGGCTTTCATGCGCAGCACGCGGCTGATGTAGTGGGCGCTGGCTTCCGGTAGTTCGACCGGGCCGGGCTGCAGGGGCTGGCTGACATGAAAACGGGACAGGCGCATGCTGGTTTTCCACAGAAATGGATGAAGTTGGGCCAAGGCTCCGGTATTGTCGGTCAGACCCGCCACCCGGTACAACCCGGCGGCCAGGCTGGCTATTTTTTGACCGGTTTGCGCAAGTCCGGACCATGAACGGGGTGTACCGGTTTGTCACAAGGTTATCCACAGCTTGCTGCACGCAAGGCGTGGATATCCACAAATACAAGGATTCCCGGTGAACAACAACACGAATAGCCACTGGATGCAGCGCGACCTCGATGTGGTCTGGCACCCCTGCACCCAGATGAAAGACCATGAAACCATCCCGCTGATCCCGATCCGCCGTGGCGAGGGCATCTGGCTGGAAAACTACGATGGCAAGCGCTACCTGGATGCGGTCAGCTCCTGGTGGACCAACATCTTCGGCCACTGCAATCCGCGCATCAACGAGCGCATCAAGCAGCAGGTGGACCAGCTCGAGCATGTGATCCTCGGCGGCTTCACCCACGCACCGGTGGTGGAACTGTCGGAGCGGCTGGTGCAACTGGCCCCGGACGGGCTCGGCAAGGTGTTCTATGCCGACAACGGTTCGGCCGGCATCGAGGTGGCGCTGAAAATGAGCCACCACTACTGGCGCAATATCGGGCAACCGCAAAAGAGGCGCTTCCTGACCATCACCAACGGCTATCACGGCGAGACGCTGGGCACCATGTCGGTCAGCGATGTGGCGCTGTATACTGAAACCTATCAGGCCCTGCTGCTGGACTGCATCAAGGTACCCAGTCCGGACTGTTACTATCGCGAATCCGGGCAAAGCTGGGAAGAGCATTCACGGCTGATGTTCCGCCTCATGCGCGAAGCGCTGGAGCAGCACCACGACGAGATCTCGGCGGTGATCCTGGAGCCGCTGGTGCAGGGAGCCGGCGGCATGCGCATGTATCATCCGGTCTATCTGAGTCTGCTGCGCCAGGCCTGTGACGAGTTCGGTGTGCATCTGATCCTGGACGAGATCGCCGTGGGTTTTGGCCGCACGGGGACGATGTTTGCCTGTGAGCAGGCCGGTATCACGCCGGACTTCCTGGTGCTGTCCAAGGCGCTGACCGGCGGCTATCTGCCGCTGGCCGCGGTGCTGACCACCGAACAGGTCTATCAGGCGTTTTACGATGACTACAGCACATTGAAAGCCTTCCTGCATTCGCACACCTACACGGCCAACCCGCTGGCCTGCAGCGCCGCGCTGGCCACACTGGACATCTTCGAGCAGGACAACGTGATCGAACGCAACCGTGAGCTGGCGCGGGTGATGGGCGAGGCCACTGCCCACCTGGCGGATCATCCGCACATTGCCGAGGTGCGCCAGACCGGCATGATCCTGGCGATGGAAATGGTGCAGGACAAGGCCGCCAAAACGCCGTATCCCTGGCAGCAGCGGCGTGGCATGCGTGTCTACCGGCACGCGCTGGAACGCGGCGTCCTGCTGCGGCCACTGGGCAACGTGGTGTATTTCATCCCACCCTATGTCATCACCCCGGAGCAGATCCGCTGGCTGGCGGAGGTGGCCACGGAAGGCATCGAGCGGGCCGTGCGAGACTGACGCAGCGATGGGCAGGTCAGGTTGACCTTGCCTGCCCGGTGCTTCCATACTCGGCCTTCCACAGGAGGACGACCTCCCCCGTATCGGGCATTCATTTCCAGGACGACCTGGCTCAATCTGTAGAGTCGGGAGCCATACGCCATGTCCTGGTTATATCTCGTCATTGCCGGCGTGTTTGAAATCGTCTGGGCCTACGCGATGAAACAGTCGCATGGCTTCACGCGGCTGACACCATCCCTTATCACCATCTGTGCCATGCTGGTCAGTTTCTGGCTGCTGGCCGTTGCCATGCGCAGCATCCCGCTGGGCACCGCCTATACCATCTGGACCGGAATCGGTGCGGTCGGCGCCTTTGTGGTGGGCATCATCTTTCTGGCCGAGCCGCTGAATGCATTGCGCATGACCGCAGCGGTTCTCATTGTGTCCGGTCTGGTGCTGATGAAACTGTCCAGTGGCTGATGTCGATGACCGACTCTTGCACATCGGAAGCCGGATCGACTGGCATATTTCGTCATCGTCATCGTCATCACCCGGCATCGACCGGGTGATCTCCTTCAGCTGCGCACCCGTCCGCAGGGGATCACCGCATCAAGTGCGGTGATGACGTTACGTGCGATGATGATTTTTTGCGGTGATGCGGGTTTTGTCACCCGTGCTGGATGGATGCCCGCTTTTGCGTGACTAGCCTGATCAGGTCGCTCCCGCCTTGCGCAGGACCCGCCAGGCATCCCAGGAATAGACCGCCAGTGCCGCCCAGATGAAGCCGAAATACAGCCATGAGCGGCTGTCAAAGGGCTCGCCAAACCAGAGCACGGCCAGCAACAGCAAGACCGTGGGCGTGATGTACTGCAAAAAGGCGATGGTGGCGTAGGGCAGATGCTTGGCGGCCTCGTTGAAGCAGAGCAGCGGGATCAGGGTGATCGGTCCGGCCGCCGCCAGCCAGAGCATCTGCCCGCTGCCCCAGAACGAGGGCTGCATGCTGTCTGCAGCCGGATGGAACCACAGCCAGAGCAGGGCCGCCGGCAGCAGCAGCCAGGTCTCGATGGCCAGCCCGGGCAGGGCGGCCACGGGCGCCTGCTTGCGGATCAGGCCATAAAAACCGAAGGAGAAGGCCAGGATCAGCGCCACCCAGGGCAGCACGCCCAGCTGCAGGATCTGCAGCCCAACCCCGGTGGCGGCCAGCGCCACCGCGATCCACTGCAGGCGGCGCAGCCGCTCGCGCAGAAACACCATGGCCAGCACCACATTGACCAGCGGATTGATGTAGTAGCCCAGACTGGCCTCGACCATGTAATCGTTGTGCACGGCCCAGACATAGGTCAGCCAGTTGCTGGCGATCAGTGCTCCCGAAGCGGCCAGGGCCAGCAGTCGGCGCGGATGCGTGAAGAGATCACGCAGCCAGCCGGGGTGACGCCAGACCAGCAGCATCAGCGCACCGACCAGCGCGGACCAGAGCACCCGGTGTACCACCACTTCCATGGCCGGAACGCCTTCCAGCGACTTGAAGTACAGCGGAAACATGCCCCAGGTGCAATAGGCAGCCAGGCCCAGGATGTAACCACGGCGGGGGTCGGGGGTGAAACTCATAGGGGCCGGCCTGTCAGGAGATCGGAAAAGCGGTCGCACGGGAACCGGAGGAAGTGCCGCATGGCATCCGGCATGCCTGCCAAGATGCAGGCCAATCGCCAGTGTACCCCTGTTTCGTTTTTCATGTGCAGCGGAATGCGGTACTGCGCCGCAATGTTTCCGGCAGGCCAATGTGTTAGCTTGGCGGGATTTACATGTCTGCAGTGACGCAGGTTGTTACGGGGAACCATGGAAATGTCCTTACCATTCAAGCGCCGGTCCGTGCTCTGGATCTTCATTGCCGTAATCGTGGTGCTGCATGTCTGGATGCTGGTACTGCTGGCCGAACCCTGGCTGGCATCGCACAAGGACGGGCAGGGGCGGACACAGCGTGAAGCGGGAATTGTCGTGTTGCAGGACAGGCGTACGTTACCGGCGGTGGAGTTGGCAGGTACCGATGACAGCAACTGGAACATGGCAACACTTGGCGACAACTGGTACCTGGTGTTTTTTGGCTACACCTATTGCCCGGATATCTGCCCGACCACCCTGGCCGAGATACGCCGGCTGTATCGTCAGCTGCCGGACGGGTTGCGTGACCGGCTGCAGGTGCTGATGGTGAGTGTGGATCCGGCGCGTGACACGACCAGCCAGTTGCGTGCCTACCTGGATTTCTTCGATCCGGACTTCCAGGGGCTGACCGGCGAACTGGTCGATATCCAGGCGCTCAGCCAGGCACTGGGCATTCCCTTCATTCCCGGCGACACCAGCAAGCCCGGCTATACCGTGGATCACGGTGGCAACCTGGCGATCATCAGTCCGGACGGCCGGCAAGCCGGTTTCATCCGGGCACCCTTGCAGGTGGATGCATTGATTGGGCAATTGCCCCTATTGATGCTGGAGTAGGAAACCTGTTCGCCGACCATTCCGTACATCTGCGCTGCCTGCCGGGCTGGCTGCAGTGCCGGCCTAGTGCAACGGGTTTGACAGAAGCAGGATACAGAGAACCAGCATGATGCCTGCGATACAGGCGTCAAGCACTCGCCAGGCCTGCGGTCTTTTGAAAACCGGCTGCAGCAGCCGGGCGCCGAAGCCCAGGGCGGAAAACCATGCCACACTGGCAGCACAGGCGCCAAGCCCGAACGCCCATTGCGCCATCCCCGGATAGCGTGTGGACAGACTGCCCAGCAGTACCATGGTATCCAGATACACGTGCGGATTGAGCCAGGTGAACGCCAGGCAGGCCAGCAGCACGCCCCGCCGGCTGGTTGCGTTGCCCCGCTCTGCAGCCAGGGCGCCGCTGCCGCGCCATGCCCGCCGTGCAGCAAGCAGTCCATACCAGGCGAGAAATGCCGCGCCGCCAAAGCGCAGTACCTGCAGCAGTTGCGGCCATTGCAGCACCATTGCGCCAATACCGGCAACGCCCAGCATGATCAGGGTCATATCGCTGAGGGCGCAGACCGCAACCACCATGCCCACATGACTGCGTTGCAGCCCCTGGCGCAAGACGAAGGCGTTTTGCGCACCTATGGCGATAATGAGGCCGGCCCCGGTCAGGAAGCCGGTAACGGCAGCGGAAACAAGCATCGGGAATCCATAAGTGGTAGTGACAGACAGTCATGGAGGCGCCCGGCCTGCATGGCGACTCCGTGCTGCATGGCCGGGACTTGACGGGTTTCGGGGCGGGCCGGATAGCTGTAGCAGGTCTGTGTGGCCAACAGGTGCCCGGAGTGTTCCTGGACTCCGGCCAAGTCGGCAGCTTACTTGGTCAACAGGGTAATCGCCACTGCCAGACCCATGACGACCGGCCAGCCGTACATGATCAGCCGCCACTTGGCGGACGAATGCCACAGCTCCATGAAACCGTCGATGATGATGCCGGCCTTGATCACCGCGATGATCAGGATGACTACCACCTGCAGCACCAGACTGGTGGCGTTGGCACCCCAGTAGACTGTGACTGCGGTCAGCAGCATCAGGGCAACCCAGCAGCCGAGCAGGATCTTTTCATGTTTCAGGCTGTTCATGGCGACCCCAGCAGATAGACCAGCGGAAAGATGATCACCCAGACCAGGTCAATCATGTGCCAGTAGAGCACGCCGGACTCGACCCCGGTGTATTTGTGCGCACCAAAGCGGCCGCGCAGGCAAAGCACGCAGAGAATCGCCAGCACCACCAGACCCAGCAGCACATGCAGGAAATGGAAGGCGGTGGTCAGCCAGTACAGGGTGAAGAAAGTGTTGTATTCCAGGTCAAAGCCGGCGTTGGCCAGATGCGCATATTCGCTGACCTTGAGCACCACATACAGCATGCCACTGATGATGGCGCCCACCAGCAGCACTCCGGCCTGACGGGCATGATCCTTGCGCACCCGATCGACGGCCAGCGCGGCCAGGAAGCCCGAGGTGAGCAACCCGGCGGTCATGGCCCAGCCCGTCGAACTGTCCAGTTGCGCACGACCCTCGATGAACAGTTCGGGCTTGAGCCACTGGGTGAAGCTGAAGGCCAGGATGAACAGCGAAAAGGCGGCCAACTCGGCCAGGATGAAGATCCACATGGCCAGGTCGCCGGTCAGCTGGGCCCTGGCTGCGGGTACCTGTTCAGTCTTCAAGGAAGTGGACATTGACTACATCCATCAAGGCATGCACGGTCTGCAGATCGTCGGACAGCGGTTCGGCCAGACAGGCCATGCAGGCCTGCAGCACGGGCACGCCGGCCTTGATCATGCGTGCGGCAAAGATCAGCAGGCGGGTGGAGGCCACCTCTTCCAGGTCGTGGTTTTCCAGACGACGGATGGCCTGCGCCAGCCGCACCAGCTGGGCCGCCAGGTCGCGCTCGATACCAGCCTCGGTGGCGACGATCTGGATTTCCTGTTCCATTTGCGGGTAATCGAAGCGCATGGCGACAAAGCGCTGGCGGGTACTGGGCTTCATGCCCTTGAGCAGATTCTGGTAGCCGGGGTTGTAGGAAACCACCAGCATGAAGCTGTCGGGAGCCTGCAGGGTTTCGCCGGTACGCTCGATGAACAGCTCACGGCGGTCGTCGGCCAGCGGGTGCAGTACCACGGTGGTGTCCTGGCGGGCTTCCACCACCTCGTCCAGATAGCAGATGCCGCCTTCGCGCACGGCGCGGGTCAGCGGGCCGTCCTGCCACCAGGTGCCGTCGGCGCCAATCAGGTGGCGACCGACCAGGTCGGTGGCGCTCAGGTCATCGTGACAGGCCACCGTGTACAGCGGCAGGTTGAGCTTGTGTGCCATGTATTGCACGAAGCGGGTCTTGCCGCAGCCGGTAGGGCCCTTGATCAGGACGGGCAGGCCATGCTTCCAAGACTGGATGAAAAGCTCTTCTTCGTTGGCGATCTGCTCGTAATAGGGCAATTCGTCGTGCCTGGTATCCTGTTGTTGATTCATGCTGGTTATTTCCTACCTGATTACTTGGTTATTGCTAGCTTAACGGTCCGGGCGGGTGCCTCACAAGCTGTGCCGTGCGGCAGCTCTGGCCTGACTTGATTCGTATCAAGCTGCAAGAATGCCTACCTTACTTGATTTGATAGCCGGCTTACAGTCGGTTTGATTGCCGAAGTTTACCGGACAGGGGTAGTGTATATCGGGTTTCACCCGACAGATGGTCGTCCACTGGGGCGCCGCAGCATGGCAGACGGCCGGAATACCGGCCGACCGGGGAACTGCTTGCTTGCCACGCGGTGCTGCACAAGGATTGCCGGAACGGGTCGTTTTCCGGGAGCATCTGCCGACAACGGGGTTTTACCGGGGAATTGTTGCATGCCCTGACGGCAGCCGGTGCAAGGGTGGCCGCCTTGCTGGTGTCTGCGTCCGGCAGGTGGCAAAACCCGCCCGGACGACAAAATAACAACAAACAACAGAGGATAGAGATCACCATGAACATGACGGCAGGAAAGCTGGCTGGCAAGGTCCTGGCTGCGGCATCGCTGCTGGGCCTGGTGGTTGCGGGTGTATATGCCGACAGCACCCGCCCATCGGATCCGGAAGCGGTCTATATGGGAGCCGCATCTGCGGTGGACCTGAGCGGGGCAAAGATCGTCCGTACCGCAGGGGCTCCGGATCTGAGTGACGAGGAGTTCGATCGTGCCCGTGAAATCTACTTCCAGCGTTGTGCCGGTTGTCACGGTGTGCTGCGCAAGGGTGCCACCGGCAAGCCGCTGACTCCGGACATCGCCCAGGCACGTGGCCAGGAGTATCTGGAAGCGTTGATCACCTATGGTTCCCCGGCGGGCATGCCCAACTGGGGCACCTCCGGTGAACTGAGCCCGGAGCAGATCACTCTGATGGCCAACTACATCCAGCATACGCCGCCGACACCGCCGGAGTGGGGCCTGGCCGAGATGAAGGACTCCTGGCAGCTGATCGTGCCGCCGGGGAAGCGCCCGAAGAAGCAGATGAACAGACTGGACCTGCCCAATCTGTTCTCCGTGACCCTGCGCGATGATGGCAAGATCGCCCTGATCGACGGCAACACCAAGAAGATCGTCAAGGTCATCGAGACCGGTTATGCGGTGCACATCTCCCGCATGTCCGCTTCCGGCCGTTACCTGATGGTGATCGGGCGGGATGCCAAGATCGACATGATCGACTTGTGGATGAAGAGCCCCGATGTGGTCGCCACCATCAAGGTCGGCATCGAGGCGCGTTCGGTGGAGACCTCCAAGTTCAAGGGTTACGAGGACAAGTACGCCATTGCCGGTGCCTACTGGCCGCCACAGTTCACCATCATGGACGGCGAGACGCTCGAACCGCTGCAGATCGTCTCCACCCGCGGCATGACCGCCGATACCCAGGAATATCATCCCGAGCCGCGCGTGGCCGCCATCACCGCCTCGCACGAGCATCCGGAATTCATCGTCAACGTCAAGGAAACCGGGCGCGTCATGCTGGTCAACTACGAAGACATCGACAACCTGACGGTTACCAGCATCGCCACCAGCCTGTTCCTGCATGACGGCGGCTGGGACAGCACGCATCGCTACTTCCTGACTGCGGCCAACGAATCCAACCAGATCGTGGTGGTGGACTCCAGGGAGCGGCGCCTTGCCGCAGTGGTGGATGTAGGGCGTACCCCGCATCCGGGACGTGGCGCCAACTTCGTGCATCCGCAATTCGGCCCGGTCTGGGCTACCAGCCACCTCGGTGACGACACGGTCAGCCTGATCGGTACCGACCCGGAAAACCGGCCGGAGCACGCATGGAAAGTGGTTCAGACCATCAAGGGGCAGGGTGGCGGCTCGCTGTTCGTCAAGACCCATCCACGATCCGGCAACCTGTATCTGGACACCACCTTCAACCCGGTGGAATCGGTCAGCCAGTCGGCAGCGGTATTTGACATCAACGACCTGGAAGCCGGTTACAAGGTGCTTCCGATTGCGGAATGGGCTACTATCGACGGCGGTGTAAAACGTGTCCTGCAACCGGAATACAACAGGGATGGTGACGAGGTGTGGTTTTCCGTATGGAGCCAGCAGGATGAGGTTTCTGCCATTGTTGTGGTGGATGATGCGACGCTTGAACTGAAAAAAGTGATCAAGGACAAGCGTTTGGTCACTCCAACCGGTAAATTTAATGTAAACAATACGCAGTTCGATGTTTACTGACGTAGACTAAAAGGGCGGGCGCAAAAACCTGCCCGATTTTATGCCTTGAGGATGCATTATGAAAAAAGTATTGATTCCATTGTTCTCTGTTGCCGCCCTGTTCGCTTTCCAGAACGCCAGCGCCGCTGACGCCGAAAGCCTGCTGAAGAGCAAGGCCTGCCTGGCCTGCCACAGCGTGGATAACAAGCTGGTTGGCCCTGCCTACAAGGAAGTGGCCGAGAAGCGTGCCGGTGAAGAGGATGCGGTTGCCGTCCTGGCCGACCACATCAAGAACGGCAGCTCCGGCGAGTACGGCCCGATTCCCATGCCGCCCAACGCTGTAAGCGAAGAAGAAGCCACCATCCTGGCCGAATGGGTGCTGTCGCTGAACTGATGCTGTTCCGGAGAGACGCCATGAGCATTTCAAGCCACCGCCTGGCAAGGCGCCTTGTTCTCATGGCGTCTTTTTTTTTACCGTTGTCGTTACAGGCCGGTGAAATCGCAGCTGAGCGCCAGGCCCAGCTGAAACATCTTCTGATCCAGGACTGTGGCTCCTGCCACGGCCTGCGCATGAAGGGCGGACTGGGTCCGGCCCTGACCCCCGACGACCTGGCCGGCAAACCCAAGGAAAGCCTGGTCGCCACTGTCATCCACGGCCGGCCGGGTACGGCCATGGCTCCCTGGGCAGCCCTGCTCAATGAACAGGAAGCCGGCTGGATGATCGATCAACTGTTGCAGGGAGTATCCCCATGAAAAAATTCCTGCTGGCCGCCGTCCTGGCGCCGGTGATGTCCCTGTCGCTGACCGCCTGCAGCCTGAACCAGAGTGCCGATCTGCGTGGTACCGGTGACCTGGGTGTGGTCATCGAGCGTGCCGAGGGCAATGTGCTGATTGTCGAACACAGCAACAACGAGATACTGGCCCGTGTCGAAGGTCTGGGTGACCTGTCGCATGCCTCGGTGGTGTTCTCCCGCGATGCCCGCTATGCCTACGTGTTTGGCCGTGATGGCGGTCTGACCAAGGTGGACATGCTCCGCCAGCGCATCGACAAGCGCATCATCCAGGGAGGCAACAGCATTGGTGGTGCCATCAGCGAGGACGGCCGCCTGATTGCCGTGGGCAACTACGAGCCCGGCGGGGTCAAGGTGTTCACTGCCGACACCCTGGAGCTGGTAGCGGATATTCCGGCCACTGCCCTGGCCGATGGCAGCAAGAATGCCCGCGTGGTCGGCATGACCGACGCGCCCGGCCAGAAGTTCATGGTCAGTCTGTTTGACACCGGCGAGATCTGGATCATCGACTTCAGCGACAAGAGCGCCAGCGAGCCGAAGATCACCAAATTCACCAATATCGGCAACCAGCCCTACGACTCCATGCTGACCCCGGAAGGCCGCTACTATCTGGCCGGCCTGTTCGGTGAGGATGGTCTGGCCCTGCTGGACCTGTGGAATCCGGAGCAGGGTGTCAGGCGCGTGCTGGACGGTTACGGCAAGGGCGAGCAGCCGCTGCCGGTCTACAAGATGCCGCACCTGGAAGGCTGGACGGTAGCCGATGAGCAGGTATTCGTGCCCGCAGTCGGGCGCAAGGAAGTACTGATCATTGACCAGTCCAGTTGGGAGCAGGCCGGCCGCATCGAGATGGTCGGCCAGCCGGTATTCGTCATGGCGCGTCCAGATGCACGCCAGATCTGGGTCAACTTTGCCGTACCCGACAACCAGTATGTCCAGGTGATCGACAGCCAGACCGCGAAGGTCATCAAGACCATTGAGCCCGGTCCGGGCGTGTTGCACATGGAGTTTTCTCCGCGTGGCGAGCAGATCTGGATTTCCGTGCGTGACCGCAACGAAGTGCAGATCTGGGATACGGCTACCCTGCAGCACGTGAAAACCCTGCCTGCCGACAGCCCGAGTGGCATTTTCTTCTCCAACCGCGCGCATCGCATCGGCCTGTAAGGGGATGACATGGACCTGTTGATGCAGCGTCTGCTGGATCGTTTCCAGCATGATCTGCCGGTTTGTGCCCGTCCCTATCAGGCCATGGCCGACGAGCTGGGTTGCTCCGAAACCGAGGTGCTGGAGCGCTTGCGACAGCTGGAAGAGATGGGTGCGCTGTCCCGGGTCGGCCCGGTGTTCGAGCACAGCAGGGCCGGTTCCAGCTCGCTGGTTGCGCTGGCCGTGCCTGTCGAACGGCTGGAAGAGGTGGCTGCCTACATCAACAGCCTGCCGGAAGTGAACCACAACTACGAGCGCGAACACGAGTACAACCTCTGGTTCGTGCTGACCGGCCCGAGCCGCAGCCATCTGGATGCCGTGCTGCTGGACATCCACCAGCATACCGGCTTGGCACCGCTGGATCTGCCCATGGTCAAGCCGTACCGCATCGATCTTGGTTTTGCCCTGTTCGAGGGCTCACAGGTACCGGAATGACACAACCACTCAATACACGGCAGCGCGAGCAGCTGTGGCAGGCGCTGGAAAAAGGTCTGCCCCTGGTGCCGCGTCCCTACCTGCAGTTTGCCGAGAGCATGGGTGCCAGTGAGGAACAGGTGCTGGCCCAGGTCGAAGCCTGGCAGGAAGAGGGGCTGTTCCGCCGCTTTGGCGTGATCGTCAAGCACCGTGCACTGGGCATCAAGGCCAATTGCATGCTGGTGCTGGACATTCCCGACGACCGGGTGGATGCCACCGGCGAGAAGCTGGCCGCCTCGCCCGGAGTCAACCTCTGCTACCAGCGTCCGCGCCGTCCCGGCTGGCCCTACAACCTGTTCTGCATGGTGCATGGCCGCTGCCGTGAGGCGGTCGAGGAGCACATCCGCCAGCTGCTGCACACCCATGGTCTGACGGATCGCCCCCATCATCTGCTGTTCAGCACCCGTGCCTTCAAGCAGCGCGGTGCCCGCTATTCCATGCCCGAGGTACGCAATGACTGAACTGGACGAATTCGATCGCCGGCTGCTCAACCGCCTGCAACACGGCCTGCCACTGGTGCGTCATCCGTGGCAGGAGCTGGCCAGCGAGCTGGATGCCCCGCAAGAGCGCATCCGCCAGCGCCTGCAGGAGCTGCTGGATGACGGCACCCTGACCCGCTTTGGACCGATGTTCGACATTGAGCAGCTGGGCGGAGCCTTTACCCTGGCGGCCCTGTGCGTGCCGGAAGAGCGCTTCGACGAGGTCGCGCAACAGCTCGACCGGATGCTGGCGGTAGCCCACAACTATCGTCGTGAGCACGAATACAATATGTGGTTCGTGCTGGCCACTGCCACGCCGCAGGGTATCCAGGACAGCATCGACGAAATCGAGCGCCAGACCGGCCTGAGCGTACTCAACCTGCCCAAGGAGAAGACCTACCATGTCGGCCTGCATTTCCCCCTCTGACCAGCAGCTGGCACAGCGCCTGATTGTCCTGACGGAAGCCGGCATGCCACTGGTGGACGACCCCTGGGCCTGGATTGCCGAGCGCATGGAGCTGCCGATGGAAGAGACCCTGGCCCTGCTGCAGCGTTTGCAGGAAGCCGGTGCCATCCGCCGCATTGCGGCGGTGCCCAACCACTACCGGCTGGGCTACACCTACAACGGCATGACCGTCTGGGACGTGGATGACGCGCACATTGACCGGCTCGGACAGGAAGTCGGCAACTTCCATTTCGTCAGCCATTGCTATCGTCGTCCGCGCCGTGAAGGCTGGCGTTACAACCTGTTTGCCATGGTGCACGGCCTCAGTGCCGAAGAGATCGAACGAGAGCGCAAACTTATTCGCGATCATCTTGGCGAACACTGCCGCGCTGATACCATGCTGGTCAGCAGCAAGATCCTGAAGAAAACCGGCTTGCGCATTGCCAGCCGGCAAGGCAAGCCGCAATAGGCGGAGCCAGCAGCAGCTGCACGCGCGAGGCGAGTCGCGCAAAGCCTGTTCCCGCAGGCAGGATTACGGGATTCCAGTGTTTCCGGAGGAGTAGTACGCCATGATGCGAATCAGCAATTATTTACGTGCCATTGCCGGCCAGGGCCCCGAGCCACGGGCCGCCAAGCCGGGCAGCACCCGCGCACCGGTGGTGATCTGGAACACCCTGCGCCGCTGCAACCTGACCTGCAAGCACTGCTATTCCACCTCTGCGGATATCGATTTCAAGGGTGAGCTGGATACCGCCGAAGCACTGGACGTGATCGACCAGCTGCACGAGGCCGGTGTCAGGGTGCTGGTGCTCAGCGGTGGCGAGCCGCTGATGCGTCCCGACATCTTCCAGCTGGCCAAATATGCCCGTGATTACGGTTTCTATGTGGCACTGTCCACCAACGGCACCCTGATCAACGACAGCAACATCGAGCAGATCGCCGATTGCGATTTCGACTATGTCGGCATCAGCATCGACGGCCTGCCGGACATCCATGACGAATTCCGTCGCATGAAGGGTGGCTTTGATGCCGCCATGAACGGTGTGCGCCTGTGCCGCGAGAAAGACCTCAAGGTTGGCTTGCGCACTACGCTGACCCAGTACAACTACCCGCAACTGCCGGCTTTGCTGGACCTGATGCGCGAGTATGACGTACAGAAATACTACCTGTCCCACCTCAACTACAGCGGTCGTGGCAAGCGCAATCAGTCAGTGGATGCGCATCGCAGCATGACCCGCTCGGCAATGACGCAGATTTTCGAGCGTGCCTGGGAGGATGTGCAGCGCGGTGTGGAAACCGACTTTGTCAGCGGCAACAACGACGCCGACGGCGTGTTGCTGCTGCAGTGGATCAAGGAAAAGATGCCGGAGCATGCCGAACAGATGGAGCGTATGCTGCGAGCCTGGGGTGGCAACGCCTCCGGTGCCGGCATTGCCAACATCGACAACCTGGGCGATGTGCACCCGGACACCTACTGGTGGCAGCACACGGTGGGCAACGTGCGCGAACGCCGCTTTGCCGACATCTGGCTGCACAATCCCGATCCGCTGCTGGTCGAATTGCGCCAGCATCCGCGTCCGGTCAAGGGACGTTGTGGCGAGTGTCAGTGGCTGCCCATCTGCAACGGCAACACCCGGACCCGTGCCTGGGCACAGGGCGACATGTGGGCGGAAGATCCCGGCTGCTACCTGACCGATGCGGAGATCGGCCTCCGTGAAGCCGAGCGGATCATCGCGGTCGAGGTATGACGCGCAGAGCCGCAGCACAAATGGAAAACGGGGCCAATTGGCCCCGTTTTTTTGTGACTGGGCAAACGCCTATTCGAGGCCGCCGATATAGGCAGCCACCGCCTTGATCTCCAGCTCGGTCAGCAGGGAAGCGATGCTGTGCATGATGTCGTTGTCGTTGGTACGCTCGCGCTCGTTGAATGATCTGAGCTGGATTTCCGTATACCTGGGTACCTGCCCGGCCAGACGCGGCAGTTCGTCTGTGCCATGGCCCTGCTCACCGTGACAGGTAGTGCAGGCGGCCACGCCGGAAAACTCGTTGCCATGCTGGAAGATATAGTGGCCCACCGCAGCCAGGTCGGCATTCAGCGCCGGACGGGGCTTGGTCGGCTTCTCCTCGAAATACACGCCAATGGCCTGCATCTCTTCCGGGGTCAGACCCTGTGACATGCCTTCCATGGTGTCGCTTTTGCGACGTCCGCTCTGGAAGTCGGCCAGTTGCTTGGCAATGTACCTGTGATGCTGGCTGGCCAGGCGCGGATACAGGGGTGAAGCACTGTCGCCATTGGCTCCATGACATAGCGCGCAGCGGGCATCAATGATCTCCTTGGCCCGCTCCAGGTCAACATCGGGAGTGGCAGCCTGGGCGGTACCCAGCACACCGGCCAGTACGACCACCAGTGAAAGTTTGAAAGTACGCATCGACACCTCGGTTATCACTATCGTTTCAATTCAAGTGAAATATAGCAGAACCTGATGATTGAACAAGATGCGACGGTATCTCCATGGGGGCCGGATTCCGTTGGCAAGCCTTCGACAGGGGCGTCGACGAATGGTGTCTGCGGGAAGAACTCCGAGCGCCGGAACTGAGCGTTATCAAGTGTTCATCGATCGCTTTGCGCTAGAATCAGCTTGCCCGTTCCGGATGTGTGGATGTGACGCGCACATCCGGTTGTTGCGAAGCGGGTGGAAGGGAGTCTTTCGAAGAGAATTCAACAGGTTTACACCCTGCGGAAACTGCAGGCATGAAGCGGAAAAAAAGGTAATGAAAAAGGCAATTATGATTAGGGCAGGTTCTTGATTGTAGTCATGTGTTTCACTTTTGATGGTGGCTAGTATTAAGCCAGCATTAAGGTGAATGACTATAACCTTTGCCCAGGAAATCACTATAAATGCCAAACAACCATCCTCATAACAAATCTGAAGAAGCCAAGGTGCTTCCAAGGAAAGAGCATATGACTATCGCTGGTAAAATTTCCAAAGCTGGCTTCGTAGCCGCTTTCTCGCTGCTGGGTCTTGCAGTGTCCCAGGCCCATGCCAACGAAGCACCGGCCATGACCGATGCAGAAAAAGAAGCTGCCAAGCTCATCTATTTCGAACGCTGTGCGGGCTGTCACGGTGTTCTGCGCAAGGGCGCAACCGGTAAAAACCTTGAGCCTCATTTCACCCAGACCCTGGAAGATGGCAGCAAGCTGGAAGGCGGTACCCTGCGTCTGGGTACCAAACGTCTGGAAAACATCATCGCCTACGGTACCGAAGGCGGGATGGTCAACTATGACGATATCCTGACCCCTGAAGAGATCAACATGATGGCTCGCTACGTACAGCACGAGCCACCCGTTCCACCCGAGTTCTCCCTGCAGGACATGAAGGACAGCTGGAACCTGATCGTTCCGGTTGACCAGCGTCCAACCAAGCAGATGAACAAGATCAACCTGAGCAACGTGTTCGCCATCACCCTGCGTGACGCGGGCAAGCTGGCGCTGGTTGACGGTGACACCCACAAGATCTGGAAGATCCTGGAAACCGGTTACGCCGTACACATTTCCCGTATGTCCGCATCCGGCCGCTACGTGTACACCACTGGCCGTGACGGTCTGACCACCATCATCGACCTGTGGCCTGAAGAGCCGGTGACCGTTGCCACCGTTCGCATGGGTTCCGACATGCGCTCGGTTGACGTGTCCAAGTACAAGGGCTACGAAGACAAGTACCTGATCGGTGGTAGCTACTGGCCACCACAGTACGGCATCCTGGACGGTGAAACCCTGGAGCCGATCAAGGTTGTCTCCACCCGCGGCATGACCATTGACGGCGAATACCACGAAGAACCACGTGTCGCCTCCATTGTTGCCTCCACCATCAAGCCCGAGTGGGTTGTGAACGTGAAGGAAACCGGTCAGATCCTGCTGGTTGACTACACCGACCTCGACAACCTGAAGACCACCACCATTGCATCGTCCAAGTTCCTGCATGACGGTGGCTGGGACATGTCCCACCGCTACTTCCTGGTTGCCGCCAACGCCTCCAACCAGGTGGCTGCGGTTGACACCAAGACCGGTAAGCTGGCTGCGATCGTTGACACCGCCAAGATCCCTCACCCGGGTCGTGGTGCCAACTTCGTACACCCCGAGTACGGTCCCGTCTGGGCAACCGGTCACCTGGGTGACGATGTGGTCTCCCTGATCTCCACCCCGCACGACGACAAGAAGTTCAAGAAGTACAAGGATCACAACTGGAAGGTGGTTCAGGAACTGCCGATGCCTGGCGCCGGTAACCTGTTCGTGAAGACCCACCCGAAATCCAGGAACTTCTGGGCGGATGCCCCGATGAACCCGGAGCGTGAGCTGGCCGAGTCCGTCTATGTCTTCGACATGGATGACCTGAGCAAGCCGCCTCGTGTTCTGAACGTGGGCAAGGACTCCGGTCTGCCGCAAGGCGCCGCGATCCGTCGTGCCGTACAGCCTGAGTACAACAAGGCCGGTGACGAAGTGTGGATCTCCCTGTGGGGTGGCAAGACTGACCAGTCCGCGATTGTTGTCTATGACGACAAGACCCTGAAGGTCAAGTCCGTGATCACCAGCCCCGAGGTCATCACTCCGACTGGTAAGTTCAACGTCTACAACACCATGTTTGACGTTTACTGATTGGCTCTGACGAGCTGTTAAACTTCTCCCCGTTCTGCGCAGGCAGGGCGGGGAGAACATAAAAGGAAACCCTCCATGGCAGAACAAGGCAGCAGTAATAAGCAGGCATCCAAGCGCACTTCCCGCTGGATTGCGACCCTGCTACGACCAAGCACCCGTTACTCTCTTGCCAGCCTGCTTGTGGTCGGATTTGTATCCGGGATTATTTTCTGGGGCGGCTTCAACACGGCCCTGGAATTGACCAACTCCGAGCAGTTCTGTATCACCTGTCACGAAATGCGTGACAACGTTTACCCGGAATATCAGGAAACGATTCACTACTCGAACCGTACCGGCGTTCGTGCCACCTGTCCGGACTGTCACGTACCCAGAGAGTGGGGTCACATGATGGTTCGCAAGATCCAGGCCTCCAGGGAGCTGTGGGGCAAGATGGTCGGCACAATCAGCACGCCCGAGAAATTTGAAGCCAAACGTATTACACTGGCTCGCAGTGAGTGGAAGCGCATGCGCAAGTCCGACTCGCGCGAGTGTCGCAACTGCCACAGCCTGGAAAGCATGAATCTGGACAGCCAGAAACAGCGTTCACGCAAGCAGCACGAAATGGCGATTGAAGACAACATGACCTGTATCGAATGTCACAAGGGCATCGCTCACCATCTGCCCGAGGACATGACGGACGACGACTGGGATCTGTAAGGTCTGGATAATCGACTGGAGACCAAGAAGTATGAAAAAAATGATGATGACCGGCGTTGCAAGCGCCATTCTGGCCCTGTCCGCCGGAAGCGCCCTGGCGGCCGCTCCAGACTGGGGGAAAGTACCTGCAACTGATGTTCCCTTGCTGTATCCGGGGGTTTCTCCAGTTGAGTGGATCATGAAGGGTACCGAGCACGGTGGTGCACGTGTACTGAGAAGGGGTGAGACCTGCGTTGGCTGTCACTCCGAGGAAGTGGGCGACATGGGCCAGCTGATTGTAAGCGGCAAGAAGATCGAGCCGACCCCGATCGCCGGCAAGGCATCCCACATCAATGCCAAAGTGCAGGCTGCCCACGATGGCGACAACCTCTACCTGCGCTTCACCTGGCAGCAGCCGGCAGCAGCTGGCGGTGACCAGATGGACGCGGACAACCCGATGAAGATCGCCTACATGCTGGAAGACGGCGGTAAGGTCGAGCTGGCCGAGCAGGGCGGTTGCTGGGGTAGCTGCCACGGTGATGCCCGTACCATGCCGGGTGCCGATGACAGCAAGACCAAGTACGTGAAGGACGGCTCCCTGGCCGATGGTATCTTCTACGACCTGAACCAGTGGCGCAGCGGAGAGGACAAGGCCTATGACGGCTATGTGGCCGACAAGCGCGTCATGGAAGGTGGCCAGGCGCTGGTAGCTGCCGAAGGCAAGCTGGACGGCGATACCTGGAGTGTGGTCTTCACCCGCAAGCTGCAAGGCGGTGAAGGTGACGTCAAGCTGGAGGCAGGCAAGTCCTACAACTTCGGCTTTGCCATCCACGATGACCACGCAGCCGGACGTTTCCACCACGTATCCCTGGGATACTCGCTGGGTATTGACGCGGACGCCGATATCGTTGCCAAGAAGCAGTAATCGGTTCGCTCCTGTCGAAGCCTGAACAAATAGCCCGCATCTGCGGGCTATTTTTTTGAGCGTACAAAAATCGTTCCAAGCTACGGAGCTTCATTCCGGCTGGGGGATCTGTTCGCTTGCCAAGCGGGTATCTTCCGCATCCAGCAGGCCCAGCTGCAGACGGCGGTACAGGATGTCCTCGGTGGTGATTGCCATTTCGTGGCTGCGTGCCCAGTCCAGCTCGGCACGGATGTACGGGTGGCCGGAAACCAGCCGTACCCTGTCACTTGCACTGGAATGCTCCAGTAGCTGCCAAACCAGTGAGCCGTAGCTTTGCACCAGGTGCCGGCCAATATCCTCGTCCAGCCGGTAGCGGCGGACCAGTTGCAACGGCAGGTCTTCATCCAGGCCTTCCGCACCGGCCAGCAGCAGACTGCGGGTCTGGCAGTTGCGTAGTGGCTGCAGTCGTGCAGCAGCCACGGCAAGATCCACGGTTTCCTCGGCCATCTTGCGATAGGTGGTCCATTTACCGCCGGTGATGGTGACCAGTCCCCCGGGGCCATGTTCCAGCAGGTGCTCCCGCACGATGCCCGCGGTCGGCATGTCCTTTCTGGAAGGCAGCGGACGCAGTCCTGCCCAGCTGGCGCGTACGTCCTCCTTGCCGGGAGCCGGGTCGAACCATTGCTGCAGGTGCTTGAGCAGATAATCCACCTCCCCGGGATCAGGCCGTATCTCCTGTCCGGAAGCGGCGGGGATATCGGTGGTGCCCACCAGGGTATGCCCCTGCCAGGGCAGCACAAAGAGCACCCGGCCATCGCTGGTGGGGTTGATCAGCATGCCGTGACCGGATGCCGTCCAGTCGCCGTCCAGCACGATATGGCTGCCACGGCTGAGGGCCAGCAAGGGTTCGGCGTCCGGATCGGCCAGCCTGCGCACATGATCGGTTTGCGGCCCGCTGGCGTTGATGATGACCCTGGCGCGGATCTGGAAACGGCTGTCACACTGCCGGTCATGGACCTGCACGCCGGCAAGGCGGCCGTCGCGCTCGACGAACCCGGTTGCCTCCAGGTAGTTGGCCACACATGCACCCTGCCGGATGGCGGTATGCAGCAGCGTGATGACCATGCGGACATCGTCAAACTGGGCGTCATGGTAGCGTATGGAGCCTTGGAGGCCGTCACGCCTGAGTTGCGGCAGGGCCTGCACGGTTTCCTCACGGGAAAGGAAGCGGCTGGCTGGCAGCCTGTCGCTACCGGCCAGGCGGTCGTACAGCCAGAGTCCGCTGCGGTATTGCAGCCGTTCGACCCAGCCGTAGACAGGCAGCAGGATAGGCAGTGGGTGCACCAGATGGGGCGCGATTTTCAACAGGATCTCGCGTTCGGCCAGTGCCTCGCGCACCAGCCGGTACTGCGCGGGGTCGAGCTTCCGGATGGCCGCTTCCAGGTAGCGTACGCCGCCGTGGATCAGCTTGCTGGAGTGACTGGATGTGCCACCGGCAAAGTCATGGCGCTCGATCAGTGCGGTGTCCAGGCCGCGCGCCGCGGCATCCAGTGCAATGCCGGCACCGGTGGCGCCGCCGCCGATCACCAGCACGTCGAAGGTCTGGCCGGCAAGCCGGGTCAGCTGCTGGTTGCGGCAAAGTGGTTGCATGCGGTGCTCGGCTCTGGCTGGAACGGGGTGGAAACTGCATACTAGCAGGGTCTCCGGACAGGCCCAACCGGCCGTAAGCCAACCCATATCAAGGCGCATGCGCAAAAACTGGTCTAGCGTATGCCCAAAAGCAGTAGTGGAGAAAACCCATGTCCAGAAAAGCACTGTTGTCCGGTCTTGCCGCAACGTTCCTGAGTCTCTCCGTTGCGCCTGGCTGGGCCATGGACGAGGAGTCGGACGCCATCTACCAGCAGCTGTGTGCGGTGTGTCATGCCGAGCAGCGCATTGGTGGCACCGGGCCGGCGTTGTTGCCGGAAAGCCTGGGCCGGCTGAAGAAACCGGGTGCCCTGGAGGTGATTCGGGAGGGGCGTGCCGCCAGCCAGATGATCGGCTACAAGGATGTGCTCAGCGAGCAGCAGCTGGAAGCGCTGGTGGACTATCTGTTCACTCCGGCCGACAATCCGCCGACCTGGACCGTGGAAGATACCCTGCAGACCCACAAGCTTTTTGTCGACCAGTCCGCCTTGCCGGATACGCCACAGCATGACTCCGACCCCCTGAACCTGTTTGTGGTGGTGGAAGCCGGTGATCATCATGTCACCATTCTGGACGGTGACGAATTCGAGCCGGTGGACCGTTTCCAGAGCCACTTTGCCCTGCATGGCGGTCCCAAGTTCTCCCCGGATGGCCGCTTTGTCTATTTCGCTTCCCGTGATGGCTGGGTCAGCAAGTACGACATCCACAACCTGACCATGGTCGGCGAGGTGCGTGTCGGCCTGAACACCCGCAACCTGGCGGTGAGCAATGACGGCAAGTGGGTGATGGTCGGCAACTACCTGCCCGGCACGCTGGTGGTGCTGGATGCCCATGACCTGTCGTTCGTCAAGGAGATCCCGGTGATCAGCGAGGATGGTAGCGAGTCACGGGTCAGTGCCGTGTATACCGCACCGCCACGGGACAGCTTTGTGGTGGCGCTCAAGGACAGCCGCGAGGTCTGGGAGTTTCCCTATCTGGACAACCCGGATTTCAGTCCGCGCCGCATCATCGCCGACGACTTCCTCGATGATTTTTCCTTCACGCCGGACTACCGCTATCTGCTGGCCACTTCGCGTGCCGCCAAGGGTGGACAGGTGGTGGACATGGACACCGGCAAGAGCCTGACCGACATTCCGTTGCCGGGCATGCCGCACCTGGGTTCGGGCATCTACTGGCAGCGTGGCGACCAGTGGGTGTTTGCCACGCCCAACATCAGTCAGGGGCTGATCTCGGTACTGGACATGGAGACCTGGGAGCTGATCAAGGAAATTCCCACCGAGGGCCCGGGCTTTTTCATGCGCAGTCATGAAAACTCCCGCTTTGCCTGGACGGATGTGTTCTTCGGACCCAACAACGAGGTCGTGCACGTGATCGACAAGCAGAAGCTGGAAGTGGCGCATACCCTGCGTCCCATGCCAGGCAAGAATGCCGCCCACGTCGAATTCAACCGCGATGGCAGCCACCTGATCCTGAGCGTCTGGGACAAGGAAGGCGCGCTGATCGTGTACAACGCCGAGACCCTGGAAGAGGTCAAGCGCATCCCGATGAACCTGCCGTCCGGCAAGTACAACGTGTACAACAAGATCAACTTTGCCGAGGGTACTTCGCACTAGCGGTCTGGCGATGCAGGTACGCATGTGTTCACACAGGGCCGTGCGCTTGGGCACCATGCCTGTGATGTAGTGTGCGAATGAATTCGCACCTACAGTCGTGTGTTGGCGGCCTGGCGATGTAGGTACGAATTTATTCGTACAGGGCCGTACGCCTGGGC